>Ga0180436_10004404_pt1 | contig 12659 bp, 10 predicted proteins | sample SS_ome_2_FD_132434 | JGI IMG/M metagenome (GOLD analysis project Ga0180436, IMG submission 132434) | Hypersaline lake sediment archaeal communities from the Salton Sea, California, USA - SS_3_S_2 metaG | ecosystem: Environmental > Aquatic > Non-marine Saline and Alkaline > Hypersaline >...
GTGCTGGAGAATATCCGCTATGGGCGGCTGGACGCCACGGACGAGGAGTGCATGGCGGCAGCGCGCCTGGCGAACGCCGATCAGTTCATCGAGCATCTGCCCGAGGGCTACCAGACCTCGCTCGTCGAGCGGGCCGGCACGCTGAGCCAGGGGCAGCGCCAGTTGCTGGCCATCGCCCGCGCCGTCCTGGCCAACCCGCGCATTCTGATCCTGGACGAAGCAACGAGCAGCGTGGATACGCGCACCGAGATGCACATCCAGGAGGCGCTGCTCAAGCTGATGCAGGGACGCACCAGCTTTGTGATCGCCCACCGGTTGAGCACGATTCGCAACGCCGATCACGTGCTGGTCATCGACGACGGGCGAATCATTGAGCGCGGTACGCACGATTCTCTGCTCGCAAAGCGTGGCTTTTACCACCGGCTCTATATGAGCCAGTTCGCCCGAGCTGAGGTGTTAGCCCACGACAATATGCTCGCTACGGAAGAACCCGGCGGCTAATCGTGGCTCGGCTCGTGAGATCAGACGGTCTTGCCAGGTATTCCGAGAACATCAGCTACATTGCCGTCAACGGGCTCGAAGCGCGTTGCGCTGTCTTTGCCCCGCCCAGAGAGGAGAAATGACATGAAAACGCATCACAAGGACGGTCTGGTCGAATACGATGGAAAACAGGGGGCTATCGTCGCTTCCGGCAAGACGGAAGGCATCCTGCCGATTGCCGAGATGTCGGGAGCCAACGGTGCTTACGGCGTCGGAGCCTGTGAAGGACTCGATGGCGAGATCACTATCTTTGAGGGCAAGTCCTATGTGACCCGGGTGCGCGATGATGGCTTTATCATGGACAACAGCCAAAACGGCATGGCGATCTTTGGTGCCTGGACAAAGAACATGCAATGGCGCGACGAACCTGTACCTGCCGATGTAAAGACCTACGATGACCTGCAGCGCTTTGTCAAGGCTCGCGCGACTGCCGCCGGGATCGACACCAGTTCTACGCCCTTTCCCTTCCTGGTGACGGGCAAGCCCGCCGAACTCAAGTGGCACATCAATGTCGATCGCACCGGGGGCAAGCCCATCACCCGCGAACTCTTTAGGCAATCCAAGGCCAACTATGTGATAAAGAATGAAGAGGTGAACATCGTCGGCTTTTACTCGGAAAAACACCACGGCGTGTTCATCGGCACCTATGCGCCTGCCATCAAGGAAAAGGACACAAAAAACGCGATCCACATCCATCTGGTCTCGAAGGACGGCAAGTCAGCCGGCCACATTGATGACTTGACCTTTGAGGGCGGCATGACCTTGCGCCTGCCCCAGTAACCGTACCGTATAGAGAAGACGGGGTCAGTTCTCTCATTGTTGCATTCAATAGTTGTTGCAGTATTTCACCAAAGCCCTGCAAGCCGTCCGCGACAGCTAAGTTGTGCTGAGTGTATTGATTTGGATTGATGTAACCTATGGGCTCAGAATCACCCGTTTCGATGCTTTTGAGCAATGCAACCACTTTCTGTCTATTCTGACTTGACAGGGTTTGTCTCCTTGTGGTATGATACTTCTAGAAACTTAGTATAACTATACCATAAATATATCTCTATTTCTAGTACGTACTCATGAGTGCTATACTTACCAAGAGGAAACCATGGAAGACTATGATGTTTATAGCAGCAAGTGCCCTACCCGCGTGGTGCTAGATCGCATCGCAGACAAATGGACGGTTTTAGTCATGGGTTTGCTGGAGAATGGGCCACAGCGCAATTCAAGCCTGAAACGGGGCATAGATGGCATTTCACAAAAGATGCTAACCCAGACACTCCGCGGACTAGAACGCGACGGATTGGTAGAACGTACCGTTTTCCCAGAGATCCCGCCCCACGTTGAATACGAGTTGACCAAATTGGGGCAAACCCTATCTGAACCCATAGCCGCGGTGCGGAATTGGGCAGAAGAGCACATTGTGGATGTCACTGCCGCACAACAAAGCTACGATGAGCGCAGATCATCTCCGGAATGAGCAGCCTGCTCATCGTGCATGAGCACTGAAAGACTGACAACGCGGGGTCACTGCTGCAGTCAGCGAGATGTTGGGGGAGCGGAACCTGGAGGAGCGTCTGCGCGAGATACGCGACGTCATCAAGTGGACGGATATACACTGAGACCACGGATTCTTCGCCAGCGAGGATGATTACACCCAACAGTGGCTACGTCTGCAGGCTGACGCTGTCATCGAACTACTATCTGGTCTTGGGGCATAACGCAAATGAGCCAACTGAATACTCAGTTGACCCATTTGTATACCGAGGCGGGAGCGACGGGATTCGACCCCGCGTGTGACATGCTGATTCCAGCCCATTATAGAACCAAACCAGACTCCGAGGGAATACGCAGCAAACACACTATGTTTGATTCACGCGCCGGTTGGTATCCAAAGCGCCTCCCGTGTGGTAGAATACTCAGCGCTGACCGGCATCCAGGCTGCGTTCTTCCGTGCTACAGGCATACGTGTGGCAGACCAGGCCCGGTGTTTCGTGGTGGCTGTTGAACGAAATCGACCAATTGATGGAGGCTACCCGCATCGAATGAGTTCACTGAAACGCATGCTTCCCGTTGTGCGGCCTTACCGCTGGATCGTGCTTGCGCTGGTCATCACCGTGATTCTGCCGGTCGCCATGGAATTGATCGTGCCTCGCGCGTTGAACTATATCATCGACCAGGGCATTGAGCCGGGTGACATGGGCGCTATCTGGCGGGGCGCGGCTATCATGTTGGTAACCGCCCTCACCGGAGTGCTGGCAACCTTGGGACAGGGCGTCTGCCGCGCCTTGCTGGCGCAGGGATTGGCCTACGACATGCGCAATCGACTCTTCGCCCACATCCAGACCTTTTCCTTTGCCAACCTCGATACAATGCAAACCGGGCAGCTGATGACCCGGCTTTCCAGTGATGTGGATCTGGTGCGCGGCTTCACCAGTCATGGTCTGGCCCTGCTGCTGCGGGCCTTGCTCATGCTCACCGGCAGCGTGGTGATGATGTTTGTCATCGACTCGCGGCTGGCTCTGCTTAGCCTGGTTGTGCTGCCCCTGGCTGGCCTTCTCATCTGGGGCTTGATGGAGCTTGCCCGTCCTTTGTTTATCGTTGTACAGGAGAGACTCTCAGCCCTCAACACTGCCGTCCAGGAGAATCTTGCCGGGATGCAGGTCGTCAAGGCATTTGTGCGCGAGCGGTATGAGATCGGCCGTTTCGGGCGTCACAACGCGGACTATATGCAGGAGAATATCAATGTCGGCAGACTGATGGCGATCGCTTTGCCGGGGCTGACCTTGCTCACCAACGTGGGGATTGTGGCTGTGGTGTGGTTTGGCGGGCGTGATGTGATGAGTGGCCGGCTGACCCTGGGGGCATTGGTGGCCTTCAACAGTTATCTGATGATCGGCATGGCTCCGCTGATGTTATTGGGCCACATCCTGACGATGATCTCACGCGCCGAGGCCTCTGCCGGACGATTTGGGGAGGTGCTGGACACTCAACCGGTCGTCAAGACGTCCATCGAACCCCACCAGGCCACGGCACTCCAGGGGCAGTTGACGTTCGAAGGGGTTGGCTTCCACTACGATGGCAGCGGGACTAGCCACCAGGACGAAGGAATGGCCGCTCCCAACCACGCGGGTGGCAGAGATGTTCTGGACGGAATCACGGTCCATGTCGAACCCGGACAGCGGGTGGCTTTGTTGGGCGCCACCGGTTCGGGCAAGAGTACGCTGGTCAATCTGATCCCGCGTTTCTACGATGCCAGCTCAGGCAGCATCCGTATCGATGGCGTGGATGTACGCGACTGGGATACTGAATCCCTGCGCAAACGCATTGGCGTCGTCTTGCAGCAGACCACCCTCTTCAGCGGCACCATACGGGAAAACATCGCCTATGGCCGTCCGGACGCCCCCCTCGACGAGGTGATTAGCGCAGCTCAGGCGGCTCAGGCCCACGAGTTCATCCTGGCTATGCCGCAAGGATACGACAGTCTGGTGGAGGAGCGCGGCGCCAACCTCTCTGGCGGGCAGAAGCAGCGGATCGCCATCGCCCGGGCACTCTTGATTTCGCCCGCTATCTTGCTTCTCGATGACAGCACCAGCGCCGTGGATATGGAGACCGAGGTCAGGATTCAATCAGCTCTGGACCGAATAATGGCGGGCAAGACCACCATTATGATCGCACAGCGCATCAGCAGCGTATTGACCGCCGATCAGATATTCGTGCTAGATCACGGGCAGATCTCGGCCCAGGGCACGCACCGGCAACTGCTCGAAAGCAGCCCTATCTACCAGGAGATCTATCGATCGCAGATGGGCAATGGACAGGCGGTGCCGTCGTGACCCAGCAGAAGAAAGAAACACCCCGCGTTCGCATTAGCCCCGGCGGCGGCAGAGGGCATACGGGCGAAACTGCTCGCGACACACGCGCCGCCATCAACCGCTTGCTTCTGTACGCCCGGCCCTACCGGGTTCGACTCGCCGGTGTGGCCGTCCTTGTTATTGTCAGTACCTTTGCGAGCCTGGCAGGGCCGATCTTGCTGGGCCGGATCATCGACCAGTTCATTGCCGTGAGCGACCTGCACGGACTGGCCCGCACGGCTCTGACCATGCTCTGCGTTCTTGTGCTCGGGGGCTTGGCTTCGGTGGCCCATGGCGTGATGATGGTCAGTGTGGGGCAGGGCTTGATTGCCGACCTGCGCGGCGAGCTCTTTGGCCATCTGCAGGCCCTCTCGATGGCTTATCACGACCGCCACAGGGTAGGTGATCTGATGAGCCGCGTCACCAACGATACCGAGGCCATCAATCAGGTGATCTCGAACGGCTTGATCACCTTCATCACCAACATCCTCACCCTGGCCGGCATCATGGTCTCAATGTTCCTACTCAATTGGCAACTGGCCATCGGCACCTTAATGCTGCTGGTGCTGATGAGCTACTTCACCGGAGTGGTCACCCGCCGGAGTCGTGTCGCTTTCCGTGAAGTGCAGCGTAATCTGGGCGCGATGAACGCGGTCATGGAGGAGAATCTCGCCGGAATCCGCGTGGTCCAAGCCTTCGCCCGGGCCGAGGACACAGTCGCCCAGTTCGAGCGGGCGAATGCCGCCAATCGCAAATCGGGTGTCAAGGCGGATATCATCACCGCCGCGCTGGGACCGATGTTCACCACGATGAGCACGATTGCGATCGCGGCCACTGCCCTGCTGGGCGGCTGGCTGGCGCTACAAGGGTTGGCCACCGTTGGCCTAATCGCCACCTTTGTCGTCTATATCATGAACTTCTTTCGCCCGATGCGCGGGATTGCCATGCTGTACAATAGCCTGCAATCCGCGCTGGCCGGTGCGGAGCGCATTTTCGAGGTGCTGGATACCGACCCATCGGTGTCCGACCAGACCGGCGCGCTGCCTGTGGACAACATCCAAGGTGAGGTGACTTTTGACGGAGTGACCTTTGGCTACAACCCCGACAAACCGGTACTCATGGATGTCAGCCTGTCTGCCAGGCCTGGCCAAACCATTGCATTGGTCGGCCCGACGGGGGCCGGCAAGACGACCATCGTCAACCTGCTCAGCCGGTTCTACGACGTGAACGCGGGAGCGATCGCCATTGATGGCCACGACATCCGCGACGTGCAGCAAGCCTCCATCCGCAAACAGTTGGGCATTGTGCTGCAGGACACGTTTCTCTTCTCCGGCACTGTGATGGAGAGTATCCGTTATGGACGGCTGGAGGCCAGCGATGATGAGGTCTACGCCGCCGCCAAACTGGCCAATGCTGACTGGTTCATCCGCCGCCTGCCCCAAGGTTATCAGACTCACGTCTCCGAACAGGGACACAACTTCAGCCAGGGGCAGCGCCAGTTGCTGGCCATCGCTCGCGCCATCCTGGCCGATCCCCGCATTCTGATCCTGGACGAGGCGACCAGCAGCGTCGACACGCGTACCGAGATGCTCATTCAGGAAGCCTTGCTGAACCTGATGGCGGGCCGGACGGCGTTCGTCATTGCCCACCGCCTGAGCACGATCCGATCCGCAGACCAGGTGCTTGTGATCAACGAAGGGCGGATTATCGAACGGGGGAATCACGAGTCACTGCTGGCGCAGCAGGGCTTCTATCACAATCTGTACATGAGCCAATACCGGAGAGTAGACGAATAGCCACTGAGACACGGTAAGGGGACAGCGGCAATCCCAGGGAATAGAGTCTGCACAACTGACTCTGTAAAGCCGCATGATCAAGATTGCCTTGATTTGGCCGCTTGGGGTGGAGTTCCCATAGTCCATCCTCGGTTTTCAGAAGCTGATTTCATCCGTTCTACGCGGACCCAATTCGCCATCGCTAGCGAATACCTTCGATGTATTCAAGGACTTGCCGTGCTTCTTGATCAGTCAACAGGCATTGACCAATGGATTGTGTGAAATCGCCACTGTGTATCTTCTTTCGCCAAAACTGCACTAATCACGAACGGCCACCGATATCCCACGCCCTTCAATCGCTCTCTCAGTCTTCTCACGCCAAAATGAGATACTTCAACTAATCTTTCATCCGCATCTTTGCTCTCGTCTTCAAGCATCATCTTCATCTGATCCAAGTACTGTGGCAGGGCTTTGTCGAATGTATCTGTCTGCTGCAAACTTCCTGTTGTTGTCACCCAGGCTACGTCGCCCTTTGCGCGTATTCTTGCGCCTGCTACGTCGATCTCAACATCTCCCCAATACTCCCAATCAGATTGGATTATCTCTTTTATGCTGTCTACTCCCTCAAACCACTCAGACTCCCCTCTCTCGGTTGCCCCAATGCCAATCAGTTCGATATCATCGTCTTGAACAAACAGCGACATAAACTCATCCAGTCTTTCAATATCACGTTCTATGTACCCATTTTGAAACTGCTGCAATATGCTTCTGATCTCTTTGACAACTATTGTATCTGCCATTCTGCCTCCATATCCAGAGCAAGCCAAGGAAGGGCGTGTAATGAACCCATTGGCTCGCATAGTATCACAATGGCTCACTCCTTCCAGTATATCCACTATTACGTATCTGCCCAGAAGAGTATGGACTTCATCGTACCAGGCGATACGGGGTACAATCACACCGCGTGCGTCACCAACGGAAGGCTGACTGACTTTGGCGCAGGGCAAGAGTGTTGAAGTTCTCCCTCTTATGCCTATAATGGGCCCATCCAAGCGATGTTAGGAGTCCTCTTTATGAATAGCAGAGAATGGTTTCGCGAAGCAAAGTTCGGTATGATGGTGCACTGGGGTCTGTATTCACTTCCAGCTGGGGAGTGGAACGGACGAAGAATGCCCGTAATCGGGGAATGGGCGCAATCATATTTCAGGATTCCCAGGGCAGATTACGGCAGACTGGCCAACGCCTTCAATCCGATTCTATTTGATGCGGATGAGTGGGTGAAACTGGCCATCGATGCCGGCATGAAGTACATCGTCGTCACGAGCAAACATCACGATGGCTTTGCTATGTATCATTCACAGGTCGATCCGTTCAATATCACCGATGCTACGCCGTTTGGACGCGACGTGATTGGCGAGCTGGCGGAGGCCTGCGCCAAACACGAGCTGAAGCTTGGCTTGTACTACTCGCAGGATCTGGACTGGCACGAACCCAATGGCGGAGGCTATCACCACGGGCATACCAACTGCGGCGTGATGAGCTGGACGAACGACTGGGACTATCCCGAAAACGAGAAGAAGGATTACACCCAGTGCTTCGAAAGCAAGATCAAGCCGCAGGTGGAAGAGATATTGCGGAACTATGGGGATTTGTGCCTGATCTGGTTCGATACGCCCCGGACCGTGTCTCCAGAGCAGAGCAGCGAACTCTATCAACTGGTGAAGAAGTACCAGCGGGAGTGCCTGGTCAATTCGCGCATTGGAAATGGCATGGGCGACTACCGTTCCTGGGGCGACAATGAGATTCCAGAGGAATATCAGAAGGACGGCCTGTTCGAAACGCCCGCAACGCTGAATGACACCTGGGGCTACAAGAGCTTCGACCAGAACTGGAAGAGCAGCGCTGAGGTCCTGCGCCTGAAGAATCACCTGAACGCCAGGGGCATTAACTACCTGCTAAACGTTGGGCCCGACTACCTCGGGCGGATTCCTGGCCCGTCGCAGGAGATTCTCAGAAACGTGGGCAAGGAACTTCGAGAATCGAAATCACCGTGAACCCAACGCCCTACTCTGACCTGAACGCCATCCTGGATGACCTGGTCAGGAGTCTCGAGACTATCCTCGCAGAGGACTTCGTCGGCGCCTACTTACACGGCTCGTTCGCGCTCGGCGACTTCGATATTCACAGCGATATCGACTTCCTTGTCGCCATCCAGCACGAGGTCAGCGAGGAACAGCTGGCCGCGCTTCAGGCGATGCACGCCCGCATCTACGCTGGCGAATCCTTGTGGGCACAACACCTCGAGGGTTCGTACTTCCCGCTGGCCACGCTCCGGCGTTACGATCCCGCCGCGGCACCACTCTGGTACCTCGACAACACCGCCCGGGAGCTCATCCGCTCGCGCCACTGCGACGAGTGGGTCGTGCGCTGGATGGTGCTGAACTCGGGCATCACACTGGCGGGCCGCCCACCCGAGCAGCTCATCGACCCCGTGCCGCTCGACGCGATGCGTAGTCAGATCCTGGCGACGATGCGCTATTGGGCCGATATGTTCTTCACCGATCCGACCGAGATGGACAACCGCTGGTACCAGCCCTTCGCTGTCTTGACCTACTGCCGCATGCTCCACACGCTCCACACTGGCAGGGTCGTTTCTAAGCCGTCGGCGACACGCTGGGCCCAGGAGAATCTGGATCCCCGCTGGGCCGGCCTGATCGGGCGCGCCTGGGAGCAACGGCCCGACCCATCACTCAAGGTGCGCCAGAAAGCCGATCCCGATGATCTGGAGCAGACGCTGGAATTCGTCCGTTATGCGCTGGCTGAGGGCACGCGGTTCAAGAATGTGATCTTGGGCTACGGCCAGACGAGCCAGACCGCCATCTCACACCGATTGTTTCCCCTCGAACGGGAGTATATCCGCTGCGTCAGTGCCCTGGACCGCAGCGGCAGCCTCACGCGTCTTCCGCAATCAGAGCGCCGTGGCGTGATTGGCGTGGACGGGAGAGAGTATCCCCTACCCACCCTCGAACAGATCGTGGAGCTGTTCACGTGCAGTAGAGAGCTGGTGGCCAAAAAGATCCCGCAGGGGTTCGACCGCCTGGAGTTGACCCCCATGGCGGCGCCCATACCCCTTCTTATGGACCGTTTGACAGCGGCCATCCTCAGACACTCAGCAGAAGAGAGAATCTATCAGACCAGACGATCGCCTTCCGATGCTCAGATACCTGTTCGCGTCAACGCCGAGAAGCAGGTCTGGATCTGGGAGACCTTGGGGCAGGCGCTGGATACAAACGAGCTTGTGTATTTTCCGCAAGAGTGCTCGGACAATCATGGCGGGCTGACCAAGCTGGAGATGATCCATGATGGACGCTTCTGCGCCATCCCAGGCTGGTCGGTGGGTCTTGTTGAGAGCATGCCCATGCTGCCCCAGCAGGGCCAGGGAGAGGAATTGGGTGGCAGAAGGCAGCTGGAGATCGGATCGTCGCCTCGCGAATACCTACACACATTGCAGACGCCGCCATATCACGGAGAAACAGGAAAGACACTTGAGGATTTCATCACGGAATTCCTCACCCATCTCGAAGAAACCCACAAAGTGAGTCATGACCGCTATGATGACAACGCCCTCTGGCTTCTCGGAAACTACGTCAGGTACGTGGAACGCGTGCGCAGTGACCTGGTGCCGACCGGCTGGTGGCATCGCAAGTTTGGACGGGCGCGCCTGGACGCGCACCGTCCGGGCAACAAGCGCTGCACCCAGAGTTGGGGCGCGGCCACCGCGGTGAGGCTTCCCCGACCCTAGCCGCTATCTCTCCAAAGCCTCAGATCAAACGGCATCCGACCCGACCGAGAAGACCTCGCCGGGCCGCAGAACCACAGCCTCGGGCGCAGAAGGATCCGCCCGGCGTCCCGCATCCAGGAGACCTCGGAAGCGCACGATCTCGGGCAGCGTGGGATCGTCGTGGTGGCAGGGGATCGCGTAACGCAGCCCCAGCCAGCGGCACGCCATGGCCGCCTCTTTGGCGTCCATCTCGCCGGTCAAGTACTCGGGCACACCGTGCGCCAAGCCGCGGTGTGAGCGGGGGACGCCGACGTTGATCAGGCCAACCGTCGGCTCGTAGAGCTCACCCAGCAGTTTCATGTCGCCAAAGATGGCCGTATCGCCGGCGTGGTATACCCGCACGCCCGCGCCCGCGTGGATGATGAACCCCAGCGGCACGCTTGAGAACGCGCGCATATCCTCGGTCTGGATATAGGACCAGTGGCGCGATTCGACCGGGCGCACGCGCACACCCGCCTCCTCGATCGTCATGCCCCAGGGAATCGCGCGCAGCCGGTCGCCGTCGATGCCGCGGTACATCAGGTAGCCGCGCACGTCCGCGCCACAGATCAACACCAGCTCGGGGAAACGGCGCAGAATGGCCTCCGCGTCTCCGAGGTGATCGATCGCCGCGTGGGTAACCAGCAGCAGGTCCAGGTACTCCAGATCGGCCACTTTGAGCGGGCTGGCCGGATTCTCGTCCAGATAGGGATCGATGAGAAGGCGCTTGCCGCCTGCGGTCACTATCTCGAAAGCAGCAGTGCCCAAGAAACGGATGGATACTGGCATAGTCTCCTCCTGCAGTCTGTTAGTGCAATCAGGTTGCGGAAGTTTGGAACTGGGGTATTATCGCACAAGTCGGCAAAGTGGAAAATCAGTCCACCTCTTTCGCCTCCACCGGCGCCCGCGTTAGGCGAGCCCCGGTCCGAAACACGGGGCGCTGTCCACTCCAGAAACCGCTCCTGCCCAGCGCCTTTCCCAGGTAGACCAGACTGAGCATAATCGGCACCTCCCAGAACAGCCCCATCGTCGTTCCGAGCGCCGCGAAGGAACCGACGCCATACATGGCCACCGCCGTGGCGATGGCGATCTCAAAATGACTGGAAGAACCGATGATGACCGTCGTGATGGCCTCTCGATACGCCAACCCGAAGGCTCTGGTCACTAGAATGTTATAGCCTACCACGATGGCAAAGCCCAGCAAAAGTGGAACTGAGACCAGAAGCAGCTGGTCAAAGTGCTCCAGCAGCACCTGGCCGTTCAGCGAGAAGAGCACGATCAGCGTCGTTAGGAGCGCCGCGATGGCGACCTTCTCCACGATTGGGCGATACGTGGCATCGAACCAGACTTCGCCCTTCGCCGCGACCAGGAGACGCTTGGACACTACGCCGATGAGCAGCGGCAGCCCAATGAAGACGAGCGCGGATATGGCCAGGAGCCCGCGATCGATCGGGATACCCTGAATGCCGGTCAGGAGCGACACCATCGGGACATAGAGCAGCATGATGGTTACCGTGTTCAGGCTGGTGTTCACCACGTTCTGCTCCTGGTTTCCTTCGGCCAGCCTGCCCCACACAAGTACCATCGCCGTGCAGGGACTGGCGCCCAGCAGAATCACGGCGACGATCAACTGTTCGTTGCCCCGCAGGAACAGACGCGCCAATAGGGTTGCGACGAGAGGAGCGACCACCCAGTTCGAAACGAGGCTCAAGAGAATGGGCTTGGGGTTATCTTTCAGTTTCTTCAGCTCCGAAAGCTGCAGGTTCAGCAGCGCCGGGTACATCATCAGGAATAGGCAGATGCCGATGGGAATGGAGATATCCCGTATCTGCCACGAGTCAATCGTTTTCCCGATGCCGGGCACCATTTGGGACAAAAGGATGCCAATGCCCATGCACACTGCAACCCAAATCGCCAGGTACTTTTCGAATACCTTCACTATTATGTCTCCTTGGTTCAAGATGAGTATGGATAATACTTCAACCTATGTTGTACTATCTTGGCAAAAAAAGAGAGGGACAGGCTCAACACGCCGTCACCCCGGGAGAACTGTGCCTATTCTGTTGGTAGCTCGCCCGTCCGGGAGCCAGCCGGGCCGCACGCAGGCTGGCGAGGCTGGATGCGCTCGACATCCAGCAGGCGGCGCAGCACGGTAGTCAGTTGCTCCAGCGTCTCCCGGTCTATCGAATAGTAGATCCAGCGTCCATCATCAGGCGCGCGTTCTCCGTGAATCAGATCCGCCTGGCTAAGGGCATTGAGGTGGTGCGATACCAGACTGAGCGACAGACCAAGCCGCTCGGCGATCTCGCAGTTGCAGTGCACGCCCTCCATCAGTATATCGAAGATGTTCAATCGTGTGGGATCACTGAGCGCCTTGAGTGTTCTTACCAGAGATTCTCGTTCCATATCACCGCCATCGCTGACGTCTCGCAGCATATTGCCAATAGTTCAACACTCATTGTATTATATCAGCGATCTCTGATCCGTCAAGGTGCACCGCGGGGCGATGGCGTGGGCTGTCATGCCTAGATGCCACGATCCATCAGCGCAACCTGGGTGTCACGTAACGGGCTAAATCTAATAGTAGTGTTACTGACAAAATCTCATAGGTCAAACTCAGCGATGATGCGCTCTCCTGCACGGATTTCAATGTGTTGGTCAAAGAAATTGGCAACCCAC
>Ga0180436_10004405_pt1 | contig 12655 bp, 9 predicted proteins | sample SS_ome_2_FD_132434 | JGI IMG/M metagenome (GOLD analysis project Ga0180436, IMG submission 132434) | Hypersaline lake sediment archaeal communities from the Salton Sea, California, USA - SS_3_S_2 metaG | ecosystem: Environmental > Aquatic > Non-marine Saline and Alkaline > Hypersaline > Sediment...
ATCGTATTGCTGCAGCGCGAGCTTGGCCTGGGAGGCAAAGCTGAGCGGCCCACTGCCGAACTCGTCTCCGAAGCGCTCGAGGAAGTACTCCGCCAGCATCAAGATGTCTTCCCTCCGCTCGCGTTGTGTTTTCAACTATACCTCGACCACCGAGAGCCGGTAGTAGAGGTCTTGGCGGAAGCGATCGGCCGCAACCTCGTCTTCCAAGTCGCGACTGGTAGCGGCCACAACGCGCACGTCGAGATCGATCACCGTCCGCCCCCCGACGCGCTCGATCTCGCGCTCCTGCAAGAAGCGCAACAGCTTCACCTGCGAAGGCACCGGGATCTCACCCACCTCGTCGAGGAAGACGATGCCGCCTTGAGCAACTTCGAGCCGACCGCGGCGCGTTTCGGCCGCGTCGGTGAAGGTGCCCTTCTCGTGGCCGAACAGCTCGCTCTCAACCAGGCCTTCCGGGATCGCGCCGCAGTTGATGCTAACGAACGGCTGGTTCGCGCGGGCGCTCAGACGCGAGATCTCGCGTGCCACCAGCTCCTTGCCCGTTCCGCTCTCGCCGAGAATCAAGACGTCGATGTCCGCCGCGGCGACGCGCTCAATGCGCCCAAAGACGGTGCGCATCGCCGCGCTCTGGCCGACCAGTGCTCCGAGCCGATACTCCTCACCCAGACCGCGCAGCCGCTCGGCGTTGCGGCGTTCGAGCCGCTGCACGGTCTGCAGCCGGCGCAGCAGCACGCGCAGCTCATCGAGATCGACCGGCTTGCCGAAGAAGTCGGCCGCACCCTGGTCGACGGCGCGTAGCGCGTGATCCTCTTCGTCGTTGCCCGTGATCAAGACGACCTTGATCGACGGATCGAAACGCAGACACTGTTCGAGCAAGCGAAACCCGCTCTCCGGACTGTGCCCATCGAGCGCCAGATCGAGGGTGACCAGATCGGGCCGCTCGCTGCGCAGTGCCTTCCAGGCGCCTTCCGGATCGTAGGCGGTTGCCACGTCGAACTCGTGGCGCAAGCCGAGGCGGAGCTGATTGACGATCGTCGGATCGTCATCGACGATGAGCAGCTTCGAGCGGCTCGCTGCCGCCCCGGCCGCTCCGGCCACGCCTTCGGCCGCTGCCCGACCGTCGCTCGTGTTACGCGCCCCGCTCACCGTGCTGTCACTCCATCCGGCAACGGCTTGAGCGGCACCGCCTCGCGGCTTGCTTCTTCGGGCAGCAAGGGACGCAAGGCGATCCGGAAGGTTGCCCCTCCACCGGCGGCGTTGCCGGCGCTCAGCTCACCGCCATGGGCGCGGATGATCGCTCGACTCTGGTAGAGACCGATTCCGAGGCCCTTAGGCTTGGTCGTCGCGAACGGCCGAAAGAGCTTCTCGCGCAGAAAGGCCTCGTCGATTCCCGCGCCCGAGTCGGTCACCCGAATCTCCACTTCCGGCGATCCGTTCGTGCGGTTGTCGCGCGTCTCGATCCGCAGCTTCCCCCCGCCCGGCATCGCGTCGAGCGCATTGGCGACGAGATTCTCGAGCACGCGGCGTAGAAGATCGCCGTCGCCCTGCACGTCGCTCTCTGCCTGCAGCTCGAGTTCGAGCCGCAAGTCCTTGCGCCGCTCGAGCTGCAGTGAGGCCACCGTCTCCGTCACCAGCGCATTGGGCGACAGCCGCGCGACGCCGAGCCGGCTGTGCTGGCGAAGCTCCGAAAGCATCTGCACCAGCTTCTCCATCCGCTCCGCCACCCGCGCCACATCCTCGCCACAGGCGCGCGTCACGTCCGCGTCACCTTCGGCCTCGAGCAAGTTCTGCGCCGCCATCCGCAGCGGCGCCAGATAGTTCTTCAGGTCGTGGAGCAGCATGCTACTCCACTGGGCCATCAACTCCGACTCGCGCGTCTCCGCCAACTGCTGCGCCAGCCGCAGCGAGTGCAGCGCTCCGGCGACGTGGCCGGATATGCTTTCGAGCAAGGTTACGTCTTCGAATGTGAACGGATCATTTCCGTCGCGGCGGTGCATGCCGATCAGGCCAACGAGCTTGCCGCCGTCCGTCAAGGGCGCCACGAGCTGGCTGGCCGTCGCGTCCAGCCAGTCGGCGTTTTCGGCGTAGATCGGGATGTAGCTGAAGTCGTGCGGCTTGCGGTCGAAGAGAAGCGCCTTGCGCTCGACCGTGAGCTGCGCGTAGAGCGGTGTGTCGGGATCGAGTTCGATTCCGGTCACTCCGTTTCCCTTGCCACGCACCGGTGTGATCCGCCCGCTCGCTTCAGAACGAAGCGCGACCGTAATCTCGTCGGCCGCGAAGACGTCGGCCAGGAAGCCGACCACCTGATCGAGCAGTTCCTCTTGATCGGTCGCGCTTTGCACGGCCCGCGTGATCTTCGACCATTGGGTGCGGTAGTCGTAGCGATTGACGTAGAAGTTGCGGTCGACGAAACGTCGCACGCTGCGTTGGAAGCGGTTCGAGAAGAGCAGCAGCAGCGTGCCGAGTACGATGGCGAAGCCGAACGTGACAATCAGGACTTCATCGGGCGACCAGTTCGTCCAGCTCGCGACTTGCGCTGCCAATCCGATCGAGAGCACGAAGAGACCGGCGGCGAGCGCGGTGAAGGATGAATAGACGACGTTGCGCGAGACGGGCGCATTCAGATCGCCGATCGAGCGCCGCAAGTAGCCGTGCGCTACGAAGACGCTGCCGAGGAAAATCGGCAGACCGGCGGCGACGAGCTTGCCCAGGCCAATGGTCGCGTAGAGCAGCCCGGTCGCGAGTGCGAAGGTGAAGAAACCGAGCGTGGCAAAGACCCCGAGCAACGCCAGCCGCGAACGGTAGCGGTCGCGTGTTCCGGCGACCCGGTAGGTGCGCTCGAAGTTGTGCCCGATCAGCACGATACCGATCAGGAGGTAGCTGACGTAGGCCTTGCCCATCCAACCGAGATGAATCGTCCCGCGCTCGACGGCCCAGTCGTACCCGGTGACAAACGCCGGGTGGCGCAGCTGCGTAAGGAAGGCAGCGCCGAAGATCAACAGAAACAGGAAGTTGCGTCGCGAATGGCGAAACGATTCCTCCGGCTGCTCGCGCCCGAAGCAGAGTGAAAAGGCATAGCCGGCCAGCAAGACCGGAACGCCGGAAGCGACGAGCGTGTAGAGCGCCGCCACCGGCGTGCCGACCGGGCCGAGCGCGATCAGGCGCAGCGTCATCAGCAGGTGAAAGCTCAGCGCCAAGGCGGCCAGCGGCGTCACCAGCTTGATAATCAGCCGCGACCCGCCCCGCACGAAGACGGCCAGGACGGGCAGCGCGGTCGCGGCCATCGCGGCGATCAGGATCACCGGCTGGAAACTCATGGGTTCATCGCCCCGCGCATGCGCCGCGCCTGGTCCGTAGCCCAGGCTCCGATTTCGCGATCGGCGTATGCCTCGCCCGTGCGCGCCAAAATCCCGGCCGCGCGTGCCGTATCCGCCAGATCGGCATAGGCCATCCGGGCGGCTGCGATGCGCAGCGAAGCACCCTGGCGCGTTCCGTCGAGCTCGCCGCCGAGGCGTTCCATCTCCGCCACCGCCTCGGCGTGCTTCTCCTGCAACACGAGCGCCTGAATCAGCCGCTCGCGTGCGAAGACCGAGCGCGGCCCGGGCGGGTAGCGTTCGACGAAGTCTCGATAGGTGCGTTCGGCGCGCGCCAAGGCGGTCGCGGTCGCCTCCCCATCACCGATCCGGTCGTAGTGTTTGGCGATCTCGATCGGGGCCCACAGCGCCGCCTCGGTGATCGGATAGCGGGCCGACACGCTCCGGAAGGCTTCGAGCGCTTCCGCCCAGCGATCCCGGTTCTCGAGCAGCCGGCCGCGGGCAAGCAGCGCCTCGGCCGCGGCATCTTCGTCGTCGCCGTAGTCGTCGACGATGCGATCGAGGTAGCCGAGGGCGGCGCTGACCTCGCCCGCCTGGTTGGCGCTCTCGGCCAGATTCATCAGGGCCTGCGGGGCCAGCTCGCAATCCGGGTAGTCGGTGAGTAGAGACTGCAGCGTCGCCTCGCGCGCGGACACCGACGCCGCTGCCATCCGCTGCACGCCCGCGATCGCGAAACGGACTTCGCATGGCTCTCGGGGCGGGTCCGCAAGCGACGTCAGCTCCGCTTCCAGCCGCTCGAGCGCCGCAAGCGCCCGCGGGTAGTCGCGCAGATCGACCGCGATCTCGGCCAAGTAGCCGAGCGCCTCGAGGCGAATGGTCGGCTCGACCGTCATCACGCTGTCTGCGTCGGCACCGTCTTCACGCCCGACGAAGTCAATGTAGTACTCGCGGGCGCGCGCATAGGGGGCCGCGGGAGGTGCGGACGGCGAACTGCGCGCATACAGGCGCGCGATCTGGAGCGGCAAGCCGAGCACGACGCCGGCCGCGCCGGTACCGCTGGGATCCGGCGGCACCCGATCCACGACCTGCTGGTAGTGTTGCGCGGCGCGCTGCCAGTCCCCTTCGCCCTCCGCCACACGGGCCTGCGCCAAGGCGACCTCGGCCGCCACGGCGGGCACGGCCGCGAAGCGCTCGGCCATGCGCGCATAGGTCGCTTCGACACGCGATGAATCACGCAATTGCTCGTAGACGCGCGCAGCGGCGAAGAGCGACCGCGCGGCAATTTCGAGCGTGCGCTCCTCCGTCGCCTCGGCGGGCGGCATGCCGGAGGGCGGGGCGTAGCGCTCCGCCACCGCCTCGTAGGTCTCGGCCAGGGCTGCCCATCGCGTGCTCGGCACATCCTCCGGTCGAATGGCGAGATTGCGATACTCCCAGTTCGCCTGCCACAAGGCACGCTCGGCGCGGAAGCGGCGCCCGATGCCGGCCTCATGACTGCAGGCGCTCAGACTGAGCACCGCCAGAGTGAGCAACAACAGCCGTTTCATCGCGCCGCCTCCATGCGCCACAGGAACAGCCTCGTCACCGCCCCAACGACAAGGAACGTGAAGAGGATCTGCAGCACGATCTGCGCGCCAAGAATGCCCCCGACGAGTTCGGGCCGGAACTTCTCGGCCAGCACGTCGATCCGACTCGCGGCGTAGGAGAGCGGGAAGAGCAACACGGTCGGCACGCCGACGACCAGCAGGGTCGGCAGGAGGGTGCGGACCGTGACGCGGATCGAATCGCGAATCGAGGGCCAGATACGATGCCCCATCAGGACGATCCAGGCCGTGGTGTAGGCGAAGAGGGCCTCGATCACGACGAAGAGCAGCATCATCCCCGCGCGGGTGCCCCAACGAACGGCGGCGTTCTCGAGCATCGCGCGCTCGGGGACAAGCGTTGCCAGGCGCGCCGCACCCAGCATCAGCGCGACCATGACGAGCGTGGCGACAACCAGAGCCGGAGCGGCGCGCAGCGCTCGTCGCCAGGCATGGGGCGCGCTGTCGAATCCGTAGGTGCGCGCGAAGAACAGCGTTGCGGCGGCGCCCGCAATCGAGGTGATCACGACTGTAATCACGAGATTGGCATGGAAGAACATCTCGGGCAGGGCGTAGAAGAGCCCGGGGTAGTGCAGCGCTCCTTCGCCGCCGAGCAACCGCACGAGCGGTGCCGCGAGCGGTACGAGCCAAGGCTGGTGAAACTCGAGCAGCAGCATCAGCACGAGCGCTTGCACCGCAGCAATCACCAGGAACGGTAACCAGATCCGGCCGTGCCCGGCGCGTGCCCCGACCGAGCGCCAAGCCCAAACCACCACTCCGAGCGACTGAAACAAGCGATTCATTCCGGCATCCTCTCTCCCACGATCTGCTCGCCGCGCAACCTCAGGCGCCACTTCCAGTAATCCATGATCGGCCGCTCGACCCGATTCCTGAATCCTCGCCGCACGGTCGGCCGAGGCCCTGGGGCGCGGGGCCCCGCCCGCGCCATGCCCGTCAACTTTTTCTCCGACAACCCCTTACGCCCTCCCAGACGGCCGCCGGCCGAACAGGGATCGGTCGACCGGCGGGCTCAGGCAAGTCCGTTGCCCGCACTGTGCGGCCGGGACTCGCCCACGCCACCCGGGAGCGCGGAGAAGAGGTCGTCAAGCACGGGATCATGCTCCTCCTGGAAGAGCTCGAAGCGCACCTCGTGGCCGAGGAACTCCTTGATGCCCGTCTTCTCAATCGTCTCTTGGAACGTTACATAGCAATCGAGCGCCGCATGCGCCCGTCTCAGATCGACATCCTCCACCGCCACGACGCAGTCGATCTCCTCCGCGGTCGAACCGCTCAAGGGGAAGTAGCCCCCCTTGGCCTCCTCGGTCGAGATCGTGAAGCCGGCCAGTCGTCGCAAGCGCGGGATCTCCTCCCGCGCGACAGCGAACGTGCGCTTGACGGCAGCATGGGTGACGAGATGGTCGTGGAACCCGCTCACCCCGTGGACGGCGTAGGTGACGAGGACGTCTGGCTGCAGCCGAACCAGCTCGGCCTGAACGGCGGCTTCGATCTCGCGCGGATCCAGTTCCTTGAGTCCGCTGTCGGGAAGATCAAGGATCCTCATACCACTCAGATCGAGTGCGTGCGCTACACATTCCATCTCCGCCGCGCGCACAACACCCATCTCATCCACCGAATAGCCGAACTTATGGCGCTGGCGGGTCGCGCCGCCGCGGGTCAGGGTCAGAAGATGTACTTCGTGGCCCTCCCGGCGCTGACGCGCCATCGCCGCCGCCGGTCCGAACGACTCATCATCGGGATGGGGGAAGACGTAGAGAATGCGCATCGCAACTCCTCGACTCCAGAAGCAACTCTCTCTCATCGGCTCGACATCCGGAACTTGCGTCGATGTCCGCTATCCAACCCGCGCCCGATCACGTCGGTTCCGGGAGATTGAAAAGGAAACCGACGGGGCCGGCCGAAGGTATCAAGGGAGCCGACACCCGAGGCGCGCTCGCGACGCGAGCTGAGCTTCGCGCAGAGCAGCGCCGCCCCGGGAAGGGGAGGCGCCCCGTTCGCAGGAGAATGTGAGCCTGTAGAGATGCGATCGATGTCCATGCCACCCAAACATGCGCCCGACGCATCGGCCTGGCAGCTTCCCCGGGGCGGGATCGACCGACCGGCGGGCGATGCGGCGCTCGGCAAACGGATCAGCTGGTTCCTGCTCGCCTTTCTCCTGAGCGCCGGCGCCGGTGTCGCCCTCGTGCATTTCGATCCGCTGTTGATCGTCGGCTTCGTGCTCGGCTCACTTGCCGTGCTCACAATCTTGGCGCGACCGTTTTGGGGATTGCTGTTCTATACGTGCCTGTTCTTGATTCGACCCGCCGAGCTCTACCCGGCTCTGGCGCCGCTGCACCTCGAACGCGTGGTTGGCATCGTCAGTCTGGGCGCAATGTTTCTCGCCCAACATCGCCGGGACGGCAAGATCCTGATCGACGGTTCGCGTCAGTCGATGCTCTTGTTGCTCTTCGTGCTGGCGGTCATCCTCTCGATCCCGTTCTCCTACTGGCGCACCGCAGCGGTCGACGGGTTCGTCGAAGTGACCAAGATCGTTATCTTCTACTTCCTCGTGGTCCAGTTGATCGATACGCGCGCGCGTCTGAAGGCCTTCGTGATCCTGTTGAGCCTGTTGATCCTCTACATCGGCGGCTCCGCCTTCGTCAGCTACCAGCAGGGAACGACCTTCTACGCCCAGGGCATCGATCGCGCCATTGGGCAGACGAGCGCTGCCGGCGACCCGAATCAGCTCGGCACGACGGTCGCTGCGGCCATTCCGCTCTTCGTGCTGCTCGCCTTGCAACGCCCCCTCGGTTGGATGCGCGCGCTCTTCGCGGGCGGGACGGTCCTGCTCGTAGCGACGCTCGCCATTACCGGTTCGCGCGCTTCCCTACTGGGCTTTCTCGGCGGCCTCGGGTTTCTGTGGTGGATTTCCAAGCGCCGCCTGTTGGTCGGCTTCATGGCGGTCCTGCTGCTAGCGGCCGGCTTCATGCTGCTGCCGGACCAGTATCAGACGCGCTACTCGAGCATCACCGAAGACGAGCTCGACGCCTCGTCGCAGGGACGCATCGACGCCTGGAAGAAGGGTGTACAGATGGTCCTCGACCGACCGCTCTTCGGCGTCGGGATCACCAATTTCGGCACCGCGCATGCGATCGCCTACTCGCCCGAGTCGCGACCGAGCTACCTTCAAGCTCACAGTCTCTACGTGCAAGTCGCCGCCGAGCTGGGCTTGATCGGCGCGGCCATCTTCTTCGCGTTCATGTTCGAGTTCTTGCGCCTGAACCGCTCGCTCGCCGGCAAGCTGGCCGCCACCGCCGGCCGCTGGCGGTTCGAGCATGCCATCTTGCAGGCGCTCTTCGCCGGCTTCATCGTGCTCTTGATCACCGGCGTCTTCGGTCATAGCCTGTTGCGCCGCACCTGGTACATCTACGCCGCTATTGGAGCGAGCATCTTGCGGCTTTATGCCGATCACGGCGGAATCGAGCGGCGACTCGGCCCAGCCGATCCCGCCACTCCACGGGCGGAGTAGGACGGCATGCGCATCCTCGTAATCGATGAAGAGTTCCCCTATCCGCTCGACTCCGGGAAACGCATCCGCAGCTTCAACCTGATCCGCCGCCTGGCCGCGCGGGCCGAAGTGCACTACCTCGCCTATGGCGCGGCGCATAGCGCCGCGGCCGAGGCCTGCGCCGCGGCAGGGATTCACCCCCTCCCGGTCCCGGGCGGGCTACCGCCGAACTCTGGCCCCGGCTTCTACGCGCGGCTCGCCGCGAACTTGCTTTCCCCGCGCCCTTACATCGTGGCGCGTCACTATTCGCGGCGCTTTCAGCACGCGCTCGACCGCACTGTCGCCGCCTTGCGCCCCGACCTCGTGCTCTGCGAATGGACGCCCTATGCGGCGTTCGTCGAGCACTTGACGAGCATCCCGCGCGTGATCGTCGCCCACAACCTCGAGCAACGGATCTGGCGCCGCTACTGGGAGAATGAACCTCGCGGCCCCAAGCGCGCCTATATCGGCCACCAGGCTCGCAAAGTGGCTGATTTCGAGCAGCACGCCTTCGCCGGCGTCGAAGGAGCGGTGGCCGTCTCGCGCGAGGAAGCGGAGGCGATCGGCGCGGCGCACTCCGCGCTGCGAGTCGCCGTGGTCGAGAACGGCGTCGACCTCGACTTCTTTCGCGCCCAGTCGTGCTCCGTAGAAGCCGAGACGCTTGTCTTCGTTGGCGCGATGCACTGGCGCCCGAACCAGGATGCGGTCGCCCACTTCGTGACCGAGGTCCTGCCGCGCCTGCAGCAGCGTCATCCCAATCTGCGCTTCGATGTCGTCGGGCAGGCGCCGCCGCCCGAGATTCGCCGACTCGACGAGCGGCCCGGCGTTCGCATTCTTGGGCGCGTCGATGATGTCCGCCCCTATGTCGCCGCGGCGACCGCGTGCGTCGTACCGCTGCGCATCGGGGGCGGGACGCGGCTGAAGATCCTGGAAGCACTGGCGATGAAGAAGGCGGTCGTCGCGACCACGATTGGCGCCGAGGGACTCGAGCTCGACGAGGGCGAGCACATCCTGCGCGCCGATACGCCGACGGTGATGGCGGAGGCGATCACGCGGGTGTGCGGCGACCCCGCGCTCCGCGAGCGGCTCGGCCGCCAGGGCCGGCAGCGGGTCGAGGAGCGCTACGGATGGGACGCGCTCGCTGCCAAACTCGCTACCTTTCTCACCCAGTTCGCCAATTCCCCCACCTACGGCTGATCGAGTGGTACGCGAACCCGGAAGTCTGGAGCAGAAACGATCGCCGGCTGCACCCGCCTGCCTCCCGGGTAGTCGGCGCTGACGCGATGAGGGTTGTGCTCGACGATCGCGACCCCGGGCGGGGCCGCCCCCGCCGCTCTGGCGGTGAAGGCATCCAGGGTGACCGGCGCCCAGCCCGCGCCATTCGTCGAGACTGTGGCAACAATCGCCCCTCTGGCATCACGAATCTCGAGCGGAATGTAGGGGATCGCAGCGCCCCCGCTGCGGCCGGTTTCGACTCGGCCCGTGAAGGCCACGCTCCACGCACATGGCAGCCAGGGCCATCCGGTCCCGACGTTGCGGAAGTCCCCGCCCTCGTTGTCGACAAAGCGCAAGTGCTCGACGCTCGAATCCATGAAGAAGAGGTCGTACTTGCGTGTCGGAACCGCCGTTGCTTCGCGCCGCCAGCGATTGGCGCGCAAGATGAGATCGCTCGCATCGGCGGGACTGACAAGCGGTGCGCCGCTCTCGGGATCGCGATGCGCCCCGTCGCCGCCGCCCCCGCCGCTCCCCGGGCTGGGACGCCCATGCCAGCGCGACGAGGTGAAGAAGCGATCCTCGGTCACGAAAGTGTTCTCTTCGATCACGAGGCCGCTACCGGCTTCCACGCCGACGATCTCGATCGCGGTCGCGAACTGCCCGTAGTCGGAGGGGTCGAAGGCCGCGCCGCCAAGATGGCGTGCCGCAAAGGTGTTGTTGCGGACTTCGTTGTGGCTGTCGGCGCGCACGCCGACTACGAGCGCCGCCCCATTGCCGACCGCATCAGCCGCTTCCGACTTGCCGCAGGAGGTGACCGTATTGCCATGGACCTGAGCGCGCGTGCACGCCTCGAGCTTGATCCCGTGCGCGGACACACGGCTGTACTCACCCCACCGGGGTACTTCCGTGACGGTGACTTCGTTGTCGTATACGCGCGCCTCGTCGCACAGCTCGACGTGGATCCCGCGCCCGTTCTCGGCCGCGATCTGGTTCTCGTAGACCTCCAACCGATCGCCGTGAACACCGATCGCGTACCCATTCGTCACGATCGTCGCCGGCTGAATCGTGTTGGCGTGGATCCGTCCCCACACCGTGGCCGGGGAGCGGCGCTTGACGCGGATTCCCCACTGACGGCACTGCTCAATCTGATTGCCCCGAATCTCGATCCGGCCATCGTGCGCCGCCATGACGTCGATCGCCGCGCGGCCGGCGTGCCGGTTCGTAACGACGCGGGTGCGATCGCGGATGACGTTGTCGCGAACCTCGATCTGCGCGCACTCGCTCAAACGCAGGGCGAACGTGTCGTCGCCCGCGATCACGATCTCGAGGTCCGCCACGGTGATATCGCGCTGGCCGTAGGCGGCGAAGGCGGCACAGGCAGCCCCGCCGGGCGCCGGCTGGACGATCGTGCCGTTGCGCACCGTGGCGCCCGAGGCTTGCTTCCAACGCGTGATGTCCGACCGCGACCAGGTCGAGTGGACATGCGGGAAGGGCGGCGGAACAGCCACGCCGTAGCGAAACGAATCGGCCGCCGTGCCGAACGTCAGGCGATGGCCGCCGAGGTCGAGCGTGACGCCTCTAGCGGCAAAGACGAACGCCGAACCGGTCGCGACGATGTCCTCGGTCAGCACGTAGGTCGCGCCCGCGCGGTCGAGGTAGTAGGGTCCGAGTCCGACCGCCGCTTGATCGAGCGTGATGCCCTCGGTGCGAACCTCGTCGCCCGCCGGACCGGCCGGTGCACCCTCTTCCGCGCCACACCCAAACGCGCCGCCCGTCACGAGCGCCAGCAGAAGACTGGGGACAAGATCGAGAATCATGGGTAGTCTCATCCGACAGAGTCTACACGGCCATGGCACCCCTTCGCGCGTCAAGTCGCGGGTGCGCGGTCCGATAAGAAAGTAGAGCGTTCTCAGGGAGATGCAATCACCGTGCGATCGACGAGCACCGCCCAGGCGATACCCCGCCCTCCGCGCCGGCTGGAGCTGGTGCTGCTCGCGGGCGTAAGCGTCTCGCTCTTGGGCGCCTATGCGCCCGTGCTCGCCGGTCTGATCCGTGACTGGGCCACCGACGCCAACTACCACCACGGCTTCCTGATTCCCGTCGTCTCCGCCTACCTACTCTGGAGTCGACGCACCGCCTGGCGCAACGCTGAGGCAACTCACCATGCGCTCGGCCTCCTGGGCCTCGTCTTCGCCGCCGGGCTGCTGATCCTCGGCACGGCCGGAGCGGAGGTCTTTACGCAACGCATCGGATTTCTGGCGTCGCTCGGTTCTTTGGTCCTGCTCCTCTTCGGTTGGCGGCGCTTCACCCTCGCGCTCTTCCCGATCGCGTTTCTGTTGCTCGCGATTCCCTTGCCCTACGTGCTCTACTACGGCCTGACGGCGCCGCTGCAGGCGCTCGCGGCCAAGTTCGCCGTCTCTGGTCTCGAGGTGCTTGGCGTGCCGGTCTTCGCCCAGGGCAATGTGCTCCACTTGCCCGAGACGAGTCTCGAAGTCGCCGAGGCATGCAGCGGTATCCGCTCGCTCTACGCCTTCCTGGCGATCGGCGCGCTCGTCGCTTACTTCACGCGCATCCCCTGGCCGGGCCGTGTCCTGATCTTCGCGCTGGCGATCCCGCTCAGCGTCGCCGGGAACGCCTTCCGCGTCTGGGGCAGCGGGCTCGGCGCCTATCTCGTCGGCCCCGAGGTGACACGCGGCACAGTGCACGAGCTCTTCGGGCTGCTGGTCTTCATCGTCTCGCTCGGGATCCTGATCCTGATCAAGCGCGGCGCGAGGTCGTTATGGTCGCCCGCGGCGTAGTCGCCATTCTCGTCCTAGCCGCCAGCGGCCTCTTCGCGGCCCAGCTGCGCGACGGGCGTGCGCCCGACGTCCCGGCGCCCGACTTCGACCGCCTGCCGCGCGCAATCGGCGTCTGGCGCGCCGATGCGTTCCCGACGAGCGCGCTCGCCGAAGACGTGCTCGCCGCGGATCAGACGCTGCACTTGCGCTTCCAGCATCCGCAGGGCG
>Ga0180436_10004409_pt1 | contig 12652 bp, 10 predicted proteins | sample SS_ome_2_FD_132434 | JGI IMG/M metagenome (GOLD analysis project Ga0180436, IMG submission 132434) | Hypersaline lake sediment archaeal communities from the Salton Sea, California, USA - SS_3_S_2 metaG | ecosystem: Environmental > Aquatic > Non-marine Saline and Alkaline > Hypersaline >...
CTCCGGCTGCTACCGAAAATCCGCCGATCAGGAAGACATAGAGAAACAGGTGCCGGTGTTTGACATGGCCGATTTCATGCGCCATGACGGCTTCCAGCTCCGTATGATTGAGATTCTGCAGCAGAGCCGGGGTGAACATGACATAGCGGAGACCGGGCAGCAATCCCATTACCGCTGCGGTCAGAATCCGTCCGCCATGCACCGGCCAGATATACAGATCGGCGCTGAAATTGAGTTTTCCGCAGAAGAAGTCAAGATGGTCTTTGAGCGGTCCCCCGGGAAACGGGGTGCAGTCCCACAGACGGCGAACGAGTGGGGGGAAAAATGAGACCATCAGCAGAAGGAATAAGCCGAGAAAGAGCAGGTCCCCCCAGAAAGATTCGAGTACCCGGCGCAGGCTGTCCGACGGGATGAGGTTGAGCAGGTCGTACATCAGGCTCAAGCCCAGCCATGGAAGGATGATCGGTAGGTTGAGCTTGAAGTTGCTTAAAACAAACACGGCGGCTGATCGGGGTCTGCTGAATGCGGCGCTGTAGCTTTCAAGGCCGGCGACCCAGATTACGGATAAATAGGTGAAAAACAGAAACAGCACCGGCACCGCTGAGATCAAGGACAGCTGCTCGGCAAACGGGAGTGCGGCGGCGTGAGTGCCGACATCACCCCAGAAAATCATGATCACAAAACAACCGAGCGCCGCTATCGACAGGTTTCTCTCGGTTTTGAAATACCCGCCCGGGCTCCTGGTTCCAGGGGCTTTGAACCGATATCTGGCCAGGAACCAGAAGCCTGCCAGGGTTCCTGCATAGAGCGAGGCCGTCGCCAAGAGCGGCAGGGGATTCGGCGTATCTTCTGCGCTGAAGGAAAGCAGAAAAATAGCAGAGAGGAAAATGAGCAGATTGGAGTAGATCACTATAAATGCCCGTGGTTGATGGTGTGCAGCCGAGGAAATAATGCGCTACTATAGTGCTGATTGGCGGTGCAGGCAAGAGGGATTCATTTCCCGGGGAGGAGCCGGCCGCGGCATGATGCCGATGAGTGCGGCCAGAAATTTTTGCAGTTTCTCCTTTTTTTGTTGACTTTGTCTTTCTCTTCCCTTTTAATATTATGTTTCACTGCCGCGCAGGGCGCATAGCTCAGCTGGCTAGAGCCACCGGCTCATAACCGGTCGGTCGTAGGTTCGAGTCCTACTGCGCCCACCAGAGTAATTGAAACGCGTATTGAGATTTTGAAAACAAGGAAAACACGAGCTCGACAGCGGGGGATAAAAATCGGCCCCCTTCACATAAAGACAAAGGGTTCAGGTGAAGGCAAACAAACCTGGACGCTGGAGGACTAAAGGTACAGCCCGAATAACGGGATGTACCTTTTTTTTATGCTGTTTTCGCAGGGTTGCATATGAGTGTTACGATCGCCGATATCATGGGTTGTCTCGATGAGATCGCCCCGTTTGCGATGGCGGAGTCGTGGGATAACGTCGGGCTCATCGTCGGTGACCGCAGCCGAGCGGTGAAAAAGATACTGCTTGGCCTGGACCCCACCAATGCGCTGCTCGAAGAAGCCATCGCCTGCGGCGCCGATACGGTCGTTACCCATCACCCCGCGATCTTCACACCGATACCAGCCATAGATACGGCCGAGGTGAGCGGACGTTTCCTCGAGACGGCGTTGAGTGGGCGGGTCAACGTTATTGCCTGTCATACCAATTTCGATGCCGTTTGCAGGGGGGTTAACGACGCCCTGGCCGAGCTGCTGGAATTGACCGATCTCGAACCGCTGATTCCGGCAGAAGGAGGCACAGGAAGCAATGCGGGAACGGGACGAATCGGCCGCTATGCGGGTGCCCGGACGCAGTCATCGTTTTGCCACCGCCTGTTGCAGGTCCTGGATGTCCCGTCTGTGCAGGTGGCCGGCAGGCTACCTGCATCTATAACGACTGTCGCGCTGTGCGGCGGCAGCGGTTCAGAGTTCGCCGAAACGGCATACCGGCGCGGCGCCGATGTGTATATTTCCGCGGAGATCAAGCACAATGTCGCGCGCTGGGCTGAAGAGGCCGGGTTCTGCATTATTGACGGTACCCATTACGCAACGGAAAAACCGGCGGTACACCTGCTGGCGGAGCGACTGGCCACATACTGCACGACTCATGACTGGGATCTTCAGGTCCTCGAAACAGAAACAGAACACCACCCGTTTACGGCTGTGGATAAAAATAGTTACCGATAAAATAACCACTGAGGAGAAGCGTCTTGAACGAGTTAATCGAACAACTGGTTACCCTGCAGGAGATGGATCTGGTAATCGACAAGATCGACAAGGAAATCAAACAGGAACAGGATGGGCTTGATGGCCGCATTACCGCGGTTGCGGAAAGAGAGCTGCGCATCAGCGAGCAGGAAACGCAGATTGAAGAGCTTGAGAAAGAGCGGCGTACGCTGGATGACGAAATGCAGGACAAAATCGCCCATGTCAAAGAACGTCAGTCCAAGATGATGCAGGTCCAGACGAGCCGGGAGCAGACGGCGTTGCTCAAGGAAATCGAGGATGCCAAGAAAAACGTGAAGGAGAATGAAGAGAAGGTCGTCGAGATCATGGAACGGGTCGAAAAACTGACCGCCGAAACGACCGAGGAAAAAAACGTTCTCAAAGCGGAAAAGTCCCTGGTCGACGAAGAAAAGGAAAAGGTCAAGACGGCGATCGATGAACTGGCAAAAGGAAAAAAGACAAAGAAGACCAGGCGGGACAAACAGGCCCAGGCGGTCAACGGCACGATGATCAAAAAGTATGAAATCCTGCGCGAACGGCGCAACGGACTGGCCATCGTCAATGTCGTAGACGGCGTCTGCCAGGGCTGCTTCATGAATCTGCCTCCTCAGAAATACAATATGCTGCTCAGGGGCGACCAGGTCCTGGAATGTCCGTCCTGCCAGCGCTTGATATACCACCAGAGTGCACAATAGAGGATTGTTATCACTGATTTTTATTTGATATTTTTTATATAGGAAGTACATTCAAGGCCGGAGCGGGTGCATGATCGCTCCGGCTTTTTCAGTCGGGGAGGAAAGTCCGAACTCCGCAGGGCAGGATGGTTCGTAACGCGAACGCCGGGTGACCGGCGGAAAGTGCCACAGAAAACAAACCGCCCGGAACTTCCGGGTAAGGGTGAAACGGCGAGGTAAGAGCTCACCGCCTGCGCGGCGACGCGCAGGGCACGGTAAACCCCATCCGGTGCAAGGCCAAATAGGGAGATGCCACGGGCGGCCCGTCCAATATCTCCGGGTAGGCTGCAAGAGGTGTCGGGTGACCGGCATCCCAGTTAAATGATCATGACCTCATTGGTACAGAATTCGGCTTATAGCCCGCTCCGTTTTTGAGCTGAAACGGTGCATCCAGTGATCGCTTATACTTTTCCGGATCTATGCGTGCAGCAGTGATAATTGCAGCCGCGGGCAGCGGCAGCAGGATGAGAAGCGAGGTCCCGAAGCAGTTCCTCGAACTGGGCGGCAAACCACTCCTGATCCACTGTGTGGAAACGTTTGCAGGTTGCGCGGCAATCGCTCAAATCATTATCGCGGTAGCTGGAAATCGGGTGGAATCTACCCGGTCTCTGCTGCTTGCATCGGGCATCTCCAGCGCCGATTTTACGGTAGTGGCCGGTGGCCGCAGGCGGCAGGACTCGGTTCGCAACGGGCTCGACGTGCTCGCCGATGATATCGATATCGCCCTGGTTCATGATGGTGCCCGGCCGCTGGTTTCGGAATCACTGATCCTCAGCTGCTGTGACGCGATAAAAAAACACGGTGCCGCTGTCGCGGCCGTACCGGTAAATGATACGCTCAAACGGCAGCAGGACGACAGGTTTGTGGCAGAGACGGTTGACCGCGCCGGGCTGTGGCAGGCCCAGACTCCGCAGGGAGCACGCCGGGATCTCTTCGCGAAGGCCTGGGAAATAAACGGAGATGAAGATGTTACCGACGAATCTTCACTGTTTGAGAAAGCCGGGATCCCGGTGGCAATCATTGCCGGGGAGAGCGCGAATCTCAAGATCACCAGGCCGGAGGATCTGCTGCTTGCGGAATCACTCATGATCACCAACGCGCCGATATTCAGGATCGGGCACGGGTTCGATGCACACCGGTTTGCCGAGGACCGCTCACTGGTTCTGGGCGGTGTCACGATCCCGCATGATCACGGTCTTGCCGGACATTCCGACGCTGATGTCGTCTGCCATGCGCTCTGCGACGCAATTTTGGGGGCTGTCGGTGAAGGTGATATCGGCCGGCATTTTCCGGACAATGACGCTGCTTACGAGGGCATTTCCTCGCTGCTGCTGCTTGACAGGACTGTCGAACTGGCTTCACAGAAGGGCTTTGTCGCGGGCAATGCGGATATAACGATCGTCTGCCAGGCACCGAGACTTGCGCCGCATATGGCGGCAATGAAAGAGGCGCTGAGTGCGCATTGCCGGATGCCTGCCGATGATCTGAACATCAAAGCGACTACCATGGAAAAAATGGGCTACACCGGCAGGGCTGAAGGCATTTCCTGCCATGCCGTGGTCTTGCTTCAAAATATCAGGCGGCCGTGAAGATTTGAATTCATCGAGGTCGTCATCAATGGTTATTACACAGGAACAGGGAACATGAAATTGACGATAGACAGAGAACGCTTGGCCGGAGAATTCACGGCGTTGTGTGAAATCAGCAGTCCGTCAAAGCGGGAAAAACCGGTGGCTGATTATATAAAGCAGGTCTTTACCGGACTGGGAGCGGATTATTTTTACGAGGATGATTCAGCGCCAAAAACCGGCTCCGATTCCGGAAACCTGCTGTTCAGATTTGACGGTGACGGCGGTTCGGAACCGCTGTTCTTCGCCTGCCATATGGATACGGTCCAGCCCGGCGACGGCGTGCAGGTCGAACGCAATGACGATGTATTTACGAGCAGGGGGGATACCGTTCTGGGCGGTGACGACAAATCGGGGATTGCCCCCCTGATAGAGCTGATCCGTCTCTTAAAAGAGAACAATATTCCGCATCGCACGCTGGAACTGGTTTTTACGACATGCGAAGAGATAGGACTGCGGGGGGCCAAATTTTTCGATTGGCAGAAGCTGAAAGCCCGCTATGGATATGCGCTTGATTCAACCGGCATCGACCGGGTAATCATTGGTGCTCCGGCGGCAAACCGCTTCCGGATCGATGTTCATGGGACGGCGGCCCATGCCGGCATCAAACCCGAAGCGGGCGTCAGTGCATTCCTGGTGGCGGCGCATGCCCTGACAAAACTGAAGCTGGGCAGGATCGATGAGGAATCGACCGCCAATATCGGGATCATGGAAGGCGGTGTCGCCACGAACATCGTGCCGGATCACCTGATGTTGAAGGGGGAAATCAGGAGTCACTCGGTTGAAAAACTTGCCCGCTATTCAGATGATCTTAAAGCCGCATTCCTCGATACGGTCGAAGGCTGGCCGGTTGTGGATCATCCCGATTACCAGCCGCCGACCGTGGACTTGAAAGTCGAGTCCGAGTATCCGGCCATGCGGCTTTCCGAGGAAGATCAGGTCGTCAAGACCGTCAAAGAAGCGGGACGGATGCTCAATCGGGAGCAATCATTCATAATCGCCGGCGGCGGCAGCGACGCCAATATTTTCAATGGATACGGTCTGCCCACGGCGATCGTCGCAACCGGTATGACCGATGTTCATACCACCGACGAAAATTGCAGCCTGAACGATCTGGTCAAGCTGACCGAACTGCTCTATACGATCGCAACGATGTGAGGGGTTTGGTTGTAAGATATTGATATTGTTGGAAGTAATATTTTATTCTTTTTCCATGAAATATAAAGGGTATCTTGTTATAACCATCTCACAGGAGTACGGGGCACACAGAAATACCAGGCTATCCTACAGAATGGACAAAAATCCAATTTCAGGCCAGCCGTCAGTCTTTGTGCCTTCTCTGTTTCTCTTGCCCGGGCAATCATAATTCTGTCATTTTCTACGATACGACCGCGACCACCTTGATGAACATTTGCGACGGACATCCAGAGGGCTTCACTGCAAGCTCCTGCAGACCACGCCATGAGTGCGGCGTCTGCGGCATCTACAATCACAACGATTCATCCAAACTTGCGTATTTCGGTCTCTATGCATTGCAGCACCGGGGGCAGGAGAGCGCCGGAATCGCTACTGCCAACAGCACCAACGTCTCGATTCACAAGAACATGGGACTGGTTTCCGAGGTGTTCTCCGAGGAAACATTGAGCAGGCTTGACGGACACATATCGATCGGTCATGTCCGCTATTCGACGACCGGTGCGTCTAATGTCACGAATACACAGCCGCTGGTGGTCACGCACAAGGACAAGACCCTGGCCGTCGCGCATAACGGCAACCTGGTGAATTCGGTCGAGCTGAGACGGGACCTCGAGCAGCAGGGTTCGATTTTCCAGACCGCGATGGACAGCGAGGCGATACTGCACCTGCTGGCACAGTCCTCGGAGTCAACTTTTGAGCTCAGTTTGCAGAAGGCGCTGACCCGCATTAAAGGCGCTTTTTCGATGCTTATGATGACCGCTGATTCGATGATCGCCATTCGGGACCCCAACGGTTTCAGGCCGCTTTGTCTCGGCAGGCTGGCCAACGGCGCTTATATCGTTGCGTCGGAAACCTGCGCGCTCGACCTGATCGAGGCGCAGTATGTCAGAGACATCGACCCCGGGGAAGTGCTTATCTGCAGGGATGGGGACCTTCATTCGATATACCCGTGGCCTGAGCAGCGACGCAGTTACTGTATCTTTGAAAGTGTTTATTTTGCCCGCCCCGATTCGGATATCTTCGGGATCAATGTCTATGAAACCCGAAAACGCATGGGCCAGATTCTGGCTCGCGAATGTCCCGTTGACGGAGATTTCGTCATGCCGTTTCCCGATTCGGGAAATTACGCGGCTATCGGCTACTCGCAGGAGGCCGGCATACCGCTCGAATTCGGGGTGATCAGAAACCACTATGTCGGCCGTACCTTTATCCAGCCTACCCAGTCGATGCGGGATTTTAACGTCAGGGTCAAGCTGAATCCGGTCCGTTCTTTTCTGGAAGGCAAACGGGTAATCATCATTGAGGATTCAATTATTCGCGGCACCACCGGCAAGAGCAGGGTAAAGTCGCTGCGCGCCGCCGGTGCGTCTGAAGTGCATATGATGGTCAGCTGCCCGCCGACCCGCTATCCCTGCTATTACGGTATTGATTTTCCATCCAGCACAGAATTGATAGCGTCCAACAATGAGGTTGACGATATCGCCCGGTTCCTGGAGCTCGATTCGCTCTACTACCTCAGCCTGGAGGGAATGGTGCAGGCCACAGGTCTGAGCATGGACGACTTCTGCCTCGCCTGTTTTAACGAAAAATATCCGGTGCGCCCGGATTTATCGTTTCATAAAAACGTACTGGATGGCTGCACATAGGCTCTGCTGGCTCACAGATTGCAGATCATCTGGTTTTTTCCTGAATGTTTCGCTTCGTACATGGCCTTGTCTGCGCAGATCTGCATGCGCTGAATGGTCATCTCATTATTTTTCACGGGGATCTTTCCCCGTCTCGAACATTTCAAACAGGTCAAAGAAAAGCCGGGCGACTGCACTGTAGTGAGTTACCGCGCCTGAACCGGCATACGCCTTCGTAATTTCAAGTGCTTTGGCAAAACTCTCTTGGCTCTCGGAGTTCTGCAGATTTGCCACGGCATCCATCAGCTTTATACCGACGGGGGAAGGGGAGGTATCGTTTTTCATGAGCTTCGTGTTACCCTGATATAAGGCGATACGTGCATGTACTCCGGAAAATCTCCATCGTGTCGAGGTCGGGGAGAGACCGCTGCCCACGGTGTCCAGTAATTCTACATGATATCGATCGCTTTACAGATGTAGTCTGCGTTTTCCAGTGGGTGGTACAGTTTTACATGAACGTGAAGCCGGGTGTCCGGAGATTCGTAAAAGCCGCTGCCGGCAATAATCCCGAAACAGGTTTGCCGCGCTCCATCCTCCAGCTCAAGCTCAGCAGTCACCTGATGTCCCAGACTGACCGCTGCGTTTTTGCGACCGGTTACCGGGAGGCTGATACTGAATCCCCCCTCGACGCAGTGAATCAACGTCCCGGTCAATTCAGCGTCGATGTGCTGTCCGTCCGCCGTTCTGAAAATCGCAGAACTGCGAACCTCGACATCGATGCCGTGTTCCGGCTGATCTGCTGATACCGCAGTGCGGACGAAGTACGGAATTACATCGTGACGTCTGCAATAGTATTCCAGCTTCGGCAGCAGTTCGGGAAGCTCATCTTTCAGTGCGGTAAGCTGGGTCTGCTCGAGCTTTCTGATCTGCAGTTCCGTCTGAGCACGAATCGATACCGGCCACGGCTGTCCGTGCAAAGAGGCGTCTCCGCCGATGATTTCCCCGGCCTGAAGCGGGGTGAAGCGGACATCGCTGGATTCTGATAAAAAATGTATGTCGGCATACCCGTGGTCTATAAAATAGAGGTCGGCTTCGTCGGCTTCCTGGTCGACAATTACGGTTCCCGGCTGAACCGTCTGGGGCATGAGCATCGAGAAAAACCGGTTTGCTTCCTGGGTATCGAGCTGTTCATAGAAACCGCTCCAGACCATCAGGTGGTGATCCTGACTGTGGTGCGTCTGGAACATCTGCGTCGCTGCCGGTTCTCTGGACTCCGGCTTTTTGTTGGTCAACGTATCGGTCAGGGTCTCGACGAAAATATCGCTGAGGCCGCCGTCGCTGTAATCTTCTGAAATAGCAGCCGGGTCGGCGGGGATCTGGGCCAGGACCTCATCGATTAGGTCACTTTCTGAATCGTCTTCCGCCGCGCTGGAGAAGGTTGCGTCACGGCTTCTGGTCTGTTCCATCGACTGCAGGGTTGCCTGGGCCGCCTTGGTCACCGCATCCCCGTCTCCGTAGCGTTCCCTGCGCTCGTCGATCAGTGCGGACAGGGCGCTGATCGATTTTTCCGATGGAAATGTATGCAGCTTGCTGCATATTTTCGTGATGAGAAAGTCGGAGACGTGACTGCTGAAGCTTTCCCTGCGCTCGAGGAGTTCCAGCAGCGCCGATTCAACTTCCGGGCTGTTGAACTGGATGAGCTGATCGATCAGATGGTTTTTCAAATCATCGTTTATCGTAAACAGCGCGTCGATCAGGCGCGGAGCTGTCTGCTCGCCGCCGAGCACTTCGATGCAGTTGACCACCTGCTGCTGCACCCTGACGTCCTCATGGGAGAGGTGAGGTTTGACCGCATTGTAGAGCTCGTCTTTGCGCAGCCGGGTAACGATCATGATGATGTTCCTGGTTACGTACCAGGGATGGCTGCCTTGGAGGTATCTGGTCAGGACCGGTACGCTGACATCGCCGATTCGGGGGATCAGGTCGAGCAGCGCCAGCCGTTCCTCCTTGTCGTTGCTGTGGGTGAGTCGCTGGATCAGGAACTGGCTGCCCTGTCTGCCCATGTTGAGCAGGATATTTTCGACGACATCCTTGCGCTGGGACGATTCCCCGAGGTACGCGTTGACCATGGTATCGAGCACCTCGGGATCGGCCAGTTTATCATGAACACGCGAAACGACGCCGAAAATGAGATTGTTTTTCAGCAGTGACTTGTTGCTGATTTTATTGAGGGTGACGATGAGCTGCTCCGCTTCATACCATTGCTGGGACGACAGCATCTCGACGACAATCCGCTGGAGCTGGTTGCAGACGGGCTCGAAACCGGCAATGAACTCATTCTCGAAATAGAGCCAGTTTGACGCCATGCGGGCGATAATGCCGCACAATTCCTTGATGTTGTTGTTGTAAACATGCTCGGACAGGAGCATCATGACGATCAAGGATCGTTCCCTGATCGCCGCTTGTTCGTGGCAGATACTCTTTTCCAGTTTCTCGAACAGGTCGAGGGCCGTCTTGCGCTGGTCTCCGCGATATTGCCGATTGATGTTTTCGGCAAGCTTTTCGACGAATTCATCGTTGAGCAGGACATCGAACTTTTCCTGCAGGAACAGCGCGATGTTCTTGTTGAGCCGCGCTTCTTCACGTTTGATCTCGGCCTGCAGCAGAGACTGTCTGGCTTTGGCCATGGCCTGGGCCTGTTTTTCTTTATCGATATCCATTCCATACCTCTAATAAAAAGAAATTCAGGCTGAAACTGATGCACCGCTTTTCTGCACGAGGCGGATTCTTCCTTCAGTCATGTTGTTTGATATCTTCCCTCATTTCGGAGATATGGTTCATTGTAACCCGGAGGGGGGAGTATTGCCAAATTTTACGCTGATATTGATTTTAAAAGCGGATATCCCATTTCTTCACGCTGGGCGACATAGGCTTCCGCAACTTTTCGCACGATATTTCTGATTCGGCCGATATACCTGGTACGTTCGGCGACGCTGATCGCCTTTCTGGCGTCGAGCAGGTTGAACACATGGGAACATTTCAGGCAGTAGTCGTAGGCCGGCAGCACCAGGCCCCGCTCGATCAGCTTTCCGGCTTCCTGCTCGTAGGCGTTGAAATACTGAATCATCTGTTCGACGTTGGCTTCTTCGAAATTGAAGGTGGAAAACTCGATCTCTGCCTGATGAAAGATGTCTCCGTAGCTGATCTCGTCATTCCAGGAGATGTCGTAGACGCTGTCTACGCCCTGCAGGTACATCGCGATTCTTTCCAGGCCGTAGGTGATCTCGGCGGTAACCGGATGCAGGTCGATTGATCCAGCCTGCTGGAAATACGTGAACTGGGTAATTTCCATGCCGTCCAGCCAGACTTCCCAGCCGAGCCCCCAGGCTCCCAGCGTCGGGGATTCCCAGTCGTCCTCGACAAACCTGATGTCGTGTTCCATGAGGTTGAGGCCGAATCGCTCGAGACTCTCGAGATAGCGTTCCTGGATATCGAGCGGCGACGGTTTGATGACGACCTGGTACTGGTAGTAGTGCTGCAGCCGGTTCGGGTTGTCCCCGTAACGGCCGTCGGTCGGTCTGCGCGAAGGCTGCGGATAGGCGGCTTTCCACGGTTCAGGACCCAAGGCCCTGAGCAGCGTTGCCGGGTGAAAGGTCCCGGCCCCGACTTCCATGTCGTACGGCTGCTGAATGATACAGCCCCGCTCGGCCCAGTACGTATCAAGTGCAAAAATGATATCCTGGAAATTCATGTGTTCTCCTTCAGATACATGCGACAGACGCAGCCCGGGATACGGAAGCTGCGGCTTCGTTATTTCACTGTTGTTAAGAGACTGTTTATAATTGCTATCTTGACTTTTGTCCAGCCGATCTCCATTATATTTTGCTGGCTGAAAACGCAAATATAAACCTGATTTACGGTGACATACCATGATTGAACGAAGCGGTACCGGGGAACACATCAAAAGACTCCTTGAAGAGGCGAAGACGATTGCTGTGGTGGGATTATCTCCGAAAACTGGACGTCCCAGCAACATGGTTGCCGCTTACCTGATCGGTCAGGGATATGACGTTGTCCCGGTCAATCCCGGACACGCTGAAATCCTGGGGCGCACCTGTTATCCCGATCTTTTTTCGATACCCCGCAAAGTCGATATCGTCGACATCTTCAGAAGACCGGAAGATGTGCCGCCGATCGTTGACCAGGCCGTTGCAATTGGTGCCGGAGCCGTCTGGATGCAGCAGGGCATCAGCAATGATGCAGCGGCGGAAACGGCCGCAAAGGCAGGCATGATGGTTATTATGGATCGCTGTGTGAAGGTTGATCACGCCCAGCTGATCGGCGGTTAAGGGGATACATGGAACCGCAGACAATCCGCATCCGTGGTGCACGGATGCACAACCTGAAAAATATCGATGTCGATTTGCCGAGAAATGCGCTGGTCGTCTTCACCGGCCTGTCAGGATCGGGCAAATCAACCCTCGCTTTTGACACACTGTACGCGGAAGGGCAGCGACGTTATGTCGAATCGCTTTCGACCTACGCCCGGCAATTCCTCGGGCAGATGGACAAACCCGATGTGGACTCCCTGGAGGGGCTGTCGCCGGCGGTATCGATTGAACAGAAAACCACCAGCAAGAATCCCCGCTCGACCGTTGGCACGGTAACCGAGGTCTACGATCATCTCAGGCTGCTTTTCGCCCGGTGCGGGAGGCCCTATTGCCCAGAGTGCGGGAAAGAGATCCGTTCCCAGTCGATCGAGGATATGGTCAATATCCTGCTCGACGAACCGGAAAACACGAAGGTCATCCTGCTCGCGCCGATGGTTTCCGATCGGAAAGGCCGCCATGAGCAGCTGCTTGCCCGTATACGCAAGGAAGGTTTTGTCAGGGTGCGGGTAGACGGTGATATCGTGCATGCCGACGATGTCCAGGAGCTGGACAAGAACAGGAAACACACGATTGAAATTGTCGTCGACCGACTGATAGTAAAACCTTCGGTACGAAGGCGCCTGGCCGATTCGATCAGTACCGCGGTAAAAGTCGCAAACGGGTTTCTGCTTGCGCACTTTCCGGATCGGGGCAGTGAACAGCTGTTCAGTGAGTTTGCCGCATGCCATGAGTGCGGCGTGTCGATGCCGCCGCTTACCACCCAGTTGTTTTCTTTCAACAATCCTCAGGGAGCCTGCCAGGAATGCGGCGGGCTC
>Ga0180436_10004410_pt1 | contig 12648 bp, 13 predicted proteins | sample SS_ome_2_FD_132434 | JGI IMG/M metagenome (GOLD analysis project Ga0180436, IMG submission 132434) | Hypersaline lake sediment archaeal communities from the Salton Sea, California, USA - SS_3_S_2 metaG | ecosystem: Environmental > Aquatic > Non-marine Saline and Alkaline > Hypersaline >...
ATTGAGCGCAATTTCAAGTCGGTGAGGCATCGGCAACCATCCTAAATTAAATTTGTATAAAAGCTGTCAGAAATATGTTCCGATTGGTCTAAAAAGCGGTTCAGATTTTCACCATACGCAATTTTATTTGGGGCATATCAGAATAAGCAATGAATTGAAATACGGAAAAAATAAAATCGCGTGCCTTGATTTTATTTTTTAGCTGGAGAAGATACGCGCTATATCGTTATAGAAAACAAACACCATCAACATGATCAAAATAAAGATACCGGCCTGTTGGGCCATTTCACGCATGCGGGTATTTACGGGACGTCCAATGATAAGCTCGATGATAAAGAAAAGGATGTGGCCGCCATCCAGCACCGGGATGGGCAAAAAATTGATGATGGCCAGGTTAACACTCAGTAGGGCAATCAGGAACACAAAATTCAGGATACCTTCTTTGGCCTGTTGACCAGCCAGTTCGGCGATCATTATAGGACCACCAATGGTCTTGGTAGACAAGGTGCCCTTTATGAGTTTGGCTATGCTGACCACGGTAAGCTCAGTTATTTTATAGGTTTGGCGCACACTTTCGACAACTGCCTGCCCAAATCCCAATTTCAGATTCTCGACGTCGCCCGCCGAGGCAATGCCGATAATATATCTTTCGATATCCTCTCCAAAAAGATTTTTGGTTTTGTTAACTTCAGGTGCAATCTCAATGCTAAGCAATTCTCCGTTGCGCTCTATCGCAAATGTTAGGGCTTGGCCTTTACTTCGCCCAATACCGGCAGCCATCTCTTCCCAGGTTGCAACCGCTTGGCCGTCAATGGCTCGAATGATGTCGCCTTTTTGCAATCCACTGGTCGCAGCTGGAGAGTCTGCCTGCACTTCACCAACGGTCGGCTTAAGAATATAGGTTCCCGAGAATAGGTAGATGGCCAGGAATATCAAGACCGCAAGCAGCAAATTGAAAAATGGTCCGGCGGCAACGATGAGAAGCCTTTTGATAACATGCTTGTGGGTAAAGGAGAGCGGAATCTCTCGGGGATCCATTTCCACTGACGGATCTTCTCCCACCATTTTAACATACCCACCCAACGGTATGGCTGAGATTCGATAGTCGGTAATGCCCTTTTTCCACCCAACGATTCGAGGCCCAAAGCCCAGGGAGAATTTCTGAACCCCGACGCCGAATAGACGTGCAACTAAAAAGTGCCCCAATTCGTGAAAAAAGATCAGGACACCCAAGACGATGATAAAGGCAATGATATTGGTTCCCATATATTATTTCTCATTACATATTTGTTGAAGTGTCGTACATTCGGAAAAAACTTAAACAAATCAGAGTTTTTTCGATGTTCGCTATAATCATATCAATTTACGGTTACAGCACTACCATAATAAGAACCATGCACAGTTCCGTCAACCTCAGGGATTCAATGATTGTCGATCAATTCTTGTGCGGCCTGACGTGCCCATTGATCCGCAGCCAATATGTCGGACAAGGTGGGTTCATGCTGATGCTGATGGTGTGCCATGACCGTCTCAATAATCGCCGCTATACTGTTGAATCGCACCTGGCCCGCTAAAAATGCACCCACCGCAATTTCGTTGGCTGCATTCAAAACCGCCGGCATGGTTCCCCCCTTACGGCCGGATACCATGGCTAATTTGAGGCAGGAAAACTTTTGCATATCCGGTTCCTTGAAAGAAAAATGACCCAGCTCTGCAAAATCCGGCAGCGGCTGACGCAAAGGCAGACGTTGCGGATATGACAGGGCAAATGCGATGGCGGTTTTCATGTCCGGAATGCCGAGTTGAGCCAATATGGATCCATCTTGAAATGCAACCATGGAATGGATGATACTTTGGGGATGAACCACGACCTGAATCTGATCCATGTGGACTTGAAACAGGTGCATCGCTTCGATGACCTCAAGACCCTTGTTCATCAGCGTGGCTGAATCGATGCTGATTTTGGGGCCCATTTGCCAGTTGGGATGCTTGAGCGCATTTTCCGGACTGACCCGAGCCAATTGGTTTGCGGGTGTATCGATAAATGGCCCTCCTGAAGCCGTAATCAGCAGTTTGGTCACCTCCGACCGTTTCTGTCCCATCAAACATTGGTATATGGCATTATGCTCACTATCGACCGGGATGATTTTCACTTTTTTGGTCTGGGCCAGTTGCATCACCAGGCCACCAGCCATGACCAGGGTTTCTTTATTGGCCAAGGCGATGTCTTTGCCGGCCGCTATAGCCTGAATTGTTGGCACTAGACCGGCAGCACCGACCATGGCCGTCAGCACCATGTCTGTCGCGTCTAACTCAGCGGCTTGCTGATAGCCTTTCTCCCCGTATAGTATTTGAGTTGCCATCGAAGGCGGCAGCAATTTTTTTAGGGCCACGGCCGCCTCTTCATCATACACAGCTGCCATTTGGGGTTTGTGCTCTTTAATTTGCCGGGCTAATTTGGATATGTTTCGCTTGGCAGTCAAGGCCTGGACCTTGAATTGACCGGTAAATTGCGCCACAACGGCCAGTGCGTTTGTGCCAATAGATCCGGTGGAGCCGAGGATGGATAAATTCTTCATAATACTTCTTAGACACCCGGTTTAAAATTTATTCTATTTTGTATACAACTATATACTTTTGAAAATATTAGGATTCAAGGGGTCAAGGATCCAAGGATCCGAGTGGGGCAACTCGTCTGGAGCAGGAATTGTTTTCAAGCCTTTGGACCGAGTACACGTGGCCCCCGGACGGCAATAAGCGGCGAGCTATGAACATCACTTGAATCCTCGACCCCTCGAACCCTCGAATCCTCAGAATATATACACCTTAAACAGATACGCCACCGGGGCCGCAAACATGGCCGCATCCGCGCGGTCCAGTATGCCGCCGTGTCCCGGCAACAAGCCACCGGAATCTTTGATTCCGGCCACACGTTTGAGTCCGGATTCGAACAAATCGCCCATCTGGCCCATGGCGCCCAAACTAATGAAAAAAAGCAGGCAGACGCCCCAATTAAGTTCAGGAAAAACCACTAATTTATACAGCGACCCCAAAAGAACGTTGGCGCTCAGGCCACCCAGGGAACCCTCGATTGTTTTCTTCGGACTCACCGCCGGACTGAGTTTGTGCCTCCCCAAGAATGTCCCTGCGTACAGGGCACCGATATCGCCGGCAAACACAACCACCAAGATAAATATAACCCATAGTGCCCCGTCTAACTCGCGCCCATCTCGAATCAGGACCAGATAGGATAGCAAACCGGGAATATATACGATACCGATGACAACCTTTTTGGCACTTTCATAGATCAATCCGTCGCGGCCGTAAAATAGAACCGACAGGAAGGCGCACACCAAAAAAAGCAACACGATCAGGTGAAAAATGAAGGCGGGGGCCTGGTGATGGGCAGCCGTCACAACCGCTGGCACCACAAGATAGGAAATCCAAACCACGGGATTCCCGATTGCACCGCGGCTGTCATTAAAAACAACCCGCAGATATTCCCAGAAGCCAAGCAGGGCAATCAAGGCGATAAAGGCCGAGAATAATAGGCCGCCCTTGAAAATGATATAAAGCAAGAAGGGTAAAAGTGTAAGGCCTGTTATCCAACGTTTTAAATGCATGCCGTATCTACAACCCAGAAAATAGTCGCCCGATTTTATGAATGGACTAGGGTTTGACCGTGCCGAAACGACGCTCCCGCATGCCGTATTCATGCAACATGGTCATAAACTCTTCCCGTGAAAAATCCGGCCAAAGCGTGTTGGTGACAAATATTTCCGCATATGCAATTTGCCAGAGGAGAAAATTACTGACCCGCATTTCTCCCCCGGTGCGGATAAGCAGATCCGGGTCCTGCATTCCCCGGGTATATAGGTTGGCGGATATGATTTCAGGGGTGATCGCAGATGGATCGATAAGGCCCTTTTGCACCCCGTGAACGACCTGTTGAACCATCTGCACTATTTCTGCCCGGCCGCCATAGCTGAGTGCCAGATTTAGCACGAGCCCCGAGTTTGCAGCCGTCAATTCCATGTTTTGTCGTAGAATTGATTGGATGGATTCCGGTAGGCGATCAATCTGTCCGATGGCGTTTAGACGAATGTTATTCTCCCGCATTTCGTTTATTTCGGATTTTAAGAAACGCTTCAATAAATCCATCAGAGCCGCGATCTCTGATTTAGGCCGCTGCCAGTTCTCGGTTGAAAAAGCGTAGAGCGTTAAGATATCAATACCGATTTCACGGCAGGTCCGTACAATCCGCCTTACCGTGTCAGCACCTTTTTCATGTCCGCGGACCCGGTTCATCAGACGTTTTTTGGCCCAACGCCCATTTCCATCCATGATGATAGCGATATGAGAAGGAAGTGTTGACGCGTCCGGATCCGTCGTGTCCGGATAAGACCTGTTAGAATTCAATAATTTCTTTCTCTTTATCTTTGTAAATGCTGTCTATCTGACTAACAAAATCGTTGGTAATTTCTTGGATCTCATCCTGACCCTTGAAAGCTTCATCCTCTGATATGTCGCCATCTTTTTTAAATCCTTTGATGAGTTCGTTGGCGTCTCTGCGGATGTTGCGAACAGCAATCTTATGATCTTCACACATTTTGTGAACCACTTTAACCAGCTCTTTGCGTCTTTCTTCAGTGAGTGGCGGGATGGAAATACGGATAATCTTACCATCGTTGGAAGGCGTCAGGCCAAGATCGGACCCCAGCAATGCCTTTTCAATATCTTTGATAACCGACACATCCCAGGGTTGAATGGCAATCAGACGGCTTTCCGGAACAGATAGTGTCGCCATCTGGTTCAGAGGTGTCGGTGTACCGTAATAATCAACACGGATATTATCCAGTAGGGATAAGGAAGCACGTCCCGTACGAACGCGTTTGAGTTCATTCTCTAAAGCTGTGATGGTTTTTCCCATCCGCCCTTTTGTTTCCTGATAAATGTCATTCAACATCGGCTTAATCCTTATTTTTACATTGGGAAAATCAAATCTAGTTGTGGATGTAAGTGCCGATGGGCTCCCCACATCCAACCCGCTGTATGTTACCCTGCTGCTTCAGGTTAAAAACCACCAGTGGCAACTGGTTGTCCATGGCCAGAGAAATGGCGGTCATGTCCATGACCTTTAGCTGTTTTTCGATAACTGTCATGTAGCTGATGTCATCGTAGCGTTTGGCATCCGGATTAACAATCGGATCACTGTCATAGAGTCCATCGACCTTGGTCGCTTTAAACAGTATCTGGGCATGTATTTCCTGGGCCCGCAGGACCGCCGCTGTGTCGGTAGTGAAATATGGATTGCCCGTCCCGGCGGCAAAAATAACCACCCGGCCCTTTTCCAAGTGGCGCACAGCCCGGCGCCGAATGTAGGGCTCGGCAACCTCATGCATGGAAATGGCGGTTTGGACACGCGTCTGAATATCGCTTTTTTCCAGGGCATCCTGAAGCGCCAGGCTATTCATGATGGTTGCCAGCATGCCCATGTGGTCGGCCGAGGTGCGTTCCATACCTTTAGAACTCGCCGCCACACCCCTAAAGATATTTCCGCCACCCACCACAACCGCAAGCTCGACGCCCATTGCGCAAATTGATTGAATTTCCTGAGCAACATAGTCAAGCATTTTTTGGCTGATGCCAAATGCCTGATCTCCCATCAGGGCCTCGCCGCTGAGTTTTAACAGCACCCTCTGATATTTGGCCTCGGGCATTGATTATTCTCCAACTTGGAATCGGACAAATCGTCGCACACTGATTCTCTCACCGGTTTTGGCAATAACCTCATTCAGATAATCCTGAACGGTCTTTTCCGGATCGCGGACGTACGCCTGTTCCATCAGGCAGCTTTCCTTGAAAAACTTTTTGAGTTTACCTTCCGCGATCTTATCAACGATATTTTCGGGTTTGCCCATTTCGAGGGCCTGGGCGCGATAGATTTCTTTTTCCTTTTCAATGGCCTCGGGGGGGACATCTTCCGGAACAATCCCCACTGGACTGGTAGCCGCGATGTGCATGGCGATGTTTTTTACAAATTCGGTAAAATCATCGGTTTTGGCAACAAAATCCGTTTCGCAATTGACCTCCACCAGTACCCCTATTTTACCACCCATATGGATATATGCTTGGATGGCACCTTCTTTGGTAGCCCGACCGGCCCTTTTCTGTGCCGTTGCCAATCCTTTTTTCCGCAGAAATTCAATGGCCTTTTCAATATCACCGTCACATTCAGCCAATGCGTTTTTACAATCCATTATGCCGGCTCCGGATTTTTCCCGAAGCTGTTTTACCATTGCTGCACTAATTTCTGACATTCCTATTCTCCTGTATCCTCAGATGTTGCCGTGGGATCATCTGGCGTCTCTGTTTCGGTTTCAGTTGTTTCCACTGGTTCTTCTTTGCTTCCCCTGCGGATGATTTCAACAACCGGTCCTTCGGTACCATCCGAAATGACCTTGCGTTCGCCCGGTTTGAGATCCGCAACCGCCTCCACGCCGGATTCCTTTTCCGCTGCCTTGTCCGCTGCTGCCTGTCGTCGCTCTTCATAGCGTTGCTGGCCTTCAACACAGGCATCGGCAATCCGGGATGTAATCAGACGAATGGCCCGGATGGCGTCGTCATTTCCGGGTATAATGTAATCAATTTCATCTGGATCACAGTTGGTGTCCACAATTGCAACGATGGGAATGTTCAGTCGTTGCCCTTCGCGAACTGCAATGGCTTCGTTTTTGGGATCGACGACAAACATGGCGCCCGGCAGTTTGGACATGTTGCGAATGCCACCCAGGGTGTTATCCAGTTTAACACGCTCCTTGCCAAGTTTCAGCCTTTCCTTTTTGGGAAACATTTCAATGGAGCCGTCGTTTTCGATGGTGTTGAGATAATTGAGTCGGTCAATACTCTGCTTGATTGTTTTGAAATTGGTCAGCATGCCTCCGAGCCAACGGTTGTGCACATAAAACATTTCACAGCGATTGGATTCCTCATATATCGATTCCCGGGCCTGCTTTTTGGTTCCCACAAACAGGACCGATTCGCCATTGGCGACCGTATCAACGATAAAATCATACACGGTTCTAAACATCCGTACTGTCTTCTGTAGATCAATAATGTAGATCCCATTTCTAGCCCCAAATATATAGGGCTTCATTTTGGGGTTCCAGCGTTTGGTTTGGTGTCCGAAATGAACGCCTGCTTCCAGGAGTTCCTTCATTGTGATGTAAGCCATGTGTTTCTCCTTTTCTGTTGGTTTGGCCTTCGCTTTTATCGCCCCTGTTTCCGACTTCCCTGAAACAAACATTATCCGAAGCACCGGGAAACAGGTCCAAAAGCGTGCGGTTTATTTAAACGGCTGTTTGTAACAAATACAGTATGCCGTTGCAAGCTATTTTTTATATGTTTAACCCAAGTCTTCGCACCGATGGTATGACCCGTGAAGGCGAGTTCGAACCGAGTTGCGCAGTATTCCTCTGCGCTACCGTAATCCGGAACTGTGAGACAGCGGCAAGCCCCTTTCAAACCCGCCGCATAGAGACCACCCGATCATGACCGGCATAATCTTTATGAACGGTGAAATCCTGATAGGTGCCGTTGGCATCGGCCAGTTGGGCAACTTGATCTTTTTGATCATATCCCATCTCCAAAATCAGATGGCCGCCCGGTCTCAGATAGAGCCAGGCGTGCTCAATGAGATGCCGCAGGCACACAAGACCGTCTGGCCCGGCATCCAAAGCGGTTAAAGGCTCATACCTTGAAATCTCGGGCTGCAGGTTGTGAATATCATCACTGGGTATATAGGGTGGATTAGAAACAATCATATCAAATGGCTTTTCTGTAGGCCGCAGTGCTCCCAGCCAATCTCCAGCAAAGAAATGAATGTTATCTAGATTATTTTTATAGGCATTCTGCTTGGCAAGAACTGTTGCTGCCGGCGAAATATCGCCGGCAAAAAAGTGGTGTTCTTTGTGTTCAGCTGCCAGGGACAAAACAATGGCCCCGGAACCCGTACCCAAATCGAGAATACGGAGGGGTCTGTTATGCTTCTCCCGCGACAGGAAGTCCCGGGCAATCTCCACCAAACGCTCGGTATCGGGACGCGGTATCAATACTGCTTTGCTAACCAACAAGAGCAGCGACCAGAATTCCTTTTCACCGACAATATAGGCTACCGGCTCTCTTTTTGTCCGTCGCAATACCAGTTTTTTGAAAGCTGCAAGCTCGGCTTTGTTGAGTGGCCGGTCGTATTGCAGATAGAGGTCGATACGCTTGAGATCGAGTGCATGCGCCAAAAGGATTTCGGCAGTAGCTTTGGGACTGTCAATGTGATGGGATTGAAAATAAGACGCGGCCCAATCGAGCAGCTTAAGAATGGTCCATGGCTGGTTCTGGGCTATCCCCTGATTGCTCATTCTTTAATGCCTGGGCCTGGTAGAAGGTTGTAAGTTCGTTCACGATCTCAGTGATATCCCCTTGCAGAATGTTTTCCAGTTTATATAGGGTCAGACCGATTCGGTGATCGGTTACACGCCCCTGTGGATAGTTGTAGGTGCGGATGCGTTCACTACGGTCGCCGCTGCCAACCTGGCTTTTGCGTTCTTCAGAACGTTTTTCATTCTGCTCTTGAATCATGGCATCCATTAACCGTGCCCGCAGCACTTTCATGGCTTTGGCTTTATTTTTATGCTGCGATTTCTCGTCCTGACAGGTTACGACCATGCCGGTGGGCAGGTGGGTGATGCGAACGGCCGAATCCGTGGTGTTCACCGATTGACCGCCGGGGCCGGTGGAACGATAAACATCCACTTTGATCTCGTTGGGATCAATTTTTACATCCACCTCTTCGGCCTCGGGCAACACCGCCACCGTAACCGCTGATGTATGCACACGCCCTTGGGTTTCGGTTACCGGCACACGTTGTACCCGGTGGGTGCCGCTTTCATATTTTAACCGGCTATAGGCATTTTTGCCTTTGACGATGGCGATTACTTCCTTTAACCCTCCCACCCCTGTGGCATGGTGGTTCAGTATCTCAACATTCCATTTCATGGATTCCGCAAACCGCTGATACATCTTAAACAGGTCGCCTGCAAACAAGCCGGCTTCTTCGCCACCGGTGCCGGCTCTGATTTCAATAATCACATTTTTACCATCCAAAGGATCCTTGGGCACCAGCAGCTGTTTAAGCGTATTTTCCAAGGTCTCTTTGCGGTTGTTCAGACGGTCAATTTCATCACTGGCCATTTGGGCAATTTCAGGATCGTCATCCTTGAGGAGTTCCAGGCTGTCATCGATTTCAGCACCAACTCCGTTATATTCTCTGAAGACCGTGACGATTTTATTCAGCTCGGCATGCTCACGGGCATACTTCTGGTAGGCTTCCCGATCCTGAAAAATTTCCGGATTGCTGAGAAGCTTTTCCAGTTGTTCGAACCGCTTTTCAATGCCGATGAGTTTGTCGAACATGTTGACTAAAACCGTCCCATATTAAAACGTATCACGTAATCGTTCGCAGATAATGCCAGAGCATAGCTGTTCACTTTCAATCTTCTGTCACCAGCTATGGATTCCGGTTTTGAAATACAAAAACACGAAAACCCTCGGTTTCGTGTTTTTGCTTAGAAATGACGATGCCTTTCGCCCTGCTGGCGATGCCTTTCGCCCTGCTGGCGATGCCTTTCGCCCTGCTGGCGATGCCTTTCGCCCTGCTGGCGATGCCTTTCGCCCTGCGGCGAAAGGTGGGCGTTATCATAAAATCGTGAAAACGATTTTATTTTTCTGTCTTTTTTTGAAATTTCTCGTATTTTTTTCGAAATCTTTCAATACGTCCGGCTGTATCCACCAATTTTTGTTTACCGGTAAAAAAAGGATGGCACTTGGAGCAGATCTCAACACTGATATTTTCGCGGGTGGAGCCCACCGCCACAACATTGCCGCAGGCGCATTTAATATTTGTTTCCGTATACTTCGGATGAATATCCGCTTTCATTTTTTTCAACCCCCTGTCAAGCGTTCATAGATTCAAGAAATTTTTTATTATCCTTGGTTCCGTTCATTTTTTCAAGTAAAAATTCCAATGCATCCACCGGATTAAGGGATGATAGCAATTTTCGCAATATCCAAACCCGGTTGAGTGTATTTTCATCCAGCAACAGCTCTTCTTTGCGCGTTCCTGATTTATTGATGTCGATGGCCGGGAAGAGGCGTTTGTCTGCCAATCTTCGATCCAACTGTATTTCCATGTTGCCGGTACCTTTGAATTCTTCAAAGATGACCTCATCCATGCGACTGCCGGTATCCACCAACGCCGTCGCGATAATGGTCAGGCTGCCGCCTTCTTCAATGTTTCGGGCTGCGCCAAAAAATCGTTTGGGACGTTGCAAGGCGTTGGAGTCCACGCCGCCGGAAAGGATTTTGCCGCTGGGCGGCATGACGGAGTTGTAGGCGCGGGCCAGACGGGTAATGCTATCCAGCAGAATGATGACATTCTTTTTGTGTTCCACCAACCGTTTGGCTTTTTCAATCACCATTTCGGCGACCTGCACGTGTCTTTCGGCCGGTTCATCGAAGGTGGAACTGATCACCTCTCCTTTGACAGATCGCTCCATATCCGTAACTTCTTCCGGACGTTCGTCTATCAGCAACACAAAAAGTTCGATGTTTTTATGATTGGCGACGATGCTGTTGGCGATGAATTGCAGCAACATGGTCTTGCCGGACCGCGGCGGCGACACGATCAACCCGCGTTGGCCAAATCCAATGGGCGTCATGAGATCCATGATGCGGGTGGAATAATTTTCGGCATCCTTTTCCAGATTCATTTTGCGGTCGGGGTACAACGGCGTTAAATTATCAAATAGAATCTTGTCACGGGCAACTTCCGGGTCTTCGTAGTTGACAGCCTCAACCTTCAAAAGGGCAAAATAGCGCTCCGATTCCTTGGGTTGACGGATCTGACCAGACACCGTATCGCCCGTACGCAAATTGAATCGTCGAATCTGGGACGGTGACACGTAGATATCATCCGGACCCGGCAGATAGTTATAATTGGGCGCTCTTAAGAATCCGAACCCATCCGGCAGAATCTCCAGGGTCCCTTCCCCGAAAATCAGCCCATCTTTCTCGATCTGAGCCTGCAACAGGGCAAAAATGAGCTCTTGCTTGCGCATGCCGGCTGCTTGTTCGATACGGAGTTCCTTGGCCATTTTAGCCAGCTTGCTGATTTTTTGCTCTTTCAGTTCAACAATATTCATAAATTTCAAACCCCTATGCTTTAGTTCACAATATGGTTCCCCTTTTTTCCTGCCGATTTGTACATCAGGTTATTGGTCTCAACCCGCGCCCAATGCCAAAGCCGGTGTCTATTTTTCAGATCCGATCAAGATCAGTGATGGTAATAAAAACTGATTTGCTTACGGCTTAGGGTCTACAGGTCGTATCGAGGAATTTCGAGTGTTTCGTGATATTTTAACCTTGCAGGTATTATGTCAAAAGGCGGGTTCCATGCCTTAACTTAGAGGTATAGATAATCCATGATTCTGTTGCTGTCAAGCTTTTTGGCATTAAATTGGCAATCTTGTGTTGACGATAGCGCCATAAGTTGCAAGCAATACAACATGTCAAACCACAAAATAATCTTCAAACTTGATGCGATACCAGAACGAACTGGCATCTACATCGTTGGTGGTGCTGTTCGGGATCGTCTGCTGGGAGCAGATTCCCACGATATTGATATCGCTGTTCAGGGAAATCCCCAAAATCTGGCGACGCAAATCGCAAATCGGACGCATAGCCGGGTGATCCCCCTGGGCCAGCGCAAGCATGCCTTATTTCGTGTGGTTACACCGAGCCACATTATCGATATCACCGCATTGCAGGGTGGCAGCATCGAAGCAGATTTGAACCGTCGCGATTTTACAATCAATGCAATTGCCTATGAAGTTTGGACTCACAATGTCATCGATGTCACCCGGGGAATCAAGGATATACGGGATCGTCAGATCCGGCTGGTTTCCCCGACCGGCTATCAAGCTGATCCCATACGCCTGTTAAGAACCTATCGTTTGGCATCTCAGCTTGGGTTTCAGATTGCAGCTGATACCCGCCGATTGCTGCATCAAGAGGCCGCTTCGATACGCAAACCTGCGGTTGAGCGCATTCAGGCAGAGCTCGCGTCCATATTGGCAGGACCTCGCGTTCATTATTGGCTAAAAAGCATGACCGCTTCCAGAATTCTGTTTCACATCCTCCCGGAGTTAGAAGCACTGGTCGGTTGCCGACAGGGCCGTCAGCATGAATTTGATGTTTTTGACCACAGTCTGCAAACAGTGCTGGCATTGGAAAATTTAACCAACGGCTTGATAAATACCAAACCGGAAATTGCTTCCCTGTTTGATTGCGTGAGTCCCCAAAGGCGAATTCGCTTGCATCTTGCAGCCCTTTTACATGACATTGGAAAACCCATCTCCCGAGAGAAATCCGCCTTGGGTCAAATTCGGTTTTATGGTCATGATAAAGTCGGGGCCCGAATAAGTGCTGCAATCGGAAAGCGTCTCAGATTGCCAAGAAAAGAGATGGAATCCATCGTTCAGATGGTTCACCACCACCTAAGGCCATTACATTTATTTAAAGCTTTCAAGCACAATC
>Ga0180436_10004411_pt1 | contig 12642 bp, 12 predicted proteins | sample SS_ome_2_FD_132434 | JGI IMG/M metagenome (GOLD analysis project Ga0180436, IMG submission 132434) | Hypersaline lake sediment archaeal communities from the Salton Sea, California, USA - SS_3_S_2 metaG | ecosystem: Environmental > Aquatic > Non-marine Saline and Alkaline > Hypersaline >...
CACCAGCATTTTTTCCCTGGTACCCAGGGGGCCTTCGCGATCCGGAAACAGTCTGGGTGTTTTCCAGAAAAAGAGGCAGCTGAAGGCGGACCGTTCTCGGATGTAATGGGGGCAATGGGTGCAGAAAAAGCGCAGAATCAGTCCCACCCCGATGGCCACCAGTATCAGGTAGAGAATCAGCCCGCTCGTGGACTGCTGCCCGATTCCGATCATGGCCGTAACCAAAGGCAGGGCCAGCATCAGGTTCCAGTAGAGCCTGTCCTTTACGGTATATTCGCGTTTCAGCCGACAATCATTGGATTCAAGGGACATATCTCCTCCTTTAATATGCGCTGCCGAATGGGTTGCCAACCCCTCTATTTTCTACCCTGATTGGTTATTTTTGGCAACCGTCAATGCAACCACCGGACCGATAGCCCGCAAGCTTGCACCACATGTGTCTTTTGCGGCCAACTTTTTCCATCTGGCGAGGAAAATATTTGGGGGACATTAATAACACCTAATAGCAAAATACCATTTACACCTAGGGTCTCATCGTTTATATATCACAATCCTAAACAAACAAGCTATCAAAGGAAACAGGAATCATGGCATTGCGTTTATCTCGTGAAGCTACTAAAATTGTATGTATCACTATAATCACCACCGGCTGCAGCCAAATCGCCCCCCACGCGGGGTATCCACGAGGACAATCTGAATGTCTATTACTCAAGCCACAACCCGGCAGTGAAAAATAACTTCCGGCGATCCATACCAACACAAGGATTAGAAAATTGAAAACCATCCCCGCTCCTGCCCGCCTGTTTATCATCCTGTGCATACTCTGGGGTTGCGCATCGTCCCCGCAGTCGCTGACAACCCGGAATATTCCGGATAGCCAGCCCGTAACCCAATCTGCGGATGTTGCCTATACCAATTATTGGACCGCCATTCGTCATTTAGCCCTTGAACGGGCATACCTGGGCTGGCCCGAAAAGGACCATCAACAATTTACCAGGGCAGTGGAACTGCAAATACAGGACGAGACAACAGCCGCTGAAAACATCTTTAAAGAGCTTGCCCTTACGGCAAAGGATCAAGCGGTCCGCCACCACGCCTTAAGAATAATAACCGATATTTATTGGTCTAGAGGGGATTGGCAGGCCATTCTCGATCTATCCCTGGATTCCGGAAACAAATTCCGTAAAATTGCCGATGCTTTCAATACGATGCCTAGCGTAGAATATCATTTCGGCAATTATCCGGGATACCTGAAAATTGCCCGTTGGAACCGGGCATGCGATTGCGGCACACCCCATGTAAAAATTGCAATCAATGGCCGTCAAGCTTGCCTTATGATTGACACCGGGGCATCGGTTAGTATGATTTCCGCCAGCGTGGCGGAACGGTGCGGCATCCAGCCCATCAGTCATCATTTTTTTAGAAATGCGGGCGCCACCGGAAAGGCCTTTCGCTTCCGCCTGGCTGTGGCGGATAAGATTATTATGAGCGGGCTCACGATCAATAACAAACCGCTGTTCATTGTCACCGATGAGGACATGGCAAGAAAAAAATGGGGCCGCACCCGGAGCAGGCTACAGGGTGTGATTGGTTGGGATATCCTGCAGAAAATGAAAATCACGGTTTATGGAAAAGAAGGTTTGATTAGAATCCAAAAAGCTGAAAAAGAAGTATCCACATCCACCCTGCAACCCTTTTTTTGGCTGAAGAAGCCCGTTGTCAAGCTGCGTAGCGATAACGGCCGGCCCCTCTATTTCATGTTTGACAGCGGGGCGTCCAAAACCTGGCTGTTCCCCCCCATCCTGCACAAACTGGGCATCCAGGATTACCGCAGGCAAAAGGAGCACATCTGGTCCTTCGGGGGCAGGAAACGGGTTAAAGCCCAACTCCTGCCGGAAATGACACTGTGGCTCGGGGATCAGCGCCTTGAATTCAAAAACATCAACACCATTCCCCTTTTGTCGGGGTTCGTCCGGCTGGATGGTGTGTTGGGCGCGGATCTATTGCACAAAGGCGAAACAACTATCGACCCACACAACGGGGTGTTCGAGCACATACCCGCCCCCAAAGAGGAAACAGCGGCCCTCTAGGAGTCAGGCCATCGACCACAGATACCTGCGAACACTTAACTCACAGTTATTTGCATCTTGTTTCGGACCCGAAACTAAATGAAAGGAAAACCAGCCATGAAGTTACATTTTCACAGTACAGCAACCGCAATCATGTTATTGATTTTGATCCTCGCGGGTTGCAGCCAGATCAAACCGCCTGTCCGGGGAGTTTACGAAGACAATTTGAACGTCTATTACTCAAGCCACAATCCGGCAGTGAAAATAACTTTTGCCGATCATTTCCTCTATGAACGCGAAATAAACAGTAACCATATCTATACCGGACCGGACAACAGTTACATTGCTGTTTATTATCACAGCAACCCCCATCGCTATGCCGATTATGTCGACTACTATTATCCCGTTGATCGGGTCCTATATGAAAATATTGCCAATAATGGCGGCATGCCTGATGAATTCGGTAAAACCAAAATAAGCGGCCGACAGATTTATTATTGTTACAGCATCGACCCGGACACAGACCGGTTTGAGCTTCGAAAGAACATGGTCATCCTGTCCCAGGACCATGACTGGCTTATCATTGTTTTTGCCCAACGCCATTCCTATAACAATTTCAGAGACGATTACCATTCCGCAAAAGACTATTTTACCGAAAACCCTGGCATACTAACCGCCTTCGACGATTCCGTTGACAGTGCCATTGTTAAAATTGAAAAATATATCCCGTAAATGTCATATAAAACGAAAATCATCCCCACCCGGGAAAATGAAACAGCGGCTTTATAAAATCATGCAATCCGCCACCAGCTCCCACAGATATTTTACCTCCAGGTCTTCCATGTCGTAAGGGGACTTCAGATTGTTGATCTGTCCGTGGCAACTGTGGCAGGGCATGACCACCATGTCGGCCCCGGTGGCGCGAATCTGGGCCATCTTCCGGCGGCCGTAATAGATGCGTTCCTCATTGTAGCCGTTGACCAGGGCACCCCCCCCGCCCCCGCAACAGAATTGGTTGACGGTGGCCGGGTAGAGGTCCTCCCAGTTGGCAACGCATTGGCTGAGAATCCAGCGCGGCTCTTTAAAAAAGCCGTGGCCGAAACGCTTCTCCGCGCGCCGGCCGTAATTACAGGGATCATGGTAGGTCACCTTCTGCGTAAAGCGCTGGGTGTCCAGTTTGATGCGACCGGTTTTGATATATTCAATCAGCAGGTCGAACACGGTGACGAAGTTGTATTGGGCCAATGCCTCGGGGAAATGCTTTTGCAACCCGGACCGGGTTGCCAGGTAGGCGTGCCCTCATTCAGGCCAGAGCAGGGTGTCGATGTTGAGCCGCTCCATATTCTCGATGATACGGCCGGCCATAATTTTCATGGCTTCATCATCACCGGTGAAATAACCCCAGCTGGTGCCCTCCCAGTTATCGGTGGCAATGGTCCAATCCTCACCGGCCGCATGGAAGATCTTCCACCAATGCTTGAGATCATCGGTATGGGTGTTGGCCAGCTTGTTGTGCACTGTGGTCAATACCCGGGCACCCGGTTTGTCCAGGAAAATTTTAAAATCCTCGTAACCCTCTTCTTCGGCCAGTTCCTCGGCCACATCCTCCATGGTCCAGACGAAGTCGTCCTTGGGCATCCGCAGGTTGTTGCCCACTTCTAAAGCAGCCGTCAAACCCTGCTGCAGGATACCGGGTACTTCATCCCGGGCACGCAGCCCGCGGATGCGCCGCATGGCGTCGGCAATATCGATGCCGCTGGGACAAAGGGTCTCACATTTGCCGCACATGGTGCAGATCCACGGCCAGCGGGACTCTACCAGGGGCGTCTCCATACCCAAGGCCAGCAGGCGCACCACTTTCCGCGGATCGAAACCATCCACCCCGGAGACAGGGCAGGTGCTGGCGCACATGCCGCAGGTAAGACAGGTCTGGTGGGCATAGGGCCATTCCCGGAAGCGTTGCTGGTCCTTGGGGGATAGAGCTTGGCTGGATTGGGCTGATATGGACATGGGACACCTTGTATTGATAATTGTCAGTGAAAAATGGATCGCTTGTTTAGGCGCGGTGATTTAGCGAGTATCTACAAACCTCAATGATCCACCACCATATTGCCTAAATCTCATCTCCTGAATCCAGCTCGGCAACAAACCGGTTGACCCATTGGGCGCACTCGGCCCCCATATTGGCCGCCAGGGTATGCACGGCCAGGCGCTGGGGCGCAACGCCCAGTTCCGCCAGAACCGTTTTCAGTTGATCCACCCGCTGGCGGGCCAGGCAGTTGCCTTGCTCTGAATGGCAATTGCCCTCATGGCAGGTGAGCACCATGACTCCCCGGGCACCCTGGTTAAAAGCGGCCCAGATATGCTCCCGGGACAAGGCACCGGCACAGGGTACGCTGACCAGTTTCACTGCCGCCGGCAGGGGCCGGCCCAGGCAGCGGGCCAGTTCGGCAGCCGGCTGGGCCGACCGGCTGCACCCGAAGACAAACACCTGCGGGGCAGTTTGGTCCTCACCGGCAGCGGTCGCTAGGCTTTGCGCCATATCCCCGGCTCTCAGGCCTGCCAGGGTGATGGCGCCCCGGGGACATTCCGCAGCGCAAATGCCGCATTGCCGGCACTGGCCCTCGGCCACAAACACCCGTTGGTTATCACCCAGGTTAATAGCCTGGTAGGGGCACAGGCGGTAACAGGTCAGGCAGCGCACACACCGCCCCTGGACGATTTCGGCCAGCCCCAGATGGGGGTGGGCCGGCTCAAGGCCATCCGCCGCTGCCGCGATATGTCCGTCGGCAACCTGGGCGGCAGGGGACATCACGCCCCGGGAAGGGCCGGCCACCCGCACGTCCCGCCGGTTGGTAGCGCTGGGCAGGCGGTGGACATTCCCGCCCTGGAGGAAACCGTCGGAATCGCGCTCCAGTTGAAGGATCTCCGCCAGGTCGGTCAGGTAATCGTCCGGACAGATTTCTTCATCTGCGACAACTCCCCGGGCTTCTATGCGGTATATATCCCCGGTAACCTCATCAGGCAGGCTTACCTGCAAAGTGCCGGCATGCCCTGCCGCCAGGACCGGTTTTTCACCGGTGAGCCTGGCGATCACAACCCCCGCCTGCCGGGCCGCATGGACCAGGCGTTCCACACCGGTGCCGGCAACCTTGAGATTGCCGGTGATGACATAGGCCTGGATCCCATGATCCTGCTGAAGGGTAAGGGCTGTGGCGAGAACACGGCGGGTGATGGCCGGATGGCTCTCATGGTGCCCGCCGTTGAGCAGGACCACGCTATCGCCGTTGTTCCAGGGCAGTCCCTCCAGGCCTTGCTTCTCCAATGTTTCCACTACCGCGGACAGCGCCAGCACACCCTTGCCGGGTGCCAGGCCGTACACGTCAAAAAGAGGCACCGCCGGACACTCTTCGGCAATGATGATCTCCGCCGCCTGCTTGATGAGTCCCCCGCCATCCCGGGAAAATTCCAGGATTAGCGGCCCGTCGGCAGCGCTCCGCCGACAGGAGGTCAGCTGCACCTGCTCCAGCCACTCCACCTCCCCGGTGTAGCTCTCCGCATCAGGTGGGATGAAATTGAGCGCCTCTTCCCGGGTTGCCAGGATCACCCGGGCGCCCCGGTCCAGTAATTCAGTAAGTGCGGCTTGGGCGCAGGGGCCGTTGCCGAGAATGAGTGTGGGCTGAGTCACGGATTTTCCTCTAATCATTTTGGATAGGGCCAACGGGATCTATTTGGGTGAACAGATTACGACCGCCCCCTTAAAAATAGACACACCTTGCGTGCTGTATCGGCGGCATCCGCCACACTGGCGGCGATCCCCATGGGTCCCCCGGCCGTACCCGCCATAAAAACACCCGGCGGCAGGGCGTGCTTCTGTCCGGGCTGCTCCAGGGGAAATTGCGCCAGGCCGTCGTCCATTTGCAGAAGCTGGACAATTTCCCGTGTTCCGGGGGCCGGAGTCAGTCCCACGGCCAGCGCCACGACATCAAACAGCTCCTCTTGGGGTTCCTTGGACTCCGGGTCCTGGTAGCTCAACCGCACCTGTCCGGATTCCGCCTCGAAAATGTCCGCCGGGATCATGCGCACCAGGCGGATCTGCTCTTGGATACGCCGGTAGTACGCGTCAAACCCGGCGCCATAGGACTGCAGATCGATGTAGAAACAGGTGATCTCGGTTTCAGGGTAGCGGTACCTGATCCATTGGGCCGTACGCAGACTGACCCCGCAGCAGACCTGGGAACACCACAGGTGGCCGCATTGGGCGTCCCGGCTGCCCACGCACTGGATAAAGGCCATGCGGCGCACCTCGGCACCGTCCCCCGGCCGGGCCAGTTTACCGCTGGAACGCAACATGCGGTCCAGTTCCAGGGTGGTGACCACATTTTCAAAACGTCCATAACCGTAGGGTTTATCCGTGGGGTCAAAGGGCTCAAAACCGGTGGCCAGCACCACCGCGTCGGCCTCCAGGGTTAATTCACGGCCGGGAGCGTCCAGATCCACGGCGCCCGCCGGACAGGCCTCCACACAACTGCGGCAGGAGCCGTCCTTGAAGTAGAGGCACTCCCCGGGATTAATGGCAAACAGGGGATCCTGATAGCCGGAGGTTGCCCGCACTAGGGCCCTCTCCTGGGGGCAGGCTGTAAGGCATTCGCCGCAGGCCGTGCATTTCCCGGGATCGATGCATCGGGGCTGCTGATCGATCCGTGCCGTGAAGCCACCGTTGCGGGAGACATCGGTAACCCGGCTGGCCGTCAGCACCCGAATGCGATCGCTCGCACGGGCATAGGCCAGGCGTTCCTCCACCAGGCACGCCCCGCAGGTGACACAGGTATCCGTGGCCTTGCAGGCCAGTTGGGCGGCGTGCCCGCCGGCCATAGGCTGCTGTTCCACGAGATCTACGGCAATCCCGCTGCCCGCCAAATCCCGGGCGAGGGCCAGGCCGGCCACGCCTGCGCCGACAACGATGACACGTTGGGGGTTCTGTAGGGGTTGGGTCATTTGGGTTTCACCCTAATCAATCCTAGGTTTCTCAAGACAAGGCAGGAGTCACCCATATGCGCAAATCCCGCCTGGGGTGCAAAGCTGCCCTTCCGACCAGGCACGTTTTAGAGGTTAATGCTCGCGCCTTCACACGACAGCCGCACCAGATCCGCGGCCGTGGCCATCCCGGCACCCTCAACCATATCCTCGGGCTTGATTTGGCGGGCCACGGCACAGGGGGTGCATACCAGGATCGACACGCCGTGGGCCTGGAGGTAGGCCATGTGGTCATCGGCGGAATCCCCGGTGGCGGCCCGCAGATTCTCCACAACCCCCTCCCGGGCCAGATTAACCCCTTCGTCCAATAGAAAAACCGATACCTGTTTACCCTCTTTGTGAGCGGCCATGGCCAGCATCAGGCCCCGCGTGGAACGGTTGGGGTCATCGGTACCGCAGGCAATGGTAATCACGATTTTATCGGTCATGATCTCTCCTTTAATTAAACAGTTTTTTGCGGATTGCTGCCGGCCGGCGACTGAAATCAATACAGGGCATTAATAGCTTCCCGCGTCCTTTGCCGCAGCCGCTGCGGATGAATTGCGGATGACCCGGCAACACCGCTTATATACCACAAATCAACCTTCAGGTAAAAATCCACCGCAGGAAACCCGGCGTGGCGCAAATCCTTGGCGCCGGCCATTGACAGGCCGCAGGTTGAAGCCTAATTTTGATCTTTACAACTTTAAATCCCGGAAGCACCCAACTTTAAAAAAAAACAATGCAATCGAATAGGGAGGTAAACGGATGGCCGCGACTTTAAAAGATGTGGATGACGCGAGTTTCGAAACGGAAGTATTGCAGGCCGACCGGCCAGTAATGGTGGATTTCTGGGCGCCCTGGTGCGGGCCTTGCAAAGCCATCGGACCCATTGTGGAGTCCCTGGCCCAAAGCTATGACGGACAAGTGAAATTTTTAAAATGCAACGTGGATGAGAATAGCGCCACCCCGGCCAAGTACGGCATCAAGGCCATCCCCACCCTGCTGGTGTTCAAGGGCGGGGAATTGGTGGACCAAATCACCGGCATGGTGGCCAAACCCCGTCTGGACGAAAGCCTGAAGAAGGTCGTTGCCGGGGAAGCCACGGACAAACCGTTTCTTATGCAGTGACCGACCATGCCGACCTGTATCAATCACCCCCAGCGGGAAACCCGCTACCGCTGCTTCAAGGATGAAGTGTATCTGTGCGAAGAATGCCTCAAGTGCCGCAGTCCGGAGCTATACTGCAAGCACCGCAGCGCCTGTCCCATCTGGTTCCGGGAACGCAAAGGGTTCAAGGATGACCCGCCGCCGGCCCCCCGGCCGGAACAGGCCGGTGCCGCGCCCTGACCGCAGCAGCGGCGGTAAATCAAAAGGGGGCGCGCCGGGCGGGCCCCCTTTTTAAAACCGAAAAGACCCTTCGCCAGAAACATCCACGCCAGAACGGGTCTAATCAGGGAAGGTTGTGTTTAATATTTTGTCTCAGCCGGCAACCAGTTTGCCCACCTGCTCGGCGATCTCCCCATAAACCTTGCTTACATCGGAATCGGGGTAGGCTTCCTGGTAAGAACGGCCTGCATCGGCACAAACCACCATGCGGGGGTCGAAGGGTACCCGGCCCAGGAAAGGCAAACCCATGGTGAGAGCGGTTTTTTCGCCCCCGCCCTTGCCGAACAGATCGCTGGCTTCCCCGCAGTGGGGGCAGATGTAGCCGCTCATATTCTCCACCACACCAACAATTTCCATCTTCACCGTGCGGCAGAAGCTGATGGATTTGCGTACATCGGCCAGGGAAATTTCCTGGGGCGTGGTCACGATGAGCGCCTTGGCTTCGGGGATGGATTGGGCCACGGTCAGAGGTTCGTCACCGGTGCCCGGAGGCGAATCAATGACCAAAAAATCGAGATCCCCCCATTCCACATCGGCGATAAACTGCCGAATGGCGGAGTATTTGATAGGACCCCGCCAGATGATGGCGTCATCCTTGCTGGGGGTGAGAGACTCAATGGAGACGGCATGGAGATTTTTCGAATAGGCCGCCGGCATCAGTTTCTGGCTGGAATTTAGCTCCAGCATCCCCTTTAACCCCAGCATGCGGGGCACATCGGGACCGTGCAGGTCCACATCCATCAAGCCCACCTTAAACCCCTTGCGGGCCAGGCCCATGGCCAGGTTCACGGAGGTGCTGGTTTTGCCCACCCCGCCCTTGCCGCTCATCACGACCAGTTTTTGTTTGATTTTAGATAGGGAAGTTTTCAGAGCCTGTTCCTGGGCGGCCTGGGGATCGGCCTCCGCGGTGGAACCTGAGATTGATACGTTTTTGCTTTCCATGCCTATGTGCACCTTTTTAAGATTGTGAGAGATGAAAAAAAGCCGGATTCGGGTCCGGAGCCTGTTCAGGCCGCACAGAAATTAGATATTCACCCCCGGGATGTCAAGCAATAGACAGGAACTTGAACGAAAATAAGCTGCTTCACCCCACCGTCCCTGGAGCGCAAGTCCCACAGCGTAGGATGCGAGGGTTCGATTTGCCTCAATTATTTGGACCGATGATCTCAGGATTGGTTTTACCGGCAGGTATATAAAGGAAATCTCACACCCGGGAAAAGGCGACTCATTTGATCCGCCGGACAACACCGGCCATGCTGAAAAAAAAGGCCTGGGCCGCGGTCGCCAGGCGTTGATTGATCCAGCCCAAATCGTCCCTGAAACGCCGGCCTTCCGGCGTGGCCGGCACAAGGCCCAGCCCGGTTTCGTTGGTCACCACCAGCAGAACCCTGCTCGCCGCCAGGACAGGGCCCAGCATCGGCGGTTGCGGTGCGGGGCTGTTTCCGCTGAGAAACTGCCGGGCCATTTCCCGGTCCGGGTCAGCAGGGGGAGTTCCGCCTGATGCCCAGTGCCGGTCCAAATGATCGGCCAACCGCGCGAGACGGTTGGGAACCTTTGCCAGGGATTCATGGTGGTAGAGGTTGCCCAGCCAGGTGGGGATGCACTCCACCATGATCACATCGTAGTCTTGGGCAACCTGATCAATGGCCCGTGCCAGCAGCAGCGGCTCCTCAAGGGTGAAAAACCGCTCCCCCCGCCGCCGGCGATGGGCCGCGATCCGTTCCTGGAATTCGTCGTCCATGGGCTGGCCCGTGGCGATATAGGCAATGGGACCCGCGGATCTGCGGGTTTCCGCAATGGTTTCCGCCAGGGCCTCGGCAAAGGCGCTCTTGCCGGAGCGCGCCCCGCCCGAGATCAGGATCATGCAGTTGCGGGAGTTCATGAGCTAACACTCCTTTGATGCATTTGATATTATGTCGTTTCTCATAAACCGGGGCAGCGCTGAGATGTACGACACGCCGTGCCCCTAGGCGTTCGTCCCGCTCAACCGGTCCAGCCTGTCATCCCCGCGCAAGCGGGAATCCCGAACATTTAATAAATTTCCATCAGTCCCGCCGTTCCAAACGCGCCACCGCTTCGATATGGAAGGTATGGGGAAACATATCCACGGGCTGCACCTCCGCCACCCGGTACTGCTCCCGCATCAGCCCCAGGTCCCGGGCCAGGGTGGCCGGATTGCAGGACACATAAACCATGCGCGGCGGCGCCAGGGCCAGCACCTGTTTGACCACATTCTTGTGCAGTCCGGCCCGGGGCGGATCGATGATCAGCAGATCGGGTACATCCCCGCCGTTTCCCTGCACCGCCCCGGCCAGGGTGTCGCGCACGTCCCCCAGAATGAAACGGCAGTTTTCCACCCCATGGCGGCGGGCATTCCCCCGGGCATCGGCCACGGCGCTTTCCGCCATCTCCAGCCCGGTCACCTCGGCCGCGTCCGCGGCCAGATAGAGGGCAATGGTTCCGGTGCCGCAATAGAGGTCCAGCACCTTCTCCCGGCCGCTGAGGCGGGCATAGCGCTTCACCGTATCGTACAGGCGCCGGGCGCCCCCGGTATTGGTCTGGAAGAAGGAGTTGGCCGAAATCTCAAAGGAAAAGGGGCCGATCTCGTCCCGGATGGCTGCGGCACCCGCCAGGCCCAGTTCATATTCCCCCACGGCCACGCCCGCCTTGCTGGCCGTGACGTTATTGACCACGCCCGCCACCTGGGGAAAGGCCGCCATGAGTTGGTCGGCCAGGGGTTGCACCTCGTTGCGGTTTTCACTGGCCGTAATGATATTGACCAGATACTGGTCCCGGGCCGCGGAGTGGCGAATGGTCAGAAACCGCCAGAATCCCGTATGGGCCTTGAGGTCGTAGGCCGGGGCCACGGAGCGGGCCATGTATTGCTGGGCGTGGTTTAAGATCCGGTTGCCTGTATCCGGCTGCAGCAGGCAGGCGTCGATGTGCAGGATCTTGTTAAAGCCTCCCGGAACGTGGAGCCCCAGGGCGAAATCCTTGACGATCTCCTTCTGGTGCAGCTCTGCAGGCAGCAGCCAGCGCCGGGGCGTGCAGGAGAATTCCATCTTGTTGCGGTAACCGAAGGTCCGGGGCGAAGCAATCACCGGGTGCACGGGTATGGCATCGGCATCCAGTCCGCCGATGTGGGCCAGGGCCTCGCTCACATGGCGCCGCTTATATGCGAGTTGATGGTCATAGGCCAGGAACTGCCATTTACAGCCCCCGCAGATCCCGCTGTAGGGACAGGGCGGGTCCACCCTTTCCCCGGAAGGCGTAAGCAGGTCAACCACCCGCGCCTCGGCCCAACTGCGTTTCTTGCGCCCGATGCGTATCCGGGCCCGGTCCCCGGGCACCGCCCCATCCACGAAAACCGCCAGACCGTCGATCTTGACCAGGCCGCGCCCGCCGATGGCCAGATCGGTGATCTCCGCCTCTATAATTTGTCCTTTTTTAACCGCCATAAAACCAATCTTGTTAAAACTGTTAACTGTAGGGTGCCCCTTGTGCTATGCTATCTCCCCGTCCGGGCAGATGCCGACCTTTTGTTAAGCGAGTGTCCGACCGAAAGCCCCCCTCCCCTGGCGGGAGGGGCTGGGGGAGGGGGATATGACAGCCTGAAATCATTCACCCCCACCCTGGTCATCTCCCTTAAAGGGGAAAACAGGAGTTTCCGTTCAACCACCTGGTTATTCCGCAGGACTGTCAATACTCCGCGTGTACCAGTTAATCCCCAAGGGAGCAACCGCCATGACGCCGCGGCAGGATAATTTCTGGATCAGAACCCCCAGGGGCCGGCTGCGGGCCACCCTGCACCTGCCGGCCCAGGCGGAGCCCCCCTTCCCGGCCGTCATCGGCGTCCACGGCCTCTTGAGCAACCGCCAGTCCCAGAAACAGATCGCCCTGGCCCGGCGCTGCACGGCCCGGGGCATGGCCTACCTGCGCTTCGATCATCTGGGCTGCGGGGAAAGCGAGGGGGATCTGGCAAGGGACACCTCCCTCTCCGGTCGGGTGGCGGACCTGCGGGCCGTGTGGGCAGACCTGGCCGGCCGGGATATCATCGCGGCAGAGCGGATGGGGCTCTTCGGTTCCAGTTTCGGCGGCGCCGTCAGTCTCGCAATCTCAAACCAGATTCCGGCGGCCGCCATGGTCATCTATGCCGCACCGGTCCGAA
>Ga0180436_10004412_pt1 | contig 12635 bp, 9 predicted proteins | sample SS_ome_2_FD_132434 | JGI IMG/M metagenome (GOLD analysis project Ga0180436, IMG submission 132434) | Hypersaline lake sediment archaeal communities from the Salton Sea, California, USA - SS_3_S_2 metaG | ecosystem: Environmental > Aquatic > Non-marine Saline and Alkaline > Hypersaline > Sediment...
CCCCGAATCCGGGCTTTTTAAGCTGTTTCCAGCGATGCACCTCGTCGCAAGCTCTTGCTGGAATGCGACTTGCAAGAAAATGCTCCACGTTAGACGTGATCTGTCCAACCCCATCGCTATGCTGAGGGCTGTGGGGCGAATTGCCCGTTGTCAGGGCATTCAACGTCGTGGAGAGTGGCTCATTGGATCAATCTGTCAGCGAAATGCATGACGGCTTGCGGGAACTGGGCGAGATCGAGACGCCGGGGATAAGTGATACGCGTACTCAGCGAGGATGCAAAGCGGGGCGTCGAGTCTCACGACATACACACAAGACCCGACCCCCTCTAGGGAGGGCCGTTGATTCTTTTTTCCAAGACTGTTAACATGGGGTTCGGCCTTTCCACGCACGAGGGGTGTGGGTGAGTTCGTGTGCTGGGCGGTTCGAATGACTTGAAGATTAGACTCGTACTCGGGTTATTGGGCTGAGCTATTGTTCAGGTCTGAGTGACGGCGACGGCCACACGAGAATCGTCGCCCTAAAGACGTTGTCGGCATTTGCGACGGAGACCAATAGTCCTGGGGGGGACGTGATATGTCTTCAAAGCGCACGGCGCGAACTGGTGCGCCCACTCGTCATCCGAGTGGCCGGCCATCAGGCCCGCCGCCACTGACCTCAAGACAGCACCAGGGTCGGGAAGTGATCTCGGGACAACCTCCTGGCGGTCACTTGCCGGAAGGGATGACCCGATTGGGTGCGAACATCTCGCCCCATCTCGTGGTGGCGGCGGTCGGTGCGGCTCTTGTAATCTTCATTCTCCTCGCTCTTGGCATAAGCCTCCTTGGATCCAGGCCGGGGTATCCCCCCACCTCACAGTCGAGTCGCCCGCTCGTCTCGTCGACAGATTCGACCCCTCGGCAGCCCATCGTTCCCGCCGCAGCCGAGGGGAACACCTCGCCAGCGGGAAAGGGCCTTGTTGAGATGGTCAAGCGGATCAAGCCGTCCGTTGTGCATATCGAAACGGATACTGGCTACGGTACTGGGTTCTTAGTCGGTGCGAATGGCGTTATCGTCACCAACCATCATGTCATCGCGGATACTTCCAGTGCGACGGCAGTTTTCTCGGGCGGCCGTACCGTAGTGGTCACTCGAGTATTGGCAACAGAACCTGAAAAGGATCTGGCACTGCTTCAACTCGATCCCCGAGTCTCAGCTTTGCCATCGCCACTCAGACTCCGTGAAACCTTGCCGGAGCAGGGCGAGAGTGTCTTTGCCTACGGCGGCCCTCTCGGCTTGAATGATTCCGTGTCAGACGGCATTATCAGTGCAGTCCGCATGCGGCAAGCAGGTGGCACTAGGTCTAGTATCACGCTGATTCAGCATACGGCCCCGATTTCCCCGGGCAACAGCGGCGGGCCCTTGTTGAATTCGCGCGGTGAGGTGATTGGCGTGAATACATTGGCCTCTTTTGGAAAAGCGCAGAACCTAAACTTCGCCGTTTCCTCCAGGGAAGTCATCAACCTATTGAACCGAGCAGGCATAGCGAGGCCAAATCGATGATTCGAAAAGTCGCCTTCCTTGCGTGTGTTGTCACTCTTGCCGCCACCGTCGTCGGATGTTCTTGCTCGCGCGACCCGGTGCCACCACGAAGCAATGGTGCCGGCACGGAGTCCGGGCAGTCGGAACAAGGCCAAACGGGAGAAGCATCTACTGCAGCCGAATCCACGGATGGCTCTCAGCCTTCGAACTCGCCTGACCTATCATCTGGCGAGAACGGAACGGGGCAACCGGCCGGCAGTGGTGAATCCGATGGTTCACTATGGGAGGACGGTGACGGCCGGCTGGGAGAGTCAAACTCCAGCGGCAATTCTTCAACTGCCAATCGCCCGCCCGAATCGGGCGCAGAGTCCGCCAGAGGAAAACAACCTGTCGTTATCAACCCACCCCCTACCAGAAACACATCTGGAGCAAATGCCGGTGATTTGGCCGATGCGACAAGGCATTCGATCAGTGCGGCGGAACAATCTGCTGAGCGCGGCGACTACAGTGAAGCGTGCCAAGAATTGCTTTCAGCATACAACAGGCTGGTTGAACGGTCCACTGAAGACGGCGACGAATTGGAACACCTAAAGACCGCCATTACTATCCGCCTGGAGCGATATGCGGAAATGGCGAATTCCGCTGCCGGTTCGGTGGGCGAGCTATCGGACAAGCCTCTGATGGTTCAGTAGCTGTCCGACGACTTACTGACGAATGCTCTGAAAGCGAGCCAGAAATGAATCTCAACCATGGTGAATGAATCTGCCTCAACAATGACGTTGCCGCTGTTGGCGCGGGTAACGTGCCCTCACTGTTGGCACACGTTCCCGCCCGCGGATGTGTTGTGGATCGCAGAGCATCCCGACCTGCTGGGCAGTCCACGCCTCGGCAGCGATCACACCCAGCGGTTCTTGCCGACGAGGTTCACTCTAGATGGTGCGGCCCTCGATGCACGGGGGTTCGCGTGCTACCGTTTGGCTTGCCCCAAATGCCACCTAGAAGTGCCGCGAGCAACTCTTGAGCTTCCACCAGAGTTCATTTCAGTTCTTGGCGGACCAGCTTGCGGGAAGTCCTACCTCCTCGCAGCTATGATCTGGCGTGCCCGCGGCCTTTTGCCCAAAGCCTTGGATTTAGCATTTGACGATGCCGACGCCGCTTTGAATCAACGTATTAGCGACTATGTGGCGATGCAGTTCCTGAATCCAAACCGTGATGAGTTAATTGCCATCGAGAAGACTGAAACGCAAGGCGATCTTTACAATACTGTCCAATATGGTGACGAGACGGTGACTTATCCGCGCCCGTTTATGTTCACCATTCGTCCGCGGGGCGGGCACGTTAATGGAGAGTCGCTTGGCAGGGTTCTTTGCGTCTATGACAATGCCGGCGAGAGCTTTCTGCCCGGAGAGGACGTGGCAGCTCGACCGGTGACGCGGCATTTGGCTCGATCAAATGCTTTGCTGTTCTGCTTTGACCCTACGCAAGATGCCCGTTTCCGCCGGGCGTGTCGGGGCAAGACGGAAGACCCACAGATGACTGAACGCAAGGGGCTACTACAACGCGAGCACCCGACATCTCAAACAGCGATTCTTTCAGAGGCCGCCAATCGCGTGAGACGTTACGCTGGGTTGGCGCAAAACGACCGGCACAACCGGCCTCTGTTTGTCGTGGTGACGAAATTTGACAGCTGGAAGGGGTTGCTAAGTCAGCCCGAACTCCCTCGCCCACTTGTCCGCACAAACCATCAGCCAATGGCAGCCCTCAACCGTGCTTCGGTTGAGCATGTTTCCACAGTTGTTCGTAAGCTGCTCTGGCGCATTTGCCCGGAGATTGTTTCCGTTGCTGAGGGATTTGCCCAGCATGTGACTTATGTTCCGGTGAGCGCCACTGGTTGTGCACCGGAAATCGATGAAGCATCAGGGGCCTTGGGCTTTCGCCCGCGATTGGTGAACCCGGTCTGGGCTGAGGTCCCACTCGTCTGCACCCTCGCGCAGGGCTTCGGTCGGCTCGTTCGAACAGTTGAGAGACGCAAGCCGGAGTCTTCTGGTGAGTCGCCCGAGACGACCGGCAATGGGCGACAACTTTCCGATTCGCAAAACGCGGAAGCGCCATGACCCAGGAACTGATCTATACATCGGCACCGCGCGGCCTGAAACCCGGAAGTCGTGGCTTCTGCACCGTGATGAGCACCTTCGGCATGGCCGCCAATTTAGCGCAGCGGCTCGAGGCGCTCAGTGGTTACCGCCATGTTTATCGACCGCAGGACGCCAATGCCCGACTCAACCCCGTGGCCTTCTCGCACCTACTGCTAACCGTGGGCGGACGAGGCTTCCATGTCATTTCGCGGATTGCCGACGCTGGGCTGGACTACACGCAGCGCACCAACAAGATCGCCCATCACATCGTACTCGATATGGCCGAACGGGTCCCCGGTGGACCGGCCTGGCTGCTTAGGCAACCCGGCTTCCTGGAAACCAAGTTCGAGGGTGATCCCCGTGTGATCCAAACTGGCCGCAAGCCGCCGGCGGGAGACGATTCGCCCGCCCAGTGTCGACGCTGGGCCCAAGTGGCCGGCGATGCCGGCTGGGGTGGGGCGTTGGCCGAAGCCCTAGCGAAGGGGCGTAAGGCGTTCATCGTGTTCGCCCCGGGCATGGAGATGCTCCCGCTTGTCGCCGAGTCGCTCGCCTTGATGCCGGCGGCGAAACGCTGGGGCGTAACCTTTAGCACTTACTTCACCGGCCTACCCCCAGGGCTTGATTGCCAGCTTGCGTGTGTGTTGAAGGGCAGCCCGGAGCACGCAAGAATCCGCCGTTTGCCGAACGCCTTCGTTGTCGACCTGACCGGGGCACCCGGTCGCGCCCCCAGTGGGGTATTCGTAGACGCAGCCCGCTCGGGCGATGTTTCTGCGTTGACGGCGACTCCTCGGCCCGACAGACGTAAACCGACTTCACAACCGAGGGCCAAATCGAAGGACGCCGCTGGCCCGGCGGATGTGGCTTTGGCGACGGCTTTGCAGGGCGAGACTGAAGCGAGCCCTGACAGTCTGGGGCTGGCTAGTTCCGTTCCGCCGCCGCGAAATCCACCGCTGCGTTCTTCAGCGAGGCTCTTGCGCCCGTTCAAGAAGAAGAAGGCGGCCAAATGGCCCTACGTCCTGCTGGCGAGTCTTGCCGTGTTGATCGTGGCTGGCAGTGGCACGGCAATGTTCTATGCCAGCCGTCAAGGCGCTGGTGAGGAAACCGCGAAAAGCGGTGATGGACAAGGCCAAGAGCAAGTTGCGACGCAAGCAACTGAAGAACCGGACAACCCCAACGCCACGGTTGAAGACCCCAAAGAAGAATCACCGGAAGATGCGGGAGCGGACCAGCCGGAAGATGACCAGAACCCGGAAGGAACTACCCCTGAGGAAACTCCTCCTGCCGGATCGGAGAGCGAATCGAACCCTGAAACGCAGCCGAGTGACGAACCGGATCCGCAGCCGGAAGCAACGGATGGCAATGATTCTGGTCAATCGCCTGCCTCTGGAGAAGAGGGCACTGGCGAGCCAGAAAGCACACCGCAAGACGATCCGCCCAAACCTGAGCCCGAAGTGAAGTCGGAGCCATGGCGCAAGCCGGTGGATATTCTAAGCGCGAAAGATGGGAAATGGGTGACGATCGCAGGGAAAGACGTTGTGGGCAATCCGGACGGGCTTACGCTTAAGTTGATTGGGCTGGATCGAGCCTTCGACGAAGATCTGAATTCATCGTTGCAACTGGAGGAAAAAGACGGTGAGTGGCCAGTCCCGATAGATAACATTCCCTGTGCGTCCTTTCGGATTGATAATGGGACGGGCCGGCTTGAGTTCCGATGGACCAATCGTGCACTCGGGGGGCGCCTTTGCAACTGCCGCTTGGATGTGTTGGGTAAGAATGGTGGCCACGTATTCGCTTCGGTACCACTGCGTGAGCCATTCCAAAGCGACAAGGTATCTCTTTCCAGTCTTCTAAAGACTGGAACATTGCGGGAGGGGGAGGGCTTCAAAGGGCCCGGCAAGGAGGGTGTTCCGAAGCAGTTCGAGGTTGCACACTCGCCTGAGTGCAAGTACTTGTTGTGGGAGTTTTGTCCGGCAGCGATGAATGGACTTCGCACGAGTGACTCTTCTTCGTGCGATGTTGTATTCCATAGGTCAGAAGACGGCTGGCTGATCCGAGCGCGGTTTGACAACAAGCATGTGATCGAGGCAACAAAAGAGATAAGGTTCATGCTTTCTAACGAGCAGAAACAACAGCTCCGCATAACAGGAGCAGCGACAGTCGCTATCTCTGCCCCATCACTTGCGACGCCCTTGGACAGACAGGAACCTGAGTATGGTGACTACGACAAGACCGAGGGTGCCGTAATGCGACTGCTTAACACTGTGAACGACAAGATCGAGCCGATGAGCAAGCGAATAAAGGCTCTGGAAGACAGGATAAAATCTATGAGGAAAGGCGCTGCGAAAGAAACATTGAAGTCGAACAAGAGGAGGTGTGAAGAAGACCGAAGACCATACTTGGACTACGCAAGCACTTTAAGCGCACTGTTTCGCGAGCTAGAGGCACTAAGGGGGATAATGGTGGGCTATCGCATTTATTTCGTTTTGGGCGACGGCGACCGCATACTGCTTGTCGATGGCACATACGATCCGCCGAGACCCTCGGTTCAAGAAGACTGGACCCGCGATCAAGGCGCGGCATTTGGTGATTGACCATGATCGACTACGAAAAAATCGTTGACGACGTTCGGAACTCCCTGTTTGTGCAGGATGAGGAAGACGCGGACTTTCTGCGATCGATTGTGGCTGACTATGCCGTGGCTTGCGAGGAGGTCAACGAACGTTTGCAGCAGTGCGAGTCGCTCATGCGTCGTGGCCTGCGTAGCGAAGCCCTGCACTTGTGTGAGCTCGAGCCCAACCTGCTCGACGCCGTTGCCGCCCTCGATTTTCCCGAGCGTGAACAGTGGGACGCTTGCATCGAGCAGTATGGGTTGATCTCGCCCGTGCCGCTCAACCTGGAGGCGGCCGAGGCGTTGAGCGAAGCCTATGCCACGGAAAAGCCGATGGCTCGGCTGCTGCACAACCATCGTTTGCTGGCCCTTTCCCATGGCCCGCTGCGAGCACGCATTCGAGTTCTTCGGGAACTGGCCAAGGCGGATCCGGAGAATCCCGTCTGGGTGGAAGACATTGAGAGTTTCGAGCTGGAAAGACTCAATCAGCTACGCGGGGAAGCGAGGGCAGCGGAAACACACGGTGATCTCACGGCACTTAAGCGACTGCATGCCGAGGTCCATGACCCGGGCTGGCGCAATCCACCCGATGCATTGGTTGTTGAAACCGTCAATACGGCTCATAGCCGGGTTCTGCATGCCCATGCACATCGGCGGATGTCGGAAGTTGAGCAGGAGTTGAACAACGCGTTTTCAGCATTTGATGTCGGGCGTGGCAGGGAGTTGCGTAGTGAATGGAACGCATTGGCCGACACCGACGGGCTGACCGTGGACGGCGAAGTTGCCGCGCGAGCCGCGCCTGCGCTTGAATGGCTCGAAGAGCAGGACCAACTTGAGGACCGCCATCAACGGCACCTCAGTGCGGTCGCTTCATTGGAGCGGGGACTGGACCGGCGTCAACGTCTGGACAAGCTCGAACGGCTCTATCACGCCGCAACGTCCGGGGGGGAAGATCTTACGCCTGCCCTGGAGCGACGCTATCAGTCGCGAGTTGCCGGGCTAAGACTGTCGGCATCTCGTCGAATGCGTTTGCTGGTGCTGGGAGTTACCGGAGCCCTGATATTGGCTGGTGTTGGTGTATGGTGGGCAATCGATCTCGGTATCCGTCGGGCGCATGTGGCGCACGTCAAGGAAACCCTAGAGGAGCTGGTCGAAGCGGATGACCTCCAGGCGGCCGAGAAGTTCATTGCGCAACTCGATGAACGAGAACCGTGGCTTTTGGCTGAGCCGGCCATAGCAGCCCTCGATGCCCGGGTCGAAGATCTGGTTGATGAGGAGAATAGCCGACAGACGCGTTTTGAGCGTGCGGTGGACCGCGTCCGTCAATCACTTGAAGGCGATGATCCAGCCTCGATTTCCCCGAACATGACCTCGCTTGCGGCGGCGGAGAATCTGGCGAGGACTCCATCCGAAAAGGCAACGGTTGCCGACTTGACACGTAGCGTCGAGCAGAACCAAGCAGAGGTTCGGCAGCAAAAGATCGACAAGCTGCGGGAAGAATGCGAGTTGCTTGAAACAAGAATTGCGTTCCTGGAGCGTCGGGGCTACTCCGAACTGGAACGCTATGGCCCCGCGTTGGCCATAGTCCGCCCGTCAATAGAATCGCTACGGTCCGCTATCAAGGAATTGCAGGTGCCAGGCTTATTCGGCCATCGGGAGAAGGACTTTACTCAGCGCGTTGCCGACATTGAAAAGTGGATCGAGAAGGCCACCAAAGAGAAGAGTCTTTGCGAGAAGATCGATCGGGCGGTGGGAGACTGCGAGGCATACAGCAACGCGTTGACTGCCTACTCTGATGAATTCGAGTTGACGCCGCGAGGCCTCGATTTCTCCCATACAGTTGACGACCAACCGGCGTGGGAGGCAATCGTCCGGTTGAGTAGGCTCAACCGCGACTGGGCAAAAGCGATGGCGGGGGAGCTTGTTCCTGCCGAAGCCAGTCGACTTCAGCAAGAATTGGAGAAATTCGTCCAACAGGCCCCGTGGTCAGAGGGAGACGACAACGTGATATCGGCTGCGAAGGCCCGCATACCGTTTCTTGCAGCGGTTGGTCGAAGAAATTCCAGTGATGCGAAAGCTGCGTTCACTCGTATTATCAGCCAACCTGCGATGCAGTCTTGTTGGTATGTTGAGCGAGCTAACCCCAAGCAGCGATACTACGTTCTCAAGCAACCAATGCGCTCTGGGGACTCGCTGAGGTTTACCTACGTCTACAATGCTGCTGGAGAGCGAAAGACACGCGCACTCCCGGCATCAACCGTCACGACGGGTGCCGCACCCCAGGTGGAGCTGGGCGCCCAACTGCGCTCGCTGATGGATGAGTTGAACGACACGAATTGGGAGCGGACGTGGTTCGCGGTCATTCAAGAAATTGAGAGCGATCAAGCGGTGGACCCCCTACTGCGTTTCGATTTGCTTCGGCTAGCAGTCAACGCGGCTTGTGATGGGAGCCAACCAATGACTGTTGGTTTTCGGCGTCACAAGGAGGCCTTCAATCGTACTGAGGTCAACCTCTTCGCGAATTGGCTCGATCCGGAATCCGTAGAGGCGAACGACGCCCGGCAACAGGCGCGAGTAGAGTTTCGGCGCATGCCGTCGTCGACGGCTGCTTGGCAGACGACTCAGCAGGAGCTGAACAAGCTTGTTCAACCGCCCGGTGAGGCATATCGGTGGGTTGGCTGGCTTCGGCGGGATTTGCGCGACAACTGGGAGGCCTTGCTGTCTGAGGAATCCGTGGCAGATGGTCAGATTTATGGATTTATCAACAGCCAGAAGGGTCCCGAGCGAGTCGAAGTCGGTAGAGTCCGCCAGGGTGACTTCGCTGCGGTGCCGAATCAGGAGAGGCTAAGAGAAGGGATGCCTTTGTTCGTGTTACAGGCTGCAATTGAGTGAATCGACTCTGAGACGCATGGGGAGATATTATGTCCGAGGCTCTCTACATCCGACTTCGCGGCCGTGTCCTGGGACCGTTTGACGAAGAGAAGCTACGCTCACTGGCCCGACGAGGGCAACTTAGTCGACTGCATCAGCTTTCGCCAGACGGCACGAACTGGGTGCCCGCCTCGAGCTATCCCGATCTGTTTGTCGCAGGTGACGGTCAAACAACGGCGATGAAGCAGCCGGCCGCACCGAAAGAGGAGGAGCTGGCTTTCGATTTTCAACAAGCCGAATCGAATACCGTAGCCCCACAAGACAGCGGGAAACAGGCTGGACCGCCAGCTGACGGGGCGTGGCATTACGAGATCAACGGGCAGGAAAAGGGGCCCGTGTCACGGGCGGTCGTAATGGACCTCATCTCATCGGGGCGCATTCAGCCAACAAATCAGGTATGGGCGGAAGGGATGCCTAGCTGGACGGCGGCGAGTCAGGTCAGCGATTTCGCCCCATTGTTTGATGCACAGAACTCAGGCGAGTCCTCAAGGGGTGGTGTTGTCGAAACCTCCTCCCAGGATCTACCAGCAGAGCTTTGCAGGATGGCTCAGGAGTCGAAGCCGTGGGTAATGACTATTGGCATCATCGTCATGGTTTACGCCGTGCTGATTGGCATCTCGGCATTTATGCTCATGATTAACGGCGCGCAACTTAGCTTCCCACCTTTAGTAGTGGCGGGCATCACTTATCTGGTCATTGCCGTGCTTGTGGGAGTCGCAGGGTTCATGTTACTCAGCTTCTCAGGTCGGCTTGGCGCACTACAGTACAATCGTGCCCCAATCATCCTCGAAAGGGCGCTACGTTTACTGAAGGCTTTTTGGACATACATAGCGATTCTAATGCTGGTTTCAACGGCACTTACAATACTGGTAGTCATTTGGTCTGCTGCCGTCGTGGAGACATTGCCAAGCGGTTTCTAGCGGATCAGCACTGGCGGTGAAGGAGTGTTGCAACGCATGTCAGGTCTATCGGACACACGTCCCAACAAAACTGAGACCGCGCCTCGACGACTTTCGTGGTCGGTGGGCGATGTTGAGCAACGTCTTGGTTTCCGGGGCGGACGCTACACGCGCGTCAACAACACGCTCGCCTTCTTGCTTGCGTTGGCATCAACCATTGCGATCTACGCTAGCCTGATTCCTTTGTCAGATTCGTGGGCGGCGGGGATGTTAACCGAACGAGGACCGACACCGTACGTCATAGTATTCCTGACCTGCTGGGCGCTGTTCGTACTGCTGATCAAAAGTGCAAAGATCCGTCTGCAGCGGCGTGCTTTGGACGTGCACATTCTGCCGGAGCAACACGATTTTGTCCTGTCGGCCGCGACCGTGGATGAACTCATGGAGCGGATTTACCACCGTGTGGACGATCCAGGGCATTTCCTTCTCTTCAATAGAATTGAGCTTGCGTTGTCCAACCTACGAAACCTCGGGCGCGTGGGTGATGTGGACGAGATTCTGCGGTCGCAGGCGGCGCAAGATGAATCCTCCATGGAAACGAGCTATGCGCTGGTTCGTGGATTCGTTTGGGCGATTCCTGTTCTTGGATTCATTGGTACCGTCCTTGGTCTCTCCCAAGCCATTGGCGGATTTGGAGGTGTTTTGGCGACGGCGGAAGATGTCAGCCAACTTGGGCCGGCACTCAGGCAGGTTACCGGAGGGCTTAGCACCGCATTTGACACAACACTTGAGGCACTTGTCGCCGCGCTTGCCATTCAGCTGTTCATGACGTTCCTCAAAAAGTCCGAGGAGGAGTTCCTGGACGAATGTTCGGAATACTGTAACCGCAGTGTCGTCAGCCGCCTAAAGATAACCCCGTATGAAGAAGCGAATGAGTGATGAGAAACCGTCGCACTTCATCTTCGCCCCCCCTACTGCTGCTGTCTTTTCAAGACATCATTACAGCAGTCACGGCCATATTTCTTCTATGCACACTGAGCCTGACGCTTGACCTCTTGCGTCGAGGGTGTGCGGAGGTTCCTGACCCCGCGGAGGCAGCGGTAGATGATCTTGCTGAACGACTTAAGACGGTGACTGCACGTCGCGACTCCCTTGCATTGGAAACTATGGCTGACCAGAGAACACTCGATGCCTATTTAGCTCACGGTGTCGGCGGATTGAAACGCCAGCGCGAGGATCTGGGGGCGTCAGTTGCCCAACTGAAGCGCGACTTGATGAAGTTGAGTGAAAAAGATAATCAAGGCGACCCCTCGGCAAAGCAAGCAGTAGCCTCCGCGAAAGCAGAGATAGCGCGCCTTCGAGCCCGAGTGAGTGAAGTCAAGCGTCGCGAGACGAAAGACGGACAGCAGCTCCAGGACCTGCAAAATAGCAATGCGCTTGTTTATAACCCTTCGTCCGCAGCTGGACGACGGACTTGGTTGCTTGACTTGTCAGGTACACGAATTACAGCACTTGCCGTGGATGACCCCGAAACCAGGCAACGTATTGATGGTGCCGGATCCATTTTATGGTTGGGTTCACTTCACGCATGGCTTAAGAGGCGATCTAGAGGCCATGAGTTGTTGATGGTGCTAGTTCGGCCAAGTGGCATCGACCGCTGGGAAGCCACGGAAAGACTATTGCAAACACAAGGCTATGCTTACGGCTTTGACCTGATTGCAGAGAGCCAGCAGCTGATGCTCCACCCTTAAAATAAGGTAGTAGGCGATGCCCTCTAGTCGCGCTCCGGACAATGACAGCCTGGGACTGCTCCTGGACACCATCTGCAACTCCTTTGGTGCAGTCGTGTTCTTGGCGTTACTCATCGCGATCATGGTCACGCAGACGCCTAACTCGCATAAAGCTGAACTCAATCGCCGTCGGGCGGAAGTGCGGCTGCAACTTTCACGCGCAGAGCGCGAGTTAGCCGAGCTGGAGGAACAATCGCGAGATCAACGGGAATTCCTCGATGGCATCCAACAACAGGCAACCGAACTAGTCAAGCAAGTGCGGGAACTAACTGCAGAGAAGAACCGGCTAACAACAGTGAGCGACGAAGTTGACGCCATGCGAGCGGAACTGCAATCTGCGATGCGTAGGCGATTAAAGACGCGTGTCGCTTTGGACGCGGAGCTTAAGAAGAGAACCGCGACAGCGCCCGTGTCGCGTGTGCGGCCCACAAGCAAAATGGAGGTTGCACTCATGCTTCGATACGACCGCATGTACGTCTGGCACCGGTATAGTCCTCGAGGAGATAGGTTGGGCTTGAACGTGGATGAGTTTGTCGTTCTCGGCGAAACGCAAGCCTACGTGGAGACCGCTCCACGCCCGGATGCCGGTACACCAGTCCGAGGTTCAGGTGCCGAAGCGGCGGTGCGCCGGAGCGGAACGTGTCAACCTGTTTGAGACACCTGCATGTCGGAATTAGTGTAGGGTGGACTCGCTTCGCGAGCAGATTTGTTGGGATGTGGGGGCCAGCCCCCACACCCCCGGGATTTTTTCAG
>Ga0180436_10004413_pt1 | contig 12633 bp, 11 predicted proteins | sample SS_ome_2_FD_132434 | JGI IMG/M metagenome (GOLD analysis project Ga0180436, IMG submission 132434) | Hypersaline lake sediment archaeal communities from the Salton Sea, California, USA - SS_3_S_2 metaG | ecosystem: Environmental > Aquatic > Non-marine Saline and Alkaline > Hypersaline >...
ACCTCTTGCACCTGGTAAGCCCCGATGCTGACGACCTCGTCGGCCGTGTAGAGCATACAGCCGTCCGCCCCGCGCTTGAGAGCCACCAGTTCGATGCCGTTGGCCAGCAGGCGTTCGGCGCCGGCCTCCGGTGTTGCCGCGCCGGTGAGGGCGGTCAGCTCCTCGCCGCTGGGGAGTACAATGCCGGCGACGTCCAGCACCGGCTGACATACGGCGCGAATCTGATCGGGAGGCATCAGCTCGGGGCGAAGGTTGGGATCGAGTGTGACGGTACCGCCGTTAGCATTGACTTGTCGCGCAGCCTCGTAGCAGGCCTGACGCATCGACTCGCTCGAACTAAGGGCTGAACCCATCACGTGCAGGTAGCGTACGTCGTCCAGGTAGCCATCGGGGATCTGCTCCCAGTCGACCTGTGAGGCCGCGGCTTGCGCCATGTGGAAGCAAAAGCTACGACTCCCATCCGAGGCATAGGCCACAAAGGCGATGCCGGTTAGCAGATCCTCATGCTCTCGGACCCCAGAGATATCGACGCCGTCAGCGGCCAATCGGCTGGTGATACAGTCGCCAAAGGGGTCCTTTCCGACGGTACCGACAAAGCCGGTCGAGGCGCCCAGGCGAGCGGCCGCCGAGCAATAGATGGCTGGTGCTCCGCTGGGGTAGGGGCCGACCAAGGGCGCGGGCCGGTTCAGCGGACGGTCCAACTCGGTGCGCATGACCTCTACTAGGGCCTCCCCGATGGTCACAATGTCGGGCATGGGACGATCCTTTCCGCCGAGAGGATACTACGAACTCGGTGTACGCGGCATTCTATGACTGGCGAGGGTGTCGGTCAAAAACTGGGCCTTGGCCGTCTGGCCGCGTGGCGGCGAATCTGGTAAACTGGCGACGACTCTGTACCAAGGAGCGCGCATGCTGGTTTTGGTCGTCTCGGACATACACGGCAATCTGGCCGCGCTGGACGCGGTGCTTGCAGACGCAGGATCGTTCGATTGCATCTGGTCACTGGGCGATGTGGTGGGGTACGGTCCATGCCCCAACGAGTGCATCGCGCGGCTGCATGACCATGACCATCTGGCGGTACCGGGCAACCACGACTATGGCGTACTGGGCCGGCTCGATCTGGCCGACTTTAATCCCGAGGCACGCGCGGCCAACCTCTGGTCGCGGGAGCAATTGACGCCCGAGTCGCGCGCCTACCTCGAGGAACTGGGGGAGACTCTGGTAATCGAGGATGTCACCTTGGCGCACGGGAGTCCACGGTACCCAATCTGGGAGTATCTATTCTACCCATTCGAGGCGACGGCCAGCTTTGCACACTTTGAGACCGGGCTCTGCTTGGTCGGACATACGCATGTGCCTCGCCGATTCCTACGCGGCGATCCGACCTATCCGTGCCAGGTGGTGCCGATGCCCGAAGAAAAGGCGGTGGCTCTCGATGAGGAGCGCTGTATCATCAACCCCGGTAGCGTGGGTCAGCCACGCGATCGCGATCCGCGCGCGGCCTATATGCTGTATAACACAGACGAGCGGGTGTTCATCCATCGGCGGGTGGTCTATGACGTTGCTGCGACGCAGGCGCTGATGCGCGAGAACGGTCTCCCGCCTCGACAGGCACTGCGGTTGGCGGCGGGCTGGTGATGGGGAACAATCGGTGTTTCTCCGACGTCACGATTGATAGAACCATACCAAGGAGGAAATCATGGCAAAGAGAGTGAGATGCGTCCTACTGGCAGTGTTGGTGCTGTCTCTAGTGCTGAACGGCTGCGCTGCCAAGAGCGCGGATATGGCCAGCAAAGAGTCGGCGCCGGCCCGTGTGATGGAGACGGTGGTCGTCGAAAAGGCCGTCGAGAGCGACGAATCGTTCAGCGGGGAGGCGGTCGACGCCGCTGAGGGTGTGACCCGCATGATCATCCGCACTGTGGACATGTCAGTCGTCGTAGAGGACACTGACGCGACCGTCATGGCGATTCGTGATCTGGTGGGCAGCAATGAGGGCTTTGTCGCCGACTCGAGCCGTTGGCTGGATGACGACCAGGCCCACGCGATGATCACCCTCAAGGTGCCGTCGGAATCGCTAGACGTGGTTCTCGATCAACTGCGCGCGATGGCCATTCGCGTCGAGAGCGAGAACCAGGGCGGCCAGGACGTGACTGAAGAGTATGTCGATCTGCAGGCGCGCCTGCGCAACTTGGAGGCGACAGAGACCGAGCTATTGGCCCTGATGACTGAAGTGCGCGAGAACCGCGGCAAAGCTGAGGAAATCCTGGCGATCCATCGGGAGCTTACCAGCATCCGAGGCCAGATCGAGTCGCTCAAAGGGCGCGCCCAATACCTTGAGCGGATGACCGACCTGGCGACAGTGTCAATCCGCATTCGCCCCAAAGAGGCGCCGCGGCCCGTGGTCGAGCCCGCCCGTTGGAATCCAACGGTTACCGCAAACAATGCCTTGCGAGGGTTTGTGCGCTTTTTGCAGGTGATGGTTGATCTGTTAATCTATGTCGTTATCTTTTCGCCCTTTGTGTTGATTCCGGTGGCAGTCATCTGGCTGCTGGTCCGCTGGATCAAGCGCCGCAAGAACCGCTGATCTGTTCATCCGCCCACTACACGTCAAAAGAAGCGCTCCCGGCCAACTGGTCGGGAGCGTTTTCTAGCGCCTTTCGGTGTGACCGCGAAAGACGAGCTTGAGCGGGGTACCCTCAAACTTGTACCGTTGGCGGATCTGGTTCTCGAGAAAGCGGCGATAGCCAAAGTGGACCAGCCGCGTGTCATTCACGAAAAAGACAAAGGTCGGCGGGTCGACGCTCGCCTGAGTACCGTAGTAAATGCGCAGCTTTTTTCCCCATTTGGTCGGAGGAGAGCGGCGGGCGGTGGCCTTGCGGATCATGTCGTTGATCTGATTGGTGGTCAGGCGCTCGGCCCGCTCTTGCTGCACGCGAATGGCCAGTGGCAAAAGCCGATCGATGCGCTGTCCAGTCAACGCCGAGATGAAGACGACCGGCACATAGGGCATGAACCGCAATGCCTGACGAACCTTGGCCTCGTAGGCCGGCATGGTGTGGGCGTCCTTTTCGACCAAGTCCCACTTGTTGACCACGACCGCGACGCTCTTGGCTTCGTCAAGAATGTAGCCTGCGATATGGGCATCCTGCGCGGTGACCCCATCAGCGGCATCGACCACCAGGAGCACTACATCGGCCCGACTGATGGCCCGCAGAGAGCGGAGCACGCTGTACTTTTCGATGCCTTGCTCGACCCGACCGCTGCGCCGAATGCCGGCGGTGTCGATCAGGACGACCTCTTGGCCGTGATAGCGCAGAATGGTGTCGATGGCGTCGCGGGTGGTGTTGGGCGTCGAGCTGACAATGACGCGTTTCTGACCCAAAAGGCGGTTGAGCAATGAGGACTTGCCGACGTTCGTTCGTCCCACCAAAGCGATCTTGAGGGCATCGGGCAGTTCGTCTTCCTCGGGCATCTCGCCCACTTCGGAGACGATGCGATCCAATAGGTCGCCGGTGCTCAGCCCACGGATGGCCGAAACTGGCAGGGGCTCGCCAAGGCCCAGGGAATAGAACTCGTGGATGTCCATCTCGCGCTTGAGATTGTCTGACTTGTTTGCCACCAAAAGGACCGGCTTGTTCGCGCGCCGCAAGAGATCAGCGATCTCGTGGTCGGAGGCGGTCAGGCCCGTTCCGATGTCGACCAGAAGCGCGATGACGTCGGCCTGCTCGATGGCCACCTGGGCTTGAGAGCGGATCTCGACGGTGATGTCATCAGTCTCGCCGAGTACCAGTCCTCCCGTATCGACCAAGGTCATCACCCGGCCATTCCATTCGACGTCGGCATAGTGCCGATCTCGGGTGGTGCCAGCCGTATCCTCGACGATGGCCAAACGCTCGCCCACGAGGCGGTTAAAGAGCGTCGATTTTCCCACGTTGGGGCGCCCGATGAGGGCGACAATAGGCTTTCTTGGCATGGCGCTAGGACTCGGCCGGGGTCGGCGTGAATTCGGGAATCAAAGTCATCGTTGGAGTGGCCGTCACCGTCAGCGGCAGGGTTGGCGCGATGGTTGGTGTGTAGGTCGGCGTCAGCGTTGGGGTAGGTGTGGTCGGCTCGGCGATAGAGACCTCGATCGACTTGGGCGACCAGTCGTTAATCTCTAGCTCTTGGAGGGCCTCTGGCGCCGTGTCGACAAAGCGGACTATCGGCTTGATCTGGTGCGTGCCGACGCCCAGTCCGCCCAGGTCAACATAGGCCTCCAAAAAACCGATCTGCAGCTCCTCGACCGTGGCGGCCGGCCCGGTGAGAATGACCTCGACCTCGGGCACCGAAAGACGGGCCACCAGGCCATCGTCCAGGGCACGGCTGGTAAGGGTCAATTCTACCGTGGTATAGCCGGTCACGGCGTCGATCTCGACGGTGACCAACACAGTGAAGGCTTCGTCCTCGCTGCCGCCCAGAACCTGGACACCCTCCGGTAGGTCGAGCGCGATCCGGTCGGCGACCATGCGGGTGGCGTCACTGACGTCGACCTCGCTCTGCAGGTCGACCAGCCCCCCCATGGTGTCGATGACTTCGGGAATGCCAAAGACGGTTACGGTCTGCGGCTCGACGTCCACCGAACTGACAAAGTAGCTCTTGGCGGGCTGTCCGCTGGTGCGCGCGCGAACGGCCACCTCGCGATAGTTCTGGCTCTTGCGGATCTCGACGCTGACCTGGGCCGTCGACACGCTCGCCCCCTGATGGCTGAATTGCACGCTCTCGACAGGGCTTCCCTCGGCGTCCAGGGCTACTAGAGCGACAGAGCGCTCAAAAGTGCTGGTCTGGTCCTTGAGCGATACGCGCGCTTCAACCTTGGCCACGCTGTCGACGGCCGAAATGGCTCCGGCAATGGTCACAAAGGCTGGCTCTGCATGGGGATCAATCACATCGTATCCCAACGGCAGGTCGTCCTGATCATCCAGTTCGACGCTGACATCAAGCTGTTTTCCGTCGCTCCACGGTTCAGCCTGCACATAGATCGTCTGTGGCTGATGGTCAAGGATGGTCACCGTGCGACTGGAGCAGGAAATGCTGACGGGCACCTCGTTCATCCCGGGCTGCAAGCTGGACCAGTCGGCTGTAGCCACAAAGTCCTTGACGGTCAGCGTGCTCCATGTGGAGGTAAAGGCCTTGATCTCGACCTGGATCTCGGAAACCGGTTCGTTGGTTACCACATAATCGGCGGGTGCATTCAGGACGGTGACCGGGATAGGCTGCGAGAAATAGTCGGTTTGCGGCCTGTCACTCTGGTAGGTTGCATTAACCCACACGACGACGGCCAGAACAAGAGCCAAAAGCGCTGTGCCGATGTTGGTTCGAACTTGTCGCACGGGTTCTCCTTGGTGCGGCGAGCGCTGCCGGTCGGTCAGGCAGCAAGAGCATTAGGAAGGGGTCTGTGTGGTTTTGCTCGCCGACTTGTTGCGGCCCAGCAAGCGATTTCGGCCGTTCTTGGTGCCCCGCGGCTTGAGCAGGGCTTGAAGCAGGGCGGTAAGGCGGCGCTCGTCAAGGTGCCGGACGATACGTCCGTTGCGGGCCATCGAGATGACCCCCGTCTCCTCCGATACGACCACGACGACGGCATCGGTCTGCTCGGTGATGCCGACCGCGGCGCGGTGTCGGGTTCCCAAGTGCGTCTCTGCAGGGATCGTCTCGGCCAAGGGCAGCACGCAGGCCGCCGCGACCACGCGGTCCTCGCGGATGATGACCGCGCCGTCGTGAAGCGCGGTCTTGGGGTAGAACATGGTTTCGAGCAGGTCCGCCACCACGGCAGAATCGACCCGGACGCCCGTCTCGACGTGGTCTTGCAGCCCGGTGGCGCGTTCGATGACCACCAGGGCGCCATGTCGCTTTTCGGATAGGTGCTGGCAGGCGGTGACGATCTCGCGGACCAGGTGTTCGACGTTGTATTCGCGCGCGCCCCAGAGAGAAAGGCCTCCTGCGCGTCCCAGACGGTCGAGGGCACGGCGCAGCTCCGGCTGGAGGACGATCGCGGCGACGACCAGGAGCGCCTGACCGCTACTGGCAACCAACCAGTTAAAGGCGTTCAGGGGTACCAAGCTTCCGATGAGCGAGATGATCAATGCCAGCAAGATGACGCCTCGCAAGAGCTGGACGGCCTGAGTTCCCCAGACCATCAGCAGGACGCCATAGATGATGATGGCCACCAACAGGATGTCGGCTATGGCCAAATAGTCGATCTTGCTCAGGATCCAGTAGATGTCTGCCACGACGTCTAGTCCTCGAGTAGGGCCAGTAGGATGGCCTTTTGGGCGTGGAGTCGGTTCTCTGCCTGGTCGAACAGCCAGGACTGTGGCCCGTCAGCAACGGCGTCAGTGATCTCTTCGCCACGGTGTGCCGGCAGGCAGTGCATGACCCCAGCGCCGGGCTTGGCCTGGGTCAAGAGCGCATCGTTGATCTGGTAGAGCGGAAATACAGTGCGGCGATGCGCGGCCTCTTGTTCCTGCCCCATGCTGGTCCAAGTATCGGTATACAGTACGTCGCACTCACGCACGGCCTTGCGGGGATTGCGTTCTAGCGCGATCTCGGCTCCAGTCTGTCGGGCCAACTGATCGGCGATCTGCACGACCTGCGGGTCAGCATCATACCCCTCAGGCGTGGATGCCACGAGGCGCATTCCCGAGAGCGCGGCACCGAACATCAGGGAATGGAGCACATTGTTGCCGTCGCCCAAGTATGTGAGCTGCACCTGGTCAAGGTGACCTAGCTTTTCACGGATCGTGAGCAGGTCTGTGAGCCCCTGGCAGGGGTGGTTATAGTCCGACAGGCCGTTGATGACCGGCACAGAGGCCCATTTCGCCAGCGTCGTGACGTCCGAGTGGGCAAAGACGCGCGCCATGATGCCATCAACATAGCGCGAGAGGACGCGGGCGGCGTCGGGAACGCTTTCGCGGTGCCCGAGCTTGATCTCATCTGGCGAGAGATAGAGCGCATGGCCGCCCAACTGGACCATGCCCACGTCGAACGAGGCGCGCGTGCGCAGAGAGGGCTTTTGGAACACCAGCGCCAGGCTCTTGTGAGCCAGGGGGGCATCGCGGCGCCCGCTCTTCCAGGCGGCTTTGACGGTGGCCGCGCGGTCGAGCAGCGCGGTCAAGCTTTGCGGCGAAAGATCGGCCAGCGACAGGAAATCAGTTTTCACAGCCTATCGTCTCCGTCTGGTATCATGTCGTCTGCGTGCTCTGTCGCCCTTTCCGGCGTGCGCGCCCAGACGAGGTCATAGTGAACTTGCCAACGCTGCGTCTGGATGTCAGAACACCCCAAGGCCAGCAGTCGTTGCTCCAGGTTGCCGCGGCCGGCGATGCGTCCCGGGTAGAACCAAGCATCGCGACCGACGCGATTGGTGAGCAAGAGCAGCCCAGCGGGCTCTGCGACTCGGATCATCTCGCTTAAGGCCTGATCGGCGTTTGATATGAACTCGAGCGCCTCCAGGCAACAGACGCAGTCAAACGAGTCGCTGACCAGACACAAGTGCTCTGCGTCGGTCAACAGCCGATGCTGGGGTGCCGACTGCTGTAGCATACGCCACGATGCGTCGGCCCCGATCAGCAGGCTCTTGGCGGGCAGTAGCCCTTGCAGCGCTGTGGCCAGTCGCCCCGTACCCGTCGCGACGTCCAGAATGCGCGGTGCCAGGATGCCCTCGAGTTGGCGGTCCAGCGGTACGCCCAGAAAATGCAGTTCTTGAAGGTACTTGACCGCCTTGATCTTGTCATAGCGCCGAGCGGTCCAGTCATATAGCAGGACGACAACGCGACGCCCCAGATACGTGCCCTCTGTTGTGACCAACAGCCAGTACACAAGGGCCAGGAGCAAGCAAGTCAAGCCGATGAGCCAGAGCCACATGTCTAGGCTCTCGCCCAAAAGGCCAGGGCAGTCAGCGCGATGGCCAGCAACTGTGGCCACTTCTGCGCGGTGCACCTGGCTGCACCTCTCTTTGCCCCTAGCGCTGGAATGGCGATCATGCCCAGCAGTCCAGCGACGAGCGGCTGTCGCGCCAGTATCGCTCCCACGAACAGAGCGAGCCATCCCACTCCGGCAATGACCCGGCCTACCAAGTGCTCGCAGGACGCCAGACCCATTGTCAGGCCGAGGCAAGCGCCGGCCACCGCAGACTCGATGTCAAGACGTCCCTGCAACTGCGCCACCAACGTCCAGCCAAAGCTCGCCTGCAGCGCCTCTATGGCCAGTCGGCGCGCGCTGATGGGCAGGAGCCATACCAGTAGCAGAGCCAGGATCAGGGCGTCAGCGCCGATCAGCAGGGGCCAGCGACCATAGAAAGTGGCCAGTACCAGCATCAGAGCGGACAGCACGATTGGTGCCCAAAGGGATCTCCAGCGCTGCCCAGCGTGCGGAGAAACCGACACCCCTGATTCGGCTCGAAGCCAGGAGAGACTCGCAACCAACGAACCCAGCAACGGGTCGACCAGCAACCAAGCGCAAAGCATGGACCAGAGCGCGGCGGCCAGCTCTCCTGCAAAGGCTCCCGTCGCGGCCACCACAGCCAATGACGCGGGCAAGGTTGGCGCCAATGCCAGGCACGTCGATGGCAGCGGCTGGGAGGCATCATCGGTGACGGCGGCTACCTTGGCATTACTGTTCACGGCATACTCCTGAAACCGAATTATACCACGAAGGAGTAGCCACAACCAATGATCGGTGGCAGCTTTCCCGCAGATCGAGTACGGCAAGGTGATTGGGGTCGAGTGCCTCCGTATGGGGTGGGGCGCGCCAGATGTCAGCGGTCGTCGACGTCCTGTGCTGATCGAAGGCTCTGAGCATGTGATTCGCTGCGATAGGGTCAATCAGGCAATTGGGCAAAAGGTCAAAACCACTTGCCTGCAGGAGGAGGGGCTCGAGATTGCCCTGACGCGGTGGGAACGCTGCAGGTCGATGCGGACACACTCGAGACCAACGTGCCTGGCATCTTTTCCGGCGGCGACTGTGCTCGGGACCAGCGCCCCTGATCGAAGCGATGGCCGCTGGTATGCGAGTCAGCCACTCAATCGACCAGACCATCCGATAGGGACGCGTCGCGCTATCGGAGGACGAGCGGATGAGCCGTGTCTTTCGGGCGGTCGACGCCATCGGGCAGGACAACGTTGTTCGCTATGGCGAGAGCGATCCAGAGCGCGTCGAGTTGCCCCTCCGCGACGTACCGGAGCGGATCACCGACTTGTGCGAAGTGGAACTGGGGCTCCCGCCGGAGGACGCCCTGTTGGAGGCCGATCGCTGCCTGCGCTGCTAGCGCATCTTGCTGGTAGACCCACAGCCGACAGCCGAGATCGCATTGGGCGAGGCGCTCTGTCCCGCGCAAGCGCCGGTATTGCAGGCGGCCTAGGTGAGATGCTGACCGTTGATGGATGTTTGGGTAGCTCGTGCTATGGGCGTGGCTCGGAGCGAAGAGCCCAGTGGTTTGAGCAGCTGGCTCTAGCGGCCGGACTGGGGGGCGACATCGGTATTTTGGGCTCACTTGCAGCGAACCAGGCGCAGCGGCTCAGCCGCGCAGCAGTCTCTCAGGCGCTCGCCGCCCCATCCAGCTGCGCCATCTGCTCCGCCGTTAGCGCGATCTCACACGCCGGCAGGTTCTGGGCCATATGCTCCACCCGCGTGGCCGCTACCAGGGGGATCACCGCCGGCTCGCTGTGGCGCATCCAGGCATAGACCACCTGGATCGGAGCAGCTCCCACCTCCGCCGCCACTTGCCGCAGCGCCGCCATCCGTGCCTCACTGTCGGGACCCCGGTACTGCGCGGGTAGCTCGGCGCCCGGCTTGGCATAGTAGCCGCTCAGCGTGGGCGTATAGGCCAGCAGCCGTGAACCCGTGCGCGCCACCCAGTCCAGCAGATCGTCGTTGGTGGCCACCTGCCCGCCAAAGTCTGCTCCGGTGTGAGGCCGCAGATAGGTGTAGCGCTGCTGGATGCAGCAGTAGCTCGCCAGACCCTCCCGCTCGGCCAGCGCCTGAAAGCGCTCCATCCGCCACGCCCGATAGTTACTGGCGCCCAGATAGCGCACCTTGCCCGCTCGTACCAGCGCGTTGAACGCCCGCAGCGTCTCTTCCGCAGGGGTGACGCGGTCGTCCACATGCGCGTAGTACAGGTCGATGCAGTCTACCCCCAGGCGGCACAGGCTCTTGTCACACTCCGCCTCGATCTGCACCGCGCTCAGCCCCGTCTCAACACCGGGATAGGGAAACCCCAGTTTGCTGGCGATGACCAGGTCGCCGCGGCTGCCCCGGGCGCTCAGCCATTCGCCCAGCATCTCTTCCGAATCGCCCCCTCTCCCCCCGGGGAGCCAGTGGCTGTACATGTTGGCCGTGTCAATGAAACTACCGCCCGCGTCCACGTACATGTCCAGCATGCGGAACGAGTCCTGCCGGTTCACGCTGGTGCCAAAAGGCAGCGCCCCTAGGCACATCTCGCTGACCATCACCTCGGCCGTTCCCAGCCTAACCTTGCGCATCGTGCCTCCTCCTTGGGTGTGGGGACATGATAGTGGAGGAGAGATCAGAGTCAAGAGGATTCTGGAATCTCCGCCGCCCGATAGCTCCGCTACGAGTAATCCACTTTTGTGGACGCGTTTCTATGGCGCACCATGACGAGACTTGCCAGATGGATGCGCAATCCCTAGAATCATCAAGGGTTTGCCCGCCGATAGACAGACAAGGAGAGACAGATGCCGAGGGAACTGGAACTGCGCTATGGCATGAATCCCCACCAAAAGCCGGCTCGCGCCTCGGTGCCGCAGGGCCAGCTTCCGTTCGAGGTGCTGTCGGGATCACCCGGATACATCAACCTGCTTGACGCCCTGAACGCTTGGCAGCTCGTGCGTGAGTTGAGTGCGGCTCTGGGCAAAGCGGCTGCGGCTTCGTTCAAGCATGTTAGCCCAGCCGGGGCAGCCATCGCACGACCGCTCTCAGAGGCGGAAGCCAAGGCTTGCTTTGTGGATGATGTCGAGCTTTCGCCCATCGCGGCGGCCTATGCTCGGGCCCGCGGAGCTGACCGCATGTCCTCCTTTGGCGATTTCATCGCACTGAGCGAGACCTGTGATGAGCAGACGGCGCGCTTGATCGCGCGCGAGGTTTCGGATGGAGTCATCGCGCCCGGCTTCTCTGGGGCGGCGCTGGAGATTCTGCAGGCCAAGCGCAAGGGCAGCTATCGCGTGCTGCAAATCGATGCGAGCTATGAGCCGCCCGATCTGGAGCAAAAGCAGGTGTTTGGCGTCACGCTCGAGCAGTTGCGCAACGACGCAACCATCGACGCGGACATGTTCGGCGAGGCCGTGACCCGCAACAAGCATATTCCCGAGAGCGCGTTGGAGGACCTGATTGTGGCCACTGTGGCGCTCAAGTACACTCAGTCCAACTCGGTCTGCTTTGCGCATAACGGCCAGGTCACCGGGAATGGCGCCGGCCAGCAGTCGCGCGTTCACTGCACGCGATTGGCGGCGAGCAAATCGGATCTCTGGTTCCTGCGACAGCACCCAGCGGTGCTGGGATTCCAGTTCGTCAAGGGGCTGCCGCGCGCGGCGCGCAACAACGCCATCGACATCTATTTCCTCGATGTGCTGACCGCCGCCGAGCGAGCCGACTGGGAAAAGTGCTTTAAGGTGGCGCCCGCCCCGCTGAGCGCGGAGGATCGGCAGGCCTGGCTCGATCAGGTGCAGGACGTGGCCCTATCTTCGGACGCCTTTTTCCCGTTCCGCGATTCAATTGACCGCGCCTCGCGCAGCGGCGTGCGCTATGTGGCTCAGCCAGGAGGCTCGGTGCAGGACGAGGGTGTCACTGAGGCCTGCGACGAGTATGGCATGGTGATGTGCTTTACCGGCACGCGCCTGTTCCATCACTAGACGAAAGATACAGCTATGTCACACGATGACAACGAAAGCGGTCTCAGGAACTATTTGATTGATATGGACGGCGTCTTGGTACGAGGCAAGACGCTGATCCCGGGCGCCGATGGATTCATCGCCCGTCTCAAGGCAGCGGGCGCCGAGTTCCTGGTGACCACCAACAACCCGATGTATACCCCGCGCGACCTGGCGCATCGGTTCGGGCTCATCGGGCTCGACATCCCGATGGAGCGCATCTTTACGTCGGCCATGGCCACCGCACGGTTTCTGCGGTCGCAGCGACCGGGTGGGACGGCTTTTGTGATCGGAGAGAGCGGTCTGACGGAGGCCATCCATAAAATCGGCTATGTGATCACCGATCAGGACCCGGACTATGTGGTGCTGGGCGAGACCCACACCTACAACCTGGGTCAGATCACCGAGGCTATCCGTCTGGTGGCCGGCGGTGCCCGATTCATCGCCACCAATCCCGACCCCTCCGGCCCGTCGGAGCATGGCATCGTCCCGGCATGCGGTGCAATGGCCGCTCTGATCGAAAAGGCCAGCGGACGGGCGCCGTTCTATGTGGGCAAGCCGAATCCCCTGATGATGCGCAATGCGCTCAACTATTTGGGGGCCCATTCGGAGCGAACGGTCATGATCGGCGACCGGATGGATACCGATATGATCGCTGGGCTGGAGGCTGGCATGGAAACCATCCTCGTGCTGACGGGTCTGACCAAGCGTGAGGACG
>Ga0180436_10004414_pt1 | contig 12633 bp, 12 predicted proteins | sample SS_ome_2_FD_132434 | JGI IMG/M metagenome (GOLD analysis project Ga0180436, IMG submission 132434) | Hypersaline lake sediment archaeal communities from the Salton Sea, California, USA - SS_3_S_2 metaG | ecosystem: Environmental > Aquatic > Non-marine Saline and Alkaline > Hypersaline >...
AACGATTCTTATGTAGCGTGATCTGACATCATGTGATCCTTCGACAACAATTTTTTGTGAATCAGCATCAGCATCAAAGTTAAAGTATATTTTCTTGTCACCAATAACTCTTCCAACGTATCTAGGTGAACTGTGATCTAAAGAAAGTCCTCTAAAGCTTTCTAATATTTTCTTTTCGTCATCCGAATCGTTGTATTGTCTTACTACTAGATCAAAAGTTCCAAACTTATCTGTGCTTGAAGTAGATTTTGAAATATTTTCGATAGAAAGTTTAAACTTGTCAGTTATCCCAGAACCATCTGATAGTGTTTCCAGCTTAAACAAGTCGTAAGGGGCTGCACCAAACTTTTGAGAAATAATATAAGGAGAAGAAGCATTTGAAAATCTGTCTTCAAAAGATTCATAGACAGGAGTTACTCCACCGCTAGTGTCAGTAGCGCCTCTTTCAATTCTTCCTTCTGAAGAAGAAAGAATAAAAGCAATAGGTTCTTCGTTGTTTACATATGAACCTGCTTTAATTATTCCAGACCCAGTAACTGCTGCCATTGTTGGATGAATATCATAATAACCGTAAAGCAGGTGTCCTTTTTCTTCCAGCTTTAGAGGGTCAGTATTAAACACATTTGCAAAATAGTTAGGCGATCGCATGTCAAAAGAAGCAGTAATAGCTGTCGGATTAGAAGTTGTGCCTTTGTATCCGTTCATGAACATGACAAAGTCAGATCCACCTCCTGATAAGTTGACCGAACCGGTTCTAAATCCTGTCAAAGTGTCAGCATTGTTACTCGAATCAGGTTTTGTATTTGTTCCATCTAAGTTTCCACTTAAAGTTAGGATAACACCTGAGGGCGCAAGAACCACCCCTCTAAGAATTGCAGAGCCAGAAGCAGAGTTTTGAATACCTGCTGCACTAAATATTGTACTGCCTGCTGATTCAGACATAAAGCAACCTAAGAAATAAGTTCTTCCTTTTGCTTCATTAGTAGTTGCTCCGGTGTTTGCATAAGGATTATTTCCCACAATACCATTTGACTGTACTTGTCTTTCGCCTACAACGAATCCTGCCGAAGTAACATTTCCGGTCGTATTGCTTCTTTTCTTGCCATCTCCTACGCCAAGAACTCTCACGTATGTAACAGCTTGAGCATTTTTTAACCATTCACTTACAGCTAATGGTCCAAATTTTTCTCCATCTGACGCACCAAACGTAAGCTTGTATTGTCCATAAGTGGCAAATGTAAGCGGAACAAAGGCAGGTCCTTCGTTAGAAGTGCCTACGATTCCAGCCGGGACACCAACAGGCCCGGTAAGGGTAGGACCTGACAGATCTATCTCTCTAGTACTTACACCTGCTGATTTAAATGTTAACTCTGCCATGTTTTATTCTCCATATATCTAATATAACTATTCAAAACTTACACCTGAATTTGTAATTATGAAGTCCATTGCGATAAATTCAACTGCTCGGGTAGGAACAAGAATAATTCTACCGTTTAATCTATTTTGTTCAGCATCTTCCGCTGTATTGTTTGAAGAGTTCATAACAATCTTGAAGCTATCAATTCCTTGGTTTCCTTGGATTGCTGCAAGTTTTGGCTTTACAAGCTGAATAAATCTTGATCTAGTAGCAGGTGTATTCTGCTCAAAAATAAGACCATTTGCAATTTCTGAAACTATTCTCTTGACTTCTAGAAGCATTCTTCTGACATTTACTCTATCAAGCGAAGACTTAGCTTGCTGAAGTGTCTTTTGACCGAATATTACAAACCCACCATCAGGGAAATTAGCAATAGGATTAATTCTTGCTTCATACATAATATTTCTATCTTCTGTTGTAAGTCTAACTTCAGTATTTAAAACTGAACTTAGGGCGCCCCTATTGAAACCTGCTGGTGCGAACCACGGATAAGCAATCTTGTCATTGTATCCAAGTGCACCTAATGCAACAACTGAGGGAGGAACTGTTACTGATTCACCTGTTGATGCATCTTCAATAATAACATCAGGGTAATAAGTTGCTACGTAATTGTTGTCAATAGCTCTTCCTTCAAAATTCTCAATTGTTTTTCTAACATTGGGTCTTGTTGAAGAATCATCGTATAGTCGCGTAGGAGTATCATCATAATCTTTGATGTCCATCAAATAAATTGCCTTGCTGTATTCTTTAGTGAGATCAGATGTATAATCTGTTACGTAGGTATCTCTTATTCCTGGTATTGCAACAATATTAACTCTGGAAGCAAAAGGATCTGTAATGATTCTAGCGGCTGTTCTATAAGAACTAACTGTGTTGTTTTCTTTTCCGGCGCCGGGAGAAGAATCTGGAGATAGACCTACATAACCGGTTGCATCTCCTGCGGCTTTTCCACCTTCGTCAATAGAAGCTGCCTTATCGTTCATTTTTCTCTGATCTTTGTCAAGTAAGTTTAGACCGTCATAACCTCCATAAAGCATGTTAGTAAACTTCATATATTCAGAAAATCTGTTAAAGGTAATTGCCGAACTACCTGCGACAAGAGATCCAAAAGTAAGTCTTTCAAGATTTCCTGTTCCATCATCCTTGATTGTGTATCTAGGTTTTAAAATCGAACCGTTTCTAATGTACGCTGCTTGAACCATGTGCTCGGCAGCTGAACCTGTAATCGTAGCGGCAATTGCCGAGTCTAAGTCTTGATCTGCGCTTGCGGGCTGATTGTAAAGAGCAACTTTTGAAAGAGAAAACTTATTATTGTTAAAGTCATCCGCGCCGGAGCCTGTTACTAGTGTATCTAGCTTAAGAATTCCTAATAACTTAGAGTAAGAATCGATTAGTTTATTTCTTTCTCCTGATCCATTTGCTTTTAAAACTGCATTTGTTACAATGTTTTCTGAAGGCACTCTTTCAAACTTGATGCCAAAGAAGTATCTAGCATCGGCTATTTCTAATGTTCCATTTTCTCCGGTCCAAACACCGCCTGTTCCGACTGCGCCTCTTGTAGCTTTAAATCTCATAGGCACAGGAGGCATAATAGATGAAGATAAAACTTTATCAACATCTGCACCAGGAACAAAGCTAAGTCTAGCAGCATTCAAGTTAGAAGATCCTTCGCCTACAACATTAGTATTGTCTGACAAAGAGTTTGTTGTTTTAACAACAGGAAGACCTCTAAACCCGAATGGCAATGCTGTTTTTGGAATTTCTCTGTCTTCAACGTCAGGGTGCATTACGATTCTTACAAAAGCTGATCTGTTCGGTCTTTTGCCGGTTATATTTAATCTTCTTTCAGATTCAGTTTCAGCATCAAAATTGTAGAAAACTTTGTAATCCCCAATTTTGGAACCAACATAGTTTTCATCACCTGGATTTAGTGTACAATCAGCAAACTGCTCCAATATTTTCATGTCAGTGTCAGTATCTGTGTAATCTCTTACTAGAACTGTAAAAGTTCCAAAAGGATCTTTTTCATTAGTTGATCTTCTTAAGTTTGATATTGATACTTTAACTCTTTTATTGCCAGATGCTCCATCATCCAAGGCTTCAAAATGGAAAAGATCATATTCAACATCACCAAAGGGTTGTGAGATAAACGAAGTTGTTTTTGCTGTTTGGTACCTTGTATTAAAAGATCCAAAAAGCTCTGTAAACGGTGTACCAGCTCCACCAGCTCCTGCGAGTATAGAAGCAGAACCTGATAGGATGCCAACAGCTGCTTCAGAGCCGTTGTATTCAATACGTGCCAACTCATCTTCGACAGGAAAGTCTGCATAAAGATAATGCTGTTCTTCGTTAAATCTATCTGGGTTTGTATTTAAAATCTTGCCAATGTAGTGCTTACTATCTGGATCTAAAGATGCAGTGTATATTTTAATACCAGCTTTTGATTCATCGCTAGAAAAATTAGAACCTGCCGCTGAAGAAAGTACAAGCTTAAACATACCTTGTTCAGGAGTTCCATCAAAACTTCTTATCTTTGCTGTATCATCTGTAGTAGTTGTTCCTGTATAAAAAGCATCATGGTCTAAAACTTCAAATCTAGAGCCTGATGCAGTCATTAGCATTGCTCTGATTAGGTGCACATCAACGGCTCCATTCACCGATTGGTTGTCAGTAAATAAAGGCATTCCAAAAGCTTCGTTGTCACGTGGATTGTGTTTTGCAGCAAGAAATTGAACTGTCCCGTTGTACCTATTGTCTGAGTCTGATCTCGATCCAGAAAGTTTAAAACCTGCATTTTTTACAGTTCCTGCAGTCTGAGTATTCGATATGTCTGTAGTTGTGCTATTTGCTCCTGCACCTAAAACTCTAACATATGTCAAAGCTGTCCTGTTTTTAAGCCATTCGTTGGCTGCGTAAGTCCCAAATTTTTCTGGATCTAATGAACCAAATTTATTTTCAAAATCTAAAAACGACCCGACGGTAACAGGAACAAAAGCCGGTCCTTTTTGTGCAGTACCTATAACGCCTGCAGGGACTCCTACAATTTCCGTTGTTCTTTGAGTTAAATCAATTTCACGCTCAAAAAAGCCCGGAGATCTGAAAGTTTGTTCTGCCATCAATTACTCCTAAAAAATCCTATTATAACTATGTTTGTCTTTGCTAAACATCTATTTTAATTATGTCTCAATTTCTTCAATTTCTTCAATTATCTCAGAGGACGCAACAGTTTCGCCTGCTCTCTGATTTCTTGTTCTTATTCTAGAAAATTCAGTTTTTGTTGATTTTGTAAAAGGATTTACAATAGTATTTTGTATAACTTCTCTTGATTCTCCTCTTACTAATTCATGTTCTTTTATATTGGTTAAATCTTCAAGTACATGCCTCTTGACTGTTTCTGATTTACGTTCAGGCTGATAGCTAATACTTTCAACATCACCAATATTGACTCCAAAGCTTAAGTTAGGAGCCGACACATAACTTCTTAACATCTTAGGCATTCCTGGGTGTTTTGGGTTAATAATATATCCAGGTATCGTAACAGAAAAAGTATGCTTAATAATTCTTTCAGACTCAGTAAAATCGTCTAAGTTAGTCCCACTATTGGCAAATGGCCCAGAGAAAAAAGCAACCAGCTCATAACCTCCACTTGTTATTATAGGAATTTCTTCTCCTTGCCCAGTAAAACTGACTACTAGCGTTTCTAGCATCTGGTTTGATTGTTGCATATACTGTGTCCAAAAAATTACATCGTAGGTAACAGCTACAAATTCAGGATATGGAGCTTGTATCACTTCAAATATGTTTTTTCCTAACTCTTCACCAAGGCTCAACTGTGCTAAGCTGGAGAATCTAGATGCGGTTTCTGTACGCTTAGTAGATACAGTTCCTGGTTTTGCAATTGATCCAGGAGAAGGGGTAGTCAAAGAAAAGTTTTTAGCAGAAGACACATTATTTTGATTTTTAATATTTTGCTTATTAATAATATTTTGATATTTTCTATCTCTTTCACTAAGTCTATATTTGATAACATAGTTTTGCTGCTCTCTAAAAGCTATTGCAGTTTTTTTATTTGCCTGCGAAGGAGAAAAATCAATATTTTGACGCATAATTGAAATAAGCGGCAAAATCAAAGTATTTTCTTTATCTCTAATAGGATTTTTTCTTCTGGTAAGCGCAAACCTTTCACCTGACGCAAAAATAACAGGAACTTTTTGGAGTGAACCTTTATGATTCACTTCAAAAGACAACTTTTTATCAAATAGTTCAAATATGGCTCGATCAATATCTTCTATGCCAATAGAAGGAATGTCAAAATCTTCAGGCGCATTATTCCCGTCAAAATCTTTGATTATTTTTTCACCTTTTACTTGATGTCCCATAATCAATCACCCTCTTCGTCATAGAAAGATGACCCTACGCCTCTTGGGTCTCCTTTCGGTGAAACTTCTTTGGGACCGCTAATAGGATTATCTAAAACACCGTTTTCTCTTAGTTGTCTAATGTCTCCTGTTTCACCCAGTCTATTCTTTTTAAATCCTCTCTGCTGAACAAAAGTATCTTGCACAGCATCACTATCTGAATATACTTCCGAAGTTGGGCCAAATATTTTCGCCAAAAATTGACCTTTTCTGGACTGCTTACCAGTAATTGTAATATAACTTTTGTGTTCAATTTGACCAAAGATGATATCTGAAGAAGGACCTTTAATTACTTCAAAGAACGTAGAACCGTATGAAAAGAAATCACCTTCAAGCACTTCAATTCCTTTGTCTAGCAAGTCTCTTGACTGAACATAAGCCTCTACTGTATAGTATTCTTCAGAACCAAATCTATTTGTTCTAATTTCCTGTGGCTGATACTTTACTAAGCAATCTATCTCTATTGGATTTTCAAAAACTTTGTCCGGAGATTCTTCATAAACATCGTGAACTTTTGATTTGACTTCAGATATTGGAAAATAATAAATTTTTTGCCCCACAACATCTTTTACAAGTTCTTTAGCTACGTCATTGATAAAGTTTATCTCTCTAGGAGTGATAAAAAATCTACCCATAATTTACCCCATGATTATTGCCTTACCTATAGGCATTGGAATGTAACGCAACTGTTTGTTCATCTGTTCAGCTCTTGTTGACTGAATCTCTACCAACTTGTCATAAGTCATTGTGTCAAGCATTTCTTTTAACTGAGTTTTTAAATCTTTTTGATCTTCGCGTCCTTGGCTAATTAAGTCTCCGCCGTTTAGTGAAACGTCGCCGCCTGGAATTGGTATATTACCAAACTTAGATCTAATTAGCCCTAATTGCTCTTTAGAAAGCGCAAGTGTGTATTGTCTAATCCACTGCTTTCCAATTGAGTTAATTCTTGAATAAGTCAAATTACCAAAAGGTATATTTGACATATTTGAGACTCCATGAATCATTTCGTCTTTATACGCAGGATCCATTGGGTCTGCATACTGTCTTACACGAACCCAAAGCTTTTTTGTATCTGTGGTAGGCGTAGGAAAAATTCTAATTTTGGTACCAGATACTTCATAAGAATAATTTGATCTTCTTACTCTGTTAGAAAGGTCAAGCTGGCCTGCTCTTAAAATATCTTCAAAAACAGGAAGAACATAAAAAATAGTTTCTGGAGTAAAAGACTCAAAAGAAAACTCATTGTTAAGATAATTGATAGCTGATGTTGTATCAAAAAATCTATATGCTGCCTGTGGGTTAAAATGAAACATTTCAACAATCTTAAGCTTTCCTTTAGAATTGTCAAAAATTGCTGTACCGCTTTCATCTTTTAACTCTGTGTAAAGGTCATAGTCTTGCCGACCAATTTCTAGTTCAATTGAACCAGACCTTGTATTGTAAGATCCTCCGACCCCTGCTTCCATAGCATAAGGCTCAGCAAATCTTGTTAAGTACTCAAGATTATCACGCACATATTTTTCTTCTGCACCGGTCATAGAACCTGTAGCAAAACCGAGAAAATTAACAAGCTGTGACTTTGCTTGATATTGATTTAAAATGGAACTGTATTCTAGAGAAGACTCTTCCATGTTGCCCCAAATTTGCTTTTTTGTGAGCTCAACGCTTAGGACATCGTCGCCTAGTTTTCTTTTAACAAATGTAACCATTTGATCTGCTTCTGTAGAAAAATCAGAGTCAGCGTCAAATATTCCGAAGGGTGTGGGTGCAGTCGTAGTAGTAAATGTTGCCACAAAAGTCTCCAGACAAGGTTAGTCTTTATATATATTCTCGAGAGTTTTGATTGACAAAAATTATCCGACGCCTTCAAATCCGTTCGATGCAGTCAAAATTGGAAATTGATCTTTATCGATTGCTGTGTAGCCTGCAAAAACATCAAAAGTAACATTGCTGTCAGAAGAACTTATAAATAAAGACGTACATTTAACTTCAAATCTAGGAGTAATTTCTCCTGCATGAAGTGTCATAAAATTAGAGTTAGAAGGAAGAAAACAGTTTTCTGTAAAGCCCAATTTCAAAGTTTTTGATGAGCCATGTGCTTCATTATGAATGACTAGCCATCTTGTGACACCAGGAAACTTAATTTCTTTTACTTCATCGCTAATATCTGAGCTAGTCAAATAAGGCCAGCTGCTAACTTGATATTCAGGTACAAACCCAAGTCCTGGTTTTGGATTATTTAAGCTCATTTCTTCTCCTATTTATCTGATTTTTCTTGCCATTCTTTTGACACGCTATTTTCTTTAATGGGGCCGCCGCTTGCCCATGTCGTGCAAGTTCTAGCTGAGTGACACTTAAAATGATGCATCCAGCAATATCCTAATTCTCCGTCTTTGTCTGATATTTCTCCAGGCATACACTCTTTCATTCTTGGGCTAATATCAAAAGCAACACAATTTCCGCATAAGGACTTTTTTGCTGCTTTTTCGGTTGTTTTCCATTTTTTAGCAACTTTTTGCCAGTAATTACCAGGCTCATCTATGTTTAGCGGACCATACATAAATTTTTTAATAGTACTGTCTCTATTTTTTGTGTTTAGTTCTATATCTTTAGCTGCAGCAGGACACACAAGACCTTTAGCAGCTTCTTTAAGAAATTTTCTCCACGATTCCATTATGAGTTTCATAGACCGGCTGCCTCCAGTCTTGTATAGTAATCGCCCGCTTCTACGAGGTGATCTAAAGCAATTTCACATGCTATTAAAATAGAATCTGTATGCTCCATTTCTTCTTTTACACCTATGTCAAATTCTATCATTATATCTTCAATATCTTTTTTATGTATTTTTGAAATTTCTCCAAGAGCAGCTCTAAGAGACATTGACTCAAATTTTTTACTCATACCACCTGAAACGTGATCACCAATTTTTTCTTGACTTTGCTTAATAACGTTATCAACAGTGTCTTCTTTTATTTGCTTTTTAATCGTTTCAAAAATAAGACCTCTAAGATTTTTTCTACTAATTTTCATTATTTTTCCTTAAATAGTGATCCACAGCGCCGCCGCCGAGGCTAGAATTGTATCTTCTTTTCCACATTTGTGCTCTTTCTTTCATCGAAGGTAGTTCTTTTATATTATCTGGAGAAAAAGATCGTGTCATGTGCAAAACATGTAAAAGCGCAAATATCGCACCTGATTTAATATTTTCTTTAATTTGACTATTGTCGTAATCTTCTATCTTGAGTCCATCTTCTATTCCAGACAGCTTTTTTCTATTTTCAAAAAAAATAGATCTCCACTTTTTTAAATTTATATTAGTTTTAGAGTTATTAATAGAAGAATTTGTTAGCTGAAATGGATTTACTTTGTGATGTGTAAAAGAACTTCCCCCTGTTGGGTCACCACCAGACTCAACTCTTGCGATTTCTCTAAGGTAGTTTTTAAGAAACTGATTGCTATCTAAACCAAAAAACTTTAATGCTCTGTCAATGGCTTTGTCAACTTCTTCTGATGGTATAGAATACCCATCGTCTGAGTTTCCTTCGCTAAGAGCTTTGTTACGCTCAACTGCTCGGAGCTGACGTAATGCTTTTTCACGCGACATAGGTTTCTTAGAAAGTGCTCTTCGAGTTTTTCTGCCTTTTTGCGGCTTCTTTGGATAGACTTTGTAGCCACCTTTGACCTTTCTTATTTCTTCATCCACAAGTGAGGCAATGATCTCTCTTAAAAGGGCTGCTGGGACCTTCACAGATGACTCCTGTTAAACATTGTTTGCTTGCTAATATAGATAGGTGGTTTGCGTTTAAAGTGTCCTAGAAACAAAACAAGCAGCCCTAAAAAGAGCTGCTTGAGTTGTTTAAAGAAAATATTTTTCTTTATGCAGGTAGTTTCATGTACTTAATAAAGGCAACAGCTTCACCAGCAGTAATTGCTGCACTTGCTTCAATTCTGATGTGTAAAGTTCTCTCAGTAGCTGTATACTGAGGTGAGTTTGCAGCAAAAGAAAGAGTTGCAGCACCTTCGCTCTTATTTACAAGAGAAATGCCAGAACCTACAGCAGCAGCCGTAGCTCCTGACATTAAATCTGATGCTGCGCAAATCTGAGCACCATCGTTAGTAGTTCCTACTTTTACTTGAACATTACCAGATGAACCAGCAATAGCTTTTGTTAAAACCACACCAACATCAACTAATAAAGTATTAGCAGGTTGTACAATTGTAAGTGCTGTGTCGTTAGCTCCTACATTAATTAAAGTTGTTGCAGAAGTAAACTTTGTGCCTACTGCCCCGTGTGTTAAAATTTCAATACCAGCGCCTGTTTCCTGCACGAGGCCTCTTGCGTCTGTTACTACTACTTTTGGCATAATTTTCTCCTTTTATGAGTTGACTTGTTCGCATGCTTCTGATGCACCGGCGAGGTCGGCTTTATGCTAAGCATCAGGCTTGTTCATAATTATATTATAGAAGACCAGTTTTCTTTAATAATCTTTCATTTCCAAGTATTTTTAAAATTTGAACAACTTGATCTACTCTAGGGTCAGATCCACCTGCAGGCTTCTTTGCCAATTCTTTCTTAAGTGCAGCTATCTCTTTTCTGAGAACTGCGATATCACTTTCACATTTTGCACAGCATTCTGTTGCACCTTCTTCTGAAACAGCGGCGCGAGCAGATGCAGAACTCTTTTTTCTTGTCATAATTCCTCCAAATTAAGAATATTTAATATAATTATAACACTAACGACCTTTTTACTGGAGTAAAAAATGATCATTAAAAATAGCAGAGTTCCAAAAATGCTTTCACTTGTCATTGATGCTTATGCAGTAGCAATATGGCCTTTTATTTTTATTCGCGATGAAGGAGAAGAAAGAGTTATTGCACATGAAAAAATCCACCTGCGTCAACAGGTGGAATTAGGAATTGTTGGATTTTATATTCTGTATACAGCTTTTTGGCTTTTTTACATGTACAAGCTTAGAGATCGCCAGGCCGCATACTATGCAATACCTTTCGAGCGTGAAGCTTATGCAGGTGATTTTGCTGGAGAACGCTATTTAGAAAGTCGCCACAATTACGAATGGATTAATTTCCTGTAGATCCAAAGCCGCCAGCGCCTCTGTTTGTTTCTGAAAGTTCTTCAACTTCACGAAGCTTAACGGTAGGTCTTTCAACTATAAGAAGCTGTCCGATCTTATCACCAGGATAGTAAGATTTTCCTCCTCTGCCTTTAGTCTTGGTAAATTTTAGCATAATATCTCCTCGATAATTAGAGTCAATTACACCAACAGAGTTACCAAGAAAGAATTCTGTTTTAGTAACAGAGCTTCGAGGAAATAGCAAGCCTACAAATCCTTGTGGTATTTCCATAGCGATTCCTGTGTTAAAGACAATGTTACCGTTGCTATCTTCTTCTCTTGATACTGCCCACAAATCAAGACAGCCGTCGCCTTCTAAAGAATAACGAGGTTTGACAGCGTCTGGATGTGTCTTTTTGAAATTTGCAAAAATCATTTGTCGCCCCTTACAAAGGCAAACATGCTTTCTGCTTCTTGAATAATTTCTGTGACTGTGACATCACCATATTGCTTATGTGTTTCCCAACGCATAGCTGCTTTTCCTAAGAGAATGTCTTTAGATAGGTTTAGTAACTCTAAGCGCAAAGATTCTTCTGGCGAAAGAGAAGGAGGACCTTGCTGGAGCATCATATTTATTGCTTCTTGCTGATCTTCGATTTGTGTAGTTTTTTCTTTAAATGCCTTTGTTTCTTCTTCTTGATTAGTTAGCATATTTGCTCCTGTTTGTTTATAATATGCTAATTTTTAAAAAAGTACACATAAAACAAAAAAGGCCCCTCCGAAGAGGGACCTTCCTGTTCTTAGAACAGAGACATTATCAGATAATGTCCATGTCAAGACAGGTAACAGTACCGTAGAAGTCAGCGCGAACCATCTTCTTACCGTAGCGAGTCATAACACCCTTGCGGGGTGTGAAGTCTTCTGGTGCGAAGATGGTGGGGGTGACGATGAGAGGTACGTAGGGAGCGTAGACGTAACCAGTCTCGAGGTAGGAACCACCCTTGTAACCAACAAGGATCTTGTTGCGGGGGAAGTAGGGGTCCTTGTAGACTGTGAAACGGTTGCTCAAGCTACCGATTGCAGCAGCACCGAGGGTGAACTCACCACCAGTCTGACCCTGACCATCGATGCGGATGGAGGGCTTGTAGAGGACAGAAGCCTCGAAGATGGTAGCAACATCGGGTGAGCAAACGAGGAAGTTTGCGGAACCGCGAAGTGTCTTGCGGTGAATCTCGTTAGCAACATCAATGATGGTTTCAACGAGCGTCTCGTACCACTCACGAACGGTACCAGTGAACTGAGGACCAGTTGCGAGAGTTGAAGCGAGCTGAACAGGAGCACCAGTTCTCTTGTTGACAAACTTACCGGGGCTACGGCTCCAGTAGAAGTTAGCACCACGAGCTTCGGTGAGAAGGTCGTTGAGGATCTCACGATCGATCTCGAGAGCAATCTGCTCGGAGAGGATCTGGGTAAGCTCAACCTCGGCGTCCATGCTGTGGTAAGCGTTGAGATCCTGAGCGAGCTCTGGTGACCAACGAGCGCGTAGCTTACGTGTGGTCGCTGTAACTGCGATGGATTCGATCTTGATATCGATTTCAGGAATGACAGGATCTGGAGTAGCAGCGAAGTCAGACTCAAAGCTAGGAATAACCAACGTAGATCCTTCGCCACCACCGATGTTTGTAGTAACACCGTCAGAAACTCCGAAAGAAGCTGAGAGAGTGG
>Ga0180436_10004415_pt1 | contig 12631 bp, 11 predicted proteins | sample SS_ome_2_FD_132434 | JGI IMG/M metagenome (GOLD analysis project Ga0180436, IMG submission 132434) | Hypersaline lake sediment archaeal communities from the Salton Sea, California, USA - SS_3_S_2 metaG | ecosystem: Environmental > Aquatic > Non-marine Saline and Alkaline > Hypersaline >...
AAACTGATAGTGAATATCCGTATCTCTCAGGGTAACAAAATTGATTTTTTTATTGTCAGCCCAACGGGTTGTTGTCCCCATGAAAATGTTTTTAACTTCATTTTTTGCTAAGTCTATTAAAGACTTAGCTTCCTCATACGTTCCCCCACCCAAATTGACCAGGAAATTGGCATGTATAGTGCTCCATTGCATTTGCCCTTCTCTTTTTCCCTTTAACCCAACTGCTTCAATCAGACGACCGGCATAATCTCCTTCAGGGTTCTTAAATGCTGAACCAGCACTTGGTTCATGCGGTTGGTTGGTGCGCAGTGCAAGCAGATCATCAAGAAGTTCTTGGCTAAAGCCATGCGTTATCTCAAATCTGGCATGCGTTGCGATGCCGCCTAGCTTGGCCAAACGATAACCATGCTCTATATCTTGTGCTAAGGTCCATTGACCATTGATCTTTATGGAGTGTAAAATATTAAAGATCTCATACTTTTTGACACCGGCATTCATAGCCAGCATACCGCCAAGTGTTCCTGGCAGTTTGGAACAGAATTCAAAACCTGCGATATTGTGTTTCTTGGCATAAGAGACGATACGGCCTGTCGGCATGGCGGCTCCGATAGTTAGCAGATTATCTTCTTGAGTGATAGCGGCAAAGTCTTTGGAGAGCATCATCAGTGGAGGAGGATTAGGTGAAACAAGCAAATTGTTAGCCCCTCCGATCAGATATCTGTCGGTAGGAATATCATCTTTCTCTTCTATCATCAGTACTTGGGTAGGCTGACCTATCTTAATACTGGAATATTTGGAAAAGTCGACGGTCTTAAAAAACATTCAGCTGTTCCGTAAGGTTTCATACTCTTTTGGGATCAAATACTCTTCAGTTTTTAGAGGAGCATTCCATAGACCATGGGTATATCCTATCTCATAGAGTTTATCGAGTGCTTTGAGTTGGAGTGATGAGAGTTCAACAGACTCATCAGAGGCATACATATCCAGGTACTTCTTAAGCATTTCATCAGAGATACGCACAAGATTCTCTATCTCTAGTTTTGAACAAAGCTCTTCTTTTCTGCTGTTGGCTACCTTCACTCCGTCGATGAGAATATTCTCTATTTCTATGGCTCGGTTTAGCGGTATACTTCTTCGTATCGCCATGCCACCAAGGGGAAGGGGAAGTCCCTCTCCAGCCAATTCTACCCAGATATCCCATATCTCTTTTTCTACTTCCAGACTTTCATCAAAGTCCAAGATGGATTCATGGATGAGTACGCCTGCATCTACTTTGCCTGAAACGACGGCCTCTTCGATCTCCAGAAAGTCCATATAAACTGGTCTTGCTTCAGGGTAGTAGATACGAAAAAGCATGGCATTGGTCGTATATTTTCCAGAGAGGGCTACTTTAAAATTACGTTTGAGCTTTTTATCTTTACGACGTATCAGTTTAGGACCGTATCCCTCTCCAAAACTGACGGCTGTACGAAGCAGTGCATACTCATTTTTGATGAGCGGGTACATACCAAAGCTGATAGCAGAGACATCATAGGTGCCTTTAAGTGCTTCTACATTCAGCGTTTCAATATCCAGCCCAATATTCTCAAAGGTATATCCTTTGGTATCTACCCAGCCAAATTTAATGGCGAAATACATAAAAATATCATCTGCATCCGGGGAATGGGCTAATTGTATAGGGTTCATAGGTTAGGCGCTCACTTATTTAATGTAAATGTATTTTATCATTGTTTCTATTTGTGGTAACTTTTTAGAGATCTTTATAAAAAACATGTCAATTTGACATATTTTTATAACTTGTGTTTGAAACCTATTAGAATGGTGCTAGAATTCAACATAAAGGTTAAGGATATGACAATGGCAATGGATACGAATAAGCAAAAAGCACTGGATATGGCGATCAAACAGATCGATAAGTCGTTTGGTAAAGGTACATTGATGAGGCTCGGAGATAAAGAGTTTGAACCTATCGAATCTATATCAACAGGGTCTCTTGGTTTAGATATGGCTTTGGGTATCGGTGGTATACCTCAAGGACGTATCATTGAGATCTATGGTCCTGAGTCTTCAGGTAAAACGACACTTGCCCTTCAAACGATCGCTTCAGCACAGAAAAAAGAGATGGTGTGTGCTTTTATCGATGCGGAACATGCATTAGATGTTGTGTATGCGAAAAATTTAGGTGTCGATACAGATAACCTTTTGGTCTCTCAGCCTGATTTTGGTGAGCAGGCACTTGATGTTTTGGAAACATTGGCACGATCAGGCGCTGTTGATCTGATCATTGTTGACTCAGTTGCTGCATTGACACCAAAGAGTGAGATAGAAGGTGATATGGGAGACTCTCATGTAGGTCTTCAGGCGAGACTGATGTCACAGGCACTACGTAAACTGACGGCGATCTTACATAAGACCAATACAACAGTGGTATTCATTAACCAGATACGTATGAAGATCGGAACAATGGGATATGGATCTCCAGAGACAACGACGGGTGGTAATGCATTGAAGTTCTACTGTTCAGTGAGAATCGATGTACGTCGTATCGCTACATTAAAGCAGGGTGACTCTTCTATAGGTAACCGTGTAAAGGCAAAAGTGGTAAAGAATAAAGTGGCCCCACCATTCAGGCAGGCTGAGTTTGACATTATGTTCGGTGAGGGGATCTCTTTTGTCGGAGAGCTTATTGATTACGGTGTGAAAATGGATATCATAGACAAATCAGGTGCATGGTTCAGCTATGGCAGTGAAAAACTTGGGCAAGGTAAAGAGAATGCAAAAGTTACCATCAAAGAGAACCCTGAAATGATGACAGAGATCGAAGGAAAGATCAAAGAGGCACTTGGTTTTGGTGAAGCATTGACTGTGGATGAGAGCGAAATGCACGAAGATTAAGTCATAAAACCTTTGGTAAAAAGCATCTAGTATACTAGATGCTTTACTCTCCTTCTTTCCACACCTCCCTATACAATTCTAATCAGACAAAAAACTCAAAACAGTGCCACTTTACGACAAGATATTACTAAATCAATTTACTATTATAATTCTCATTTAAGTATAGGGTAAATTTCGATAAAATAATAGACATATGCAAAACAGTAAATTATATAAAGGATATTGATGATTTTTATCGATGACATCGTAGCAACAGAAGTAATGGATAGTAGAGGAAATCCTACAGTAAGAGCAACAGTAAGCTTGAGTGACGGAACAGTAGAAAGTGCTATCGTTCCAAGTGGCGCAAGTACAGGAAAACGTGAGGCACTTGAACTTCGTGACGGTGGTGACAGATACATGGGAAAAGGTGTACTTCAAGCATGTGAAAATGTAAATGGTCCTATCAATGATGCACTTGTAGGACTTAGCCCTTTTAATCAGGCAGAAGTGGATCTTGTGATGAAAGAGGTAGATGGTACAAATAATTATGGGAATATGGGTGCAAATGCAACGCTTGGTGTTTCTATGGCAGTTGCTCGTGCAGCAGCAAAGAGTTTAGGTATGCCTCTCTATCGTTATCTTGGTGGTGCCAATGCAGTAGTGATGCCGGTTCCTATGCTAAATATCATCAACGGTGGTGAGCATGCAAATAACTCTGTAGATTTCCAAGAGTACATGGTAATGCCTGTAGGATTCGATAGATTCTCTGAAGGTCTTAGAGCAACGGCTGAAGTCTATCATAATCTTAAAAAGATCATTGATGGTATGGGTGAGAGTACAGCTGTTGGTGATGAGGGTGGTTTTGCACCAAACCTCAAATCAAACGAAGAGCCTATTCAAGTAATTATGGAAGCGATCGAAAAAGCGGGATATAAACCAGGTGAAGAGATCGCTATTGCTTTGGATGTTGCTGCAAGTGAACTTATCAATGATCAAGGACTCTATGTGTTAAAATCAGAAAATAGAGAGATCACTAGTTCAGAACTGACGGCATATTATGCTGATATGTGTGAAAAATATCCAATCGTTTCAATCGAAGATGGTTTGAGTGAAGACGACTGGGACGGATGGAAAGAACTTACAGAAGTACTTGGTGACAAAGTGCAACTTGTTGGAGATGACCTGTTCGTAACCAATGTAGCTATTTTGGCAGAAGGGATTGAAAAAGAGATCGGAAACTCTATCTTGATAAAACCAAATCAGATCGGTACTGTTTCTGAAACAATGCAAACGGTTCGTCTTGCACAGAGAAGCGGATATACATGTGTTATGTCCCACCGTTCAGGAGAGAGTGAAGACACATTTATCGCAGATTTTGCCGTAGCATTGAACACAGGTGAGATCAAAACAGGTTCAACGGCTAGAAGTGACAGGATCGCTAAATACAACAGACTGCTTGAGATCGAAGCAGAGCTTGGGCAATTTGAATATTTAGGTGCTACACTTTTTACAAAGTAATTATGGTATAGTATATGTCAGAAATAAAAAAAGAGGGTGGTATAGCCGGTCTTTCACTAAAAGCTTTTTTGGTGACAGTAATAGGTATCCTTCTTTTTGGTGTCTATGTCGGTGTCTTGATCTATGGGGAAAACTCTTTAACTGTTCTCAATCAGTTAAAAGAGAAGAAACAAGGCTTATCTCTTGAAGAGAAAATATTGAAAGTGGAAAATCAAAGACTTCAAAAAGAATATTTTGAATTAAAACAATTAGAACCTAAGGAGTAAAGTATGAAACAATATCTATGGATCGGGATAGCACTATTATTTGTAAATGCAAATGCAGCAGGCTTTGGGGATATTGATAGGGAAACGGATTCATTTCTTTCTGATCTAAGAAGCGCATCAGGATCAGATGATGAATTTGATGACGATGATGATCTACTTGATGATGAGATCGATGTACCTGAGCCTGCAGTAGTTGAGCAACAAGAGCCCCAGGAGGATAAAGCTGAGGCGATCAGACAAGAAGCCATAGCGGAAGCTAAAAGAAAAGAAGAAGCACAAAAAGCCCAAGAGGCTAGAGCAGCAGCAGAAGCTAAAATGGCTCAAGAAGCAAAACAAGTAGCAGAAGAAAAAGCACTGGCTGCAAAGAAAGCCCATGAGGCTAAAGTAGCAGCTGAAGCACTTGCTGCAAAAAAAGCCAAAGAGCAAGAAGCACGTGAGGTTGCCGCTTATGAAAAGCAGAGAGCTGAAAAACTTGCAAAAGAGGCTAAAGCCAAAGAGGAAGCTGCTAAGATCGAAGCTGCAAAACAGGCAGCAGAAGAGAAGACATTAACAGCTCAAACAGTGCAAGAGAAAGAAGTTACTTCAGAAGCAACGGAGAGTAAAACAATAGCTGATATCGATCCTGAACGTGAGGCACAAGAAGCTAAAGAGGCTGCAGACGAGGCATACTTGGAAGCTGTGCAGGAGATGGAAGAAGAGGACTGATCTCTTCTTTTCTCCTAGCTTTCTGACTCTTTCCTGATCAGGCTTTTTGCCTGTAGAATTTTAATAATGGTCATAGAGATAAGAATTTCAAAAATACTCGCCAAGATAAGCTGATAATAGGTCAACAGATCTAAAAGTTTTGTGTCATAACCGATCGTTGCAACAGCAACAAGTAAGGTTAATGGCATAGAGAGCGAAAGTGCGATAAGTACAGCATCTTTCGAACCACTGATCCCTTTCAATACAATCGCAGCAAACAATCTAGAAACGATCATCAATACTGTAATGAGCAATGCACCAGATACGACTCCTTCGAGCGGAAGAGCTTCCAGGTCAAATGATGCACCTACATGGATAAAGAAGAGCGGTACAAGAAAACCAAACCCAAGACTCGACATCTTCTCTTCAAGCTCTTTTTCGTGATGAAAGAATGCAGATATGGCAATACCTGCGATAAATGCACCTAAAGCCAGCTCCAGGTCCAATGAGAGCATCACGGCGATCAGAATGAAAAAGAGGGCCATTGCAAGACGGATATCCTGTGCAGAAGTATCTATCTTTGGCATAAGGGTATTTTTTAACTCTGGGTACCACCAGAAGAGCAAGTTTAACATTTGGTAGAGTACATAGATCACAAAGATAAACAAAACAAGGTATCCGATCTTTAAAATAAGTTCAGTAGGAGAACCTGTATGAATAGCAGCATCAAAGACGGTTAGTGCAGCGATACTTACGATCTCTCCCAATACACCAGCGATAAATGCCAAACGTATCCATGGCTGTTCTTTCCCATATACTTTGGATAAAGAGGCGAGGAGACCTATGGAGATAAGAGGCATAGAGATGATCACAATGGCATTGAGGTCAAAGATAAACCCGAAAATGATAGAGAACATGACCATAAAGAGCAAAAAGAGCATAGAACGCTGAATGACACTTTTAGGACTTCTTGTGATCTGTTTGAGATCCACTTCCATCCCTGCCAGGAACATCAGATAGAGAAATCCGACTTCAGCGATAAGGTCAAAGTATTGATTATGTCCTACCAGCCCAATATAGGCAACGATAGAGCCCAAGATGATCTCCACAGGAGGCATAGGTAAGCGTAAGAATTTTGCCACAAAGGGGCTACCCCATATCAGCAGTGAGAGTGTGAGGATCAGTGTAATATCAGTGTGAATCACAGCTTGTAGCTACCTCATAGCCTAATCTATCGAGCATCTCTCTGTCTTTGTTTGCTTCGATACCTTCAGTCGTTAAGTAGTTCCCCACTACCATTGAGTTTGCACCCGATTCAAACATGAGTTCTTCTTTCCCGTTAAAGAGGAGCTCACGTCCGCCTGCTACCATGAGAAGTTTGTCTTCTCCAAGTAGTGTACGTGCTTTTTTGATGATCTCTACTGCTTCATCCAGTTCAATGTTTCTGCTTTTAATAGGAAGTGCAGGGTTAGGATGATAGAAGTTAAGCGGTGTGGATTCCGGTTGTAGTGATGCTATAGCATTCAGCAGAGAGTCTCTGTCTTCTTGTGTCTCTCCCATACCGAAGATTCCACCTGAACAGAGTGCTAAACCGGTGGACTTTACGTTTTCACACGTTTCATAGCGTTCACTCCAGGCATGTGTTGTACAGATATCTGCATAGTAGCGTTCAGAGGTTTCAAGGTTGTGGTTATAGCTGTCGATACCGTGCTGTTTCAGATAGAGGAGTTGTTCTTTATTTGCTGTACCGTTACATGCGATGAGGTTAAGATCTTTCACTTCAGCTTTGACCGCTTTGGCAGCACGGGCAACGAAGTCAACCTTTTTGTCATCAAGCCCTTTTCCTGCAGTGACCAAACAGTATCCCAAAGCACCATTGGCTTTTGCCGTTTTTGCTTCAGATACGATCTGGTCTATATCTTTATAGTTATAGCGTTTGATATCAGCGTGATATCTCACACTCTGTGTACAGAATTTACAATCTTCCTGGCAGGTACCGCTGAGGATATTGTTGATGGCACATAAGAATATCTGTTTCATAGTACTATTCCGCCTCTTCTTTATGTTTGCACTTAAAGCATTCATAGACATTTCCACTTTTGAGAGTTTTTAATCCCATAGTATAGTCACATTTAGGACATTTTTTGTCTACCGGTTCAAAGTTTGCGATGAATTTACATTTTGGATAATTGACACATCCAAAGAACTTTCCTCTTCTTCCTTCTCTCTCTTGGAGCTTTCCTCCGCACTCCGGACAAGGAACGGTGAGCTCTTTGGCAGGTTCGAGAGATTTTGCATTTTTACATTTTGGATAGGCAGAACATGCAAGGAACTTTCCTCTTTTAGAGTTCTTTATGACCATCATGGAGCCACATTTTTCACATTTTTCATCTGTTTCTTCCGGACCTTCTATCTCAGTTCCATCGGTATTTTTCGTATACTTACATTTAGGGAAATTGCTACATGCGATGAATTCACCATAGCGTCCTTTACGTAAAAGAAGTTCCGAATCACACTTAGGACACTTTTCACCTGTTGGAATGGCTACTTTAAGACTTTTTATCTTCTTCTTCCCCTCTTCGACCTTCTGTACAAAAGGAGTATAGAACTCTTTGAGTATGGTCTGCCAGTCAGCATTTCCCTCTGCGATCTCGTCAAGTGTCTCTTCCATATTTGATGTAAAGCCGCTTTCAACGATCTCAGGGAAGTATTTTTCAAGCATTTCAGTGACCGTGAATGCCACTTCAGTAGGGTGGATACGTTTCTTCTCTAGCTCAATGTATTTACGTGTCTGTAGTGTTGTAACCGTTGGGGCATAGGTACTTGGACGACCGATACCCAGTGATTCAAGTTTCTTGATCAGACTTGCCTCATTATAGCGTGCAGGTGGCTCAGTGAAGTGCTGTTCTTTTTTGATCTCATCCATACTGACTGCCTGGCCTTTTTTGAGTTCAGGTAAAAGTTTATCTTTGTCTGTATATCCCGTTACTTTATAAAAACCATCAAAAAGAAGCTTTCTTCCGCTTGCTTTAAAGGTACAGTGATCTCCTTTAAAAAGAAGTGTTTGTGACTCCATCTCTGCTTCTGTCATTTGGCATGCCAGGAAACGGTTATAGATGAGCCTATAGAGTTTCAACTCATCAACAGAGAGGTAATCAGCAGCCGTTTTACTGTCAAAATCAACCATGGTCGGACGAATAGCCTCATGCGCCTCTTGCGCACCTTTGGACTTGGTCGCATAGTTTTTGGCTTTAGCGGGAAGATACTTCTCGCCATAGGTGTTTTTGATATAGTCTCTAGCTGATACAACAGCCTCTTTTGCAAGATTCAACGAGTCTGTTCTCATATAGGTGATCACCCCCATGGTTCCTTTATCTGTCTTGACCCCTTCATAGAGTTTTTGTGCTACCATCATGGTTTTCTTAGGTGAAAAACCAAGTTGCGTAGAAGCTGTCTGCTGAAGAGTAGATGTCATGAATGGCGGAGGTGTCTTGGTCTTTCTTTTGCTCTTCTCAAGAGATGCTACAACAAAGTCTTCTTCTTTGGCAGCTGCAACTATCTCTGCCGCATCTGCTTCGGTCTTCACGGTCATTTTTTCAATTTTTAACCCGTTATAATCATAGATAGACGCTTCAATATCTTTTTCAAACAGTGCATCAATGCTCCAGTACTCTTCAGGTACGAATGCCTTGATCTCACGTTCTCTTTCAACAACCAGTTTGAGTGTTGAACTCTGTACTCTACCGGCACTCAGTCCTTTTTGGATCTTACTTGCCAATAAAGGAGAGAGTTTATACCCTACGATACGGTCAAGAAGTCTTCTTGTCTGCTGTGCATCTACGGAGTCCATATCTACTTTACGCGGTGTTTCAAGTGCATGCTGAATGGCGTTCTTTGTAATTTCATGAAATACGATACGCGGCAGTTCTGCAGGGTCTTTTCCTATAGCTTTAGCGATATGATAACCGATAGCCTCACCCTCACGATCCTCATCGGTCGCGATAAAGACTTCTTCAGCCTCTTTTGCAAGTTTCTTTAACTCTTTGACGGTCGGGTTGGCTTCTCTAGGGATAGAGTATTTAGGTACAAGATCACCCGATTCATCATCTATGCTGATACCAAAAGTACTCTTTGGAAGGTCACGGATATGCCCTTTTGAGGCAATCACTTTATAGTCTTTATTTAGAAAACTGGTAATGGTACGTGCTTTAGCAGGTGACTCTACTATGATTAAATTTTTCATATTTACTTACTTTATATAGATGAATTTTTGGCATTGTAACACAAAAGAGAGTAAAAGCAAGAGAAGAGTAAATATTTTAGGTCACTAAATAGAAAACATGTAAAAAAGATGTATACCCAGAGCTTACTTATGCAGTAGCTGGGCAAATTAAAAAGTGTGATTACGCTTTTTTAAGAATTCTTGGAAGGGTGATACCTGTTTGACTCTGGTATTTTCCCTGTCTATCTTTATAAGTGGTTTCACACTGGTCATCTCCTTGAAGGAAGAGCACCTGAGCGATACCTTCATTGGCATAGATCTTCGCAGGCAGAGGCGTGGTGTTAGAGATCTCTATGGTGATATGCCCTTCAAATCCTGGCTCGAACGGTGTAACATTTACGATGATGCCGCAACGCGCATAGGTACTTTTCCCTAGACAGATCGCCAAAGTATCACTTGGCATTTTGAAGTACTCTACGGTTCTTGCCAACGCAAAAGAGTTAGGCGGTACAATACATACATCGCCCTTGAAATCCACGACATTGTTTTCGTTAAAATCTTTTGGATCTACTACTTCTGCATTGATATTGGTAAAGATCTTAAACTCATCAGTTACACGGATATCGTAACCGTATGAACTTAAACCATAACTGACTACACCTTCTCCTACAAGTCCTTCACAAAAAGGTGAGATCATCTCCTCTTTGAGTGATTTTTCACGTATCCATTTATCGGATTTTAGTCCCATATTTTCCCTTCATTTTAATGTATTTAGTGGTATTTTATCTTAGTACCTGTATATCGGCATTGGTTTTGATCTTTTCAAAATAATCTTTTAGTGCTTTGCTCTGCTGCTGCTGTTTCCATTTTGCAGCGACAGCCCCTTTTGCAGATTCAAACGGCATATTTGCTGTTCCTTCTTTTGAGACCACCTTATAACTGATATACTTGTCTCCTGCATTAAACGGACGCGTAAATGAACCATTTTGTGTTTGAAGAATGCTGCTTAATAGCGTAGGGTTGAGATCTTTGGTCGATTTCTTTACAGAACGGCTTTTGATACCTTTTTTATTTTTGGTCTGAAGGAATTTCTTTATCTTCGCTTCAGTGGGTGCAGAGTATTCCACTAGACTGACACGTGAAGGAATGGTAAAGTCTTCTTTGTTGTTCTGATAAAAAAGTTTGAGTTCATCTTCACTTGGTGTAGGGATAGAAGTAACCACATTTTTCTGGAAAAATTGCTCTTTTTTCATGGCTTCTTTCACCCCTGAGCGGTATTTGGTCCATGTGGTACCCTGTTCTTTTAATATCTTTTGCATTTTAGGGATAGTAAGGTTGTTCTGTGCTGCTATAGCTGCTATCTTTGCGTCAATGTCTTCATCTGAGATCACGATATCTTTCATTGCAGATTTTTGTAAACGGTCCTGGATCAGAAGGTCTGTGGCTTCTTTTTTGGAAATCTGAAGTTGTTGCTGTACAGCACGAATCTCAGCTGTAGTGACAGGCTCCCCCTCAACAACAAGAGCGATCGCATCGATCACTTTAGCCTGAGCCAGTGTCAGCAGGGTAATAAATCCAAGTAGAACAAGTTTTTTCATATATACATCCGTTTCCCTATTAAGTTGGAAAATTATAACATAATCATGTAAATCTAATATGAATGAATTCATTTAGGATATAATACTTCTTTAACGGCGAAAAGGCGAACGATCATGAAAAAAATTATAGCTTTATTATTCATAAGTTATTACGTTTTCCATATCAGAGGTGGAAAAATCCTGTATAGATTGTTATGAGGGAATTGCTGATATCCGTGACAGGAAATCAGGCATGATGTACGGGTATATGAGACGACGAAGGTTAAAAAAGAAGGAATAAGTAAACTCTAGTAAAATAAACATACTAAAAAATGGAGAAATTAATGGTAATCACTAAAAGAGTAACGTTCATAGCAAAAGATGATGAGGTAAGCATAGCCAAGATGAAGGAGTTATTGACTGCAATGGTACAGCCAAGTAAGGCTGAAAAGGGTGTAATATTTTATGAGATATTCCAATATGAAAATAACCCAAGAAAATTTATGGCCTATGAGAGTTGGGAAAATGAAGCAGCGCTTGACGGGCATAAAGCCTCTGAACATTATGCGATTTACAAGTCTAGTTATGAGCCTTATTGTGAGCATAAATACACAGATGAATTAGAAGTACTAGGGTAAACTTTGAAAAATTTATGGGATGATGCAGAGGCAGCTAAGTGTAAAAGTGATCTGGACTTAAGAGTATATACTTCAAATTTACTCGGACAAAGTGATGAACTGGTACTTCATGGCGGGGGTAATACTTCCGTGAAGAGTAGAGTAGATGGTGAAGAGATACTCTATGTGAAAGGAAGCGGTTGGGACCTGGTCAGTATCAAAGCTGAAGGGTTTGCACCTGTAAAAATGTCAACTCTGATTGACATGGCAAAACTAAAAGAGTTGTCAGACAGTAACATGGTCACACAGCAAAAAGCAGCGATGATTGACAAAAATGCTCCCAATCCTTCAGTAGAAGCGATCCTGCATGCGATCATCCCTTTTAAAGTGGTGGACCATACCCATGCAGATGCAATCGTAACGATCTCAAACTCTAAAAGAGGCGTGGAGTTAATAGAGAAGCTTTTTCCTAATTTCCTCATCATTCCTTATGTTATGCCGGGGTTTATTTTAGCTCAGAAGATCTATGAGATGACGCAAGGGGAGTTTGATTGGGATGCTTGCGAAGGGATCATTTTGCACAATCATGGCATTTTTACTTTTGATGATGATGCCAAAAAATCATATGATAAGATGATAGATGCAGTGAGTATTGCAGAAGAGTTTTTAGAAAAAAAAGCTTCTGTAAACTTTAAAGATATGGAGCCAGCGGCATTTGACATTGGATCATTGAACATTGATGAATATATACATATCAATCAAACACCGCTTGCAGTGACCTATGCATCTAGTGAGGACCTGAGAGCTACTGTGACACGCGGTGTCTTGACTCCAGAGCATATTATACGTACAAAAAGAGTACCTTTGGTG
>Ga0180436_10004416_pt1 | contig 12631 bp, 13 predicted proteins | sample SS_ome_2_FD_132434 | JGI IMG/M metagenome (GOLD analysis project Ga0180436, IMG submission 132434) | Hypersaline lake sediment archaeal communities from the Salton Sea, California, USA - SS_3_S_2 metaG | ecosystem: Environmental > Aquatic > Non-marine Saline and Alkaline > Hypersaline >...
GATGCCGCCCAGGCACCCCAGCTCGCCCTCGACCGACACGCCTTTGGCGTGAGCCATCTCGACAACCTCACGGGTGACTTTCACGTTGTACTCGTAGCTAGCGGGCGTCTTGCCGTCCGCTTCAAGAGAACCGTCCATCATCACGCTCGTGAAGCCGAGTTCGATCGCGGATCGGCACGTATCCGGGCTGTTGCCATGGTCCTGGTGAAGGGCCATCGGAATCTCGGGGTAGAGCTCGGACGCGGCGAGCATCAAGTGATACAGGAACTGGTCATTGGAGTACTTCCGGGCGCCGCGGCTGGCCTGAACGATTACCGGGGACTTGGTGGCGCGAGCGGCCTCCATAATGGCCTGGATTTGCTCCATGTTGTTGACGTTGAAAGCGCCAACGCCATATCCGCCCTTAGCTGCTTCATCTAGAAGCTGACGCATGGATACTAGTGGCATAGTGAGGGGTCTCCCATCTGTATATAAAGATATAGAAGTGCTGAATCTAATTGTACCTAATCGCCCTGACTTCTGCAGGGGCGATGGACTGCGATTATCGGACGATTCCGGCGTTTCAGAGGTCTGGAGCGGGCACGGTTTCGAGCGCGAGCAAGAGCCTGTCGGCGCCGAGGAGGAGTCTTGATTCCGGAGTTCCAGCCGGGACATCGACGACGCCGGTCTTGAGTTGCGCCCGGAGCTCGCGTGTCCAGCCTTCATCCTTGATTACGTAAGGTCCAGTGAGTTCTTTGGTGAAGCTTTCCGCCAGCCAGATTGCCTCTGGTTTTGGCCGCCGGACGGCAACGGCGAAACGGTCCTCACCCCACCGGCCAACGACGGCATCGGGGCCGGCAGCCTCAAGCAATCGCCGGGCGAAGCTGGCGATTGTCCGATCCCCGTAGCTCTGGCCATAGCGCCGGCGAATATAGTCCAAGTTGCTGACCCAAATGAAGATAAGGCTGAAGCTCCGTTCCTGGGAAAGCTCCTCGCGGATCTTCGCAAGTAGGCCCGTTCGGTTGAGCACGCCGGATGCGGGGTCCCGGGCGGCGGCGCTCTTGGCCGTTTCCAGCGCCGTTCGCAGAGAACCGATCTCCTCGCGAAGCTGAGCAACGACATACTGGTTCTGTTTCTTGATCTGCTCGACGCTTTCCTCCACGGCATGTACGGCGCGGTTCAACTCGGGGCAGAGGCGCGCGATCTGAGGATCCTGGGCGATGGAGTTGAGCTGTCCGAGGCCAAGCCGCAGCCGGCGCTCATCCTGGCTGCCGCGCCGGATCGAATCGAGCACTTCGGTCAGCGTCCGCGTGGTCGATTCGACCTTCTCTCGCAAGGAGTTGAGGTAGCGCGAAGCCTTGCTTCCGTAGTCCTCGATTGTGCCGAGAAACGACGCACGGGTCTCGCGCAACTCCTCGGCGGACTCGGCCCGTTTCACTTTCCGGGCCAAGCCCGTCAGTTCTTCCCGGAAGCTCTTTGTCGCTTGCGGGTCAATCTCGACCGCGTTCCGGCCGGCCGCCTCGACGGCGGTCTCATAGCATTCCAGCGACAGTTGTTGCAGCGATTGCAGGTGGTCGAGTTCAGAGACGGATCGTCGTAGCGATATCATCATGCGCCAGTCGTATTTCTTATCGGCGAAAGACCGGGAGGCGGGAGCCGATTTTTCGCAAGACAACAAGACTGGAACCGGAGGACTTGTGTCCCGCACTGCTAAACTCAAAAGGTTATGGAGAAGCACAAAATCTTATCTTTCATAAGGGACATCGGTGTTGTTCCCATTGTCCGAACCGCGAGTGCGGAAAGCGCCGTCCGGACGGTCGAGGCCATATACGAAGGCGGCATTCGGGCCGCCGAGATCACGATGACCGTGCCTGGCGCGGTGAAGGCTCTCGAGAAGGTGGCTGACCAGTACGGCGACAGGATCGTGCTGGGAGCCGGCACAGTGCTCGATCCCGAGTCGGCCCGGATCTGCATGTTGGCTGGAGCGGAATTCTTCGTCACTCCGACCTTGAATCTCTCGACCATCGAAATGGCGAAGAGCTACAGCAAGGTCATCTGCCCCGGCGCGCTGACCCCGACCGAAGTCCTTACGGCGTGGGAGCACGGCGCGGACATCGTCAAGGTCTTCCCGTGCGGCAACGTCGGCGGGCCCAAGTACATCAAGGCGCTGAAGGCTCCGCTCCCGCAGGTCGAGATGGTCCCGACAGGCGGCGTCAACCTGAACACCACGGCCGATTTTCTCAAGGCGGGCGCCTGCGCGGTCGCTGTCGGCTCCGACTTGGTGGATGGGAAGACCATCGCCGAAGGGAAGTACGAAGTCTTCACCGAGCGCACCAGGCAGTATCTCGAAGTAGTCCGGCAGGCTCGTGAGGAGATGAGCGCCTAGCGGGCGGCCAGGGCCCCGCCGGCGCCCGGTGAGCCGGAGCTTCCCCGACTGTTTCCGGCGCCGTGAACTCCCGTCTTCCACAGGCGCCGGCGCGGCCCTATAGTGCTAAACTGGAACCCGATCATGGCGATTAGCACGGAACTGCTGGAGGTTCTGGTCTGTCCCATATGTAAGTCTTCTCTGGTACTCAAGCAGGATGACAAAGCGCTCAAGTGCCCCCAATGCCGGCGCGTGTTCCCGATTCGGGACGATATTCCAATCATGCTGATTGAGGAGGCCCGCATCGAGGACTAGGCCGGGCCCTTGGTATGGAGAACACGCTCGAACAGATCCCCGAAGGCGGCCGGGTTCTAGTGATTCGTCTGCGCTCGCTCGGCGACTGCGTGCTCACGACGCCGGCCATCAGACTGCTGAAAGAGGCGAGGCCGGACGTCGAGGTGGGCGTCGCCGTCGAGGACCGCTTCGCCGCGGTCTTCGAGGACAACCCTGATGTTTCCACAACAATGGGGCCAAGCGTCGGCCGCGCGGCCAGATGGCGGCCAAGCCTCGCGATCAACCTCCACGGCGGAACCCGGAGCATGGCTCTCACGACCGCTTCGGGAGCGGCCTTCAGGGCTGGCTTTGCGCATTTCCGGGGAGCGGCGCTCTACAACGTTCGCATTCCCACGGCCCAGGAGATTCTGGGGGTTGAGCGGACCGTGCATACCGCCGAGCACCTGGCCTCCGCCATGTTTTATCTCGGAGTTCCCCGGCGGGAGATCCCACGGGCGCGGCTGGCGGCTGAGCGCCGGGTCCCGCCACAGTCCTATGCCGTGATTCACCCGCTTGCCTCGGCGGAGGACAAGACGTGGCCGGCGGAGCGCTTCGTGGAGACGGCGATTCACCTGCAAACGAAGCTGAACCTGGAACCGGTCTTCATCGGGGCCGGCGGCGAGGATCTCAGGCCCTTCGTTCGGTTCCGGACGATTGTGGGCGCCCCTTTGCGGAAGGTGAAGAACCTGATCGCGAACGCGAGCCTCTTTCTCGGCAACGATAGCGGCCCGGCGCACATGGCCGCCGCGTTCGGCCTGCCGGTGGTAGTGGTTTTCGGCGCTTCCGAGTGCGGGATATGGAGGCCGTGGAAGACCGAATCCGTAGTGCTGCGGTCCCCTGAAGGGATCGCGGCCATCGCCTCCGCCGAGATGCTCTCCGCCATTGAGCGGCTGGGGGTGACGGCATGAGGGACTTCCTAAGGTTGCTGCGCTTCGTCCGGCCGTACACCGTGCCGTTGCTGGCATCGGTCGTCTTCATGGCCGTTGCCGGAGCCGCGCATGCCATGATTGCCCTGCTGGTCCGGCCGATCCTGGACAGGGTCCTCGACCCCGCCACTCCCGACGCGCCGGTTGAACTGTTCAGTATCTTCGGCGCGCCCATCTACCTGGACTCCTTGGTCCCGCCGCAGATACACAATGTCTGGACGATGGTGGCTTTCGGGATCGTGGCCGTTTTCGTGACCAAGGGCCTCTGTGACTACGTCGGGAACTACCTGGTAAACTACACCGGCCTCTCGGCGATCACCGATTTGCGCCAGAAGTCGTTCGACCACATCCTGCGGCAGGACCTGCAGTTCTTTGAGACGCACTCCACCGGCAAGCTGATGTCCTCGATCATGATCGACATCGACAAGATCCAGGTCGCGGTTTCCCATATCCTGGCCGATCTGCTGCGGCAGTCCTTCACCGCGTTGGGGCTGCTCTACGTGGTGTTGCACACGGACTGGAGGCTGTCGCTGGTGAGCCTGACGGTTCTGCCGATCGTTCTGATCCCCACCGTGCGCATTGGCCGGAGGATACGCCGCACCACCAGGAAGGCCCAGGATTGTGTCGCGGAGCTGAACCAGATTCTTCAGGAATCCTTGGGCGGTCACCAGGTAGTGAAGTCGTTCGCGGCGGAACCGCACGAATCGGGACGGTTCTGGAGCGCCGGACGGCGTTGGCGCTCAGCCAGCCTGAAGTATGTGGCGCAGCAGGCGCTGGCGACTCCGCTCATTGAGATCTTCGGCGCCGTTACGATCGTGGGACTGCTCACCTACGCCAGGGAACAGATCAAAGCCGGCACGATGACCAGCGGCGAGTTCATGACCTTCGTGATTGCGCTGCTGATGCTCTACGAACCGGTGAAGCGGCTCGCCGGCATCCACAACATCTTCCAGCAGGCGCTCGGCTCCTCGCAAAGGGTTTTCGAGTACCTGGATACGCGTCAGGAACTGATTGACAGGCAGGATGCGCCTCCTTTCGAGAAGTTCGCGCGGGTCATCGAGTTCCGGAATGCTTGCTTCCACTATCCCAACTCGCCGGAGGGTTTCGAACTGCGGGATATCGAGCTCGACGTGAACTACGGAGAGGTCGTCGCGCTCGTTGGTCCCAGCGGCGCCGGGAAGACGACGTTTGCGAATCTGGTGCCGCGGTTCTATGACTTGACCGGCGGTTCCTTGCGCTTCGACGGCAGGGATATTCGTAACATTCCGTTGCGTGACCTGAGGCGGATGGTGGGCATCGTAGCCCAGGACACGTTCCTGTTCAATGAGACCGTCGCCAACAACTTGCGGTATGGGCGGCGGGACGCCAGCGACGAAGAGATCCGCGAAGCCGCACGCAACGCGCTCGCCGATGAGTTCATCCGGCAACTGCCGGAAGGCTACGAGACGCGAATTGGGGAGCGGGGGGCGAAGTTGAGCGGTGGACAGCGCCAGCGGATGGCGATCGCGCGGGCGCTGCTGAAGAACGCGCCGATCCTCATACTGGATGAAGCCACTTCCCACCTCGACACCGAATCCGAGGTGCTGGTGCAGCGAGCTCTTTCGAACCTGATGGCGGACCGGACGGTGATTGTTATCGCCCACCGGCTCTCCACGATCCGGCAAGCGGACAAGATAGTCGTGCTGGATGGCGGACGGATTTCCGAGATCGGCGCGCACGGAGAACTCGTGGCTGGCGGCGGCATCTATCAGAGGCTTCACGACTTACAGTTTTTGGAAGGCGATCGTTTGGTGAATCCGTGAGCAAATCAGAAAGACCAATTCGCAGCATGACCGGATACGCGAGGGTCCGGAAAGAGGTTCCGAGCGGGGAACTGGTTGTCAGCCTGAAGAGCCTGAACCACCGCGGGCTGGACGTCCGCTTTCATTTGGCGTCCGATGTGGAGCCCCTCGAGAACACCATGCGGACCCGGGTGGGCAAGCGCATGAGGCGCGGGCATGTCGACGTCAGAGTCTCCCTTAGCCGCACCCCTGGTTCGGAGGCGCTGGGGCTGAACCGCCCCCTTCTCGATGCCTACCTTACCGCGTTCCGGCAGGCGGCCGCGGAGCATGGATTCGAAGCGGAACCCGACCTGAGCGCCGCGTTCCGGACGCCGGGCATGTTGGCCGAACCGGTGGACTCGGAGGTGGGGCCGGATTTCGAGTCGGCGGTGCTCGAAGCCTTGGAGGGCGCCCTGGAAAGCCTGAACTCGTTCCGGGAACGCGAGGGCGGCCAGTTGGTCGAAGACATTCAGAAGCGGATCGACAGCATCCAAGGCGCGGCCGTAGTGATGGAGGAAATCCGCTCGCGGGCCTTGCCTCTTTATCAGGAACGCCTCAACGAGCGCTTGACGGACCTGCTGGGCGGCGTATCGATCGAGCCGCAGCGGCTGGCCCAGGAGGCCGCGGTCCTGGCCGACCGCAGCGACATCGGGGAGGAACTGGCGCGGCTGCAGATCCACGCCTCGCAACTGGCGAAGATGATTGAAGCCGGGGGCGAAGTGGGAAAGAGAATGGACTTCCTGCTCCAGGAGATGCACCGCGAGACCAACACGATCCTGTCCAAGACGAACGGCATCGGCGAGCAAGGCCTTGAGATTACGGACCTGGCGCTGGCGACAAAAGCCAATATTGAGAAGATCCGCGAGCAGGCGTTGAACCTCGAATGACGAACATATTCATTGTCTCCGCCCCCTCGGGCTCGGGGAAATCGACTCTTCTGCGCGGTGTGTTCGATACCGATGAGAACTTGGTCTTCTCGATCTCCTACACGACCCGGCCCCCCCGGGGAAGGGAAGTTGACGGCCAGGATTACTTCTTCATCAGCCGGAGTGAATTCGAGAGCGAGATTCGGAGCGGGGCGTTCTTGGAGCACGCCGATGTCTTCGGCAACTACTACGGAACGCACCGGCGATTTCTGGACGAGGCGCGGAGCGCGGACAAAGACCTCGTGCTCGACATCGATGTCCAAGGTGCGCGACAATTGAGAAGTAGGTTTCCGGAGGCTATAAGCGTCTTCATTCTGCCCCCTTCGCGCGATGAGTTGGAGAAACGGTTGCGTGCGCGTTCGGAGGATTCCGGCGACGTAATCGAACGCCGCTTGCGGGGGGCCGCCAGCGAAATCCGGCGCTTCGACGAGTACGACTACATCATTGTCAACCGCGATGTGAAGAGCGCAACCGAGAACCTCGGCGCCATCTTCAAAGCGGAAAGACGGCGGCGGGCGAAGAAAGAGACCGAAGTCCGGTCGATTCTCGAGAGCTTTGAGAAGCCCCCTCCGGAATAGCGTTGTGAACTAGAAAAGAGAAGCAGCATGGACCTGGGTAACCGAACTCCGAAGTACGCCATTCCGGACGATCCGGAATTGAGCACCTATCGCTATATCATCGTGACCTCGAAACGAGCGCGCCAGTTGCAGGAAGGCGCGCGCAGTTTTCTGCCGACCACGGCCAGGAAGCCCACCGTAACCGCCATGGAAGAGGTGCGGCGCGGCCTGGTGAAGTACGATGACCCCAACCGCGACTCTCCCGAGGGCGAAAACGGGGACAGCATCTAGATCATGAAGGTTGTGCTCGGCGTCGGCGGCGGAATCGCGGCCTACAAGGCTGCCGAGTTGGCGCGGCTGTTGATGGAGCGGGGACACACGGTACAGCCGGTGATGACCCGGGCCGCCCAAGAGTTTGTGAGGCCGCTGACGTTCGCCGCTCTCACCGGCCGGAAGGTCATCACGGACCTGTTTGCGTCCTCCGGCGGCGACGAGACGCTGGCCAGCGCCGTCGAGCACATCAGTGTCGCCCAGGAAAACGACATCCTGGTCGTGGCGCCAGCCACGGCGGACCTGCTGGCCAAGTTCGCCAACGGCTTGGCTGACGACTTCCTCACCACCCTCTATCTCGCGTTTACGGGGCGCGTCGTTCTCGCCCCGGCCATGAACACCAACATGTGGGGGCACCCGGCCACCCAAGAGAACCTTGCCGTACTGCGGGAGCGGGGGCACATCATCGCCGAACCCGCGGAGGGGCCGTTAGCCTGTGGCACGACCGGTCCCGGACGATTGGCGGAACCCGCCTCGATCGCCGCCATTGTGCACCGCGCGGCCTCTACGCGAGCCGACCTGGCAGGCGAGACGGTCTTGATCACCGCCGGGCCGACGGAGGAGCCCCTCGACCCGGTGCGGTTCATCTCTAACCGGTCCAGCGGCAAGATGGGCTACGCACTCGCGGAAGCGGCGGTTTTTCGCGGAGCTAAGGTGATTCTGGTATCGGGGCCGGTGCAACTGCCTCCGCCCGAAGGAGTCTCGTTGGCGCCAGTGCGCACGGCCACCGAAATGCATCAGGCTGTGATGGAGAATCTCGAGGAGTCGACCATCATTATCAAGGCGGCGGCTGTCGCCGATTACCATGTGGCCGACGTCCCCGATCAGAAGATCAAGAAGACGGCGATGCGGATGTCAATCGAATTGGACCCAACGCCCGACATCCTGGCTGAGGTTGGGCGGCGGAAGGACGACCGTCTCCTGATCGGATTTGCCGCCGAAACGGAGAACCTGATCTCTGAAGCCCGCCGGAAGCTCGAGTCCAAGAACTGCGACATGGTGGTCGCCAACATGGTGGGTCGCGAAGGCGCCGGTTTCGAGGCTGATGAGAACGAAGTCACGCTGGTGCTGCGGACAGGCGAATCCATTCAGATTCCAAAGGCTGCGAAACAGTCGGTCGCTCATTCGATCCTTGACCGGGCGCTTCTGTTGCGCCTGGCTCTGCATTCCGCCCAATGAATCCCGACCTGATCCGGCAATACCTCTCCTTCTACGAAGACTTGGGGATCAAGACCCTGTACCGCCGCGAGGTCGAATTGCCGCCCCAGGCGCCCGCATCGGAGATACTGGAACCCATGGCGCCGAAGATGCAAGATCCGCCCCCAGATCCGCCGGAAGCTCCGGCGCGGGCCGCCCCCGACGGAGGCTTGCCGAGCCTGGCCCCGGAGGGGGATACGATGGCCAGAATCCGCGAGGAACTTGGGGACTGTACGCGTTGCCGGCTGCATGAGAAGCGGAACCAGCTCGTTTTCGGCGACGGCAACGAGGAAACGAAACTGGTGTTCGTCGGTGAGGGGCCGGGCGCCGACGAGGACGCCCAGGGCATTCCGTTCGTAGGCCGCGCCGGGCAGTTGCTGACGCAGATGATCGAGAACACGGCGCAGCGCGAGGGGATTCCCCTGCTCCGCAAGGATGTCTACATCTGTAACGTGGTGAAATGCCGTCCGCCGGAGAACCGTACGCCGCAACCGGACGAGATGGAGACTTGCGGCCAGTTCCTCTTCCGTCAGCTCATGGTGATCCAACCCAAGGCGATCGTGGCGCTGGGCGGAACCGCGGCCAAGGCGCTGCTGTCGACGAGGGAAGGCGTGACGCGAATGCGGGGCAACTGGCGGCGGTGGCACGATATCCCGGTAATGGTCACCTACCATCCGTCCTACCTGTTGCGCCCGTACAACAAGGACGCCAAGCGGCAAGCTTGGGAGGACCTGAAGAAGGTCTTGCACTATGTCTATGACTGATCGTGCGTCCGGGTTGTTTATCACCTTCGAGGGGATCGACGGGTGCGGCAAGAGCACCCAGATGAAACTCCTGGTCGAGCGCCTTCGCTCGGCGGGTCACGATGTCGTCGAAACGGTCGAACCCGGCGGCACCTCGGTCGGCGGCCAGATCCGCCGCGTATTGCTCGACGCCCGCAATCAGGAGATCTCGCCGACCACGGAACTGTTTCTCTACTTCGCCTCACGGGCCCAGAACGTGGATGAAGTCATTCGTCCGGCGCTTGAAGAAGGCCGTATCGTCATTTCCGACCGGTACACGGATTCGACGATGGTCTACCAGGGAGTCGCGCGGGGTCTCGGAGAGCGGGTGGTTGCGGATCTGCACCGTCTGGCCTGCCGGGGCGTGGACCCGGACCTGACAATCTATCTCGATATCGATCTCGAGACAAGCCTCGCCCGGGCCGCGTCCCGCAATGAGAAGCTCACCGGAGACGAGGCCGTCGAGACGCGGATGGATGAGCAGTCGGTGGAGTTCTACGGCAAGGTCCGGGAGGGTTACGCCCTCCTTGCCGGCCGCGAACCCGGGCGGTTTTGCGTGATCGATGGAGGGCGCGGCGTAGCCTCGATCGCGGACGACATCTGGACCGCGGTCAGCGCCCGGATCGGAGACGCCCGGTGATCCGTGATTTCATCGGGAACCAGGCCCCCGTCAAGGCGCTGGAGCGGATCATCGAGCAAGACCGGGTTCCGCAGACAATGCTCTTCTACGGCTCCGAAGGCGTCGGCAAGGCCACGCTCGCGCGGCGATTTGCCGCGGCGCTGATTGGCGGCGGCGGGAAGATCGAACAGGACGACCTCTCTCTTCCGGAGAATCAGGAAAGCCTCGCCGAACGTCTGAAACTGCCGGCTGAGAAGCGATCGGAGGATCCGCTGGTCTTTTCGTCCCACCCGGACTTTCTGACCTTCCCGCCGGACGGTCCGCTTCGCCAGATATCGATCCAGCAAGTGCGGCTTCTGAAACGGCGCGCTGCGTTTCTGCCGCTGAAAGGCAGTCGCCGCGTCTTTCTCATCGATCACCTGGACCGGGCCAACGAAAACGCCGCGAACTCCCTGCTCAAGACGCTTGAGGAGCCGCCCGGCCACTTGGTGCTGATCGCGACCGCGGAAAACGTCTTCGACCTGTTGCCGACGATCCGCTCGCGCTCCATACAGTTTCACCTCGCCCCCCTCTCGCGGGAAGAGATGGAGGATTATGCGCGGGCACGCGACCTGGATCAACCGGAGCGGCGCGTGGCGATCGCCAACGGCAGCCCGGGGATGGCGGTGTCGCTCGACCTGGAAGCTTATGACCGGCGGCGCGCGGCGATGATCGGCCTGCTCGGCGCCGCCACCCGGTTGACGAAGTTCAGCGCCTGGACTCCATATGCCGAGAAGATCGCTTACGAGCGAACTGAGAAGCTCGATTCCTACCTGATTGTGCTCTATGGGCTCTTGGAGGATCTCGTCCTATTGCAGGCTGGGCAGGATCAGATCCGCAACGCGGATGTCCGCAACGAGCTTGTGCCTTTGGCCGGGCAAGTCCCGTTCGAATGGCTTCGGGCGGCCGTGAGGCGCGTGGACGAGATCATGCGGCTGCTGCGGCGGAACATTCAGAAGAGCATCGCGCTCGACGCCATGGTGCTCGAGTTGCGGGATAGGGCGGCGGCGAACCGGTAGTGTCGATTCCTGCTGACTTGGATCATTTTTCGGGTAGAATGATCTCCGGACGGCGATGGCTGAGTTCCACATCGGAACGTCCGGTTGGTCCTACGCCGGGTGGCGCGGTCTCCTCTACCCGCCTGGTCTGAAGCGGCGGGAGCTTCTGTCACACTACGCGAAGCGCTTCCACTCCGTCGAGATCTCCGATTCGTTCCAGCGTCTGCCCAGTGAGGCAATGCTGCGGGCATGGCGCAACCAGGTTCCCCCGCACTTTGTATTCACGCTTCTTGCCGGCAAGAACATCACCCACGGAAAGCGTCTCCAGAACGCCGGTGAGGAATGGGCGGCGCTGTTGGAGCGGGCGCGGCTGCTCGGCGGCCGGTTGGGGCCGATCGTCCTTCAGTTCCCGTCCTCCTTTCAGCGGGACATCGCGAGTATTGAACGGTTTGTCGCCAGCGCTCCCGGAGCCAGTGAGCACGATCTTGCCTTCGAATTCCGGCATTCGAGCTGGTTCGACCCGCTGGCGCTCGACGAGCTTCGGCAACTGCGGGTTGGAGTGGTGATCGCGCAATCGGAACGCTATCCCCAGGCGCCGCGAGTGCCGACAACCGGTTTCGCCTACCTGCGGTTCCATGGCCCCGGGCAGTTGTTTGCCTCAAGCTACGCGGTCGAGGAGCTGAGGCCCTGGGCTGAAAAGATTCGTAAGTGGATCGGCCAGGGGCGCAGGGTCTACGCTTACTTTACGAATGACTTCGAGGGGCATGCGTTCGCGAATGCGCGAACTCTACGGCAACTGGTCGAGGGAAAACCGGTCAGCAGATCCTTGGAAGCTGCTCACCACTGAGCATATCGAGCACCCGCCGGCCCCCGATTGAACTGCGGGAGGTCACGACCCCAGGCGGCGCGTCGTTGACGGCGCCGATGCGAACCGTGTCGCGGCAGACATCGAAGCCGCGAAGGAGATCCACGGCGCGATCGGACTCCGCGGCCGGAAGGATGACCGCGAAGCGTCCCTCGTTCGCAACGTAGAGCGGGTCGAGTCCCAGGATCTCGCAGGCTCCACGAACCGCCTCGGTGACCGGGACCGCGGCCTCCTCGATCTCAACTCCAAGCCGGCGGGCGGCTGCTATCTCGTTCATCGCGGAACTCAGGCCCCCCCGGGTCAGATCGCGGAGACAGTGTATGTGAAGGCCCTCTCTCAAGAGGGCCTCGACGGGCGCCCAAACAGGGGCGGTGTCGCTAACAACCGGCGCCTCGAATTCCAGACCCTCGCGGACGGAGAGGACCGAGATGCCGTGGGACCCAAGGTCTCCGCTCACGAGAACCGCGTCGCCAGGCGCGACCGATGACGGCCCGATGGGGGCCGTGGCTTCGACGATCCCGATGCCGGACGTATTGACGAACATCCCGTCACAGCAGCCCTTGTCGACGACCTTTGTATCGCCAGTCACCAGAAACACGTTCGCCGCCTTCGCCGCGGCGCTCATGGATTCCACGACGGTTCGCAGCGTCTCCATCGGGAGTCCCTCTTCGAGAATGAGGCCGCAACTCAGATACAGCGGACGCGCGCCGCACATTGCCAGATCGTTGACGGTTCCGTTCACGGCCAGGTCGCCAATATTGCCGCCTGGAAACAGCAGCGGCCGGACAACATAAGAATCCGTCGAAATTGCCAGGCGCCGGCCGTCGATCTCCACGACAGCGCCGTCATGCCGGGCTTCGAGTGGCCGGTTGGCGAAGGCGGGCAGGAGAATCGA
>Ga0180436_10004419_pt1 | contig 12627 bp, 5 predicted proteins | sample SS_ome_2_FD_132434 | JGI IMG/M metagenome (GOLD analysis project Ga0180436, IMG submission 132434) | Hypersaline lake sediment archaeal communities from the Salton Sea, California, USA - SS_3_S_2 metaG | ecosystem: Environmental > Aquatic > Non-marine Saline and Alkaline > Hypersaline > Sediment...
ATCCCCGGTCTCGAAGGTGAGCCGGGTGAGCACATCGAAGACCGCATGGCAGAAGATGCCGTTGCCTGGCTGAAAAAGCGGGACCGTAGCCAACCTTTCTTCCTCAATTACTGGCAGTTCTCCGTGCACGCCCCCTTTGGAGCCAAGCCGGAGTTGATCGAGCGCTACCGTCCCAAGATTGATCGGGAGTCGAAGCAGCAGTCACCGACCTACGCGGCCATGGTGCATTCCCTGGACGACGCAGTGGGCACGCTTCTCGACACCCTGGACGCCGAGGGCATTGCAGACGAGACCATCATCATCTTCATTTCCGATAACGGGGGCAATCAGCACTGTGGCCTTGAGGAGACCGATGCCAACGGAGAGAAATACATCACCCCTATCACCAGCAACGCTCCGCTCCGGGGCGGAAAGGGCAACCTCCACGAAGGTGGCATTCGCGTGCCGGGCATCGTCGTCTGGCCGGGCGTGACGGAAGCGGGCTCACGCAGCGACACTCGCATCCAATCGACCGATCTCTACCCGACCATCCTCAGCATGCTGAATCTCAAACTCCCGGCGGACCACCCGATCGACGGCGTTGATTTTACGGCGGCACTTGAGGGCAAGAAAGTCGAGCGCGAGCCGATGTTCACCTATGTGCCCAGCTACGGCAACACGCCCGAGTGGCTTCCGCCTGCGATGGCCGTCCACCACGGCGACTGGAAGCTGATTCGAATCTTTCACCACGGGGAAAACGGTGGGCATGAATTCCGTCTCTACAATCTCAAGGATGATATCGGTGAGAGTCACAACCTGGCCGCGGAACAGCCGGAAACGGTTCAGCGTCTCGACGCCTTGATCGATGACTTCATCGTCGAGGCGGGAGTGGTGGTTCCTTCGGCCAATCCGAATTTCGATCCGGCCAAGTTCGATCCCACGGCGATCGGCGTGCAGGCCGGTGGCCTCAAAATGCCTCCGGCAGAAAGAAAGCCCGGTGAACCGGCTCCCGTCACCACCGTCACCGACCCCGCTCTCCGGGGCTGGATTGCGCGTAACGCGAAGATCACTTCCGACGCCAGGCGGATCATGCTCACCAGCAATGGTCGGGAAACTTTTCTCGCCACCAACAAGGTCCGCAGCGAAGGAGCCACGGAAGTGACCCTCCAAATCCGTGGCGCTGGCAAAGGCCGCATTCAATGGCGCACCGAGGACCAGGAAGGGTTTCCCAAGGATCAATTCGAGAAATTCACGGTCAAGGGCAGCGACTGGACCAAGGTAACCGTGCTGCTTCCTGTGGAAGGGAATCTGGTTCAACTTCGCGTCTTTCCGCCCATTCAGCCGGGCAAAGCCACCGGGATCGCCTGGATCGACGTCACCTCGGCGGCGACAGGCAAGAGTCAGCGCTGGGACTTCGGATCCGAAGAAACCGCGCCCCCGGCCAAGTCAAAGAAGGCGGCGAAGCCGCAACCTGGAACTAAGAACCTTAAACCTGGAACGGGCGCGAAGCGCCCAACCTCGCAGCCCAACATTCTCCTCATCCTCGCAGACGATCTCGGCTACGGCGAACTCGGCTGTTACGGGAGTCCGGATGCCAAGACGCCAAACATGGACCGGCTCGCAGCCGAAGGGGTTCGTTGCACCGACGGTTACGCCGCCTTTCCGGTCTGCTCCCCGAGCCGTGCCGCGCTCCTGACAGGCCGCTACCCCCAGCGCTATGGCCCGAGCTACGAGGATTACTACGGTGGTGGCGCTCCCGAACTGGATCCGGTGAAACACCCGACTATCGGCCAAATGATGAAGGACGCTGGCTACCGAACCGGTTGCTTCGGAAAATGGAACGTCTCCAATCTGAACCGGCGCCGAGCCAATGATTTCGGCTTCGATCGCTGGGTCGGTCTGCATCTCAATCACGATTTCTATACTCACAAGGTCGTGAAGACCGGCGAACTCGATATGTACCAAGACGGCGAGCCCTACCCGGATCGCGCAGGCACCTGGTGCGATACGGTTTTTGCTGACGAAGCGATCGATTTCATCCAGGCGGAGAATGAAAAGCCGTTCTTTATCTTTCTGCCGTTCCAGGCGCCGCACACTCCCATCCAGGATCCTGATGTGCCGATGGACAAGCCTCAGGAAAAGAATCGCCCAACCCTGATCAAAATGATCGAGCGGCTCGATCTGGAAATCGGACGGGTTCTTCAGGCGCTTGATGATCAGAAAATTGCGGATCACACCCTGGTGATCGTGACCAGTGACAATGGTGGGGAACAGAAAGTCAGTCGAAATCTTCCGCTCGGAGGCGCCAAGCAAATGCTCGAAGAAGGCGGCATCCGCGTTCCGCTGGTCCTGCGTTGGCCCGGTGTCCTGCCTGAAGGCATGGAATTCTCGACGCCCGTATCGGCGTATGACCTCACCGCAACGGTCGCAGCAGCGGGCGGGGCGGAACCGGCGCCACGCAAACCCTTCGATGGAGTCGACCTCGTTCCGATTTTCACCGGGAAAAGCGAACTGGCACCGGATCGTCCGCTTTTCTTTCGGCGCCGCAAAGTCGTCGTCTGGCAGGGGGTGAACTACATTCGTCAATCGGCCGTCCGCGAAGGCGATTGGAAGTATCTCCGTACTTACAAACCCGTCGGCAGTGACAAATTCAAGGCTGCGCTCTACAACCTGAGCAGCGACATCGCCGAAGAAAACGACCTTGCGGCCTCCCACCCGGAAAAGCTGCAGGCGATGAGTGATTTATTGGAAGAGTGGGAAGCAGAAATGGCCGAAACGGCAGAACCTCTCCCGAAAGTGGAGCGGAAAAAGCACCGCGCAAAGAAGGTGGAGAGCGAATAGGGCATCGGTCGACGGTTTGCAGAAGGCTGTCTCGAGTTTCGGTAGATGCCGGTTCATCCAGCCGTCGAGGTCATCCGCGCCGTTTCGATTCGGGAGAACGGCGATGCCGTTGCGATTCCCGCCTGCGCGGACATGAGCAAATCCTACTCGTCGCATCGGCTCCCGCTCCCGGTGGGCTCCACGTTGAAATTTGGGCGACGCGGTGAATGAAGGGGTGCCTTGTCCAAAGAACGGGGGCAAACCAGAGGTTATCGCCCCAATTGGAGACCAACTTCAATCCTCTGATCGAAAACGGAATCCTGCTTTCGCGGGAGACTCCTCGCCCACGACGACGGTGATCTCCTGCTCCCCGAACCGCTCATGCCATGCCGCCAGGGTGTATTCGCCCCGTGGCAGATCCGGGATCGAGAAGCGGCCCTCGGCATCAGTCACCGCGAAGAACGGGTGATCCATCACCCAGAAGTGGGCCGTCATCCAGGGGTGAAAATCGCACTTCAAGGTGATCGGGCCTTCGGCAGTATCGAATGTCTTCTCCCGGTCGGGGGAACCTGCCGGTTGGGCGATGTTGAAGGAGCGGTTCTTCCGGGAAAGGGAGCGGATGTTGTGAATGAAGGGGTCGCCATTCTTCATCAACACCTCCTGCCCGGTGCGGATGCCCTGGACACGAGGACGGAACATGGACTTCTGCTGATCGAGGACGGCGGGCTCTTTCGGTAGCGTAAAATCTCCCCGAATCGGGCTCTTCACATAGACGAAGACATTGGCGAGGCCGCCTGATTCGCTGATGAGGACTTCCTCGTCGAGGGCGGGCTTGCCGTCGTAGAGCTTTCGGCTGGCATCATCCAGGGGGAGCGCTTTGCGCTTCGGGCGAGGCCCGTCGAAGCGAACGGTGCCGGTGAGCTGGCTGGCTCCTGTCGCGGGCCTGGGTGCTTCCGATGCCGTGACGTCCAACACTTCGGCACGGAGGATGAGGTCCCGAAAGGCCTCGTCTTTCACGGCGGCCAGGGAACGCTGGAAGGCGATCAGGTCGGGAAGATCGGCCGCGGTGATTTTCAGACCGGCGTAGTCGGCATCGCCTTCGGCGGCTCGCCGCATCTTGCCACGAAGGATGGCTTCGAGATCCATGTTCGACCACGTTCCGTCCCGGAGTGATCCACCGGAGGAGATCGCGAACTCCGGGGGGGAGTGACAGGCGGCGCAGTTCGTTACCCTCGCGTTGCCCTCGGAACCGAGGAAGGTCTTGAAGCCGCGATACGCCTCGAGATCGAGACCGGGCGGCAGCTTGAGCTGGATCCGACCTTCTTGGTTGGCGAGTCGGCCATGAATCCGGCCGGCAAAGTCTCGCGAAGACTCGCCCTCGCGTGGCTGGTCGGGAATCCGGTTCACGTAGACGAAGGCATCGAAGGCGGAACGGCGTTCGTTGTCGAGACGATGGATGCCCGTTTTTTTCTCCATCGATTGGGGAGCCGATGCTGGGATGGTTCCCTTCTTCGGTCGGGGCCGCTGCGCTTCGATCCGCCGGGTCACCACCTCGACGACGCCCTTGCGGAATCCCTCCTGTGAGATTGAGTTGGCCCATTTCAAGGCACTCTCCGGATCAGACGAAACGAGGCCGTGGGCCAATCCGTTCCTCGCGAAATCCTTGTCCCGTTCATCGGTCAATGAGTCCAGGCGACCCACGACGGCATCGAGTTCCACGCCTCCGACGCCTCCTCCCAGTCGTCCGAAGGCAGCCGAGAGAGCGGCGCCGCGGATCCTGGGGTCCGACTGGGATAGGGCCATCGTCACCGCCTCGAAGGGAGCCGCATCGAACTTCCCGGATTCAATCAACTCGGCGGCGGTCTTCTCCTCGACCGTTCCCGGGTTCGTCCCCGGACCTGGCTCGGCCGGCATCTCGGTGGCACTGCCTCCCTTGGCGACGTAGTCGAGAATGCGGATGAAGGTGTGCCCCGGATTTTCCATCTTCGCCCCGGACTGGCGCCGTTCGTTGAAGAGCTGCCCGACACGCGCGCGCCGGTGCTCGGGAATGCTTTCCATGACCCGATCCACGTATTGCTGGTGGGTCTTGGGGTCGTAGTCTTCGGGAAGCTTTCGCGCTTCGATCTTGGCGAAGAGGGAGCCGAATTGCGTGTTTCTCTCCCGCCTCTGTTCCTGTTCCTGGGCTTCGGTCAGGATTCCCTGCTCCTCCAGGCTCAGCTGGATCGGTGTCAGTTTCATGCCGCCGGTTTCATCGGCATCGGCGGGGATCTCCAACTTGATGAGGGTACCACAGACATTTTCCATGTGCCGTGCGGGACCACTGGTGCTGGTCCAGACATTGCCGTCCTTGTCGAACTCGATTTCCCGCGTGTAGCTGACGCGAAACGGTAGGGGAAATTCGACAAGATACTCGGTCTCGGGATTGAATCGATTGAGGGTGTCGTTGCCGGTGCCACAGATCCAGACCATGCCGTCGGGGGCGACGTTGAGTGCGTAGGGAATCTGGTTGAGGTAGTCGGGCAACGGGTAGGTGGTCCATTCCTCGGTTTTCGGATCGAACTTGCCGAAGACGCCGGAGCCGAATCCGGGCACCCAGACGTTTCCATCGGGAGCGACGTGAAGGCGCCGTGGTCCGCGGAAGGGCGGATTCCACTCGGTGATGTCGCCGTCGGGCGCCTTGGGATCGATCCGGCCGATGCGGTTTCCGTTGAGCTTGGAATACCAGATCGTTCCATCCACGGGCGAGTAGTCGAGGCCGTAGGGGGTGATACCACGGGACTCGCCCTTGCCGCCCGCCTTGACCTGGCCGGCCTCGAGGAGGTGGTATTCTTTCCGCTCCAGCGTCTTCGGGTGAAGGCGGAAGACGGAGTTCCGACCCGCATCGGTATACCAGATGAGACTCTCGTGATCTTTGGGATCGGTCCGGAGCGTGTGCGGCCACGAACCGCGTTCCGCGGGCGGCTCGGCGCTGGAGAGAATGGTGTATTCCTTCGTCTCGAGATCAAACTTGGCCATTTCCCCGGAGACGCAGAGAGTCAGCCACATGTCGCCATGATTGTCCGGCTCAATCGAGTGCGGGCCGTGCGAGCCACGTGGAAGCTTGTAGAAGATTCGTTCCCCGGTCTTCGGATCAAGCGTCGCGGTGTATTGCTTGCCGATATGAACGACGTAGGCGAGCCCGTCGTCTCCGACCTCGAGATCGTGAAAGGATCCTTCGTAGTGATCTCCTATTTCCCAGGCGGTGATCTTCGCTTGAGTCACCATGCCAGTCGGGGCGGGAGGCGGCACATACTCGGGCCATTTCTCAACCGCATCGCCCTTGTAGGTATCGATGATGCGTTTCACGATCGTGTCCTTGGTGTGAGGATAGAGCCCGCCAAAGCCGTCCATTCGGGTAATCATGGTTTCCCAGTCGACCGGCTTCTCGGGAGTTCGGAATCCGGGCGTGCCGATCTGGTGGCAGTAACTGCACATCATTTTGAAATTCAGCCGGTCACGTGGGCTGTCGAATTTCAGCTGAGCGAAGGCGTCGGTGGCGGGGCGCTGCTCTTCGAGCTCGCGACCGGTAGCCGGCTCCATCGTCACGGCGATTTTCTTGTCACCGAGCTTCACATCCTCGACCCAGTGATCCCGCTGGCCGGGGAGTCGGGCGCGAATCCGATAGGCTGCCTCGTGCAGGTCGTCGATTTGAAAGCTTCCGTCCAGCTGGGAAAAAACTGAGACGCTCTGCCGATTTTCGTCATCAAAAGCGGAAACCATCACGCCTCCCATGGCCTTGCCGTCCTTCGATTTCACCGAGCCCGCCACGCTACCGGTTACTCCTGGAGTGATGGTACCCTCCACGCGCCGAATCTCGGCCTTCACCTTTCGCTTGATGTGGGGGTTGCCCTCGGCCGAAGACTTGGCCTTGGCTTTGCCCTTGGGCGAGGCTTTCGGTTTTCCCGGGGGAGGTGTCTTTCCGGATCGCACATGGTCGAGGATGCGAACGAAAGACTCGCCGCGATTTTCCATGTCGGGAAACAGCCGCTCCTGCGCTTTCCAGAGCTGACCGAGCCGGCCCATCTGTTCCGGCGAAAAACCTTTCATCACCCGTTCCACGTACGGTTGGTGCCCGTTTCCACCCGGGTAATCTTTCGGAATCTCCCGCTTCGCGATCTGCTCCAACAGCGATCGGGTCTTTGCCTCTTCCCCCATTCCGGCGAGCCAGCGCTTCACGTTTTCTTCCTCCTCGGGGAAGGCGGTGAGATACAGCTCGATCGATTCCTCGGCGGTGAGTTTTCCGACCTCGACCATCCCGCGCAGCCGGTCGCTCAGCGCTTTCTTGGGGTCGGCTTGAGTTTCGCCCTTGGCGACGGGTTCCGGTTCCGGCTTCGGTGCGGCAGTCATCTTCGTTCCGTCCGCCGATCCACCTTCCTCGAGGCAGTAGAGAAAGCGCATTCCCCGGAGGAAGAGTTGCTTGCCGGCCAGGGCGGGGGAGGCATGGAAATTGTCGTCGAGCTGATTGGTGGCGAGCACCTTGAACTCGTTCCCGGGTTCGATCACCACGGTGGTTCCCTTTCGCCCGACGAAGTAGATCCGCCCGTTCGCACCGACGGGAGAGGCGTAGATGTCGCCGAGATCGGGAACCCGGGTGCGTTCGATGACCTCACTGCCGTCCTCGGCCCGGAGGCTCGTCAGGATGCCCTGGTTCGACTGGGTGAAATAGAGCTGACTGTCGTAGAGGATGGGTGACGGCACGTAGGGAGTTCCCCGGTCGGCTCTCCAGCGAATTTGGTCGGTGACATCTCCCGTGCCGGTGATGGGGATCGCCAGCAGCGCGTGCCCCTCGTAGCCGGTCATGCAGTAAACCGTGTCTCCCGACACGATCGGACAAGGTGTGCTGTTTCCGGTCAGTCCGGTCGCCGTCCAGATGATGTCCCCGCTTTCGAGATCGTAGCTGCGCACTGCGTTCGATGCGGTGGTGATCACCTGAGTGCGTTCGCCGTGCTCCGCGATGGCCGGTGTGGCCCAGGCATTGCCCTCGTCGCGATCCTTCTTCCAGATCGTCTTCCCACTGGCGGCTTCCAGGCACTCGATGGTGGACTGGCCGGCGTGATCGCGAACGAGAATGAGTTTTCCCTCGTGCACTACCGGAGAACTTCCCTCACCAAGACTGGCGCCGACTTTCGCTTTTCCCAGGTCGCGCTCCCAGAGCTTCTTTCCATCGAGCGAGTAGGCAAACAGTCCCGCCGAGCCGAACCAGCAGTAGACGCGCTCGCCATCGCAGAAGGGCGAAGCCGAAGCAAAACTGGCATCCTTGTGATGGCCTTCGTGGGGGACCACGGTGGTCGCCACCTCGCGCCAGAGTTGCTTGCCCGTCTTCCGGTCGAAGCAGAGCACGACCATCTCGTAGCTGGTGTTGGGAAACTTGATCCCGAAGACCCGCTCGGGTTGGTCCTCGGGTTTCGGGAGGGAAGGATCGACCTTGCCGGTGTTGATGGCGGTGGTTACGAACACCTTGTCTCCGAAAACGATGGGGCTACTGGTGCCATTCCCTTTGATCTCGGCCTTCCAGCGGAGGTTGCTCGACTCGCTCCACTCGAACGGTGGAGTCGCGGTCCGGGAAACGCCATTGTTCTCGGGGCCGCGCCACTGGTGCCAGTCTTCGGCCGTTGACTGGGCGTGGATGGGCGGGGTCGCGAGAATGGAAAGGGCGGAGAGAAAAAGAGTGGCTCGGAACGTCATGATGTCGGCTTTTCTATTTTCCGCAGGTCGAAGGAGTATTCGGAAAAGAAGGTGCAAGTTTCATTGTGGTTTCCTTCGGACTTGTCGGGTAAGGGGCCTTGTCACGATGCGTGGTTTTCATCGCGCCTAACGCCGTTCGATCCGCCGGGTCACATTCTCCACCACCACCTTGCGGAATCCCTCGTTGGAAACGGAGTTGGCCCATTTCAGAGCACTCTTCGGGTCTCGACCAACAAGCCCGTGAGCCAGTCCGTTGATCGCGAAGTCCCGGTCGCGCCCGTCCTCCAGCGAGTTCAACCGCTTGACGGCATCGTTGATCTGGATTCCTCCGACCCCTCCACCCAGCCGGCCGAATGCGGCCGACATCACGGTTCCGCGGGCCTGGGGGTTGGACTGGGAAAGCGCCATCTTGATGGCGTCGTCGGGAGCCCGGTCGAAACCGCCTCCTTCGATGAATTTTGCGATGGCCCGACCTTTCTCAACAGGGTCCTGGATCTCGTTGATCGAATCAGGCAGGATGTTGTGCGCGATCATTTTCACCGCGAACTGCAGCGACCGTTCCCGGACGCCACGAGCCGTGAGTTCGCTCGCCTTCCGGGCTCGTTCCTTGTCGTAGTAGACTCGGACGGTTTCCCCACCTTCCATCGCAACGGAAGCCCTGGCCACCTCCAGATCCTCGGGTCGCTCGAACTCGACCAGCTTCCATCCCAGGAGGTTCGGGATCTCGGAAACGGCCATGGTTCGGCCGTCCGTGGTGTCGATGAGGGTGACGAACAGTTCGCCGTTCAATTCGGCGAAGCCGGTCAGGACGAGGGTGTCGGAGAGGTTGAGCGAGCGGGTGAAGGGGGAGCGTTCCAGGAGCGCTTGAAAGTGTTCGGCCGTCAAAGACACTGGCAGGACGTCCCGATTCGGGTCGGCGCGGGAGGACCAATCGCAACAGATCAGTCCAGCCAGAGCGAAGACACTTGCCTTGATTCCCGTGCCCGTCCGTCGTGCCATGCGAATCGCCATCGAATCACTTTTCGTTTTTCTCGACGTAGTCGAGGATCTGCGAGAACACCTCCCCCTTTTGCCGGTCGCTCAGGTTGGGATTCGACTTCATCTTCTCCTGCATGATCTCCCCGACCCGGCGTTTTTGATGATCGGAAAACTTGCTCATCCGGCTCTTCACCCATTCGCCGAACTTGCGCCGCTCTTCCTGCGTCGGCAACGGGCGTCGGTCGGGACCCCGAGGGGTTTTCGGCAGAGACCCGGCTCCCGTCTTTCGCTGGGCGGGATTCAGTTGCTCTTCGCGATACTTGAGAGTGACAACTTCGCCTCCGGCGAGGGAGAAGGTGGCGGACACCTGCGCCGGATCGGGATTCTGATTCAGCTCCACGATTTTCCACCCCTCGGTGTTCGCGGTCTCGGACAGCTGGAATCGTTTCTTGGTCTCCCGGTTGACCATTGTCGCGACCTGCTCGCCATCGATCAGGGCCACGCCCATCAGCTGAAAGGTTTCGGAAGGATCCAACACTCGCGTGAAGGGGGAGCGCTCGAGCAGTTCCTCGAAATGCTCGTCCTCGAGGGGCTGGGGCAGGATCGAATCCTCCAGATCCTCCGCGAAACCCGGCAAACCCGAGAAGAGTAGAAGCGAGCCCGAGGCAACGATGACTGCTACCCAGGGGGGGCGGCAAGACGAGGAGCTCCGGAGCCGTGTGGGATGCGAACGGCAACCGGTCGAAGCCGATTCAACTCGGCGATCGAAAGGCAATGCGAGGAATGTCATTGCCTCAATTCGATACTCTCGATGACCAGTCCCGCATCCACCTTCACCGTCTGAACCCAGAGCCAGTCGATCTCGTGCCCGACCGGGGAATCCGGGAAACGATCTCTCATTGGCTGGAAAGCATCGAGTGCGATTTCAAACGCAAACCGCCCGCTTTCATCCGGAACGACCTCGAATTTTCCGGGAACATGATATTTCCCCACGAAGCCGCCGCGGCTGCGATTCGTCCCGAAGCCGACGTGGAGCCGTTCTCTTCGATCAATTCGTCCCGTGACCAGGAAGCGTGAGTTTTCCGCGAGGCGAACGGGCGGCATCTTGCCCGCCGAGGGATCAAAGACCGCCGAATAGAGCAGGATGGGGTCTCTCGATTCACCGAAGTCGCCCCGAAAGAGATGAGGCATGGCTCGCAGCCCCCCGGTGTGAGAATCCTCACCCGGCTCCCACCGCCCCTGGAGTCGATCTCTCGGCAACTCGCTCCGCCAGTTCTCGACAAAATCGCGGCGCGGGCTCGCGGAGAACTCCGTGTCCCGCTCCAGCGCGGCGACGACGACCTCGTCGGCACCCACCTTCTCGATGCTGCCGTCCGCGAGTCTCTTGACCTTGACCAGTCCCTCGTTCACGACGAACCGGGCGGAGAACTCGTCGGCTTTCACGTTGAACTGGGTGCCGAGAACTTCCGCTTCCGCCGAGGGCGTGAGCACCCGGAGCGGACGTCCCGGCGGTTGCTTCGCGGCCTCGATCGACAGATTCCCTTCCCGAAGCCGCAGCACTTTCTGTCCATCCATCAGCGCGATCGTGATCAGCGACTGTCCGGCGAGGGAAAGGGAAGTGCCGTCGGAAAACGCCACTTCGATCCAAGAGTCCGGAGTCAGCGTCTCCAGCGTTCCGCCCGGGAGGTCGCTGCCGGTGGCGATGCTTGGGTCCCCATTGCCGCGATCGTCCATCCATCTCACCGACCCGTCATAATCGACCACCCGTACGATCGGATCCGGTGCCTCACCATCGCGGAGGAGGACCACCGCCGCGACGGAAATCGCTGCCGCCGCAGCCAGTCCGGCTGCCAGCCAATGACGCCGCCGGAGACGTCGGATAAAGGGTCCGGCCTGCTCTCCGCCATCTACCCGCACGAGGTCGGCGTGAAGGTCGAGGTAATGCAGGTAACGCCGCTGCGCTTCCGGGTGACCATCGAGTCGCCGTTCCAGTTTCGCCATTTCCTCCGGGGAAATCGTTTCGTCCACGAGATGGGCGAGCAGGGAGTCGAGGTTCTGGCTTTCGTTTTGAGAATCACGCATCGCTCCAGCCCTCCTTTCTCAGGAACAGGTCCACGCAATCGAGCAACTGCCCGCGAATCTTTTCCAGGGCGTAATAGAGTTTGTGCATGCTGACCCCGGTCTTCTCGGCTTCCTCCTTCACGGCGCCGTGACGGCCGTAGCGGAGGTAGACCCACTTGCGCTGCTGATCGCTCAGCTTGCTGAGGCAGGAGTCGAGCGCCTTGCGCCGCGCTTCCATCAGCGGAGCTTCCTCGTCGTGGCGCTTGTGCAGTTGTTCCAGCAGCGAGTCTGAGAAAACCAGTTTCTCCCGCGCCTGCCGCTGTCGCCATTTCAACACCTCGAGGTAGGCGAAGCGAATCGCCCAGGGAACAAAGGGCCGCTCCGGATCATATTGGTCCCACTTTTTCCAGAGGAGCACCGAGACATCCTGCAAGACTTCGGCCGCGTCGGCCTGTCGCGGAATCATCATGAAGAGATACCGCTCCACCTCCGCCTGGTGGCGGGTCCAAAGCCTGACAAACTCTGAGTTCGGATCCATGGGAAAGACCAAGGATAGAATGCTCCCCGGGTGGAAGTCATTCTCCCTCTGATCTATTTCCTCTCAGCTGCGGGATATTCGGAAAAAAATCACCCGGACGTTGGCTGACCACAAGCAAGGGGGCAAGAGGGCGAGCCAGATTTTCAGTGATTGAGTCTCCCAGGTTTGAGGCCACGAACTCTTCGAGGGATGCGCGGTGGCTGCGGAAGTCGCAGGTATGGGAGCGGAAGGGAATTGCGAAAACTGCCGGGAGATTCCGTATTTTGACCGAATTGGCGAAGCGTATGGGGCTCTCTCCCGTGTTGATCAGAGTTGCAACAGCCGGACATTCAGGGAGTTGGCGACCCGTGCGGGACTCGAAGCCGCTTTAAGACTTCCGCGATTTTCCTCGATCTGCCGCAACCTTCACCAAATCAACACCTTGTGGAAAATCGGATTTGGCAGATTGCGGCAGATAACGGCAAATTGAGGGGAACATTTTGTTGTGTGTTGTTGTGCATTTTGGGGCTTCGCAGGAAGTCTTGAAC
>Ga0180436_10004420_pt1 | contig 12626 bp, 15 predicted proteins | sample SS_ome_2_FD_132434 | JGI IMG/M metagenome (GOLD analysis project Ga0180436, IMG submission 132434) | Hypersaline lake sediment archaeal communities from the Salton Sea, California, USA - SS_3_S_2 metaG | ecosystem: Environmental > Aquatic > Non-marine Saline and Alkaline > Hypersaline >...
ACAAGGGGATCCCCTACCAGGAGGCCGGGGAATGGCTGGCCAAGTTCTGCGGCGTGTCACCCGAGGAGCGGGTTTTCGTCCGCAAGACCAGGAAAAAGCCGGTCATTGACCGGTCCATGATCAAGGGCCTCACAAAGTCATCCATCGACTACGCGAAATCAAGGGGCATCGAAGAGGCAACCTTCCGTCAACTCACGATCGCCAGCGGAGACCATGCCATCGTCTTTCCGCACTTTGACTGTGACGGGGACCTCGTCCTCATCAAGTTCTGGCCGACTGACGACTCCAAGAAGATCTGGACGAATAGAGATCCCGTGCACACGCTCTTCGGGAAAGAGAACATCGATCCAATAAAGAGCGGCGGAACACTCATAATCACGGAGGGACAATGGGACGCCCTCACTTGGATTCAAATCGGATACCCGGCAGTCTCGATCCCCAGTGGGGCGGGAAACGACCTCTGGATCGAGGAGGACTGGACCTTCCTCAACCTCTTCACCGAAATCTTCCTCGACTTTGACGATGACGAGGAAGGGCACAGCGCCGAAATGCGGGTCCGGGCCCGGCTCGGATACGAGCGTTGCCGCACGATCCGATACAATCACAAGGATGCCAACGAGGTCATCAAGGACGGCCACGACACGAAGATCCTGGCCGAAGCGTTCCATGCGGCAAAGAACGCTCCCGTCGAGCACATCGTAATCGCCAGCGACATCCGCCATGTCGTCCAGAACCTCCTGAGCGACACCCGGGAATCCACGGGCATTCCATTCTTCCTGTCCGCCATGCGGAAGCTCGAGTTCCGGCCTCATGAGGCGACCCTCTGGTATGGGCATACCGGCCACGGAAAATCCACGGCCATCATGAACCAGTTCGCCTTTCAGGCCGGGCTTGGAATCCCGGGGCTGATCGCCAGCTTCGAGGACAACAGCTCCGTGAACTACGCCACACTCCTCAAGCAGTTCTCGGCAAATGCGTTCATAGGAGGACACGAAAGTTTTTCCGAATACTATCGCAAGCTGACGGATCTGATCCGGCTGTTCGACTCGATGAGGCGGACGGAGCCGGAAGTCATGATCGCAACCATGACGCTGGCTCACAAGCAGCTTGGCATCTGCCATTTCGCCGTGGACAACGTCATGACAATGAAGGTCGACCGGCAGGACAACACCGAACAGGCTGCTGTCGCCGACATGTTCCGCGTCTTCGTCTCCCGTTACCCGGTCCACCTCCATCTCGCGGCCCATCCCCGCAAACCCCAGGAGGCTCAGGTGGTCCGGCCACCCCAGCTCGCCGAAGTCCGGGGAGCCTCCGAATGGGCGGACATGACCCAGACTGCGATCTGTGTCTACCGGGACGTCAAAAAAGCGGAAAGGATCGCGGAGCTCTACGACGAAGACGTGAGCCGCGAGGAGATCATGCGCGTCCGCATGGAGAGCCGTGACGGCAAGTTTATCGTGCGCAAACAGAGAACCACGGGCGATCATCCAATCTGCTCCTTCCAGTTCGACCAGCCCATCAAGAGGTTCTGGAAAACCTCCTTGGACCGGGAACCATACTGGTATCCCGACGAGGACGCTGAAGGCCTCTCCGCACCCGACGATGACAACGCGCCTCCACATCTCGAAATCAGCAACGAACAAGTAGAGGACATGGAAGACATGCCATTCTGATGCCATCACTACATCCAGACCAGATTCGAGCCAGACTGCGCCAGGTAAACTGCTTCCTCGAGAACGAGCGCAAGAAAAGATCCCAGCATCTCAGGAAAGCGGACGGTGCAGCCAAGCGCATCGTGGAACTCATCGAGCGCCGGTTCAAGCTGGAACAAATGCTCGGCACCGAAACGATCAACCTAAACCAAAACAGACATGGACCGAAATGCAATAGCCCAAATCAAGAATGAAATCGGTTACACCGAAGAAATTCCCGACTGCTGCCGCCGCTGCCGTCATTATGAGGGCGACTCCGAGAACGGGGTCTGCGACCTGACAGCCGGAGCCTGTGATCCGTCAACCGCCGTGACTATCCCGGTGAGCGCGAACGGTCGATGCAACAACTTCAGGAAGCCTCCGGTGAAGCGGAATCGAAAGCACCGGAATCCTGAAGCCGAAGCATCCAGCACTCCTCCCACCATTCAAACTCACCCGCTTCCGGGAGAAGGAACCTCGCGGGCATCCATGCCTTGACATCCAGGTAGCAACCGCACGCCTTGCAGGCCTCCACCTTCTTCCCGTAACGCTCGCCGAAATCCAGCTCCACTTTTGGTGAGCCCACCACTTCCCGGACGGAAGCCTTGCATTTCGGGCAGCCAACCATGATTGCCGCATGCGGACACTCCCGGCAGATCGCGGCCCGGGCTTCCGCGACTTGCGTTGACACAACACTCCGGTTGAATCCGCGCCGCCTCACGAACTTGACGAAACTCAGAATCGTCGCGATGGAGACCGTGACCGTATGCTTCTGGTCCGGAATGCATTCGATGTAAGCCGGATAGGATTTCGCCAGAATTTGCCAGACACGATCCTCCCATCCCTCCGGAAGGCGTCGGCCTTCGGCCTCCGCCCGGCGCAAATACGACTTGAAAATGTCACTGACCCAGCCACGATAGAGATTCCCGTCAATCATCACTTCAAGGGGCTTTCGAGGCCGCCGTTTTCCTGTTCTCCAAACAGCCATGAATGAACACAATTTAGATGAAAGCGACATGCTCTGGATGAGCCGAAACGCCGTCGAAGTGAACAAGAATAACGACGGTGACGGAAAATACACGGCAATTCTTCACGCCCGCATTGCCGGAAAGGTCCGGGGAGTCACAAGGTTCGAGCCGCAAGACGTGGTCCGGGGCCATGTCACGGCCAGAAACGCCATCCAGGATCTCTGCAATCGGAACAACCTCCTCTCCCCGTGGGACATCCGCTCGCTCAAGATGTTGGCAAACCACCAAGCATCACTTCTCAAGTCTCTAGACTCATGACTGAACGCGTATACACCAGCCCGACCGACTACCACCGGCTTGCTTTCAATCCCAAGCTCCTGCCCGACCTTCAGGCGGCAGGGCCGGTCAGCGCAAGCGTCCTCCACGATTCGCGCGATCCGATCAAGTTCCTCACTGAGCGCCCCAAGGAACAGACGCCCGACATGAAATGGGGCTCGATGGTGGACTGTCTGTGGCTCACTCCCGAGAGCTGGGATGAATACTTCGTCACACTCCCCGAGAATCAGCCGAAGCGCCCTTCACCCGTTCAGCTTGTGGCTTACGAAAAAGGCACCGCCAAACAGCCCACAATCGACGCTGTGGAATTCTGGAGGACCTGGGACTCCCGGGCCAGGAGCAGAACTCTCGTGACCCGTGAGGAGCTCGAGAGGGTTCGGATCGCCCGGAACATGCTCGATGCCCATCCGGTCGCCCGATACATTTGGGAGGCCTCGGAAAAGCAGGCCATATTCATCGGAGACATCCCGGGAGCGCGCCATCAGAACGCAAAGGGGAAAGCCATGCTCGACATCCTCCCGATGGACGGATCAATTTCGGTCGGCGGCACAGATCTGAGTCTGCAAAACTGCATTGTGGATCTCAAACAATGCCACAACGTCAGCGAATACGGCATGAAGCAGGCGATCCACCGGTTCGAATACCACATGCGCCTGAACTGGTATCGCCGCATGGCACAATCACAAGAAGGCTTTGACCGGCCCCACCTGGTCCTGATCTTCCAGAACAGCAACCCGCCCCATGACGTTCACATCCGGGTCATCAGTGATGATGACAACCGAGACGGCGTGGTTCTCTGCCAGCAACGTCTGGACCGGCTCTCCCAGCTCGACCATCGGGACCTGCGTCCTCTCTTTGATATCGACGTGAAGATCATCTCAATGGCCGGATGGATGAAAGCAGAACAAGAAGAAGAAAGGTAAAACGACTATGGATCCAGGAAAATTTTGGCTGATCATTCTTGCATTGCTGGTGCTCCTTTTGGGATTCTGTTTCGGAACCCTTTTATACCACATCCAGTAAAGAATGAGAGCATGAACAAGAAAGGATCAACCCATGCCAAGCTCACAAGAGAAGGAATCGCTCAGGCAGGCTTCGTCGAAACGTCTCCGGGAGTTTTTGGAAAGCCCGGATCACAAGCTCATTCTCCATCTGGAAATCCCCGGCCATCGAATGCTAAACATCAACGAGGTGCTGAGAAAAAGCCTGAAGGCAAGGCTGGCGCAAAAGGCCGCGGAAAAACGATCAATCCGAAAGGCGTTCGCTACCAGCTTGTTATTCTCAGTCATCGACCGCGAGCAATTGATCCAGCGTCTGGATTCTTCAAATTCATCGAAGACGCGCTCGTCGGTGCGGGCGCGCTCCCGGACGACTCGATCTGGTTCTGCGACCAGCCGATCCTCCTCCAGAAAATTGTCCCTGAAAAGGAACAGAAAACGGAAGTCTACCTCTTCGAAATAAATTCCAAATGAACAACCTACCGAATCAAAGCCAGCGTTTCGTTCGGCTTCTTCATAGCGTGAGGAGGACGCAATGGAAGGCACAAGAGTTGACTGCCGCCCTGCCCGGCAAACGCCCGTGGTGGTTACAGTGGTTGAGGTCTTTTGTCCCCATCCCATGCCACCACGACTGGCAGACCATTCCCGGCCCATGCCGACGCCTGTGGGACGCTAGATGCCGACGCTGCGGCGCTTTTGGTGCCCGGGTCGACAACCAGCCGATGTAGCCGATGACTGTCCGTGTGAATCCAATTGTTGTGTGTCTCTGCGGATCGACGCGGTTTCGTGATGAGTTCACGGAGGCCAACCGCGACGCCACGATGGCGGGCAAGATCGTCCTCGCGCCGGGCGTATTCGGGCACAGTGGTGACCCGCTGACCGACGAGGACAAGCAGCGTCTTGACACCCTGCACCTCGCCAAAATCGACATGGCCGACGAGGTGCTGGTAGTCAACCCCGGCGGCTACATCGGCGAGAGCACGCGCCGCGAAGTCGATTACGCCGAGCGCATGGGCAAGCCGGTACACTACACACACAACGCCGGTCGCGACCTGCCGCCGACAGGCGGTTAGGTCCACGCCCTTGTTCGACTTCTTTTTGCTATGGAAACGATAATCAACATTCAATTCCCGCTGAAGCGGGTTCCGCCCATCAATGACACCCGAGGGTTCCCTTGGTGGAGACGATTGCTCTGGCCCCTCCTGTCATGGGGCGGCGGCAGTATCGGGGAATTTGGTGGTTCGCGGACCAATCGCGTGACACACATCACTGTCTTGCGGCGGCATATGCTGACGATTCATCGGAACGAATACCACGACCGCACCGATGCCGAACGCGCCGACCACTACCTCCGCGAGTGGAGCAAGGCCGAGAAGGAATTGCAGATGTTCCGCGCCAAGCTGCTCGGAGAGGACATGGCCCCGGAGATCAAGCAACTGATCCGCGAGTCGATGGGAGTGGACTTCGACGAGGGGACCGTCTTGTAAATCGAACGACAAGGATGAGCAGCGAAATGAACGAAGTGAATGAAGCCTGCCTCCATCCACTTGTTAGGGATGTAGATACTGCCCTTGATTTGGTGGAGGCGCAATTGCGCTCAGCACGAAGTCAGTTGCGCAAGATGGGCGTGCCGCCCCAAACCAGACGAGAAGTCGAGGCAGAGTGGTCGGACGTTCTGGCCCTGTTGCACCCACATCAGCGCGAAGACGAGAGCATTTATGAAACGGCAAAACGAGTGATCCCTAACGCTGCCCATGAGGGGCGGCAAGGAAGTGAGGTTAGACATGATTGAAAAGCGAGGAACGAGCCGTACCCTCGATGGGCTTGTTCGATTATTGCGAGTAATAGGATGTTTTCCGTTATTTTTGCTAACGGCGGAATCTTTTGATCAGACGTATGGGCAATGGTGGGAAAAACAATTCGGCTACAAAATGACGGAATCGAACGGAAAGGATGACACTCCGAAATGAGCGCAGCGGAACCCCGGTAGTGGTGGAAGCGGTTGTTGGATTTTTGAATAAAGGAGACATGATGATTGCAGACATACAGACTGGTGAAGGAGATCGAGAAGTGTTTTGGCAGGGGCCTCGCATTGGGACATGCGGCGAACCTGTAGACAAGCTACGGATAGGGCTTGGACGTGTGCGTGTTATACCGGACCTGATTGTCGGTTTTGACGGTGAGCGCAACGGCTGGGTGATTGGCGCATCATTCAGAACCGAGGACGGTGGAGACTTCGATTTCCGCGAAGTGGCGTTTGTACCAGAGGACGACATGGACGAAGACCGCTTTGTGCCGAACAAGGAGATATGACTAAGACCGTGAAGGAGCAGAGGACCAGAATGGAAACGTCAAGCCACACCGAGACAACGATCGACCTTGAGCCATGAAGAGGCATAAAAAGAAGAATGCCGATCATCTGCTTGAAATTCTCGATTCCTTGCCGGGGGAGAAAATTGCGCCCCTGCCGGGGCGATTGATAAAATCGCCGCTGGACGCGGCGGAGATGTCGGAACAGATTGAGTCAACACAATTTCATTCCCACAAAGACACCTCCTGTGGCAAGGCCGGGTATGAGTCCGAGAAAACCTGTCGAAGAGCCATCAAGAACCGTCTCAGGAGGGGTGGGAACACAAGCCGTCTCAGACCCTACTTCTGCGAGAAATGCCACTTCTGGCACATGACAAGCTCCGGAAAGCGGAACAAGCCAAGACCATGAACGGAATCTCACCACCACCGAAGAATGTTCTCGGCTTCTCCGTGAAGACCTCGAGCTGGGACAGGGACAAGCCGCCAGCCCAGTCGTCTTTCGGATCCTATGACAACAGCCGCCGGTTCATCGCCAGCCAGACCCCGATCGTCGAGCCGACAAGAGAGGAGCTGGAATGGTATGCCAGACAGAATCAACCGTTCCCCACGGACGACTTCGACACAAACGCCCAGACATGGCTGGATGAAATGCTTGGGGAAGATGTGCTCTGCAAGCATTGCGGAAACACCCTGGTCATGCAATACAACGTGATGAGAGACGGATGGATGGTTCACTGCACCTATTGCGGGGCCTGTGGTCCGTGTGAGCGGGATCAGGCCGCAGCGGTCGAAGGGTTCATCAGATTTGTCAACATAGAAACAGGATAGAAAGATGGAAGAAAACCAGGAAAAACCCCAGACGCTTGAGCCCGAACAGCAACAATGGATGCAGAAGTTCGGACTGACGATTCACATGACCCTTGTCCCCGAAATGAACCGGCTTATCACCCCGGACCGCCCGCGGGGAGCCGATCCCTCCCAAGTCCAGATCTTCACCCGGATCAGCTCGAACGAGGATCACAAGATCATCCATTCCGACTACGTGCGGAACACGCGAGGACAGCTGAAGAAGCTGATGAAAGCGCAGTTCGACCTCGCCATGAAAGAGCTGCTCGCACATCGTTTCGACAGCTCCGGACAAATCAAACCAAAACCAAAAGACGATGACGAAGAATGAAAATTCACTTGGGACTCCTGATTCTGGCGATCGAGATCACGATCATACTGGCGTTCCTGATCTGGCTCATGAGTTGAGTCAACGCAAGAAGGAGCTGCTCGAAATCTTCCAGTTTTGCGTTCCCTGTCTCGGATGGCCCGAAACGAGACCACCGGGCTCGGAAACTCCTGATGTCGGACGGACATTGCAGGCGGTTCAGGCCGTCATGGTGAATATGTTCGTCGCCGAAAAAAGGCTCGATGGCGTCAGGGCCCGCCTCAAGTCGGCCACTTCCGATCTTTCGGATCTGAATGCAACCTTCGAGCTCCGTCACAATGCCGACAGCCGCGCAAGGAAATACTGGAGCGAAACCCATCCCGAGACCGAGGGACTAGTGTGGCCGGACCACGCCGACATGGTGACGTGGCTGATGGACATCTTCGACAAGATCGCCACCCTGCTCGCAAAATACGATGCGGCTCGAGTGTGCGAGCTGCCGGACGACAAGACCATCGATCCCCTCACGGAAATGAAGTGGAAGTGGGCCGACAATTTCATGGTTGACCTCCGGCGAATCATGAAGGGAGAAAACATCTATGAAGGATCTTTGGGGAAATCCGATCACTCCAGAGGAAACAAAGGGGAAGCGTGACAAATCCGCTCGGGGCAACCCGGCTCCCATTGGTTCCGGTCCGGACGGCGAGTTCTGCCGGACCTGTCGACACGCCTACTATCACGAGACTGCCAAACGATACTGGAAATGCGCCCTGGTCAAGCCGACCCGAGGGCTCAAGACCGACATCCGGCTCAAATGGCCAGCCTGTTCCCGGTGGGAACCAAAAGAAGAAGGCCAGGAAGCCCACCCCTGAGCCTCCCGGCCTTCAGCATGCACATCGCCATCAGTGCAGATCTGGCATCCGGATCACGTATGAGCTGGCGGGCCGGCAGTGCCGTTGAGTCCGGTGATGATCCAGCCCTTCGTGTCATCCACGTAATGAAGGTTGGCCGTGTCCTTCACATCGGCAAAAACGATCGTCGCCCATCCGGTCGAAGTGGACGGGGTGAGAGTGCCATTGCCGCCGTCGCTGACGAGGACAATGGTGAGATCCTGCCCCGGAACACCATCGGCGAGGGTAAGGGCCTCAGCTCCGCCAGTGGTCTTCACGACCAGCCGGTGGGTCACAGGAATGGCGAGAGTCCCTCCATCCACCGCAACGGCTCCAGGATCAATCGTGTTCGCGTTGATCCAGCTCCAGACGAATTCCTTGTTGTCCTCGTCCGAGGTGACACAGGTGTAGATCCGGTTGTCGGTCTCGCGCTGTGTCCCGGCGGATGCCGCGGTGCCGTCCACCCCGGCGGTTGTCTGGGTCACCCCGGAGGCCGTCAGATTCTCGTAGATCGGCCAGCCGTTCGGCCCAACCCCGTGCTCGTCACAGGTGATGACGGCGTTGTTGGTGTCGTCGACCGCCGTGAACGGGACGTCCCCGCTGGTATGAAGGGCCGTGATTGCGGCCACGACGGCATCAACCAGCTCGGAATCGTCGACCTCGTCTCCGGCAGTTGTGGTCCCGAGGGTTGCAGCATCGAAGACGTTGCCCACAGCCGTGAACGTCTCAGTGGTCGCAATCGAATCACCCGCAACACCCCCCGTCCGGGCCGTCAGGATCACAACCCCGGCCCCTCCGCCAGCAGCACTGACGGTCGCATGAGCCGTATTGACCCCGTCGGTTCCGTTGATGGCGGCCACAATGTTCGCAGCCGTCTCGAGGAGGTTGTCACCCACCGCGATATCGCCAGCCGAAGCCGCGGTCTCGACGAACGTGTAGACGGTCGTGTCCACTGTCATCGTGTCGGCATCAGCCGGGTCAATGACTGTCGCAAGGGTCAGGGTGCCCTGCGATTTGCCCGCATACGATGTGATGTCGATCGGGAAATAGACCGGATCCACTCCGGCGGTCGTTCCGCCCAAGGTGCCGGAACCGTCCATCGTGACGTTCGTGGCGGCTTCCGTGAAGACCAGCGCATCACCACCGGCACCGAGGTTCCGGGCCGTCACAACAACCGTGGAGGCCCCCACATCCGCCCGGGCGGTGACGAAGGCATTCGCGGTCACGTTGATACCGTCAGTCCCGTTCACCGCAGCGGCGAGGTAGTTCGCACATTCCGCAGCAGTCGTGCCGATTTGAACATCACCCGCCGAAGCAGCAGTGGTCTTCCATGTGTAGGTCGTCCCGGCAATGTCCATTGTCTCGGTGTTCGACGGCAGCCCGGCCAATGTGACGGTCCCTTGGGCCTTCACCGGCTCGGCACCAGCATTACTCGGCGTCACACCATCACTGGCGTTCAGCTCAAAGTAATAGTCCCCGAGACCGAAGATCTCGCCGTCGAGATCATGGTCAACAGCCGCCAACGTGAACACTCGTGCCACCGAATCCGTCGGGGCTCCATTCTCAGCCAGAAGGCCGCTCTCGGTGTTGCCGGGAGTCCGAACAAACGGACGGTTGGACCGGTTCACCAAGTCAATCGCGTCATCCCGCGGAGGCGGGTTGTCGTTTGCAGGCCGCTGACGCAGGCGCAGCCATTTCAATACTCCACTCATTTCTCTTGTTGGTTCGTCTCAATGTTCCATTCAAGGAGACGCTGAATCTTACTCTCTGAGCCACTTGCGTCAACGCAAATCAGAAGACGCGCTCCTGATTTTTCCTCCTGTTCCTCCTCCTGTTCCTCCTCCGCTCCCGGCGGCTCTTCGCGCCCCGGTCATGCCAGACCCGGGAATCGACAGCCTCGGTGAAACTCTTCCAGCCAACAGGTGTGCCATATCGAGCCTCGCGCGGAATGAACGGCAGCATGGGAATGACCAGACGCAGGCGGTCCAGATTCGAGACATCCTCGACTTGTGCGTTTGACTCGAAATAGGGCCAGCTGAGAAGGTGGTTTATGCCAATCGTGAAATACGACCGGTCCGCAACAGAATTCCGATACCCCTTGGACATGTTGTAAACGAACCGCGAAAACCCGCTTGCGGAAAGCTGTCCGTCCTCTCCCGGAGGCCCGAGGGAAATTCCTGCAAACTCACCACTGCTCAAATCCATGTCGAAGAAGCTTTCCGCAGCCATCTTGGTGAAAAGTTCCTGAAGGTCTCCGCCAAGATTTGTCGAGAAGAAGAGCCCGGGACCGGGCATCTGGGCAATCACATCCCCCACACCCCGCACGCCAAGCCGGGCAACGTCCTTGCGGAACTTCTCATCGCTGAACCTGTTGTTCCGCATGTCGTATCCATAGGGCCGGTAGGCACCGAAACCCAGCAGGCTCACCCAACCCATGATCGTCTTCAACCGTTCATCCTCCCCTTCGCCCAGTCCGAAACACCATTTCAGCACATCCTCCTTGTCCTCCTCGTCAATCAATCCCGACTTCGCCGCAAGCCAAGTCATTCCTGCAACCACGGCCTCATAGCGAGCCACCTGATAGGCGACGTTCTGAAGCACGTTGGTTGCGAGCAGACGAGCTCCGGAAACCTTTGTCTCCTTGTCCGCACCCTTCACCATCATGTCGCCGGAAGCATAGGAGTTCCCAGCGAGCGTAACCAAGTGATTGGAAAACGTTGAAAAAAGCCCTCTGGCAATCTCGCCGAAAACGGAATCCGTGCGCTGGAACAGCGTTCCCTTCTTGCTCGTGTCGGATTCCGCAAGCAGGTCAACCACCGCGATCCGCGCCTGTGTCCGCATGTCGTTGGAAATGACATCCGCATATTCGCCCTCCAGAATCTTATCGATAGTGACATCAGTGTCGTGGGTCTCGGAAAGCGTTGGATCAGCAGCCATGCGGGCCTCGATCCCCTTCTTGATCTCCCACATGAAAATCGTGTGCGCCGTTACTTTTTCCGCCGCCCCGATCGTCCGCGCAAGACCCGCCTTGATCCCTTTCCTCATCGCCAGCCGGGGCACATTCCGCATTGCGTCCAGAGTTCCGCCTACCCTGTTCAGGTATCCATGACCGGTGTTGAACGTGGTCGAAAGATTGGAGAACTTCGGCGTGGCCGCCCTCGCCGCATCGTAGAATAAATCGATCCCCTCCGCGTTCCGCAAGTAGATCGTGAAACCGTTCTCACGCACGAACTGTTCGACCCTGTGAGCCCGCTGGGACAACGAGCCGTGTGTGCTCAAGGGAGTCAGGTGCAGGAAGTTCCCCATCACAGCCTTCGCAAACTCCCATGTCGAGCCAACATTGCCGCGGTCATAGATCCCGGCATAGGCCGCCATGCCGAACACCGACTGCGCATACAGCTGCTTGAACGAGATCAGCTTCGTTCCCATCCCGATCATTCCAACATCCTCAACCCCTCTCTGAACCGCCGTGCTCTCGTCCTGCCCCATGACATCGTTCCTCAGGATGGTCTGCATCAACTGGGCAAGAGACATGCCGATCTCCGTCATCCTCGTCTCAACATCCATGCTGTCCCAGTCGGACTGCTCGGCCTGTCCCCTGAAATAGGTGCCGAACGCGCCACGCCGGTCGTTGAGGTAATCGAGTTTCTTGTTCTCCTTCACGTCGACTTCCCCGAACATTTCCCTCAACAACGCGATCCCTGCATAGTTGTTGATCCTGTAGCTCATGTCATTGAGCAACTCCACGGGTGCGCGAACACCGCTCACATCAAGGATCTGAAGAAGGTTCGGGTCGAAGCTGACCATGGGGTTCTTCAACCACTTCGCGCCCCGGAGACTGACGGCGTCATCAGCCTCGCCGCCCCGGTCCTCCAGCCCTTTCCGGTAGCGCCAGATCCGCTTCCAGCTGAATGCCATATTGCTCCGATCGAGAAGGTGTCTGTTTCCCCCATCGGCCCAGGTGTTCACATTCTCCCCAGAAAACTCCTTGCCGCTGATCAATTGGCCGTGCGCCTGAAACACATGCTTCATGTAGCCGAAGACATCATCGAGGAAATTTCCGTATTCACGGGCTTCCCTGGACATCCCTTCGACGATCTTTTCAACAGCCGTTTCATCGCCGTCGCGTATTGCCTCAAGATGGGGCCGAAGCTTTGTGAACAACGCCTCCGCAATCTTTCGCTCCGAAAGGACGGTGACGTTGTTGTTCTTCATCGTCGCCCGCAAGTAGTTGGCCATCTCACCGGGCCTCTTCTTCAACTCGTTGAAGTCGATGGAGA
>Ga0180436_10004421_pt1 | contig 12624 bp, 7 predicted proteins | sample SS_ome_2_FD_132434 | JGI IMG/M metagenome (GOLD analysis project Ga0180436, IMG submission 132434) | Hypersaline lake sediment archaeal communities from the Salton Sea, California, USA - SS_3_S_2 metaG | ecosystem: Environmental > Aquatic > Non-marine Saline and Alkaline > Hypersaline > Sediment...
CTCCAAAGGAAATCCCCCCCTGCATCTTCAATAAGCCGTGCAGCGAAGCTCCCTCCTCCCGCCATATGCCAGGTATCCTTCCAGGGCAATCCGGTGAGTACCTTGGGTTTGTTCTTCGCCTGTAAAGCCAATGCAGAGAGGTGAGTGTATGAAGAGTCGATCAAATGGAAAAATTCGGAGGCCTGCTCCTCCTGATTGTAAAAACAGGAGAAGAAATGTATCCACTCCGTTTTCCCAAGGGGGTGAGGCTCCAGGTATTCTCCGCAAAATACAACAGGGATTTTCAGTTCCTTAAGTTTTTCAAGTGTGGCTACCACGTTCCCTTCCACCCCGTATATGAACATAACATCGGGATCAAGCTCCACAATGGATTCGTAATTCAGGCCCTGACCGTAGCCCACATCCGCTAGCCGACCAGAGGATATTCTTTCTCTGATTTCCGGACTATAAATGAAATCGCTCCCTGACAATCCCACCAGGGACGAGGCCTGACCCAATTGCTCTATCATGGCCACGTGAGTGGTTGACAGAACCACTACCCGTTCCACCGGAGTCCTGATCCAGCTAAGATCCTGCAGGCTATCGGGCAACAGGTCTCTCCGGGACGACAAAACATAATCGTAGCTTACATTCCTGCTGTACTGCCAGGGATTACGCACGGTGAGTACTTTATAGCTTCCTTCATCCCTGATGCTGAAGCCTGAGGCATAGCTGTTTGAGGAATACGCAGTGTGCGGGGAATCTGTACGGGTCCGGGAAGGATTCTGGCATCCCAGAAGCACTGAGCCAAGCAAAAGCAGCATCAGGCATCTCATCGTCCCGTAAGGATTATTTTGTGATTTTCGCTGTAATTCCTCTCTCTGATACTGATCAGGTAAATCCCGGGCGGCCAGTATCCGGAATCCAGTGTAGCCCTTCCTTCATGATCCAGTTCGCCGCGGAACAGCAGGGCTCCGGAAACATTTCGAACCGTAAAAGTTGCCCCATTGGCAGTATGATCCAAAGAAGATATGCTAAATCTGTCCGAGGCCGGATTGGGAAAAATCCGGTAATGTGCTTTTTCTGCTTCCTGAAGCGGTTCCAGGGAACTGGGATTATAACCACCCAGGATTCCCACTCCGCTGGAGGTGGGATCCAGCCACTGTGCCAGCTCGTTGCCTTTTTCCTGTTCATAGTCCCAGGCCACGCCAAAACGGGTAAAATAATCGTCGTAGTTGGGTGCAAGGTTATAAATGACCCGGTCCAATCCCGCATCGTATCCGATGGAATCGCCACACCTGGCTCTTCCTCCGCTCAGGGTACCTATAACCCTTCCAGCACTATTAAACAGGGGCCCTCCGGAGGATCCGCCTTCCGTGGTACCCACGTCCCATTCCTTGACCCACCAGTAAGAAAAATAATGATAGTCTTCCAGGTCGGCATAGGGCACATCGCCCGGCTGGGCTGGAATGGAAGGGATTTCATAATCGAAGCTTATCTTCTTAACGTCGCCCCAGGGATGATGAATGGTCGTTGCAGGGGTGGTCTGAAAATCGGATCGGTCCCAGCCCGCATAATAGGCATTAAAGTTGGCCGGAGGAGTCAGGGACAGTTCCACCAGGCTGAAATCCAAGCTATCCCCTACCGAAAGGAGGGCCGATTCGTAAATGGACATATTCAGGGGGCCATCCTCTCCAAAGCATTCTGCACTCTGGTAGTTGAACTGGAAGAGGGTTCGTTCTGCCTGCAGGCTATTTCCTAAACAGTGCTGAGCAGTAAGCAGATAGGGTGTACCGTCGTAGGCGGTGTTGTTAACCAGCACCCCTGTACAGTATTCAAAAAACCCTGACTTTTCAATATACAGTCTGACCACCGAAGGTTTGACCCTCCACCAGTCGTCTCCTTCCGTGCAATTGACATCAATTTCACAGTCCTGCGAGCAATCAAAGGTCCCGGCCGGACAATTCTCAGGTTGTGCCTGGTGCTCCATATCCAGGAAAGCATGGGACAAGGCCTCCAGCTCAAGCTCTCCGTAGTGCTCCATATCCAGGGGAACCTGCATCTCAACCACCAGTTCCTGTCCGGGAACATGACCCACTAAAAGCCGGCGGGAGCTTTTGTTGTTAGCGGAAGTAAAGGCTCCCTTCTCACGTCTTTGTGAGGGATCGTAGACGAAGACTTTTACGCCTGGCTCCAGCTCCCAGGAAGAAAAGACGGCTCCCAGGGAATAAGCTTCCGGCGATATTACATGTACCCTCCACACCTTCATATCTCCTTCCTGCTGCCACAAGCCATGTACATCGGGATGAAGATTGACCTGGCGTTTGATGGCAAAGCGCAAAGGCTTGGCATAGCTTTCCCTGTTAGCTTCCCGTAAAGAACGTATCTCCAGGGGATCGGGCGGTGGCAGGGCATAGATCACTCCCGCTGCCTTCAGAGTTCGGTTTATTCCCAGGGCATTTCCGGGTGCTTCGACCTGTCCCTTCAGATTTACTGTGCCGATCAGCAGCAAGAGGACCTGGAATTGTAATATGTTCCGGAATTGTAACTTCATAGTTGAAAGTCCGCATCATTAGCGGTGATTCTAAAAGTAGAAATAAAAGCCAAAGGAGAAAAATTTTTACTTTTGCTTAAAAGCTGACAAATGAAGCCCGAGCAGGCAAAATCAAGGATCCAGGAATTAAGGAAGGTGCTGCAAGAGCACAATCACAACTACTATGTCAGGTCCTCCCCTTCCATTTCTGATTTTGAATACGACCTGCTAATTAATGAGTTACAAACCCTTGAGGCGAAATTCCCGGACTTCGATGATGACAATTCCCCCTCCCGCCGGGTGGGTAGCGACCTGAACCGTGAATTCCAAAGTTTTCCGCATCGTTATCCCATGCTATCGCTGGGCAATACTTACAACAAAGAGGAGCTGGCTGATTTTGATCAGAGGGTAAGAAAAGTGCTCGGAGAAGAGGTGAGCTACTATTGCGAGTTAAAATACGACGGGGTGGCCGTGGCTCTGACTTATCAAAACGGGGAACTATACCGGGCACTTACCCGAGGGGACGGCACACGTGGCGACGATGTAACACATAATGTAAGGACCATCCGTAGTGTACCCCTGAAACTTCAGGGAAAGGATCTTCCTTCGGAGCTGGAAATCCGCGGTGAGGTCATACTTCCCACTGCAGGCTTTGAGGAAATGAACCGCAGACGGGTTGAGCTGAATGAAGAAGCCTTTGCCAATCCCCGAAATGCTGCTTCCGGAACCCTAAAAATGCAAAATTCCTTCCTGGTGGCTCAGAGGCCGCTGGACTGCCTGATCTATTACATACCCGGGGAACAACTATTATTTCCTACGCAAAGCGAAAGCCTGGAAAAGGCTCGAGAATGGGGCTTCAAAGTCCCCGCTGAGGGTTTGCTGGCCGGATCGCTGGAAAAGGTCTTTGCCTATATCGATTCCTGGGAATCGAACCGCGAAAAGCTTCCCTACGACATTGACGGGGTGGTGATCAAAGTCGATTCCATTGCCCAGCAGCAGGAATTGGGATTTACGGCAAAAACCCCTCGCTGGGCCATCTCCTATAAGTTTAAGGCAGAACAAGCCCTATCGCGCTTGCTAAGCATCGATTTTCAGGTGGGACGAACGGGAGCGGTTACTCCCGTTGCCAATCTGGAAGCGGTGCAGCTCGCCGGCACTACAGTGAAAAGGGCTTCGCTGCATAATGCCGACCAGATCAGTCTCCTGGATATCCGGATCGGCGACCATGTTTATGTGGAAAAAGGAGGTGAAATCATTCCTAAAATTGTGGGTGTGGATCAGAGCAAAAGGGAGGCTGGGAGTGAAATATTTCGCTTCATAAGCCACTGTCCCGAATGCGGAAGTCAATTGCTCAGAAAGGAAGATGAAGCAGCTCACTACTGTCCCAACGAACTTAACTGTCCGCCCCAGATCAAGGGAAAAATCGAACATTTCATCAGCAGGAAGGCCATGGATATTAATGCAGCGGAAGCCACCATTGAACTCTTGTACAGCAAGGGTCTGGTCAGGGATGTGGCCGACCTGTATAGCTTGGAAATGACTACTGTTCAGAACCTGGAGCGCTTTGGAGAAAAGTCGGCCAGGAATCTGCTTGACAGTATTGATGCATCCAGAAAAGTAGGTTTTCCACGTGTGCTCTATGCCCTGGGAATCCGCTATGTGGGGGAAACAGTGGCCCGAAAACTGGCCGAGGCTTTTTTGAGTCTGGATAAGCTGCTTAGCGCCAGTCAGGATGAGCTCGAAGCGGTGGATGAGATCGGTGAAAGAATAGCCCAGTCGGTAATTGGCTACTTTCAGGACGAAAGTAAGCTGAAGCTTGTAGAACGACTCAGGGCCGCAGGTGTGATGCTTGAAATGGAAGCTCCTGCGGAAAAACAAAGTGCTTCGCTCTCCGGCTTATCCTTTGTGATTTCGGGTGTTTTTCAAAATCATTCGAGGGACGAGCTAAAAAATCTTATTGAGCAGAACGGGGGTAAGAACTCCAGCTCCATCAGCGCACGCACCCATTTCGTGGTAGCCGGTGAGAATATGGGACCCAGTAAATACGAAAAAGCCCAAAAACTGGGTATCCCCATCATCACTGAAGAGGATTTCATGGAAATGTTGTCTTCGTAAGAATCTTTTAATTGTACTTTTGTGGGCATGGCAGGAATCAGAGAACAAATAGGAAGAAAGGTACTGAGTAGAAAACTTAAGGGCTTCAGCCGCAACACCGAGGTACATAACTTTGAGACTGCCAGAACTGCCGCAATTGTGTTTGACACCAGCGTGCCCGATGCCTTCCCGGTCATCAAAGAATTCAGAGAAAAAGCAGAACAAAGCGGGCTAAAATGCAGTGTATACGGATATGTGCCTCAGAAAGAGGTGCCCCAGGAGATGCTCTTCTGGAAGAACTTTTTCTTCATTACCAAAAGCAACCTGAACTGGTACCTGAAACCATCAGGTGAGGCGGTCGACACCTTCTTCAGCGAGGATCCGGATATGCTGGTGGATTTCTCCCAGGGACTTCCCCTGGAACTGCAGTTTCTTGTACAACTGAGCCCTGCCCGCTTTAAAATAGGCTGTTATACCGACCAAAAAAACGATTATGACCTGATGATCCAGCTGAGCGAGCAGGATGATATGGCTTACCTTTCAGAGCAAATCAGGCACTATGTTTCCATGTTGAATCCTGTAAAATAATTTAGCTATGGCTGTTTCAGATAAATTCAAAGGTACGGGTGTGGCCATGATCACCCCTTTTAATAAGGACGGGGAGATTAACTTCAAAGCCCTGGAAGAACATACCGACAGGCTAATCCAGCAAGGAACGGCTTACCTGGTCGTTCTCGGAACCACCGCTGAAACCCCTACTCTGTCGGGAAAAGAAAAGGCCGAAGTGGTTCGCTGCATTGTGGATAGCTGTGGTGGCAGGACACCCATCATGGTAGGTGTTGGAGGTAACGACACAAGGGCTGTTACCGAAGATCTAAAAAATCCCATGTTAAAGGGTGTACAAGCCATCCTGAGTGTTGCACCCTATTATAACAAACCCTCTCAGGAAGGGATTTATCAGCATTTTTCTTCCATAGCTGCCGTATCTGACTGGCCGGTTTTGCTTTACAATGTGCCCAGCAGGACAAGTTCGAACATTGCTGCTGATACGGCTTTGCGACTGGCCAACGATTTTCAGGACAAGTTCCTGGGAATTAAAGAAGCCTCGGGCGACTTTACCCAGCTGATGGATATTCTTAGGGACCGGCCCGAGGGATTTTTGCTCCTGTCGGGAGACGATGCAATCACCCTTCCCATGATTGCTGCCGGCGGTGACGGAGTCATCTCTGTTATCGGTAATGCCTATCCTGCATTGATGTCCACCCTGGTAGCTGCTGCCCTGGACGGATCCTATGAGAAAGCCAGAGAACTTCATTATCGCTTATTTCCGATGATGAAAGCCATATTCAAGGAAGGGAATCCAGCGGGCGTAAAGGCCAGTATGGAGATACAGGGATGGATCGAGAATGCCCTGAGGCTTCCCCTTATCCCGGTCACCCATCCCCTCTATGAGGAGATAGCCCTGCTGCATAAAGAGCTTTTGAAAATCTAGCCTCCCACCTTGCCGTGACAGGCCTTGTATTTCTTACCGCTTCCGCAGGGACAGGGATCGTTTCTGCCCACTTTCTTTTCGACCCTGACCGGTTGTTGAACCTGGCTGCGACCATCCTTGCCTTTTCCTCCGCCAGACGGATCGTTGTAAGAGCTGGCTTCATCCTTGTTGGCTTCAAACTTGCTGAGATCCATTTTCTTGGGAGCCTCGGCACGTTGCACGCTCTCCGGATCGCGTAAGGGTATGTGGGCCTTCATAAGGGTGGCTATCACATCCTTATTGACCTTATCGATCATGGCCGTAAAGAGTTCAAAGGCCTCAAATTTATAGATCAGCAGGGGGTCCTTCTGTTCGTACTGCGCATTTCTTACACTCTGGCGCAGGTCGTCTAGCTCGCGCAGATGTTCCTGCCAGCTCTGATCGATGGTGGCCAGAATGATGCTTTTTTCGTAGGAACGTACCAGTTCCTTTCCTTTTGAATTGTAGCAGTTTTCCAGATTGGCCAGCACCTGAAAGACCCTGGCACCGTCTGAGACCGGAACCACTATGTTCTCATATACCTGGCGCTGGTGCTCATAGACCTGGTTGATCACGGGCATGGCCTGTTCGGAGATACTTTCCTGCTTCCGTTTGTAGGCCTCCAGCAGAATTTCGTAAATCTTTTCCACCAGCTCGCTGTCGTTCATGCTTTTAAATTCATCGGCCGAGACCGGTGATTCAATGGACAGATGGCGGATCAGTTCCAGCTTAAAACCATCGTAATCGCCACTGGCATGGAAGTCGCCCACAATGCTCTCGGTGACATCGTACATCATGTTGGCAATATCCAGACCGATGCGTTCTCCGTAGAGTGCATGCTTTCTGCGCTTGTAAATCACTTCGCGCTGGGAGTTCATCACATCGTCGTATTCCAGGAGGTTTTTCCGTATCCCGAAGTTGTTCTCCTCCACTTTTTTCTGTGCACGTTCGATGGACTTGGTAATCATGGAATGCTGGATCACCTCCCCTTCCTTCAAACCTAACTTGTCCATCATTCCGGCTATGCGTTCCGATCCAAACAGACGCATCAGATCGTCTTCAAGACTCACGTAGAACTGGGAAGAACCCGGATCTCCCTGTCGGCCCGAGCGACCCCGCAGCTGGCGGTCTACCCGCCTGGAATCGTGACGTTCTGTACCAATGATGGCCAGTCCCCCGTCGCTTTTCACCTGATCGTTAAGCTTGATGTCGGTTCCCCTACCTGCCATGTTGGTGGCGATGGTTACGGTTCCTGCCTTACCTGCCTGGGCCACTACCTCGGCTTCACGCTGGTGCAACTTGGCATTTAGTACGTTATGAGGTATTTTTCTGATCTTGAGCATTTTTGACAGAAGCTCACTAACCTCCACGGTGGTTGTACCTACGAGGGAGGGACGACCCGATTGATTGAGCTTTACCAGCTCATCGATTACAGCATTGTACTTTTCCCTTTTGGTTTTATAGACCAGGTCTTCACGATCGTCTCTGACAATGGGACGATTGGTGGGTATTACCATCACATCCAGTTTGTAGATGTCCCAGAATTCGCCCGCTTCAGTTTCGGCGGTACCGGTCATCCCGGCCAGTTTGTGGTACATCCTGAAGAAATTCTGCAGGGTAATGGTAGCCCAGGTCTGGGTGGCTGCTTCCACCTTAACATTCTCTTTGGCTTCTATGGCCTGATGCAGTCCGTCGCTGTACCTTCTCCCCTCCATAATCCGGCCGGTCTGCTCATCGACGATCTTGACCTTGTTGTCCATGACCACATACTCCACTTCCTTTTCGAACATGGCATAGGCCTTCAGCAACTGGTTGACCGTATGTATCCTTTCAGATTTTACAGCATAATCCTGAAGCATCTTATCCTTCACCTCCAGTTTTTTCTTGTCGGGCATATCGGATTTTTCAATCTCCGCCACCTCCGAACCAATATCGGGCAGGATAAAAAAGGACGGATCGTCGGAGGACCCGGTGATCAGGTCAATTCCTTTTTCCGTGAGTTCCACAGAATTCTGTTTCTCCTCGATGATGAAATAGAGATCGTCTGTGACCAGGTGCATGTTTTTACTCTGCTCCTGCATATAGTGGTTCTCGGTTTTCAAGAGAAGGCTTTTGTTACCTTCTTCACTTAGGAGTTTGATCAGGGGCTTGTATTTTGGAAGCCCTTTATGGGATTGCAGCAGTTTAAATCCTGCCTTTTCGTTCTCCCCTTCTGCCAGCAACTTCTTTGCCTCGGAGAAAAAACCGTTTACCAACTGGCGCTGTGCACTAACAATGCGATCCACCTTGGGTTTGTATTCTCCAAATTCCTGGTCGTCCCCTTTGGGAATGGGACCTGAAATAATCAATGGGGTCCTTGCGTCGTCGACCAGTACCGAGTCCACTTCATCCACAATGGCATAATTGTGCTTGCGCTGAACCAGTTCGCCCGGAGTATGGGCCATATTGTCGCGCAGGTAGTCAAATCCGAATTCGTTGTTGGTCCCAAAGGTGATATCGCTGTTGTAAGCCTTCCTCCTGGCTTCGGAATTGGGCTGGTGCTTGTCAATACAATCCACGGTGAGTCCGTGAAACTCATAGATGGGTCCCATCCATTCGGAGTCCCTTTTGGCCAGGTAATCGTTTACGGTAACCACATGAACTCCTTTTCCGGTAAGTGCATTCAAAAATACAGGCAGCGTGGCTACCAGGGTTTTTCCTTCCCCTGTGGCCATCTCTGCAATTCTTCCGCTGTGAAGGGCCACACCACCGATGAGCTGAACATCGTAATGCACCATGTCCCAGGTAATCTCGTTACCTCCGGCCATCCATTTGTTTTTCCAGATGGCGCGATTTCCTTTGATCTCGACCGAATCCCTGGAAGCGGCCAGGGCACGATCGTAGTCAAGGGCACTTACCTCAATCTCTTCATTTTCCTTAAACCTACGTGCAGTCTCCTTGATTACTGCAAAGGCCTCAGGCAGGATCTCATTCAATACCACCTCGTATTCCTCATCGATCTTATCCCCCAGCTCGTCAATCTCCTTGTAAATGGCTTCCTTTTCGCTCACATCCACTTCGGGATCTTCCGCTTTTGCTTTTAGCTCATCCAGGTTGTTTTTATCTTCAGCCACAAAGTCAGCCACCTTTTGTTTCAGTGCGGCAGAGCGTTCGCGGATCTGGTCGTTGCTAAGTTCCAGCAGAGGATCGTAAACTTTTTTGATCTTCTCCACATAAGGCGTCACTTCGCGCATATCGCGATCGGCCTTGTTCCCCAGAAATTTTCCAAGTATTTTATTGACATCCATGATCCGATGTGATTATTTGGTTTGAAACTGATGTTTGAGAAAGGACAAATTTACCCTTTTTATCGGTCTTGAACTTTCAAATTGTGTACCAATCTCAAAAACATGCGATTTTGTCAGGTATTAGATGATACAGGGGTGTTATTCAGGTGCTGAAACCGAGCTTGCGAGCTCAGCGTAGCTAAATCTTTAGCATAGCTAAACATTTATAGGCACCTTGAAATAACACCCCTGTATCTAAATGTCTGATGAAGAGAGGAGAACCTTCGCTTATTCTGCGGAGGCTTCGCCCTCACCACGCATGGACATAATGTCGCGGTCGAACATGTATAAATTCTGTTTACCCAGCAGATTCAGCTTGTCGATGATGGCTTTTACGGAGGCTTCCTCTTCGATTTGCTCGGTCACAAACCACTGGATCCAGTTCTGGGTGGTGTAATCATTTTCGGCAATGCAAACGGCCACAATATCGTTGATGGAGCCGGAAATAAACTTTTCATGCTTGAGCACGGCATCAAAGGCTTCAAAGACATCACCGAAATCAGACGGGGGTGTATCTATGCCGGGAATTATGGCTATGCCATCACGTTCATTGACGTATTTCACCAATTTCAGCATATGGACCCTCTCTTCTTCGGCCTGGGCATAGAGCCAGTTGGAGACTCCCTCAAATCCTTTGTTTTCGGCCCAGGAGGCCATTGATAGATAAAGTTGCGAGGAATAGTCCTCCCGTTCAATCTGCAGATTCAGTATTTCTTCGACTTTCTTTGGTAACATGGTATAAATGTTAGTAGGTTATTAAGATACTAGGTTATTGGGTTATTGGGTTATTGGGTTATTGGGTTATTGGGTTATTGGGTTATTGGGTTATTAAGTTAGTGATTCTCATTAACTCACTAACATATTAACCCTTTAACTTTCTTCTTACATATTCTCGATAATGGCGCTCCCAAACTCAGAACACTTCAACTCGGTGGGATTGTCCATGAGCCTGGCAAAGTCGTAGGTGACACTCTTTTTCAGAATAGCCTCCTGCAAACCATGGATAATCAGTTCTGCAGCTTCGTTCCAACCCATGTATTCCAGCATCATCACTCCCGAAAGAATCACCGAACCGGGATTCACCTTGTCAAGGCCTGCATACTTGGGAGCCGTTCCGTGGGTGGCTTCAAAAATTGCATGACCTGTTTCGTAATTGATGTTTGCTCCGGGAGCAATTCCGATTCCTCCAACAATGGCAGCCAGTGCATCGGAAATATAATCGCCGTTCAGGTTCATGGTGGCGATTACGGAATATTCTGCCGGACGGGTGAGTATTTGCTGCAGAAAGGCGTCAGCAATCACATCTTTAATGATGATCTTACCTGCTTTCATGGCTGCGTCCTGGGCTTCATTGGCTTTGGCTTTCCCATCTTTCTCAGCAATACGGTCGTACTGGTTCCAGGTAAATACCTTATCACCGAATTCCTTTTCGGCCAGTTCATATCCCCACTGCTTAAACTGTCCCTCGGTATATTTCATGATGTTTCCCTTATGTACCAGGGTTACCGAAGGCAGATTATGGCGAACTGCATACTGAATGGCACCCCTTACCAGGCGGGAAGTCCCTTCCCTGGATATGGGTTTGATACCAATAGAAGCAGATTCGGGAAAACGAATGGTGCTAACACCCATTTCGTCCAGCAGGAATTTCTTTACTTTCTCACCTTCTGCAGAATCGGTCATCCACTCAATACCTGCATAAATGTCCTCAGAGTTTTCACGGAAAATCACCATATCGGTGGTACTCGGATCTTTGACCGGAGAAGGCACACCTTTGTAATATTTAACCGGGCGAAGACAAACATAAAGATCCAGAATCTGACGCAGGGCCACATTTAAAGATCTGATTCCTCCACCCACCGGGGTGGTCAGGGGACCTTTGATGGCCACCAGGTGTTCGTGAATGATATCGAGGGTTTCTTCGGGAAGCCACTGTCCGGTCTCATTAAAGGCCTTTTCCCCAGCCAGTACTTCTTTCCAGACAATTTTCTTTTTGCCCTTATATGCCTTTTCCACTGCGGCATCCAGGACTCTAACAGAGGCAGCCCAAATATCAGGGCCCGTACCATCGCCTTCAATAAAAGGTACAATTGGATAATCGGGAACTGTGATTTTCCCCATTTGGTTGGTGATCTTTTCTCCGGTCATATTTTTTTTTATTTCTGTGGGTTATTGTATAAAGTTACAAATGATCCTCCTGAATGTTCAATCGTCGAAATCAAGGTTAAATCGCGACTTGAGCAATCCAAGTTCAGGATTTTTCTTTATCAGGAAATCCAGTTTATCCTGTTCTGTATATATCTTTTTACCATTATCCTCACTTTCTGACACTTCCGCTACAATTTCCAGCCTGGGAAAGCCAGTATGGCTCTTGATAAAGCCTAATAAATCAGATTTAATATTCTTGTTAAAATTATCCCGCTGCGCTTCGCTGTTTAAGAACACCCTCACCTGGCCGTCTTCGCCCACGACCGGTTGATTGCTGCTCAGCGTACTGAATATTCGGGGTTTGCTTTTCTCCATGGAAAGGGCATATTCTTTCCAGGCAAGCTGAACCGCCTCCGGCTTGATTGGCAAAGGAGCAGCCCCTTCTTTGTTTTCCTGATCGAAGCCAGTCGCGGGTCCCTGATCCTCACTTTTCACACTGGGAACGCTTTCTTCCCCGGCAGCAGGGGTTCCGGAAGGCATTCTTAAACTGTCTTTGATGGAAATGCCCGGACCCCTGATCACGCGGGAAGCACCATTCCCATTATCTCTGTTCGGGCCAGGGTCATTGGGTAATGCCTCGCCCGCAGGTGCTTCTTTAGCGTCCACAAGCTCGGGAGCATCAGCCGGAGCCACTTCCTCATCGGGTGCATCAGCCGGAGCCACATCCATATCGGAGGCCTCTGCCTGAGCTACTTCCTCCCCGGGAACGTCAGCCTTAGACACGACCTCCCTTGCTTCATCGACCGGGGTTTCCGCCGTGTTGGTTTCCGCATCCGGGGAATCAGTTACTGTTTTTTTTTTTGATACCTCGGAGAGGTTGGCCAGCTTCACCATTGCCAGTTCAATGGTCAGCCTTTGATTCCGGCTTGCCCGGAACTGAATGTCGGCCTGATTGCATATCTCCAGACCTTCGTAAATAAATGGAAGGGATACCTGCTTGGACTGGGCCAGGTACTTCTCCCTGATCCCTGCCC
>Ga0180436_10004422_pt1 | contig 12624 bp, 11 predicted proteins | sample SS_ome_2_FD_132434 | JGI IMG/M metagenome (GOLD analysis project Ga0180436, IMG submission 132434) | Hypersaline lake sediment archaeal communities from the Salton Sea, California, USA - SS_3_S_2 metaG | ecosystem: Environmental > Aquatic > Non-marine Saline and Alkaline > Hypersaline >...
CGTACGGACGAGGTTCAGGGAATAATATTCACAAAAAACAACTTCAAATTCAATGGTTCAAAAGTCGACCGGCAATTTAGTTTCTCCAAAATAAACAGGCAGATACAGCAAAATATTTCGCGTGAATCTCGCATCAATACAAAACATAGCCGTGGACATGAATTGAATCCATTAGTAAATCTATCGTTATCAGCATATAAATACAGACATTTTGACCGAGAGAATCAAAGTTCTTCTGTAAATCTGAAGAAAAAGCACAAGAACAGGAATCGAGGGCTAGGAAGATAATTAAATAATTGAATATGAGTAACATTAGTTTAATAGCGGCCATGTTTGAGGAAATCAAAAAGAGGTTATCAACAATTGAAAAAGAGATGGAAAACAACAACAAACAAAAGTCCAAAGAAGATACTCCAAAACAAGAGGAACGACAGAAATTTGTATTGGCCCGTACGTTTCTGAATGAAATCCAACGGATAATAGAAACTTCGTCTCAAAGGGATTCTGATAAAACAAAATCAGAGATCCTGCGCATTAAAACTGATCTTACAAATCATATCAATCAGTTAGAAACAAGTATCGAAAGTTTAAAATGCTTTTCCAAAAAGAAGAAAAAGCTAATTGCTATCAATTCTTTTAAAACCTGGAAGATAGGTTCTATTATGATTTTAGTATTGCAATTTATTAGCATTGGCGGTCTGATGATCCAAAACTCAAGACTGGCTGACAACGATCTGAAATATAGATATATTAATTCCCTTCAAGGAATTGATTCAAAAGGTTTGAGATATATGGAAACAGTATTTCATATTAAGCGAGACAAAGAATTTATAAATGACATACGAAAAGCTGTGGAAGCATACGAATTGAATGTTAAAAAAGGACTTAAGGACAAACGAAATGGAACCAATCCTGAACCTGCAAATTCTCCTGATGAAAGCTTGCCAAAATGAATTCCATTCAATTTAGGTGATTCCAAATCACAAACAAATGTATTCAATTCAAACCGAACAAGCCTGCGGTTGCAAAAGACTTCGGCAATAACGCCATGCATGTATGGAATCTAAATTGGGTTATATGTTATTTGATATTCGATATTATCAGTTATTACAATTTCGTATAAATCATTGTCAACCTTAACAATTTCACCAACGGATGATTGTGGTTTTTTTGAAGACCTGAAACGACAAATTCGATTTGGCATATCTGCTTTTAATTTAATGGTATTTTTGTCCATATAAACTTTTACAAATCCGTGTTTTATCGGAACCGATGCATCAAACCAATCTAAGCCTGATAAGTTTGGTTCAATAAGGTACGACTTATATCCAGGTTCTAATGGCCGTACTCCGTCGATATTGGAAGTGCTACATTATAGATCATTCCAAAAATACAGTTGTAAACTAAAAGGTTGTTAGAGTAAAATAGACCTTTTCTACCATTCCCATCCAAATCCACTGTGGAACACAAAATCGTTTTTTGGAGAACCTTCAGCCGGTTTGTTGTCATAGTTTAATGTATAACCTAATTTCACGTAGAAGTCCAGCGGAAGATCATATTTCATATCAAATTTAAGATCTGCACGCCATCTGCCGGATTCAGTAATTCCCGGATAGGCTACCAGGTTTGTTAACAGGTTTAAATCACCCACGTTAAACAGATTAAGTTCAGTCCCAAAGAAACCTTCCCAGGTTTCTCTGTCAGCAGTGGTGGTACTTGAGTATTTTTCACTATTGTAGTTGGCTCCTGCAGAAAAACCCCAGTATAATACGTTAGTATGTACAATATATTTACCCAATCCCATTTTGCCACTTAAACGCAAGTCCAGTTGTTGTTCTGTATTTGTTGAGTTCGATATGGAAACCGCTGGATACCAGTCATGTGGAAGAAAATATTTAAAGGTCAATGATCCGTCTGTTCTTTTTATTTCGTCCACATCATCCTGATTTGTTTTTAAAAGGTTAAAAGTGGCATCCAATTGCCAGCGTTTGGCAATATATCCTAAGTTACTTCGCATGGAATACTGACTGAAATTATTGGCTTTGGTAATGTCCCAGCCAAAATCTACCGACGCATAAACCTGGCTCCAAAAACCCTGGTTAATATCGTCGAGAAAAACAATCTCAATTGGATTAACTTCAATATCCTGCCCATCATCAGTATGAATGACAAGTTTGCCATCTCCAGTTGAATTTACAGACCCATTATAACGATCGCCGGAGCTAAGTGTGATCAGAAAATAGGTTTTTGTGTAGATTTCTTTTATACCATCCCATTCAATGGTAAAATCATTGTCACTATACTCAGTTTCTGCCGTGAGTATATTCCGTTGCATTTGTTTTACTTCACCAATGATATAGTTTCCGTTATTAAAAATGATGGAATCGGGTTGCTGGGCCAATAAAATCGATATTCCAGCCAGCAAAAAAGTAAAAATCAGTAGAAATTTCTTCATGAGTAAAATCGTTTGAGTTGCTATTAGCAACTTGTATTTTTAATTTTTTTGGTATCAATGAAATTCTCAGTTCATTCAACCATTATCTGTTTAAGCGGGAACTAATTTGTTTTAATAATTGTATGAATTTCCTTCATAGCATCTTCCGTAAGGAATGGAATAAAACAATTGATCAGACCACGCATATAAACTGATTTCCTTTGCTGATAGCTCTCTGTATAATCGTAGAGCCTGTAGTTAATTATCCACGTAGTTAAAAGATTCGAGTGCTGAAAATTGAAAGCCTCGAAATAATCCTCATTTAAAATCTTGTCTGAGAAAAGTCCAATTGTAACTAAATAATCAGTTCTTTCCTTTAATCGTCTTTTATTGTTTAAATAGGTTTTCCGGATATATTCTTTAAGATCTGCATCTCGAATTGGATTAACAAATATATAGGAGATTGCAAAGCGGTATTCATACATCAAATCCATCACTTTTGAGTAGTACTCAAACAAATGTTGCAATGTTATTGTGCTGGCATCTGGATTATATGATTCAATTAATTCTTTAAGTCTTACTTCATAATTTTTAAAAATAGCAAGCAGTAAAAGCTCTTTTTTTGGAAAATGATTTGTTATTAAACCACGGCTAAGATTAAGGCTATCAGCTAATTCGCCGAGTGTTAAAAATGTATCTGATTTATTATAAAGTTGGTTTGATTGGTTGATTATTTTGTTTTTCGTTTGTGCTCCTTTACTTAACTTTTGCATCCTTTTTACTTTGCTTCCAAATTAATTAAAAAACGATTACAAATAAAAAAACGTTTAAATAAAAAAAACTTTTTTTTTATTTAAACGTTTAGGGAAATATTAACTTTATTAAACAAAACAAAAATGGAAGTTGAATCATTCTTTAGTTTAAAAAACAAAACAGCCATTGTAACGGGTGGAGGAAATGGAATTGGTAAAGGTTCCTGCGAAATTCTCGCTGCACATGGTGCAAATGTAGTAGTTTCGGATTTGAAACTGGAAGATGCCCAGAAAGTGGCAGATGAAATCAATCACAGCGGCGGTGGAAAAGCCGTCGCAGTAGCCTGTAACGTAACCAAAGATGAAGACCTGGTTAACGTTGTAAAAGTAGCCCTTGATACCTTCGGTAGTATTGAAATTCTGGTAAACAATGCCGGAGGCGGTGGTGGTGGACGCGAAAATCCATTTGAAATAACCGTTGAGAGGTATGCCTTTGTATATCAACTCAATGTTTTCAGTGGCTGGCGTTTGGCTCAGCTTTGTGCACCGGAAATGAAGAAAAGCGGTTATGGTTCCATCATCAACATTACTTCGATGGGATCGATTAACAAAAGCCCAAACATGAGCGCTTATGCAGGATCGAAAGCAGCACTCAACCACATGTCGGCCAACCTGGCATACGACTACGGAAAGTATGGTATCAGAGTAAACTGCATCGGACCAGGTGCAACCAAAACAGCAGCTCTTGCCAGTGTGCTAACCCCTGAAATAGAAACAAAAATGCTTGCCGGTACACCTATTAAACGTCTTGGCGAAGTATCAGATATCGCTGGAGCGGTGTTGTATTTTGCCGCGCCAATTTCGTCTTGGGTAAGTGGCCAGGTAATGTTTGTAAATGGTGGCGGTGTTCAAACACTTGATTAATTGTTTATTATTCATTTTTTAAAAACACATAGTATGAAAATTTTAGATGATCTTTTTAGTTTTAAAGGTAAAGTATTAATCCTTACCGGAGGAGCCGGTGCCATTGGTAGTGCTGCAGCACAACTTTTTTCCGAATTGGGAGCAACGGTAGTTATCTCAGACATTAACGAAGAAAAAGTAAAAAAAGTAGCAGCCGACATTCAGTCCAAAACCGGAAACGAAGTGCTGGGCTTACGTGCCGATTCTACCGACGAAGAGCAGTTACACATGCTAGTTGACACAACAGTAAAAAAGTATGCAAAGATTTCCGGACTTTTGAATAACGTGGGATGGGGAGCATCTACAAGTACATTTGGATCGGATACTCAGAAAATGGTGGATTCGTACAAATTGAACACAGTAAGTGCCTACAACCTGACGAAATTTTGTCTGCCCTATCTCGAAAAAGAAGAAAACGCCAGCGTATTATTCTCGGGGTCACTGGTAGGTACCAGCCCTTCACCTGAATTTATTGAATACAGCACTGCGAAAGCCGGATTGTTGCACATGGTTAAAAGCATGGCAGTTGTTGGCGGACCAAAAGTACGCTTCAACTCCATAGTAATCGGATCGGTAGATAATGGCGAAGCAACACTCGAAGCTGGATATACGCCGGAAATGCTCGAGAAGATTAACAATATGCTAGTTATGAAGAGACGTGGACTACCCCGCGAAATTGCCTATGCAATGATGTACTTGATGAGTAATGCCGCTGCCTGGGTTACCGGAACACAGTTCCTTATTAACGGTGGAGGTGCTTATACAAGTAAAATGCCAACCTAAAAACAAATTGTTTTGAAACGTTTGTTAAAACTTATACTTATAGTACCGCTCTGTATTCAGGCGGTACAAGGATACGGACAGGGGAGATTAATCGAAATTCCCCCCATTTCCGCCGAAGGAATACCAGTGCAAAAAATCGAAGTCTATGTTATTGAAAAGGATTCGGTACGCCAGGTAAAAGACAAGGAATACGAAGATTTTCTGTCTTATTTTCACATTGCAAACAAAGGAGCTTTTAATAAATCGATATTCGACCTGAAAACCAGAAAAATTGCAGAATTTCCGGGCGTTGAGAATGTTTCTTACAAGGTTTACAACGAACAAAGCTCGGGGGCAGTTACCGTAAAGTGGTCTATTACAGTCAGTGATAAATCAAAAGAAAAGGTGTCGCAGGGAATAATCCAGACAGGACGATGGGAAGATATGCCCATGCTTTTTCTGAACAGCCGCTCTGAATTAACCTTGTTTTTAAACGGTGGTCTGGGTATGTTTATTGATAACAATGCTTTTTTTGGACACGGGGACAAATTTACACTGGGAAATCCAATTGCCGACAAACCAGCTACAGGAGGTGTGACTGCATGGCCGGAAGTTTTTCTTGAACCCGGAATTGGTGGCATCACCGAGTTGGGCAAATCCAATTTTTACATTTATGGAGCGATATCAGGATTGGTCTCCGGAAGAATCGGCGATGATATTTATGCAGGAGGAAGTACTGCCTATTTTGCCATTGAAAGAGGTTATGCCGGTTTTTTGTGGACGCAAATGGGAAAAAATAAAACGGGAAAACTAAATCTTTCAGCAGGAAGAAATTTCTTCCAGTTAAATGACGGATTTTTGTTTTCTCGATATTCGGGGTCTTCAAATGCTGGTGAACGTGGTAGCACTTATATGAGTTCCCGAACAACATACCAGAAAACGGTGCTCGCCACCTATACAAATAATTTCTGGACATTGAATGGTTTTTTTCTTGAACCACAGGAATTGTTCAAAGACCGGCAAACGAATATAAATTATACCGGTGTAACCGTCGAATACAACAACAATAAGACCGTTGATGCCAACATTAGTTTGATTAATCGCACGGGGGGAAAAGGAAGCTACGCACTCCCCGGTGAAATGAGCCTGGAGAAGAAAGGCCTTTGGGTAATTAATCCTAAACTTTGGCTTACTAACATTGCGAATACTGGCCTTTTCTTCAAATCGGAATATGTGTATGAAACTTTGGAAGGAATGTCAGCTAATGCCTGGTATGTTGGTGGCGGGATAAAGAAAAGTGAATGGAAAATGAAGCCTTCGCTGTATTACAGGTATGCTTTTATGCAGGGCGACGATCCTGAGACAGAAACTTACGAACGATTTGATCCGCTGCTAACAGGCGGTTTGGGAACCTGGGTGCAGGGGCTGAACTACCGTAAAGTAATTGGCAACGGAAACATCATTTCAAACCGTATTGAATTAATGGCTTATCCGGTTGATAAACTCAGGCTGAGTGTCGATGCATTTTTCCTGAAAGCCCATCAGTTGAATAATCTGGGCGGAATGGCTCCTATTGCTCAACTGCAATCGAAAGATTACGGTCAGGAATATACCATTGAAGCTCAATATTCCATCAGCAGGAAATTCCTGTTACTGGGTGTATTTTCAACCGCTTATCCCGGTAGTGCGATTACAGATAATCTGCCCGACAGCAAGTCGTGGCAAACTTTTCAGTTAAGTTTATTTATGTTCTTATAAAATGAAGTAATATGTTAAATTCAAAAATCTTAAAAGGAGCCGTCGTTAGTGGAGTAATAAACGGAATTATTAACGGTGGCATACAATGGTTTTCATTCAGAAAGTACGATGAAATTAAAGTTTCGGTTGATTCAATCAATAACGACGATTTCACGGTTCTGGGAGGCGCTGTTTTTCTTGCATTAACACTTGCCATGATATTAACGCTGGTGGCTTTCTTAACCCTCAAAAAAGACCAAAGACCTTCGGTAGGTACCAGAATTTGGGTAATCATTAAGCATGGCTTTTTTACCTTTGGTGTGGTTGTCGCTTTCTCGGTAATGTGGCAATACTGGTTCGGAACTGTTCTGGTTTCTCCTTTGGTGGCAACACTGTTGGTTGGACTGATTGCCGGTATAGTAGCACTGGTTGTGAATTATCTGACTTTAGAACCTTATGCTGAATGACCTTGACAGGATTCTAACGGGATTCATAAATAATACTTGAAACAGAAATACACCCGATCCTGACACTGCCTTTGTTCTGATCGGGGGTATTTACTCTTGAAAGATTACTAAAAAGTAAATTAGTAAGCATGCACTGCTTAATAAAACCTATACGATGAAAATAGTAAATAACAGAATCTCTTTTTTCGGACTGATATTGCTAATCATTTTTATATCTGCAGATAAGCTGAAAGCCCAAACCGACACACAAGAGTTTGAAAATATGCTCAACTTTATAAAAAAGGGAAGTTGGATGGCAGGCGGTACTTTATCTCTGAAAGCTAACAATACACGTGATAAAGATCAATTGATTCGCTATGTGGATAAAAATAAAGCCTATGATTTTTGGATACGGGCAGATGGCGCCTATGCTTTTGCCGACTACAATTTTGCCGGACTAGCCTTGCAATATGGGCAGGAAGATCGCAGTGGTATATTTGAAAACTCGGATGGCGAAATATATACTGAAGACTTTTTTGGAACACGTTATTCGATAACTCCATTTTTTAAGAATCTGACACCCATCGATAAAAAAGGAAGGTTTAACATTATAACTCAAGTCGAATTCATGAATCAGATTGATCAGGGAATTACCCAAACTATCTTAAACGAAGAAATAACCCGAAAGCAAACTGTAAAATACACCGGATTGCTCGGGGTAAGACCTGGACTTAGTGTCTTTGTTCTTCGTAATGTAGCATTCGAAACAATATTGAATGTGGCAGGTGTAAAGTATTCTCACGAAAAAACAAAGACAACTGACTTACCAGATGCTATCTCAGAAACCGCGAGCATCGATTTCAAAATCGATATACTGCAACTTAATATTGGAATTTTTGTGTACTTATCGGCTAAAAAATAATTATCATGCAGTCATTAAAACCAAATAATATTTTTTTGATTTTCATTCTGGGTATTCTGATTACTATGCAGTCGTGCCTCAGCGAATATCATTTCGGCAAAAATGATCAGGCTAAAATCCTAGCATTTTCCATCGAAAATCAAATTGGTTCTGTAACCATAAACCACGATTCCTTATCCATTTCGGCATTGGTTGATGAATCTTCGGATATTCAAAAACTGAAAATCAACACCTTGGAGGTTTCGTCGTTTGCTTCTGTTTCGCCGGCACAGGGCGATATTGTCGATTTTTCCGGGCCGGTTGCTTTTACCGTTACTGCCGAAGATGGTACTGAACAGGTGTACATGGTCGATGTAAAGCTCAGCAAGGCTGACATTCAGCTGAGTAATTCAGGATTTCAGGATTGGTATGAAGTTACCGGTTCCAAAACCTATTCGGAGCCCGGAACCAGCAAAGAAGAAACAATTTGGGGAACAGGAAATCCGGGAGTAGTAACGCTCGGTAGTCCAAATGTGGTTCCGGCCACCGACGGGGATAATGTTTATGCAGTGTTGAAAACAGTTGATCTTCCGCTGGGAACCCTGCTTGGACAGGGAATTGGCGCCGGCTCAATGTTTACCGGTTTCTTTAAATTGAATTTGTCTAACCCGATTGCTTCGGCAAAATTTGGAACGAATTATTCGGCACGCCCCAAATCGTTCTCCATAAAATACAGATATACTCCAGGCGAAGAAGTGAAAGACGGAAAACTTAAGGTGATACCCGGTGCAAAAGATTCGTGTGATATTGGCATTGTGCTGACCGACCGCTCGGCAGAACCCTACAAACAGGTAGCTGTGGCATGGTTCAGAAGCGGGGAAAGCCTTGCCGATTGGAAAACGATTACCGTCGATTTCAAATACGGTGAGATTGCTGCACCGCAAAGTTACGAGCGCCCTAAGGACATGTATATTAACGATAACGGACAGGATCGTCTTGTGTCACTGGTATACGGAACCGGAGACGAGAAACCGACCCACATTTCGGTCGTGTTTGCATCGAGCCACCGGGGCGATTATTTTGAAGGAGCACCAGGAAGTGAATTATCCGTGGATGACCTAGAGCTAATTTATTGATGAATAATTCAAATTTCTTTGAACTTTAAGTAAGTAGTAATGGTAATAACAATTCAATGATTGTAAAACATTTTCGATTAATACTCATATTCTTATTCCCGTTTCAATTAACTGCACAAATTGAAAATACGATTATTCCTGATTCGGCTAGAAGCAGTATCATACCGTTGGAAGAGATTGTAATGTCTTCGGTGCAGAAAAACCTGGAGATTAATGAAATAATTGATGAGCTAATAACCGATTCCCAACTGGAAATGGAGAAGCACATAAATGATTCTATAATTGCGCTCGTTGATTCGATAATACAATTCCAAACTAAAAATGAACTTGACAGTCTGACTTCCAGAAATCTCGAAAACCAAAAGAACGAGATTTTCCCATTTCAGAATCTGCTGAAAAATGAGAATAAAAGATTGGAAGGCATTCTTAAAACGCTGACAACCCAAAACACAAACTTAAAAAATGACCTAACGCTATGGAAGACTTCCAGAGATTTTTATACCGCCAATTACAGCGATAGTTTACTAATTAGCAACATCGATGAGGTAATCTTACCGGCAAATAGTGCTATAATTGAAATTCACGAAAAAATGACCAGGGTGCTTTCAATGGTGGCCAACTCGTCAAAATACACCATCAAAATTGATCAGTTGCTGACCCAAATTGATGCGATTCAGAAAAGCAGGCAGGAAGAGTTGCTACTAAAAAAGTATCCCCCCATTTATAAACTCGATCATTTTAATTTTTCATCGTATCGGTTAAAAAAGTATCTCGATGATTTTTCGACAAAGAATTTGCAGGTACTACGCCGTTTTTATCATCAAAATCAAACCGAAATTTTTTATTATTTCATCTTTTTATTCATTCTAATAGCCATATTGTTATCCATTCGGAACAAAAGCAGTGCTTTTTTAAAGCTCAAACTCAACTTTTATCAGGATTCAACCCTGAAAATTTTACGTCGCCCAATAAGCCTTGCTTTTATTTTCTGGATTTACAGTTCGAAGATGTTCTTCAAGATACAACCTCCTTTTATTTCTGATTTATCGATTCTACTGCTAATTGTACCCCTGATCGATATTTTGATTCATCTATCGAAAAAAGGACGCAATTACATGGTTGTCATTTCCGGCTTATTCCTGTTGCGATTCATGCACTATGTTTTTCCAATGGCAAGCCCTATAAACAGATACATTCTGTTGATAATGGGTACTATTGAAGTCATCTTTCTTTTCCGGCTTCTCCGAAACTTGAATTTGAAAGTTAAAGCGAATCCTATTTTTCATAAGGTAATCAATTTCATAATTCTTTTTCATCTGGTTAGTGCATCTATCGGATTGCTTACTGTATTTACCGGCCATCTCAGAATAGCTGAAATCGCCATTGATTTGCCAATTACAAATACGCTTGTAGGAATTTTGTTAATCATTTCTTCGGTAACCCTAATTGGATTAATCCATTTGTTTATCGATCAGAATCAAAACCGCCTTATTAATTTCATTCGAAAAAGAAAAGAGGAAATGAAAACAAAAGTTGCAGCGACAATAATGGTGATTGCTGTATTGCTATGGCTGAATTACATTTTGCAGATACTTCATGTGGATAAGGCTTTCTATGGTTTTATGGATAAATTGTTGTCTGACAATATATCAATTGGTAATATTTCATTTACCCTTTGGAAGGTATTGCTTTTCTTTTTCATCATCTGGATTTCTGTACTTATTTCCGGAGGAATCAAAGTGGTGCTGGAAGACGATTTTTTGAAAAAAGCAAAATTAAAAAAAGGCGTACCTCGTATGATTTCGGTGGTAGCCCGGTTCAGTTTAATAACCATTGGTATTATCTTTGCCGTCAGCGCTGTAGGAATGCCTTTGAATCAAATCACTATAATTTTTAGTGCTTTTAGTGTTGGTATTGGTTTTGGCCTGCAAAATATTGTAAACAACTTTGTTTCAGGAATTATTTTGCTGTTTGAACGTCCTGTTCAGATTGGCGATACCATTGAGGTGGGAACTTTGATTGGAACAGTAAAGTCGATGGGTATACGCTCGAGTAATGTGCGTACTTTCGATGGCGCAGAAGTGGTGGTGCCCAACGCCAATTTAATTTCGAATGAAGTTATTAACTGGACATTATCGGATAGAAAACGCAGGATTGAAATTATTTCGGGCGTGGCTTATGGTTCCGATGTGCATAAGGTTCAGAAACTGCTGTTGGGGATTCTTGATCAGCATCCTGATATTCTTAAAAAACCCGAACCTTTAGTGCTCTTTAACGATTTAGGAGAAAGTTCTCTTGATTTCAGGTTGCTTTTCTGGACCGAGAATTTTGATAACTGGATTATTATTAAAAGTGAAGTAATCTTTATGATTCATGATACACTCTACCGGGAAGGTATTAGCATTCCGTTCCCGCAACGCGACCTGCACATTATTTCACACACAAAAGTCAGCGATGCCGAAAATATGAACGATTCGAATAAGACACCCGGCGAAGAGAGCCTGTGAACAGTGTGGAGAAGGACCTGAATGATTCGAAATACAGAGCCTGACAAAAAATCAATTTTTGAAAAAAATAAAATAAATCGAAATTATAACTATTTTGTTATTAACTTAATAACCCTTTGGGGAATGAATGAAAGAATTAAATGAACTCAATTATGAAAAAATTATTTTACCTGCCTTTGGTATTGTTGACAAGCCTTGTGTTGAATGGATGTAACCAGCAAAAGACAAACGATCATGAAAACATCCAGTTGATTGTGGAATTTGAAGAAGCTTTTCGTAATCTGAATTATGAAAAAATGCAATCGATGTTTACCGACGATTACATGAGTTATGGTCCATCACTAGCCGATTCGATGGGGAAAGATGATGTGATGCTAAACTGGAAGTACAACATGGAAAACCTTTATGACAAAGTCGAATTTCATGATTTGAAATACATTGCATTGAAGGATTTCGATAATGGCGTTTCAAGAGACTGGGTATCAAGCTGGGGAAAATTAGCGATAAAATACCAGAATCGTACGAATGCTGCTGAAATCTGGTCGAATACCCTTTACCTGATTGAGGATGGGAAAATTAAAAAAAGCTATATCTTTTATAACGAAGCAGATGCGCTCCGACAGGTTGGTTTTCATTATGTATTTCGTGAGCCGGCGAAACTGGACGAATAGGGGTAATTATAACTTCCCGTTTTCTTTTGAAAATTTATTCTACTTTAGGATACTTTAAAAAAATATAATACCTTGCAGAAATCAAAGGACAAACAAGCAAGCACCTGATATTCATCTAGTTAGTAGTCTTATTTGATTTGTATTTGAACACCAAATTCTTTAAAACTTTAGATATAAGTGATTTAAACCTTCTGTATCGGAAAATAAATTATCACTTCAGTCATGAATAAAATCACCCCCGGACAATATCGATACCTGATCTGGATCATCCTCCTGCTTCTCATTCCGGCACTTTTTATTAACCTGGGCTTGTCC
>Ga0180436_10004423_pt1 | contig 12623 bp, 12 predicted proteins | sample SS_ome_2_FD_132434 | JGI IMG/M metagenome (GOLD analysis project Ga0180436, IMG submission 132434) | Hypersaline lake sediment archaeal communities from the Salton Sea, California, USA - SS_3_S_2 metaG | ecosystem: Environmental > Aquatic > Non-marine Saline and Alkaline > Hypersaline >...
CGCGGTAAAGTGGTAATCAAGGTCTGATCAGCTAATCCGTCACTTCCACATAAGTCCGTCGGAACACCGCATTCGAAATCGGGTAGACCTCGCCACCCGGGGCCTTGACAATCCAATCATCGGCTGCACCGGAGCGGGCGTCCGCCACCTCCACGTGACCGTCCTTGAGAATAGTATCCACTTGAAAATCATCGCCCGGCTGGTAGGCTAGTACCGTCTCCTTCTTGCGGTATTGGTGTGGATTGCCGGAATGCGAAGGCTCATAGGTCTTCTCGAAGACGTCGCCGTCAACTCCGTAGACGTTCGCTGAAACCTCGCCGTCCGAGGTGAGGGGCACGATCACCCAGCCGCCGGCACGTATCTTCTCCACTCCCCACTGCTTGTGATATGTAACGGCATCGGCGGATCGGAAGGCCAGAACTTCCGTCACCTTGCGGTATCTCTGGGCTCGAGCCTCCTCGAATGTGATCCGGACTACCAAGGCGTCGTTCCTCTCAAGCTTTGTGGGCGTCTTTCGCAATTAGGCGTTGTGACTGCTTCTAAGCAAGAATATTCGCGAATGGCGCAATACCCCGGTGCGGCAGTGAGACCGCACCGGATTGGATGCAAAACTCCAGGTAATGGTGTGACTTACTTCTTCTTGGAGTACTTGACAGAGCATCCGTAAGGCTGGGTCGCCTTGACCTTGATTTCCTTTCCTGCCATAGCGGCGGTCAGAGCGTCCGATACGTAGTTGACCGACTTGGCGATATCATCGGCATTGGCTGAGGGAGTGCTGTCGATGGCACCGGCATAGACGAGTTTGCCCTTCGGATCGATGACGTACATATTCGGCGTGGTCTTGGCCTGAAAGAGCTTCCCCACCTCGCCGGACTCATCGACCAGATAGGCTGTTGCCTGCCATTTCTCTTTCTTTATCTGAGCCAGGAGATTTTTGCCGGCATAATGCCCTTGCTTGCCCGGAGCGGAAGAGCAAATCGACAACCACACGACATCCTTCTTCATGAACGAATCCTGCAGCTTCTGCATGTTGCCGGAATGGTAGTGCTTCTTCACAAACGGACAGCCGAAATTGATCCACTCCAGGACGACATACTTGCCCTCGAAGTCGGACAGCGAGTGTTTCTTGCCGTTGGCATCGGTCAGGGTGAAATCAGGAGCCATTTCACCGACTGCGGCGGTTGACGGGCTCTTGGATTTGTCAGCGACAGCAGGTGAAATCGCCAGTGTCAAAAGAGCCAGTGTGAGTGCAATGGTTACGACATAACGCATGTTGTTTCCTTCGTTTTTTGGATATGCTAAGGGGTCAGGTCTTCTTGCTCTAGTCTGTCCAAAGCTTCGTGTACGATTCCGGTTGTCAGTACCGCGGGCAGTATCTCGGGCTCCATCTGTCCCGGTCCGTAGAGGACGTATAACGGCACGCTGTTTCTTCCAAAGGAGGCCAACGCTTTCGTAATCTCCGGCGATCGCCGGGTCCAATCGGCCTTCAGCAAAGTTACGTTGAGGTTCTTGAATCGGCTCATTACCTCCGCAGGGGCAAGGGCCACCCGTTCGTTGACTTTGCAGCTCAAGCACCAGGCAGCTGTGAAATCCACGAAAACCGGTTGCCCGTCTGCTCGAAGGCTATCCAGTCGATTTTGGCTAAACTTTTCCCAGTCGTCTGCCTTGGTTGCTCCGACTGTCGAGGTCTCGGCCGATCCGGCGCTGGTTCCCAGTACCATACTACCGCCCGCCAGGGCCAACACGACAAGTCCCAACGGCACGACAGCTCGCACCAGGGTTCCGAGTCGTGAAGAGACTGTCGACCATCGCCCAAAGACCCAGGCAGCCACGGCCAGGAGCAAAAGCACACTATGGAGGACTACGATTCCCATGGAATCGGTCTGTAACGAGAGCACCCAGGCGAGCCACACGACCGTCGCGATTAGCACAAAGCCCAGGCCTTGTTTGAGCGTCTCGATCCACCGGCCGGGCTTCGGCACGAATCTGAGTAGCCCCGGGAAGAGTGTCAGCAGTAGGTACGGCGCCGCCATACCGGCCCCGAGGGAAGTGTAAACTAGAAGCGAAATCAGGGGAGGTTGCGTAAGCGAATAGCCCAAGGCAGTTCCCATGAAGGGAGCGGTACAGGGTGTCGCCAGTAGCGTGGCGGTTACTCCCGAAAGAATGGCCCCGCCCAGTCCTTTCGGCGAACTGCTGCCTCCTACCGATCTCGCCAGAAAGGTGATCTCGAACAGGCCAAACATATTCAGGGCCAGGAGGAAGATGGCACCAGCCATCACCATCACAAACGTTGGCGACTGAAGTTGAAAACCCCAACCCAACTGAGCGCCGCCAGCCTGCAGGATCATCAAGAGAATCGCCAGGGCCCAGAAGCTCGCCATGACGCCGAGCGAAAAACCGGCTCCATGGAGAAAGAGCGATCGCCCGCTCTGATTAGCTTGTTCTACCAGTCCGAGAATCTTGAGAGAAAGGACCGGCAAGACACACGGCATGAGATTGAGTACCATTCCCCCGGCAAAAGCCAAAACCAGAGCCAGGATGAGACCCATGGCCTGCGACTCAGTCCGTGCTACAGATCTGCCGTTCGGTACCACGTTCACACCAAGCGTCAAGAACGTCGTATCGACGTCATTTGACACTCGCAGGATTCCGCGAAGCGAATCTGGTAGGGACACACTGTATGGTGATCGTTTTACGGTCAGCTCGTAGCTCTCCCCGACCGTCCTGAGATCTTGCTCAGCACCGTGCTCGACAACAGCCTTTTCCGAGGAGAAGAAGTACAAGTCGACCTTCTCCCCCAGTTCATCCGGGGAGTCGACCGTTATTGTGATATCCTGATTATCTATCTCGGCGGAAACTGTCCAACCGGGAGGCCACGGCGACGGGTAGCGCGAGCGCGTCCGTTCAAACAGATCAGCATGGTCTGTTTTCGCCGAAACAGCTTGCCCGGCCACCAGGATCGGAATGCTGAAACTGGCCTTGCCCGGAATGCACTCTTCCTTGCACACCAGCCAGTTTGCCTCCAGGCCGATCATCACCGTATCACCGGCTTCCAGCTCAGCAGGCGTCGATAGCGTCACCGGGTACAGAACCTCACCGTAGTACCCGTAGGCCGCCAGGGGGCCAGCGGGGATTAAATCCGGAACCGCGAACCGGATGTCGGCTGCCGCGAAACCCTCGGCGAGTTGCCATTTCAACGTCGGCGGGAGACCGGCATCGCCCGGGTTCTTCCAGTAGACGTGCCAGTCCGGATCGGGCTTGATCCGCAATCCGATCTCAAACGGTTCACCGGGTGCTATCGTCGTGTATTCCGAAACCAGCGAGACTTCCACCGGACCGACCCGCTGCACTTGTTCGGCCCCGAAACATGCCGAAGAAGCGAACAACCCTATGAATAGGAAAAGCAGACCTATTTTGTAGTATACTCGCAGCATATGCTCTTGAACCCGGGACACCTTATGAGGTTCCATCCGATCGGCAAATCGACCCGCGACATCAGCACCGTTGGGAAATCGAATCTCTTGCCCGGGCCCTCAAAAATGCCTAATACTATCATATGAGCAGAAAACAGATCGACATAATCGGAGCCCCCTTCAACGGTATTGGAGTTCGTCCCGAGCAGGAAAACCCGGCCCAGGCCATTCGTGACGCCGGCCTGGTCTCTGCGTTGGAGCAACGCGGCGCTTCTGTCTCTGACTTTGGGGATGTACCCATCCCCCAGTTTGGCAATCTCCGCCGACCGGATACGGGAATTCTCAACCAGTCAGAGTATAGTCAGGTCTGCCAATCGCTCGCCATAACGATCATCGAACGCCAACGCCAAGACTCGGCTTTGATCGTACTGGGCGGTGATTGCAGCATCACGCTCGGTGCCATCGGCGCCTTCTGTGCGCAGAAGAAACCGATCGGAGTCGTTTATCTCGACGCACATACTGACTTCATGGATCCCCGAGAATCCAGTTCGGGCGAGCCGGCCGACTATCCCCTGTGGATTCTGACCGGCCGCGGACCGAAAGAACTAACGAAGCCGCATGGACCTTCCCCGCTGCTTCATGATGAGAACATAGTCATCTATGGCTACCGTGATCCCTGCGTCATCGAACAGTCACGTATTCACCACTACAGCCGCGAACGTATCGCAGAGTTGGGGCTGGAGGAAAGCATCGACTGGGGCATGTCCCACCTCTCGTCACCTGAATTGTCGCTTTGGCTTCACCTCGACGTCGATGTCATCGATCCTTCAGAAATGCCGGCAGTTCATTTTCCGGAGCACGAGGGTCTGTCAATGGATGAGGTTAGTCGACTTGTGGGATCGGTTTTGAATCGCAAAAACGCGATGGGCATCAGTGTCGCTTGTTATCACAACGACAGCGACCCGGGCGGAGCGGCGGCCAAGCGAATAGTCTCTCTTTTGGCAGACTCTTTGACCTAAACGTCCACCTTCGGACGCGTCGTCTTGACAGTGGACTATCTCAACCATATTATAGTCTCCTACGCACACTCTCACCGAACAAGAACGTCCGCCGCCCAGGAGGCCATCATGATATCTCTTTCTAAAGCACTGTTCGCGATTACGGCTATTGCTGTCATTGCCCCGATCGGCGTCGCCGATGTCCCGCCGCAAGAGCCGGTTAATGGACCCTACCTGGGTCAGCCCGAGCCGGGTGACACGCCGGTTCAGTTCGCCCCTGACCTGATTTCTACCGAGGGTATTCAGCACTGCTTCCCAGCTTTTTCTCCCGATGGACTGGAGCTCTACTGGACCACTTTCGACATGGAAGGGGAGCGTCCCAGACCCGAGATCTGGTTCATGAAGGCAACCGACACCGGATGGTCGAAGCCTCAAGTGGCACCGTTCTCCGGCCAATACAGCGACCACAATCCGGTCTTCTCTCACGATGGGTCGCGGCTCTACTTCGCCTCGCGCCGCCCCGGTGCACTAGAGAGCAAGGGTTGTCTCTGGTATCTCGAGCGTACCGACGACGGATGGTCTGATCCCAAGCCGCTCGGAAGTCCCCCCAACACTGAACTGAGCGCCACTCAACCGACCTTCACTACCAACGGTAATCTGTACTTCGTTTGCTCCTTCCCCAACGTCAAATGGAACCGAACCATCTACCGCTGCGAAAAGTCGGATTCAGGATACACCGCACCCATAGCCCTACCGCCGCCTGTGAGAACCGAAGATGCCAATGTCTACCCTTACATAGCTCCCGATGAGTCATTTCTATTGTTTGGCTCAACGCGACCCGGCGGCAGCAGCACCGAGACCGACCTATACTTCAGCCACCGGAATGAGGACGGATCATGGGAACAGCCAATACACCTGGACTCGACTATCAACGACGGTTTTTCGGTGTCATTCCCGTTCGTAACGCACGATGGCAAATACCTGTTCTTCAACCGCTTTGACAGCACCGGGAGTGATCGGTTCTTCTGGGTCAACGCATCGATTCTGCAGAAGTACAGATCCACAGACAACTAGCACAATGGAGCCGGTGGGGCACCTACTTGATGCTGAACTTGATTCTCATAGTCTGGGATGCAGTACGTGTGGCTCCCTGTATCGGATTGAGATCGTACCACTGCGATTCCAACGGCAGTTGAGCCAACTCCACCGATCTTAGCTCCTGAGACATCAGGCGCTGCAGTCGATCTTCGCCCGGTCCTCCCGATACAAAGGCGGAGAACTGGATATCATAGCCGTCCTCGGAATACACGAGAGGGAACTTCTCGCTGGACATTCCCGGTCCGATTTCTGCCCAGATAGCTTTAGAGGGATATGAGTAGTTGACCCCATCGACCGTTACGATGAGTCGGACTTTGGGTGTGCGGTTGGCCTCTATCTTGTCTACCACCAGCCAATGTTGCGGCTGAGATTCGGAGCCGATTACACTCTTACCGCCACCTCCCGATGCGAAGTACCCCGTTGCCAGGCCAATCACACCGGTTATGAGAGCCACCGCGATAGCCTGAATGGCCTTAATCCTTGCAACTCTGACCTCTGTTACCGGTTTCCGGTCTCCACCTTCTTCCACTCTAGACATACGTATTGTCTCCTCTCCCTATTCTGCTAGTGCATCTATTTCCATAATCTGTCGCCTCGTAGGAGGCATCAACAACAAATCCAATATCACCGCCTTCGAATCCTTAGCCAAGGCATCGACGATGATTGCGCTTCCGATGGAACTGCCTCTCGCATACCACGTTTATAATGGAGAAGACACTAGCTTTTCGGGCCAAGACGTGACGGCTATCGCGTATGCCCAAATAAGGAGATGTGCAGCATGAGTGCCTACAGCAATGTCCTCGGTGCTATCGGGAATACCTCCCTGGTTCAGCTCAATCGAGTCGTGCCCGACGGGTGCGCCAAAATCCTGGCCAAACTTGAATGGGAAAACCCGACGGGAAGCATGAAAGATCGGGTGGCTCAGGCTATGATCGCCAAGGCTGAAGCCGACGGCAGGTTGAAACCGGGCTACACCATTGTCGAGTATACCGGGGGCAGTACCGGAATCTCTCTCGCTCAAATCTGTGTGGCCAAGGGATACCGATTGCGCATTGTCACCTCCGACGCCTTCGCCGAGGAAAAACGAAAGCACATGGCCGCTCTCGGAGCCGAGTTGATGATCGTACCCAGCGAAGGTGGCCTGACGACCAAGAAGCTGATCCTGGACATGATCGAAGCTGCCGAAAAAATCGCCAATCAACCTAACACTTTCTGGACCGACCAACTCCGCAACGGCGACAGCATCGACGGCTACACTCAGCTCGGAGAAGAAATCTGGAAGCAAACCGATGGTAAGGTTAACGCCTTCGTCCATTGCGTCGGAACCGGGGCTTCTTCCCGAGGTGTCGCCAACACCCTCAAGGCTCACAACTCGAGTGTTCAGGTTTTCGCTGTCGAACCGGGTGAGTCACCGGTCCTCTCGGGCGGCCAACCCGGACCGCACAAGATCGAGGGTGTGGGTATCGGTTATACTCCGCCTCTGTATGATGCCGGCATTGTCGACGACGTGATTCCTGTACCCACCGCAAAAGCCAAAGCTATGGCCCGTCGTCTGGCTAAAGAAGAAGGCCTGTTCGCCGGTACGTCGGCCGGAGCCAATGTAGTGGCGGCGATTGAGGTGGCTGAGCGTCTCGGTCCCGATGCAGTCGTCACCACCCTAATGTGCGACTCGGGAATGAAGTACCTTAGTACCGACGTCCACCAATAGTCAGCGACTGTCTACCCTCTAATTGATCTAATTTCTCCATCCGGGAACTTTCCTGTAGCTGTCTGGCGTTACGATATATGTAACTTTTATGTCACTTGTTGTCGATAACTCATACAATGCACGAAAGTGAGAATACTCATGCAGTCCTTTGACAAACTTACAATTGATGTCGACCAGGTTCTGAAGATCAAGGCGCCGGTTCAGAAGGTTTACGAATCACTGGTACACCAGATGAGCGAGGGTCTGTTGGGCCAGGATGATGAGGCAATCGGGCTCAAGCTGGAGAAAAAGCCGGGCGGTCGCTGGTATCGCGACTTGGGCGATGGCAAGGGGCATTTGTGGGGTTTCGTTCAGTCGATCCGCACGCCCGATCTCATTGAACTCAACGGTCCTATGTTCATGAGCTACCCCGTTACGAACCATATAATAGCCCGGCTGGAGGAGTCCGATGGCGGCACACGCCTTCATTTCCGGCACCGGGCTCTGGGTTTGATCGAGGAGGAGCACCGCGAAGGGTTGGTCGAGGGGTGGAATAAGATGTTTGATCGGATTAAGAAGGTCTCTGAGTAGTCTCGTACACCCGAACCAGTCAAAGAAACCGAAGATGTCATTCGAGAGCCACAAGACCTGGAAGGCGCTGGCGAGCCGTCAGCGCCGAGCTATCCTGGCCGCGTTGCGGGGCGGCCCAAAGACGACCAGCGAGCTGGTTGAGCTGTTTCCAAAGATGACCCGGTTCGCGGTTATGAGACACATTTCGGTTCTGCGAGAGAGCAATCTCGTCCATACTCGTGGTGAAGGTCGAAGTGTCTTGAACATCCTGAATGTCATACCTTTGCGCCGGATATATCAAGAATTAGTTGATGACTATCAGGACCTCTGGGCCAAACAGCTACTGCGGGTCAAGGATATGGCCGAGAGAGACCAAGAGGATCCCCCGGCGTGATCTACATTCGAGCTTGTCAGCGGCTTATCCCGTACACCTCCGCGTACTTCTCGTACAGGTAGTCAAGCAGCGGCTGATGGCTCAACGGGGCGCCGGTCACCTTCTCGCACAGCACCGGAGCATCCCAACGAGAACCGTGGACATGAATCTTGTCGTGCAGCCACTCGGCCAGACTGCCAAACTCGCCGACCTTAAACTCATCCATGAGCGGCGGAATGTCTTCCTGTGCCTGAGCCCAGAATTGCGCAGCATAGAGATTTCCGAGCGCATAAGTCGGGAAATACCCGAATATGCCGTGAGACCAGTGAACATCCTGGAGACAACCGTTGGCATCGTTATCGACTTCCATACCGAGGTACTTCTTGAACCGCTCGTTCCATTCTCCGGGAATGTCCTTGACAGCGATATCACCGGCGATGATCGCCCTCTCAATATCGAATCTGAGAATGATATGTAGATTATATGTCGCCTCGTCAGCCGAGACACGAATGTATGAAGGCGCGACGTAATTCATGGCTCCGTAGATGCCGTCCAGATCGACATCTTCAATTTCATCCCTGAAGAGCCGTTTCAACTGCGGGAAGTAATATTGCCAGAACTGCCGCGACCGGCCGACCATGTTCTCCCACATGCGGGATTGCGACTCATGGATCCCGAGCGAGGCTGTTTCGTACATCGGTGTGCCCCAATGCTCCTTGGACTTGGTCATATCGTACATGGCATGGCCCACCTCATGCATTCCGCCGGTGAGTCCCTCTGAGAAATCCTTCGGGAAGTATCTTGTGAGTACTCGGACATCGCACGGGCCTAGCCCGTTGCACGACGGATGCTCGGCCTCATCGAAGCGACCGGCGTTGAAATCGTATCCCATGGCCGAGCCAACACTCTCGCAGAAGATGCGCTGTTTCTCGATATTGAAGGGCCTATGTAGGGCGCCGATGTCCGGCTTCCTCGGAGCGTCCTGTACTTTTCCGATCAACTCGGTCAAGTCCGGCCGCAGCTTGGCGAAAACATCCTCCACCTCGGTCACCTTGGCGCGGGGCTCAAACTCGTCCAGCAGCGCCTCATACCGCTCCTTCTCGAACCCGATATAGTCAGCTTTGCGACGGCACAACTCGATGATTCTCTCCAGCTCAGGCTGGAACATAGAAAAATCAGACTTCTTACGCGCCTCAGACCAAACCTGAATACCCTTGGAGGTGGCGCGCGCAAACTCCTCCACCAGTTCGGTCGGGAGCTTAGTATCTCGATCGTAGAGACGACGCCACTCGCGGACATTTACGGCAACTTCGCCCTCGGGATCACTCACCAGATCGGACTGCTCCAGTTCCGAGAGCAGATCACCTACCTTGGGGTCGGTAGCCCACTCGTGCACCAGACGGCTCAATTGCGCCAGCTGCTCGCCCCGGTGGTCATCGCCTTTGTCGGGCATGTAGGTTTGCTGGTCCCATTCCAGGACATATGAGGTACTAAGAAGCGTCTCCACTTCTATCATTCTCTTCTTAAGATCTGCGTACGCTTCTGTGGGCGTCATAAGCACCTCCTGCATGCTGATTATTCGTACTCTCTGCTCGGTCGCTCTCGCGCACCGCCCCCCAATACTAGGCGCAACGGTGGTCTCTAGCAAGGGGATTCTGATTGTGTTGTGTTCTTGCCAGATCTCGAGTTTCTCTAAAGGAGTTCAGGGAAGTGAGATCGTCTTTCACATTTTCTCTTCCGACGCGCTTGACATAGCGCCCGTGTATCGCTTTACTTCGCTCAACGAGATCAAAGGTGTGCCCAGGCACACGTCATCACGAAGTATCTACAGATTTCCAGGAGAGGGAACACAAGCACAGTTCCATGCGAACTATCGCCAATAATAGGAGGATTTTCCATGAGTGGCTACGACGAGAACTTTCTGGACGGGTATACTATTCCATTGCCCGAAATCACTCCCCAGCTGCTGCCCAGTGTCTTGTTTGACCCGGATCTTCGCGAGGAGAAATACGTTGACCACATTCACTTTACTATCCTCATGAATCGGGAAAAGCGCACGCCAATCTATTCCGCCCTAAATGTCAATCTTAAGCAACGCAAAGGGGGCGCCAAGAAGAAAGGTTGGGAGTTCGAAAAGGACATCGCGGAAGGGTACCAGTTGGGAGACGACTACTACTACTTTCCGTATCAGCGCGGGCATCTGGCGATGCGTGGCAATGCCGCCTGGGGCAAAACCAAGGCGAAGGCCGACGAGGCGAGCAAGGACACATATTGGTTCACAAATGCCACTCTTCAGCACCGGTACTACAACCCCGACGAGTGGCTGGACGTCGAGATGTGGGTGATGAACCACAAAGAAGCCAAGGGCGGAAAGCTCACCTCAATATCCGGTCCGGTTCACGGTCCCAACCCGCGAATGCAGAAGGTAACCGGCAAACCGAACGCAGAAGTCCCCACCGGCTTTTTCAAGGTCGTGTACTTCCTGAACAGTGACGGCAAGCTCGAAGTGCGCGCTTTCATCGTATGGCAGGATACAGAGGCAATGGCCGACGACGATGCCAGGGCAAAATACGACGCTCAAATCTACCAGGTCACGGTCAAGGAAGTTGAAGATCGCACCGGATTGAAGTTCCCAGACGAGATCGCAGCCACCAACCCGATGCTGTTCCACGATACCCCGGAACGCCGGAGAGACCACGGCATAAGCCATTTTCCGGAGAATATCTACGTTGACAATCCGGAGGAGATTCGAGAGGCCGACAGTCCGCGCGTCTACTACGCTGACGACGAAATCGACGTGTACATAACGGCCGCATTGGTCAATCCCAAAGGTCGCCAGGAGCGCAAGAAGGAATGGATCGGGCTGGCCAATCTCGGCGCAACGCCGGTCGACCTGGCCGGCTGGAAACTTGTCGTCATGAAAGAGTATCGCGACGGAGATGAAATCCGTTCGGAGACTCTCGTCCTCGACGAGGTCTTGGGCGACAGCACCGAGCTGGCCCCTGGAGCAGGCGTTGCGATAAAACCGCTGAAGCCGATTGTTCTCAGCAACAGCCGGGGTGGTACAATCGTTCTTTACAAGCCTTCTGCGGAAAGAGACAACGACGAGCAGGTAGATCGTGTCAAATACACAAAGGCCCAGGCCAAGATCCAGGGCCAATCTATCGTATTCGCGTATCGACGCGATCAATAGATTCTTCGCAAGTTCTTACACTGAGGGCACCCACTGGGTGCCCTTCCAATCTGTTCGGCTCAGTACTCTCCCAGCGTCGATCGAGTCAAGAAGAGAACCCATGACTCGCATGGAAGTCTAAAACTGTCATAACACGGTCCTTTCATAGCATCGGGAACTAAATGGCGTACCCTTGGTTCTTGTACGTATCTACGGGGTCATGTCCTAATCGTCCACGTATTACACCCACTCAAGGCGGGTTTCGAAACCAAAGGTTTCTCGCATGAAATGCATTAGACTGATGTCAAACATATATGGTCTCGAGGACCATGTCGCGCGATCACACTACTGGGATCTTCATCGGATCTCACCGCGCTCACTTAATCCATGGCAGTGCCTACGAATCTTCCTCAAGTCCTTCAAGTATGACTTCATTCTTCTCAACGGCGCATCGGGTGCGATTACCGTCCTCGGACTCCTTAAACTTCTGGTCCCCATCAACAAGTGCCGGGTTGTTTCGCTCGACAGTGTCATGAGAAGACCCAAGAACTTTCGCGATCGAGTGGTGCAGTTCGTGAAACGAATTGCCTTCCGACAGGTAGATATGTTCTTTGAGTACTTCAAAGACACTCGCGCGTACGAGGAAGTATTTGGAATCCCGAATCACAAGTTCCGCTATGTGCCGTTTAAGGTAAACTCACTCGACATCATCGGTCGTACCGCCGTGAGCGATGACGGTTATCTAGTCTGCGCCGGAAGATCGATGCGAGACTTTTCGACCCTCATCGAGGCCGTGCGTGGTACCGGCATTCCCACCCGAATAGTGACACAGTCGAATGACGAGATTTCCGTACACGGTTCTAGCCTCGACGATAGTAGCCTGCCCGAAAATGTTGAAGTGCGCCGCGACGCCCACACGGAAGAAGATTTCATACAACACATCGCCGGCGCCCGGCTCCTGGTCTCCCCCATTCGAACGGAATCAATGGTCGCCTCCGGGATAAGTGTCTATCTCATGGCCATGGCGATGGGCAAGTGCACGATTCTTTCGGACATGCCAGGCGCGCGTGATGTGCTTGGCGAGGATAAGGCGATTATCGTGCCGGCGGCCGATCCCCAGTCTCTACGGCGTTCGATTGAGGAGGCCTATCACGACTCTGATCTTCGCTTCCGATATGCCGACAACGCCTATCGTTACGCCATGTCGCTGGGGGACGACGCTGCCGTCACCAGCACTCTGCACGACTTGCTGGTCGACGAGTACGAAGCGCAACGGGCCACCAAGAGCGACATCGCCCCCGCCGCCGAGTGA
>Ga0180436_10004425_pt1 | contig 12616 bp, 8 predicted proteins | sample SS_ome_2_FD_132434 | JGI IMG/M metagenome (GOLD analysis project Ga0180436, IMG submission 132434) | Hypersaline lake sediment archaeal communities from the Salton Sea, California, USA - SS_3_S_2 metaG | ecosystem: Environmental > Aquatic > Non-marine Saline and Alkaline > Hypersaline > Sediment...
CAACCGTCGCGATGTATGCGGTGAAGTGGTCGGAGCCATCCAGGCCTAGCAAGCCGTTGACTTCATCGTCCAGGTAGGCCCCGATTGCACACGCACCTGCGCCAAGAGACTCAGCTGCAAGATATGCGTTCTGGCAAACATGCCCGGCATCTAGATGGATGTAGCGCATCCCGCGCTCGCCGTAGCGCCATGCCATCCGATACCGGTCAGCAACCCAGAAGAGCGCGACAGCGCAACGCTGGATCATCTGCTGTCCAAGGCACGCCTGGGTGAGCTTCTCTGCGATATCCGGATCAGCAGTCCAACGAATCAAGCTGTGCGTTTCGGCATCGAACTGGTAGAGACCCGGCTCGAGTCCTTCCACTCGATTGACGAGGATCAAGGTCTCGAACGGGTGCCGAGCACCGGCAGAGGGCACAGTGCGAAGCGTGAAGCGCTCAGTGGATTCGGGCTTCACACCCTGCGTTGTCCACAGCAGGTACGAAAGTTGTTCCAGAGTGAAAGATGTGTCAGCATACGCGCGCACGCTGCGTCGTGACTCAATGGCCTGTTGCAGATTCATCTGGTCGAACTTCAGGCTGGATGGGGCGGGCAAGGAATTCGCATCCCCGTCTCGATACCGCTTGAACAAGGGCGGTTGCGGCACTTTCTTTTCCTGATCCGATGGCTCCAAGTGGCGATACTTGGTCTGTTCAATGAAGAGGTCTCCAATACGCTCAGTCATGCTGCCTCCTGCTGCGCTGCGACGATGCATTCAGTCTACACGAACCCAGCACCTCGCTCACTGGACATGAATCGGCCGCCTCAAGACGCACATGGTGCGCAGGCCGTTTCTTGCTGCGTCGCGCAACGAAGCCCATACTGGATGGAACAACTCCGCAGAGTGGTTGTACGTGTGATTGATGGACAATCCATCATGGTCACGAAGAAGGAGGAGATTGCCATGAGGAAGTGCGCGATTTGTGTTGCGCTACTCTCCATGCTCGTAGTGCTGAGCCTATCGGGGGCAAGCCAAATCGAGATTCCAGGACTGATCCTGACAGACATGCAGCTGATCAGCCAAGAGAGCCTGCCACACTGGACGCCGCTATGGACGGGCCCAATCCAGGCCGCAACCATTGCTGCTTGGTTTGCAGAGCACGGCTACCCTGCGTTGATGCAGGATTACAACGGCGATGGGATTATCGACGAACTCGATACCATCGAGCTGGCGAATGATTTCGGAGAAGGCCCGATGCGAACTGAGACGCCTCGGGGTACTACAGATGTCTTCCTAGTGGTTGCGTTCGCAAACTACATCGCCGAACGATACCCAGACGAGTTCGTACTCAAGATCTACGATCAAGGGTTTCCCCAGGAGTTCCAGGCACAGGGCTTCGGCCCGTTTGCCCCGGATGCGATTCCGGGCATTGTCCTGGAGTTGATGGGTGAGCCAACATTGGATGGGTACATCCATGAGCTCTCCACTGGAGAAGGCGTGATTGTTGGGATCGAGGAAGACGCAGAGCGCAATCGCTACTTCTCTGGCAGATCGTTCCTCTACGAACAGACACCAGCAGGCTACACACCGGTCGACTTTGCGTGGGCAAAGGAAGATCAGTGGGCGGATGGTCATCAAGGACAGGTGCTTCAGACGATCGGACGCATGGCCGAGTGGTTCGAGATTGAGTTTCTCAACCGCTGGGTTCCAGTCGAATGCATGCTCGCGCTCTCGCCGCTTGTGGAGCGAGAGCCAGAACCGCAGGAGCACGCGTGTCCTGACAACGCAATCGCCTACCACTCTACCTCCAATTTCCTTGGTGACTACGGCGAAGTTGTGGTTGAGGAGTGCGTGGTTCGAGAAGGCGATGCAGATATCTACATCTGGACCGTAACGAACATCAGCTACTCAGTTGACGGCTGTGGCTTCTGCTTCTTCATGATCCCCAACGCAGATGGACTGCCGATACTGGGCCACGCAGAGGGTGCGGGATGGGTCTTCACGTCAACGCCTGCATCATGGGTCTGGTGGCTGCCACTCGGAAGTTGCGGCATCCAGCCTGGTGACTCAGCAGTGTTCATGGTCGTTGTTCCGGGACCGACCACCGACAACTGGATCGCAGGCGGCGTAGGCCGATGCTTCCCCATGGGTACGCCGGTTCCTGCACGCTTGCACGTTGTGGAGACCACGGGTCCAGGCGAAGCAAGCGATGATTGCCCAGACTTGGCAATCCGTGTGCTAGATGAAAGCTGTGTCTTCGACACGCTGTCCGGCATGTACGAGTTCATGGTGTGGTTCGATGTCATCAACGTCGGCAGTGCACCGGTGACATCGTCGTTCGACGTTTCGCTCACCGGCACATCGCATCCTGGTTCGGATCTGACAACCGTCACGGTTCCGCCCATGCTGCCACCGGGTGGCATCATCTCTCTCACCATGTCGTTCACCACTCCACCGGACGCCACAGGTGGCGCGCCATGTCCACTGTGGTATGAGCTGATTGCAGATTCCGGGTACGTCATTCCGGAATGCGATGAACACAACAACGTTGTGATCGACGATATCTGCTGCCTTGGGGAACCGGATGACGATCCTGGTGATGATCCTGGAGGCGATCCTGACTGCCCGGACCTGATCGTTGAGATCGACGCCATCGACTGCGAACTCGACCGAAAGAACGGCGTCTACATTCTCACCGTGGACGCGACTGTCACGAACATCGGAACAGCTACTGTCACCGACGCCATCTATGTGCAGGCGAGTTGCGATCGCGGTTCAGACACCGAGGTCATTCTTGCGGATCTTGATCCAGGGGATACAGCGAGTGAGGAACTCGTCATCACCTTCTCGGTGAACGAACCCGGCTGCCCGATTCCAGTGACGGTTACTGTGGATCATCCCAACTTCATCACGGAATGCAACGAGGGCAACAACACCGATACAGACGACGCCTGCTGCGACTAGGCGTTCCTATCCACCCCCCAGCCTCGCTGGGGGGTGTTTCTTTGTTTCCGCCCTGTCCTCAGATACAGTGAGACATCATGCGAAAGTGCGTTCTGATCCTATTGCTGCTCTCTGTCGTTGTGTTCACGGCAAATGCCGCAGGGGAGATCCTTCGGCTGCACCTCGATGGCTCGATCAATCCGGTGACTCGCGAGCTGGTGTTGCGCGTATTGAGGCAGGCAGAGAAGACCTCCGCGGAGCTCGTTCTCATCGAACTGAACACGCCCGGAGGACTCGATCAGTCCACCCGTGACATCGTGTCTGCAGAGCTAAACTCCGCAGTGCCAGTGGTTGTTTTCGTCTCGCCCTCTGGTGCCCGTGCTGCATCCGCAGGCACATTCATCACCATGGCTGCAGACGTTGCCGCCATGGCGCCTGGTACAAACATCGGTGCGGCCCATCCAGTCAGCCTTCTCGGAGGAAGTGGCGAGGAGGGCGCGGAAGACACTTCGATGGACAAGGCGGCCAATGATGCGGCTGCATTTGCACGTTCGATCGCCGAACAACGCGGACGAAGCATAACCTGGGCTGAGTCTGCGGTCTTAGAGTCCAGCTCCATCAGTGCTTCCGAAGCGCTCGCCGAAAACGTCATTGACCTCATCGCAGAAGACACGGATGAGCTGCTGGACCGTCTACACGGGTACGAGCTTGCTGATGGGCGAGTCTTGGAGACGTTCTTCAAACAGATCGTTGAGATTCGGCCCAACCTCAGAGAGCGCCTGCTTTCGCTACTTGCGGATCCGAACCTCGTGTATGTGCTGTTCATCCTTGGGATCTATGGACTCATCTACGAGTTCTTCCAACCAGGCATCGGATTCGGTCTTGCAGCAGGAGGCATCTGTCTGTTGCTCGCGCTGTTCGGACTCCAGGTCCTCCCGGTCAACATCGCCGGCGTCGCGCTCATCCTGTTCGGGATCGGCCTGTTCGTACTCGATGCCTTCACACCAACCAACGGTATCTTGTCCCTTGGGGGCGTAGTTGCATTGTTCGCGGGTTCGCTCACCCTGTTCGACATTGCAGACCGTTCGGTGGGACTGTCCCTTGGAACCATTCTGGCCACTGTGGGGGGCATCACGCTCTTCTCCATCTTTGTTCTCTCCAAGGGGATTGCCATTCAGCGGAGGGCTCCGGCAACCGGGGTATCCCAGCTGATTGGGGCAGAATGCATCGTGAGAAGAGATCTGAATCCAATCGGCACGGTATTCTTGCATGGGGAGTACTGGACAGCGCGGTCCGCCCACGGCATGATCCGTGAAGGGGAGCACGCCATCGTGGAAGCGATGGGAGAGCGGAGACAGCTGCTGGTACGGAGGATCGATGACAAACCCTCAGGAAACTAGGCCCACGGCGAATGACTCAGAGAACACCGTCCGGGTCAACGCGCGGGATGTTCTCAGAATAGGAGTCCCAGGAACGCAGACCGTAGTGTTGGTCACGTGTGCCGTGTTGCTGGCTGGCATCCTGATCGTTCTACTGATGATTGGATTCAATGGTGTTCGGATTCGACTCGACGGAGCCATCGACTTGAGCCAGATGACCGAGGCCGTCACGCTTGAACTCAAAGTAGATGAACCCATCGCCATGCGCATGGAAGAACCCTTGCAGGTCATTGCCGCAGGACCGGATGGCGATCCAATCCCAGCCACACTCGTATTCACACCTGTGGGGGCGTCAGGCCCAATCCTCCCAATCCGATGGAATCCCTGGACTGGTGAGCTGGAATGGGGTTCGATGCCAACAGAAGAGGATGCGACTAGTCCGTAACGCGGCGCCCAGCCGCCCACAGCTGTTGAAAGAACGCTTCGAACTGCGCCCCGAGTTCCGGAAGACCGACTAGTGCAACGTTGACCTCAACATTCTGCTCCAAGGCGTAGTAGTTCCAGTTCGTGGAGCCCAGCAATACCGTACGCTCATCAATCACCACGAGCTTGGTGTGCGTGGTCTCGGTCGCTGCATCAAGACGGACCTCGATTCCTCGGTTGTGGAGGTAGAGCGCGGTGAGGAGATTGGCTTCCGCCGAGTCCTCATAGTAGGCGCAATCGTCCAGCAGTACTTTCACGGATAGGCCTCGACCTGCTGCGGAAATCAGCGCATGGATCAGTTGGTTCGACAGGCTGTCCGAGTACTGGGTGTAGTAGCTCATGCGGTACATCGAGACGTGTACAGATTGTTTGGCATCGCGTATCAGTTCAAGCAGCACCGTTCCGTAGCACTGGGTGTCCGTCCAATCCGCGAGCGGAATAACTGCAGATTCCCCCGTTGATGGAAGCGATGGCAGCTCAATGCTTAGTTCACTCGTTGAGCGATCCCATACGGCATCGAAGTAGCTGCGATAGAAGGCGTTGATCGCGGCATCTTCAATCATGATGTCCGTCTGCCTGTGCTCGGACAGGGCATACGCATTCCAATTCGAGGAACCCAGCATCGTAACCGTGTCATCGACTAGCAGCAGCTTGGCATGGGTCGTGACACTGGGATCATCAAACTTCGCTTCCACACCGCCTTCAAGCAAACGCTGGAGCACGTGCTGGTGCTTCTCTGTAATCGAAGGGGCCCAGTCGCTTGCATCCAGCAACACACGGACGGAAACTCCCCGTGCCTGCGCCGAGAGGAGCGCATCCAGCAAAGGATGTCCCTCCCAACTGGCGCTGGAGAGCATGACGGCAATCCGATCGCTCGCGCTGTCAATCCGTTGAAGTGCGTCGGTGCAGTAGGCGCTGTGATCCGAGGTGCTGAACAACGGCAGGAGCAGCGTTTCTGCCACGGCGGCATGCGTGGCAACCGCTGCAAGCAAGACAGCAAGAGCGATTCGTTGAACCCTTGTGAACATCTACGCTAGAATCCTAGCTCAAGGAGGAGAGCATGGTCAAAGAACTCGACGTCAAGAGCCTACGTTATGCATGTGATCCATCTTCGTTTGCCTTTCAGTCGACTGCAGAGCTCGAACCGCTCGACAAAATCATCGGGCAAGAGCGTGCTGTCGAAGCACTCAAGCTTGGCCTTGGAATCAAGGACGCCAAGAATCGATATAACATCTATGTCGCAGGAGGACCGGGCACTGGGAAGATGTCCGCGGTGGAGCACTTCCTGAGCCGCGCGAGCTCGGAGGAACCACAGCCTCCAGACCTCTGCTACGTACACAATTTCGAGAATCCCTACAGCCCGCACCAGTTAGAACTCCCTGCAGGCACGGGATGCGGACTCCGCACCGACCTCGAACAGCTGGTCAGCCGATTGAAGCGCGAGATTCCAAAGGTATTCGAGTCGGACGAATTCAAGGCCCGCAGCAAGCGGATCACCGATCGATTCGGGGAACAGCGGACCACGCTTCTTGAACAGATGGAGAGCCAATCGCGGGAGCTCGGGTTCGCGATCCAACGTTCTCCGGTAGCAATCAACACCCTTCCGCTCAATGAAGGTGGGGAACCGCTGAGCCAGGAAGAGTACAACGCCCTGTCTGACGAGGAACAGGATTCCATTCGTACCCGTCAGGGCGAAGTCCAGACGCTGATCCAAGAACGGCTGCAAGAAGTTGCTCGCCTCGATGAACAGCGAGAGGCCGAACTCAAAGAACTCGCCAAGGAAGCGGTACTGTTCCTGGTAGAGCCCTACTTCGGCCAACTGCGCTCGAATTACGAAGGCTTGACCAAGGTTCTCGACTACTTGGAAGCGATGAAGCGGGACATCGGCGAGAACCTGGAAGCGTTCCAGAACGGTGGACAGAAGCAGCGTACGCCGTTCCCGATGCCCATGCCTCAGACTGATCCGTTCAAGAAGTACACGGTCAATGTCCTGGTCGATAACGCGAAGACGGTGGGCGCGCCGGTGATTGTGGAGCAAAACGCAACCTACCCGAATCTGTTCGGATCGATCGAGCGTCGCGTGCAGATGGGGGTTGCGACAACCGACTTCACGATGATCAAGCCAGGATCTCTGCACCGCGCAAACGGAGGTTACTTGGTCCTGAATGCCAACAACCTGTTCCGTCTTGGCCTGAGTTGGGAAGCACTAAAGATCGCCATCAAGCGTCGCGAGATTCACATTGAGGACCCGTGGCAGATGATGGGCTACTCAACCACCGAGGGACTGCGACCTGAGCCAGTTCCGTTCCGGATCAAGCTCGTCATCATTGGCAGTCCGCAGATCTACGAGCTGCTGCTGATGTACGACGAGGACTTCGGGAAACTGTTCAATGTGAAGGCTGACTTTGGGATGCAGATGGAACGCACCCCAGAGCACGAGCAGGCGCTGGCGCGATTCCTGAGCACATGCTGCTCTCAGGAACCCGGCGTACTGCCATTTGATCCGACCGGTGTGGCCAAGATGGTGGAGTATGCCACCGAGCTGACGAGCGACCAAACCAAGCTTTCTTGCCAGTTCGGCAGCCTAGTCTCCGTTGTGAAGGAGGCCTCATTCTGGGCACGAGAAGACGGCTCCGCACTGGTATCCGGCGCGCACGTCGAACGCGCGCTCGATGAGCGGAACTATCGCCACAATCGTATCGACGAACGTATCCAAGAAATGATTGAGCGCGGCACGTTGTTCGTGGATACCGAAGGCGAGCAGACAGGCCAAGTCAATGGACTCGCAGTGCTGGCCCTAGGGGACTACGCGTTCGGAAAGCCCTCCCGCATCACTGCCTCGGTGTTCGCAGGCAAGGGAGGCATTCTCGATATCGAGCGAGAGGCCAAGTTGGGAGGCAAGACCCACACCAAAGGCATCATGATTCTAAAGGGCTTCCTTGGACAACGGTTTGCCCAGGATCGGCCCCTTGCTTTTGGCGCCAGTCTGGCATTCGAACAGTCCTACTCCATGATTGACGGGGACTCAGCATCTAGCACGGAGCTCTATGCGCTACTTTCCGCGCTTTCGGAGCTTCCTATCCGCCAAGGACTCGCGGTCACTGGATCGGTAAACCAGAAGGGCGAAGTCCAGCCCATTGGGGGAGTCAACGAGAAGATCGAGGGCTTCTACCGCGTGTGTAAGGCCAAGGGCTTGACTGGGGATCAGGGCGTTTTGATCCCGCAATCCAATGTGGAGAACTTGATGCTTCATCACGAAGTGGTGGATGCGGTCAAGGCAGGCAAGTTCCACATCTATCCGATCCGGACGATCGAAGAGGGGATAGAAGTCTTGACCGGTGTCGCTGCAGGCGTGCGGGACGGCGACGGCGACTATCCTGAAGACACGGTCTTTGGTCGGGTCGTTGCACGGCTGGATCTAATCCACGAGGCCTTGAAGGCTGACAAGAAAGAAGACGAAGACGAAACAGCGAAAGCTGATGACGACAATGCCCAGGAGACGCCAAAGGCGCCACCAGCGGATGCGCCATCAGAAGAGGGAGCAGTTCATGAATCGTAGAATCATTGCACTACTCTGCATCCTGTCCGTGATCGGACTCTCCGGGTGTATCCAAGCCGTGGGCCCGAGCGCGCAGTTCACGATTAGCCCGGACGACCATGGTTATCCACCGTTCGAAGCGTCGTTCGATGCCTCAGCCTCCTCTAGCCCTGATGCAGCAGTCGTAGACTATGCATGGGACTTCGGGGACGGAACCACGGCAACAGGCGTTACAACCACCCATACGTTCGATGAGAAGGGCGTGTACAACGTGACCTTGACCATAACGGACTCGTCAGGTCAATCCGGCACGCGAACCCGCATGGTGGAAGCACTCAATCGCACCCCACTCGCAGACTTCACCATTATTCCGAATGGATGGGTGAGTCCGCACTCTCCAGTCACGTTCGATGCATCCGCCTCCTCAGACTCGGATGGAGAGATCGTGGAGTATCTCTGGGACTTTGGCGATGGCTCGACTGCCGAAGGTGTCGTTGTGGACCACGAGTTTCCGCTTCTCGGCGGCGGCAGTTGGAAGCCGCAGATCACGTTAACTGTTGTGGATGAGAACGGCGGCACAGGCACCCGAACACTACAGATCAACGTAGTGGGGTGCGCATCCTGCGGTAGCTAGCAGGTGATGTGGCGAACAAGACAAGACTGCGAAGCGAAGGGCGGGGCGCTTCTGAGGCGCCCCGCTTCTCATTTGCCTGATCCCATTGGGAGGCAGTTTGGCGCAAAGACCAACCCGCTTTATAGAGCTACTCGTCTTCCAGCTCCGGATCGTCGGTCAGCGTGATGTTGACGACTGCGGTGTGCTCTAGCCCTTGATCATCAAACACAGTGAGGCTTGCCACCACGGTTCTGGAAATCGCGCGCAGTTCATAGATGTGCGTGACCTCAAGGTCTGAAGTCTCAACCTGCACCGCACCATCCCCGAAATCCCACGCGAAGTACTCGAGTGACTGTCCTGCATCAGCGAACGAGCCGCGCGGATCGAACTTCACTTCGAGCAATGAAGGAACCGTAGGTCTTCGATTCCCAAGGGCACTATCGGTGTTGTTCTCCAGCAGCAACTCAGGACCCGTGACCGTAATCTCAGCTTCGGGAGCGTCAGCACCAGTATCATTGTCAGGCACGATCACGTAAATCCTGCGCTGCGCGACGTCGAGTTGCCCACCGCTGTTCCATACAAACAACGTCACTACGTACTCGGTGGTCTCATCCGGATCTGGATCGTAGGTGTGCGTTACCTGTGCCCCAGTTGCCTGCGAGTCATCACCGAAATCCCAGTTGTATGCAGCAATCGAGCCATCGCCTGGGACGGACGCAGATGCATCGAATGTCACGGTAACAGGATCCACCCCAATGAAGGAGTCAACCGAGAACTGAGCTGTCGGAGATCCGGTTCCTCCGCCAGGTTCGGAAGCATCGAATCGAACCTCAATGCTCTGGGTCGTTGTTCCTGTTGCGCCGTGGTTGTCGGTAACCGTCAAACGCACCACGAAGATCTCAGATGCCTGGGTCGTCTGGAACGTGTGCTGAGGGTTTGGACCCGTCGCTGTGACGCCGTCACCGAATTCCCAGGCATACGACATGATGGTGCCATCATCGGTCGAGCTCGTGCCATCGAACGTTACGGTCAACGGTGTTGCACCAGACAATACGTTGGCCACGATCCGGGCAATTGGATCCTGATTGAACAGAGAGCAGGCCAAGATGGAACCGAGAAGGAGTGCTCCCAGTACAATCGCTCCGAAGCCTCGTTTTCGAACTCCCTTCTCGAATCTCATCTCGGCCCCCTTTGGCTGAGGTAGCTGTTCCTACGGATCGAAGTCGTCGGATCCTTCGGTACCCTCCATCAGAATGATGTCGCGGGAGAACGTGTCTTCCGCACCCAAGAAGTCAACCACGCGGATGGTGATCGTCTTGATCACGGTGCCTCCAGGGAAATCGTACTCATGCGATACGATGAAGTCCTGATCGTAGTCAGGAACAGTGGTCCCTCCGGCCCAACCGCCAGCGTCAGTCTCTGCTCGGTAGTCGAACTGCTCTTCTCCAGTACCATCGTCCCAATCCACGTAGATGAACCTGATGCCCCATCCCTGGTTCGGGAACCAATCCGGGTAGTCATTTGACGTGTCGCCATCAGCCGCACCAGCTTGGTTGTTTGCGCCCAGACTACGATCCGCCCACGATTGGCCTTCGGGATCGTATGAAAACGCGTTGTCCGTGCCGTAGTCGTTGGGTGCAGGCTTTGTGGTGCCTGGCGCTGCCAGCACGCCTTCAGCCATCTGCAGATCGTCCTGATCGTCAAACCAGTCAGCGCCTACCTGTGTCTGGGGGACAGCTAGATTAAGCCAGTTGTCCTGCATATCGGTGTCCCCGGCCGTGTGCTGATTGCTCTCATCCACGAGCATGGAGCGGATCCAGACGAGCACCTTGCTGCCTGTCTGGATGTTCTGCAGGTCGCCGAGGATGATGCCGTTATCATCGTCATCATCATCCCATCGGTCTGCAGCTACTGCTGCAGCGCGGGTCGCGTATTCCTCATCATCGTCCACTGCAGTGTGACCGCCTGCTGGATTGCAGACTTCAAAACCCGCGACCGGCTGGTGGTTGTAGACTTTCAGCGTCTTGGTGATGGTGTCCGTATTGGCATCATCGTCCATTGCCAGCAGCGTGATCGAGAAAACCTCGCTCGCTTCGTCGGTCGTATAGACATGCCATTGCTCCACAAGATTGGGTGTGGTGGCAGAGTCACCATCATCGAACGACCAGACGATTTGGAGCAAAGCCTGTCCATCATCGACCTCGGTGTCTTCTGGGTCAAACAGCGCATTGTACGGTGCAACACCCGTGCTCCCGCCGGCAAGTCGATTCGAGTCCGAGACGATGTCGAAGCGCGCGCTCGGATCTCCAGGTTGCCGATCTGTGCCGGCGTCGCCGCCCGTTCCGTTCACTGTAATGGTCCGCGTCGCTGTACCCGTCTTGCCATCAGTTCCATTCACCGTAAGAGTAATGGTGTAGGTCTGCGTTGAGGCCGTGAAGTAGCTGTGCGAAGCATTGCGACCGAATCCGGTGCCGCCATCTCCCCAGTCCCACCGATACTGGGAGATCACACCGTCGTCATAGGATGACGAACTCGCGTCGACCCAAACTGTGACTGGCGAAGTCCCTGTCGTCGGGCTTGCCGTGAAGCTGGCAGTGGGGCCATCCGGTTCCGCAGGACTGACATAGATTGTCTTGTTGTTGGTTGCGGAGTCTCCGCGGTCATCTGTGACGCGAAGCACGACCGTGAAGGTGCCTGCTTCGCCGAACGTATGCGATACGCTCTCTCCTGAGCCGCTGGTCCCGTCTCCGAAGTCCCAGTCATACTCCACGATGACGCCGTCTTCATCCGAAGACAGCACCGCGCTGAAATTGATGGTCAATGGCGCTTGGCCTGTCTGCGCGCTGATCGTAAATGCTGCAATCGGTGCAACGTTGAACAGCCAGCAACCCGTGAGCCAAAGCAAGAGCGGGATGAGCAGACTTGCTGCCAGCGCCCCCTTGATCCACTTCGAGCGTTGAGTGTTGGTTTTCACCTCAGCCTCCCTGTTGTACGTGACAAAGCAAATGGGATCTGTCGTTTTGCCCTCTGGAGTAAGGTAATCCCAGACCCCACATACGTCAAACCGGCACGGGTACATGAAAGAAAGACGCATGTCCGGTGGAAAGCGGACAACGGGGTGATCCCAAGGGGCAAGGGGCAAGGTGTAAGGGACGAGACCGGAACTCACCCACCGTCTCCCGCCCGTTCGCTTCGCTTACTCGAGGCGCAGAGTCGTAGGGAAGGACTGTTGGGTCCGATAATCTCCACCCCGCAAAGTCTTGAGCGTTCTTCACAAGGCCCTCAATCCCTTCATTGCTTTGCTTTGAGTTCTCTGCGTCTCTGCGCCTCTGCGGGAATTGGTTGTGACCCCGTCCTCTCCTTCATGCACTTCATGTCCTTCATGGTTCCGGGGTTGGCTGTACTGTACGTTCCAGTGCAGTTTGTGGGTTTGCATCTCTCGGAACTTGGAACTTGGAACTCATAACCCAGAAACAGAAAGAGGGGAAGGGCGTTAGCCCTTCCCCTGTTAGCGTCTAGCTAAGTTGGGATCGGTTATTCGCTCCCGACTTCTTCCACGGGCTCGTCTTCACCCAGAAGGCCGCCCAGCGAGAACTCTGCGCTCAGCACGAGCGTGTTCCCAAGGGTCTCTTCCAGGATGTAGGCTGCATCAACATACAGTCCTGCGACGTTGATCCCAG
>Ga0180436_10004426_pt1 | contig 12615 bp, 13 predicted proteins | sample SS_ome_2_FD_132434 | JGI IMG/M metagenome (GOLD analysis project Ga0180436, IMG submission 132434) | Hypersaline lake sediment archaeal communities from the Salton Sea, California, USA - SS_3_S_2 metaG | ecosystem: Environmental > Aquatic > Non-marine Saline and Alkaline > Hypersaline >...
CCATCGAAATTGTGTTTCGGCCGTAATCAGCGCTGCGGACCTCGTATTGAGGCGCGTAACTGAAATGAAATCAGCATGAAGATGCTCCTGGCCGAGTAAAACACAATTTCGTTGGCATAACCTTGTGCTTGCGTCAGAAATCCGCCAGCACCTCGGCGACGGCGGATAGGGTCTTCTCCACATCCCCGTCGTCATGCGCGCTAGACACGAACCCCACTTCCCACCCCGAAGGCGCCAGATACACGCCCCGCTCCAGAAGTCCCCGATGGAGCGCGCCGTAGCGGGACATGTCCCCGTCCACCTGCTCCACCGCGACGGGCGCCGGGTCCTGGAACACCGTCCAGAACAGCGAGCCCAGCTGCACGACCGAGGCTGTGACGCCGGCCGCGGCCGACGCCGCGCGCAGGCCCGTCGCGAGCTTCGCGGTCTTGCGCTCCAGGTCCTCGTAGAAGCCGTCGCGCCCGATCTTCTCCAGCGTGGCCAGTCCGGCCGCCATGGCCACGGGATTCCCGCTCAACGTGCCCGCCTGGTAGACGGGGCCGTCGGGCGATATGTGCTTCATGATCTCGGCGCTCGAGGCGTAGGCGCCGACGGGCATGCCGCCGCCGATGATCTTGCCGTAGGTGGCCAGGTCCGGCGTGATGCCGAAGAGTTCGCGCGCGCCGCCGCGGGCCACGCGGAAGCCGGTGATGACCTCGTCGAAGATCAGCAGGGCGCCGTGCTTGGCGGTGAGGTCGCGGCAGAGCTGGAGGTATTCGGGCGTCTGCACGAGCAGGCCCGCGTTGGCCGGGACGGGCTCGATGATCAGGCAGGCCAGCTCGTCGCCGTGCGCGGCGAAGAAGGCCTCCAGGGCCTCGGGGTCGGCCAGGGGCAGTACCGCCGTGTGCCTGGAGAAATCGGCCGGCACGCCGCCGCTGCTGGGCGTGCCGAAGGTGGCCAGCCCGCTGCCGGCCTCCACGAGAAGGTGGTCGGCGTGGCCGTGATAGCAGCCGGCGAACTTGGCGATCTTGTCGCGTCCGGTGAAGCCGCGCGCCAGGCGGATGGCGCTCATGACCGCCTCGGTGCCCGAGCTGACGAAGCGCACGCGCTCGAAGACCTCCAGCCGCTCGAGCAGCGCCTCGGCCAGCCGCACCTCGCGTCGGCTCGGCGCGCCGAAGCTGCAACCCTCGGCCGCGGCCTCCTCGATCGCCGCCTGCACGCCGGGATCGGCGTGGCCCAGGATCATCGGGCCCCAGCTCTGGCAGTAGTCGATGTAGTCGCGGCCGTCCTCGTCCTCGAAGCGCGCGCCCCGGGCGCGGCGGAAGAACACCGGATCGCCGGGCACGGACTTGAAGGCCCGCACCGGCGAATTGACGCCGCCGGGCAGAGCGGCCTGCGCGCGTGTCCACCAGCTGGCGTTGCTCATGCGATCCAACCGCCCTTCATGATGTCGCGGCCGTGGTAGGTGATGATCAGGTCGGCGCCGGCGCGGCGCATGGCCAGCAGGTTCTCCATGACGATGGCCTGTTCGTCGCAGTAGCCCGCGGCCGCGGCGGCCTTCACCATGGAGAACTCGCCGCTGACGTTGTAGCAGACCACCGGACACAGGGCCTCGGCGCGCACGCGGCTCACCACGTCCAAGTAGGCCAGGGCCGGCTTGACCATGACCATGTCCGCGCCCTCCTGGATGTCGAGGATGCACTCGTACAGGGCCTCGCGCCCGTTGCGGAAGTCCATCTGGTAGGTCTTGCGGTCTCCCTGGGGCGCGCTGTCGCAGGCGTCGCGGAAGGGGCCGTAGTAGGCGCTGGCGAACTTGGCCGAGTAGGCCAGGATCGAGGTGTTGACGAAGCCCGTCTCGTCCAGCAGGTCGCGGATGGCGCCCACGCGGCCGTCCATCATGTCGCTGGGACTGACGATGTCGGCGCCGGCGCGGGCGTGGGTCAGGGCCATGTGCGCGAGCTGCTCGACCGAGGCGTCGTTGACGACCACGCCGTCCTCGAGGAAGCCGCAGTGTCCGTGGTCGGTGTAGGCGCAGAGGCAGACGTCGGTGATCAGCAGGATCTCGTCGCCGAAGCGCTCGCGCAGGGCGCGCAGGGCGCGGGCCACCACGCCGTGGTCGTCCACGGCGGCCGATCCCTCGTGGTCCTTGTCCTTCTCGTCGGGGATGCCGAAGAGCAGGTGGCTCTTGAGACCCAACGCCACGTCCGCGGCGATCTCCTCGACCAGCTTGTCCACCGTCACGTGGGTGACGCCGGGCATGCTGGGGATCTCGTCCACGTGGTTCTCGCCGTCGACCACGAAGTGGGGCGTGATCAGGTGCCGGGGCGAGATGTCGGTCTCTGCGACGACCTCGCGCATGAGGGGCGTGGTGCGCAGGCGGCGCGGGCGTTGGATCAGTTCCATGGTCATGACTCCGTTTCCAGGTGCAGGTTGCAGGCCTCGGCCATGCCGGCCAGGGAGGGCTCGTCGGCCGAGCGGACGGGAAAGCCGGCCGCGCGCGCGGCCACGGCCGTCGTGGTGCCGATGGCGACGCAGGGCGGCCGCTCGGCGTAGGCTTCCGTGAAGGCGGCGACCGCCGACGGGCTGCAGAAGAATACCACGTCGCCGGGCGCGAAGGGAGCCTCGGGCAGCTCCGAGGCGGGCACCGCCGTCGTGCGGTAGAGGGGCAGCTCCGTGACCTCGAATCCGGCGGTCTCCAGGGTCGCGCGGGGGTCGGGGAGGCGCGTCTCGGGGCCCGGCAGCAGGACCCTGGCCGGCGCCGCGATCCGGGCCCGGAAGACGCGTGCCAGGCCCGCGCCGTCGCGCGTGTCGGCGCCGAGATCGTCCCGCAGCCCGCAGGCGGCCAGGACGGCGGCGGTGCCGCCGCCCAGCGCGCCGACCCGCGCACCGCCGGGCGAGAGTCCCGCGTCGCAGAAGGCCCGCACGCCCTGGGGCGAGGTGAAGAGGATCCAGTCGTAGGTGCCGGGCTCGAGATCCCGGGGCAGGGGCCGCGCGTCGAAGCGGACCAGGGGCAAAACCAGCACCGCCACGCCGGCGGCCTCCAGGGCGCGCCGCCACGGACGGTTGCTCTCCGAGGCGCGCGTCAGGACGATGCGGTCCGGTCGGCCGCTCATGCGGATCCTCCCGCGGCCTCGCGGATGCGCCGCAGGACCTCGTCGGCCAGGGCCTCGGGGTCCTCGCCGCGCAGGTCCAGGCGCAGGGCCGGTCCGTCGGAGTCGGGGGTCCGCCAGAAGGCCACCAGCCGGAAGCCCTCGCCGTCGGGCGACACGTTCACGCCGAAGGGCAGCTGGCAGCCGCCTTCCAGCGCGGCCAGCAGGCGGCGCTCGGCCGCCACCGGACGCGCCGTCTCGGCCGTGTGCAGGCGGCCCAGGAATTGGAGCCAGGGCGCCTCGTCGCGGCACTGGATGGCCAGCATGCCCTGGGCGGGCGCGGGCACGAAGCGGTCCGCCGGCAGGTCGACGACGATCAGGTCGTCCACGTCCAGCTCCAGGCGCGTCAGGCCCGCGCGGGCCAGCAGGATGGCGTCGTATTGCCCCTGGCGGAGCTTGTCCACGCGCGTCGGCACGTTGCCGCGCAGGTCGGCGATCTCCAGGTCGGGCCGCAGGTCGCGGAGCTGGGCCTGGCGCCGCGCCGCGCTGGTCCCCACGCGGGCGCCCTCGGGCAGGGGCAGCGGATCGTCGGTGGGACGGTTGCCGTCCACGCGCTCCGGCCGGATCAGCAGCGCCTCGCGCGGGTCCGCCCGGCCGATCATGGCGGCCAGGGCGAGCCCCGGCGGCATCTCGGTGGAGAGGTCCTTCATGGAGTGCACCGCCAGGTCGATCTCGCCGGCCAGCTGGGCGTCCTCGAGCTCCTTGGTGAAGAAGCCCTTGCCGTCCATGGCGGCGAGCGGCACGTCCTGGATTCGGTCGCCCCGGGTCTTGATGACGACGATCTCCACCTCGGCACCCGTCGCCCGCAGCAGATCCCGCACGTGATGAGCCTGCCAGAGGGCGAGGCGGCTGCCGCGCGTGCCGATGCGCACGGGGGTCGAGGGGGGCGGATGCGGGCTGTCGTTCAAGGGCTCCTCCGGGTTGGATCTTCCGGGTCGGCGTCAGGCCGAAAATGTAGTCTCCGCGACGTCGAATTGTGTCATGATGTGGTCATCATCTACGAATCAGCGGGATTCGGCAACGACGGGAGACGGTCTTGACGCGCATCGAACTCGTCGCCGGCGACATCACCACCCTCGACGTGGACGCCGTCGTCAACGCCGCCAACAGCAGCCTGCTCGGCGGCGGCGGCGTGGACGGGGCCATACACAGGGCCGCGGGCCCGGGACTGCTGGCGGAATGCCGGGATCTGGGCGGCTGCGAGACGGGCGACGCCAGACTCACCGGCGGCCACGGTCTGCCCGCCCGCCACGTGATCCACACGGTGGGGCCGGTCTGGCGCGACGGCCGCCAAGGCGAGCCGGAACTGCTGGCCTCGTGCTACCGGCGCTCCCTGGAACTGGCCCGCGACCACGGCCTGCGCACGGTGGCCTTCCCGGCCGTCAGCTGCGGCGTGTACCGCTTTCCCCCGGACCGGGCGGCGCGCATCGCCGTGGGGGAGGTGCGCGTCTTCCTCGAGGCCAACCCGTTGCCCGAGACGGTTCTGCTGGTCTGTTTCGACGACGGGGTGCGCGCCGCATACGCGCGAGAGATGGAGGGATGATCATGGGCGGATTGTGGAACGAGATGGAGATGCGGTCGAGGCGGCTGGGCATCGCCGGCGTCAAGCTGGCCCAGGGCGCGGCCATGGGGCTGGCGCTGGCGGCCGGCAAGCTGTTTCCCGAGATTATGGACCTGTGCGTCTGGTGGTTCCTGGGCTTCGCGCTGTTGTGCGCGCCGGTGCCCCTGGTCCGGTTCTTCGGGTCGCCGCGGGACTGACCGGAGGGGCGTTGATTCGGGCTTCCGGGATCGTCGGACTGGAGATCGGGGGTGACGATTGACCCCCGCCCCCCGATGTGATTAAGTTGTGCCTCCGAAAATGTCCCTGGCTCCGACGAACAGAATTTATCGTTGAGCGAAAAGGAGTTACGGCGACGGCGAGGGCTGACCCGACCGCTTGTGTCGGAGAGCCCCAATTTCAGCGGCAGAACTCATTGACCAACCGAGGTGAAGGACACACGCCCATGCCCGACACGCACCAAGACCTCTCCGGCTCAATAAATTGCGGATTCGTCACGTCATTTCCGGTCCGCAGCCTTTCGGCGGTCCTCGCGCTGGCGGTCCTCTGCCTGCTCGTGCCGTGCGGGGCTTCGGCCGTCTCCATCGACTACGCCGACTATTTCCACTGGGTGGGCCTGGTCGAGACCGTCGACGACGGGTCCTACGAGGAAATCACCCGGGCGGGCGACCATCTCTACGCCGCCCGGCTCGAGGGCGGTCTGCAGATCCTCTCGGTGGTCGATCCTCTCGCACCGGTCGTGGTCGCCGACTTCCCCACCGCGGGCGAGGTGCGCGACGTCGCCGTGGACGGGCCCGTCGCCTACGTGGCCGCCGGGAGCGCCGGGCTGCTGGTCGTGGACGTGAGCGATCCCGCCGACCCGGACCTGCTCGGCTCCGCGCTCATGTCGGATGAGGCGCAGGGCGTGGCCGTGGACGGGACCCTGGTCTTCGTCGCCTGCGGAGAGGCCGGCGTGTTCGTCATGGACGTCTCCGATCCGGAGAATCCGGTCGTCGATGATTTCCTGGAGACGACGGGCAACGCGCGCCGGGTGGCCCTCTGGGGCGAACACCTCGTCGTGGCGGACGGATTCCGGGGCGTGGAGATCGCCGAGCGGGATCCCTACGTCGTCATCAGGACCGTCGGAACCGACGGGCAGGCCTGGAGCGTGCACCCCGCGGGGGATTATCTCTACGTCGCCGACTACGACGCCGGGCTGGCCGTCGTGGACGCCTCGACAATCGCCGAGGCCGAGGTCGTGGGCATCCTGAGGTCCTCGCCGGCCGTCATCGACGTGTCCGCCGTGGGCGACATCGTCGTCATGACCAGCCTCTACGGCGGCGTCGTCACGGTGGACGTCTCGAACCCCGAAGCGCCGACCGAGATCGCGCGGTTGATCAACCAGACCTCGGCCTACGGCCTGGCGCTCGACGGACAGCACATCCACGTGGCCGCCGAGGAATGCCTCTACACCTACCGCCTCGGCAACAGCGAGGTCGCGCCCGTCTACGGTGCCCTCGAACTCAACGTGCCGCGGTCCGTGGCCGCGGATCGCCGCTACGTCTACGCCGTGGACTTTGCCCGGCTCAGCGTCGTCGAACCCTACAACAACGAGACGGTCGGCATGACGGCCACGCTCTTCGATCCCCGGGACATCCGCGTGGCCGGCGACTACGCCTACATCGCCGACGCCGGCGTGGGCCTGCGGGTGGCGGACATCTCCCGCTCCTACGATCCCGTCCTGTCGCTCGGCATGTACCTCGGCGGCGAGGCCCGCGGCCTGACGCTGGACGGAGAGCGCCTCTACATGGTCGTCGAAGGGATGGGCCTCGTCGTCCTGAGCCTCGAAGCGGACGCAGGATCTCCCGCCTGGATGGGGGTCGGCGGCACGCCCGGCCAGGCCCGGGACGTCGTCGCGCGGGAGGGCGTGGCCTACGTCGCCGACGGTACCGGGGGCCTGTACCTCTTCGACGTGTCGGGAGACGGCGATCCCCCGCTGCTGGGCTTCCTGGCCACGGGACACGATCTCTCCCACGTGGCCGTGGACGGGGACCACGCCTTCGCCGTCGGCGAGAACATGCTGCTGGCGTTCGACGTGTCCGATCCGGACGATATCTGGGTGACGTCGTCCCTGCGCCTGCAGGGACCCCTGTGCGGCATCGAGGCGTTCGACGGCGTGGTCTACGTGATCGATCCCTTCATCGGGCTGTACGTCATCGACGTCTCGGACCCGTCGACGCTCCGGGTGATCGGCGGCGGTCTCGAGGGGGCCTATCTGGTCCGCGAGCTGTCCTACGCCAACGAGCGGCTTTACATCGTCGACAATCGCGGCGTCTTCTTGATGCCCGTCCACGGCATCCCGACCGGCGTGGATGATGGTCCGGATGGCCCCGGGCCCGTGCCGCCGTCCCGCTTCCGCGACGTGGCCGTCGCGCCCAATCCCTTCAACCCCAGCACGACGGTCACCTTCTCCCTGGCCGCGCCCGGCGACGTGCGGGCCGGCGTGTACGACCTGTCGGGCGGCCTCGTCGACGTCCTGGCGGACCGGCGCTTCGCCGCGGGCGACCACGCCCTGCAGTGGAGCGGCCGCGACGCGACCGGGCGGCCGATGCCCTCGGGCGTCTACGTGATCCGGCTGGGTGCGGGCGAGGATGTCCGGTCGGAGAAGCTCATGCTGGTGCGGTGAGACGAGAGGGCGCTCAGCCCCCGTTCTCGTCGTAGAAATCCATCTTGTCCAGCGGCATGACCACCGTGGTCGCGATGTTGCACAGGTGCATGAAGATCCGCTTGTAGAAGCGCATGACCAGCACGATGCAGACGGCGTCCGAGGTGTCGAGTCCGCTGTGGGTGACCTCGGCGATGGCCTCCTCGAGGGCGGTGCCCTGGGCGCGGGAGGTCTCGATGATCTGCTTGCACTTCTCCTCGTCGCTCTCGCCGAAGGCCTCGGCCGTCTCGACCATCATGTCCCGCATGACGTCGGCGAAACCTTTCAGCTTTTCGACGTAGAGCGCGCGGTCGGCGCCGGCGGGCATCAGCTCGTGGGCCACGTCGAAGACGTTCTTGAGGTAGTCGCCGATGCGCTCGGCGTCCTTCACCACGTTCATGAAGATCAGGCCGGACGGGATGTCCTCGCTGCGCTGTTCCAGGGCCAGGTGGGTCACCACGCTGCGCCGCACCTCCCGCTCGAGCACGTTGATGCGCTGGTCGCGGTCGTAGAGCTTGGCCTGGGCCTGCGCGTCGCTCATGCCCTCCAGCAGCACCCGGTAGACGAACTTGTTCATCGACGCGCAGATGTCCAGCATCTCGCCGACGCGGGCCGAGGTGGCCGAGCTCCAGTTGTCCTTGCGGAAGATGTCGCGGAACGAACGGAAGACTTTCATGACGAACTCACTCCTGGTCGAACATCCAGTCAGTCGAACAGCCTCGAGACGAAGACGAAGGCCAGCGGCAGCGCGAAGAAGATGCCCAGCATGTAGTATACCGCGAACCACTTGTTGTCGGCGGTGCGGGTGGCCAGGCCCTCGGCCAGTCGCACCGGCACCCGGCGCAAGCTGCGCCAGGGATAGAAGATGGCGATCCCGCTGAGGTTGAAGAGCAGATGCACCAGCGCCACGGTCACCGCCGCGGCGTTGCCGGTCAGCGAGGCCAGCAGGGCGGTGACGGTGGTGCCCACGTTGGCGCCCAGGGTCACCGGCAGGGCCGTCTCCAGCGACACGATGCCCGACCCGATCAGCGGTATCAGCAGGCTGGTGGTGATGGAGCTGCTCTGGACGGTGACGGTCACGATCACGCCCAGCACCATGGCCAGGATCCCGTGCCGCTCGAGCCGGCGGTTGAAGGCGCCCTTGGCCCGGGCCACCACGACCTGCCGCATCACCTTGGTGAGCATGGCCAGGGCGGTGAAGAGCAGCAGCAGCGACAGGACGAGCATGACCACGCCCGCGAGGACGTCGGCCATGGATAAGTCGTCTGTCAGCAGGTGCTTGACGGCCTTGGCGACGGGCTTGGTGATCGCCTTGACCGGACTGTGGAACTCCACGCCCCCGGTCCCGACCAGCCGCCCGGAGAGCCAGGAGGCGCTGCGCTCGAGGTAGTGGGTCGCCTGCTCCAGCGGGAACAGGATGATGATGGTCAGCAGGTTGAAGAAGTCGTGCATGGTGGCGCCGGCGAAGGCGCGCTGGAACTCGATGCGTCGCCCCATGGAGCCCATGGCCACGATGGTGTTGGTGACCGTGGTGCCCATGTTGGCGCCCATGATGATGGGGATGGCGCCCCCCACCTCGAGCGCGCCGGCGGCCACCAGCCCCACGACGATGGACGTGGTGCCCGAAGAACTCTGGATGAGCGAGGTGGCCAGCAGCCCGATCATCAGGCCGATCACGGGATTGGTGGTGCCGGTGATCAGGGCGTCGCTGAAGGACTTGCCGAAGGTCTTGAAGGCCGAGCCCATGAGCGTGATGGCGAAGAGGAAGACGTAGAGCAGGACCAGCAGCGAAACGATGCGCAGGACGGCCGGCAGCGGGCCCGCCGCCCCGTCGGCGTCCGCCGGCGGTACGGGCGATCGCGGTTGAAGCACGTCTTTCCCTCTCGGCGGCTGGGTCGGTCGAGTGCATCGAGGCGGTCTCGGGCGGGACGATATCCCACACCGCGGGGACTGTCAAAGGGGGATTGGCGCGGGCACCGATCCGGTCTATCCTGGGCGGGTCGCACCGACGATCATTCCGAAGGAGAGGACATGAGACGAACGCCCGGCCTGGTCATCCTGCTCGCTCTCGCCCTGTCCCTCGCCTGCGCCGTCGACTGCGGCGAGAAGGCCGAGGCCAAGGCCGAATGCGCCGCCTGCGGCATGGAGATGAACGAATCGGACATGGTCGAGCAGGAGGGGAAGCTGTACTGCGGGCATTGCGCGCCGGATCCCGCCGGCGACCACGGCCATGATCACGACCATGGTGACGGCGACCACGGCCACGATCACGACCACGGCTAGAAACCGTCCGCTCCGCCGCCGGCCGGGGCGGGGGGCCGGTCCTTTGCATTCCCGGTCGGCAGCCGTTAACCTGTGTGTTCGCGCCGGCATACGCCGACGCCGCACGACCCGCGCGGGCCCGGCCCGCCATGGCACGATTCGTGATATTGCTTGCGCCCCGGTCGGATCGACGGCCGGGATGTGGAGATGATCGAGATGGCAATCCTGAAAGTGGCCCGCATGGGGCATCCGGTGCTGCGCCGGGTCGCCGATCCGATCCCGCCCGAGGAGATCGGCGGCGCCGAGGTGCAGACGCTGATCCGGGACATGCTCGAGACCATGCACGAGTACACCGGCGTCGGCCTGGCCGCGCCGCAGGTCCACGTCTCGAAGCAGCTGGCCCTGGTGGGCGGCGAAACGGACGAGGACGACGAGCCGATCATCCGCGTGGTGATCAACCCGGAGATCACGCCGACGACCGACAAGCTCTACGGCATGTACGAGGGATGCCTCAGCGTGCCGGGCTTCCGGGGCTGGGTGGAGCGGCCGGCGGCCGTCCACGCCGTGCATCACGACATGCACGGCAAGCGCGTGGAGCGCGACCTGGACGGCTTCGCCGCCGTGGTCATGCAGCACGAGTGCGACCACCTGCAGGGCAAGCTGTACGTGGACCGCATGAAGGACATCCGCAAGCTCGCCTTCGAGGAGGAGGCGGAGCGCTACCTGCCCGTCGAACGCATGATCGACGAGCGGGACCTCTAGGACATCGTTCGAGGAACACCGTTCTGGAACATCGAGGAGACGCAAACAGATGGATCTGTTGACCGACGCCGTGACCGCCTTCAACAACCGCCGCTACACCGACGCCGCCAGGATCACCGCCGGAGGCGTGCGTCAGTCCGTCGGCAAGGACGAGCTCTTCTGGATCGGCCTGAACGAGGCCTGCCAGGCCTTCGAGAGCATCGCCGCCAACAAGCTCGCTCCGGCCGAGGACAAGCTGGTGGCGGCCATGGAGAAGCTGCGCCACTTCGGCTACCGCTACCAGGGCCTGGAAGTGACCAGTGTCCTGGCCGGCCTGCGCCGCGGTCTGGAGGAGACCCGCGAGGTGCGCGCCGGCCGGCGCAGCATGTTCGACGTCAGCCTGCTGCCGCAGATCAAGATGGCGGCCAGGGCTCAGGAGCGCTGAGGACGAGGCACGCCGAGGTCGATCGCCCGCCCGGGCCGCCGGAGGTGCGGACCGCCATGCCGTACGCCGTCACATACGCCGACATCGAGGACGCCGCGGTTCGCCTCCGCGGCGTCGCCCACCGCACGCCGGTCCTGACCAGCCGCACGCTGGACGCGTGTGCCGGCCGCCGGCTCTTCTTCAAGTGCGAGCACCTGCAGCGGGCCGGCGCCTTCAAGTTTCGCGGCGCCTGGAACGCCGTGGCCCAACTCGACGACGCGGCGGCCGCCCGCGGCGTGGCCACCCACAGCAGCGGCAACCACGCCCAGGCCCTGGCGCTGGCCGCTCGACTGCGCGGCATCCCCGCCCGCATCGTCATGCCCCGCACGGCGCCACCGGTCAAGCGCGCGGCGGTGGCGGGCTACGGGGCGGAGATCATCGAGTGCGAGCCGACCCTCGCGGCGCGCGAGGCCGCGGCCCGCCGGGTGGTGGAGGAGACGGGCGCGGTGCTGGTCCATCCCTACGACCAGGCGCCGACCATCGCCGGACAGGGCACCGCCGTCCTGGAACTGCTCGACGAGGTGCCCGACCTGGACGCCGTGATCGCGCCCGTGGGCGGGGGTGGGCTCATGTCCGGCACCTGCCTGGCCGGCCGCGGGCGGCGCGCCGACCTGCGTCTCTTCGGCGCGGAGCCGGCGGGCGCGGACGACGCCAGGCGCTCCCTCGACGCCGGCGAGCGCATCCCCCAGACCGCGCCCGACACCGTGGCCGACGGTCTGCTCACGAGCCTCGGCGAGCTGACCTGGCCGATCCTGCGGGATCATCTGGAAGACATCTTTACGGTGAGCGACGCGGAGATCCTCGAAGCCATGGGCCTGCTCTGGTCGCGCATGAAGCAGCTCGTGGAGCCGAGCGGCGCGGTGCCGGCGGCGGCCGTTTTTTGCGACGGATTCAAGTCGTTGCGGGGTCTGGAGAAGGTCGGTGTGGTGATCTCCGGCGGCAACGTGGATCCGGGCGATCTGGCGCGGCGCGGACTCCTCTGAAGAGCGGGGTCCGCGGGCCCGATATAAGGTCCCTGCGGGGACTTGCGGTTGATCGGCCGCCTTTCTATCGTGGGCAACACAGTTCGCCGACACGAGGAACCTCGAGACCGGGATCGAACGCAGTATGAACGAACAGCTACCGCACGGAAAACTCAACTGCTCGGAACAGCCCTGGCCCTGCCAGGAATCCTGCTCGATCCAACACTTCGAACTCCTCCGACAATGCGACGTGCGCGGCCTGTTGCACTGCCACACGGCCTACGTCGACGGCGCCCACGACCTGGCGGCCATCGTCCGCACGGCCCGCGAGCTCGGCCTGGACTACCTGGGCGTCACCGACAAGTTCAAGAGCGATTTCTGCCGGGACGGGCTCTGCGCCGAGAGCATGGCCAGCCAGCGGGCGGAGATCGACAGGTACAACGCCGACGGCAACGGCTTCACCCTGCTCCACGGCGTCGAGGTGGAGGTCGATCCCCAGGGCGACCTGCCGGTCGACGGAAAGCTGCTCGCCGCCTTCGACTACGTGGTGGCCACCATGCGCCATTCTCACGGCCTGGACTACGAGACGCAGACCGAACGCGCCGTGCAGGCCGTGCGCCATCCCCGCGTCTCCATCCTCGGACATCCCATCGGGCATTTCATGACCACCGGGCGCGAGCTGCCCATGGATCTCGACCGCGTGCTGACCGCCGCGTCGGAGGTCGGGGTCGCCGTGGAGATCGACGCCAACCCCGCCCACGAGGATCTCGACTGGAAGAACTGCTACCACGCCCAGA
>Ga0180436_10004429_pt1 | contig 12613 bp, 10 predicted proteins | sample SS_ome_2_FD_132434 | JGI IMG/M metagenome (GOLD analysis project Ga0180436, IMG submission 132434) | Hypersaline lake sediment archaeal communities from the Salton Sea, California, USA - SS_3_S_2 metaG | ecosystem: Environmental > Aquatic > Non-marine Saline and Alkaline > Hypersaline >...
GAAGCGCTTTACATCCTCTTCAAGGGTCTCAGGTGGTGGGGCAAGATAACGTGTACGCTTACCTCTGCGTCCGAGCAGTTCCTCTACAACACGCACCTCTTTGTCCCTGAATCGACCGAAAATAATCTTATCCTCTTCACTACGCTTGTAGTTGGTCCTAGTATGGATAAATACGCCCCTGTGCCACTTGTGCAGTCTGTTCAGTGTTATTGGCTTGTTGTTCTCCCTGCTCTCCATGAAGAGATCCACCAGTGTATCGGTATGCTTTGTAGAGATACTGTGTGACTGTGCATAGTTCTTGTTGATTGCTTTAGCCATAGAGTTTCTAATAGACTCCCTTTCCAGGAGTTCGCCTTCGATACGGGAATTGTCGTAGATCTCTTCAGTGACATTTTCTATCTGTACCTCATCAACAACACTCTCTCCATAGATAGAAAGGATATTGTCTAGCATTCGCTTCATGACATGAATATCATTGAGTATGGTCACAAGCTCGTCCTTGTTATAGGGGAAGGTACCGTACTTTTCATGCTCCCATATCCATCGTTTTGGGGACTTCTGAATCATCCTTTCTGCCTTTTTGAGTGAAATCTAAACATATTGTAACACTTAACAATGTATGAACATATTTATTTATACCTAAAAAGTGATTTTGATGTTTTAAATAGGAATTAATTTAGATAATAATGAAGAGATTAAAAAAATGCATTTTACAATATAGCAAAAACTTCATACAAATGTATTGGGTCAAACTTTTCTAATTTTAGACCCTGATGAACATAGAAAATATATCAATAAAACCTTATAAAATTATATATTTTATAAGGTTTCGATCTTATGTATTTTAGTCTGAAGTATTAATATCGACTAGTGTTATTTGTCCATTGAAAACTTCGACATTTTCTTCTTCATCATATTCATCTATAAAAGTATCTCCAGAATAACGTGCAGTAATTAGACTATAGTTTCCTTCACCCAGGAATGCCAAAGTAAAATTACCATCACTCATATTGACATCACTGCTACTTACTGAATTTGGAAAATTGTTGTTATTTTCACTCTCTTGATACTCACCTGATCTGTAACTATAAACAACCAAAGAGTCAGAAGTAGCATTATAGTCATCTACATTCACCACTGTTCCGTTGATCGTTCCTGAAAGCTCAGTCACAACCAACCTGATAACAGGCTTCAAAAGATATTTTCTGTTTCCAGTAACTACAACTGATTTATGCACATCAAAATCGGCCATAACCTCAATTTTTGCATTAGCGGTGATATCAAATGCACCTTTACCTTTGTAACCACTCTGTCCTCCACTAGGAACAAACAATGGTTCAGATGTTCCATCTGCAAAAGTTATATTACAATCAGGATTGCTTTTCACTTCTGATTCTTTAGTAGGGGCAGCCAATTTAAAACGAATCTCCGTATAGTGCCCTGCCGGCAAGATCATATCTCCCAAATGAATAGATTTACCATTTTGAAGATCTAGAAGATTGAATGTCTGAGGCTCAAAATCATCTGCCTTGGTCCAATTACCGTCATGATTATATTCAATACCGATAACCGCAATATTGACCTCTGTTACATCTTCACCTAATTGTGGTGGTGCATCAGTCATACTGAGTGACAAGATACCAGTTGAACTTGAAGTAGTGCTACTACCTCCTCCACATCCCGAAATGATTGTCATTATGGTTAACGATAGTATAAAACCTATCAGTGTATGAAGATTTTTCATAAATATTCCTTTTTAAATGGATGTTGTCCAAAAGAAATATTAAATTCATTTGGTAACCTGGCGATCTTAAATGTTAAGACCCATGGCTTTCCGTCCTTGCTTCACAACAAGTTTGGCACAACAAAACAAGTTTGAATTAAATAGAATTTGTAGATGCAGTAATTAATGTAATCTTTGCATAATAAATCTATTTAAAGATATCTTTACTTTAACGCGTTAATTATATCAGTGTACAAATAAAATAAATCTTTAACAAGATTTTATAGTGAGATCAAGACTACAATAAACTCTTTTTCATCTGAATAGATCATTATAATATACAACTGCCTAAGATAAACATCATAAAGTTATATTTAATTAGGTTTCTAATTAACTCTATTTATAATTTAATTCCAAATTTTTCAAGAATAAAAATAACACTATAATAAGCAAATATGGTCATCACTATTGATATCCCCATACTTAAATAAAAACCAAGACCTTTTTTTATTAAAATTGGGAAAGCAATAAAGAGTGTCATAGATGGAGCAATCAGCCAAACAATCCTATGTGAGAACTCTACTGCATTACTACTACTGTTTGTATCTACATACATCCATGTCATAGCTAAAATGGAAACTAACGGTATTGCTGCTAACAGCGCTCCAGCTAAACTACTCCTTTTGGCTATTTCGGAGATCAAAACAATTAGAAATGTTGTAATTATTAGTTTTGTTATATAGTAAGCCAATTTATTTCCCTTGATGGATTTATTATTTTCTAAATTCATCAAATTGTATATCTACACTACTTAAAGTATAGTGCTAAACACCATTTATGTATGGAAATACAAAAAAGTCTTATTTTGGTTTATTTAGCGCATTGGATTTCTTTTCATACTCTTCTGTATCTATCTCGCCATTCGCATAACGCCTATCAAGTATATCTTGTGCTGAAGAGTTTTTCTTTTTACTTTTTGTCGATTCTTTAAAAAAATAAAGAACTATGAGTATGAATAAAATCCATGGGAACCACATACCAAAACCCATGCCCCAACCATGTCCTACATAATCCATTTTTTATCCTTTATAATGTTTTTCTATTAATGTTAGAAAACCGTTGTGGGTATTAAGAGTGTGTACTAAAGCATGTAAAAAGAGGAACGAGATAGCCTAATGATATAGGCCATCGTTGTTTATTGATTATTCATCATACCTTGATGCATCATCATGCCCTGACCTTGACCCATACCCTGTTTATTCATCATGCCTTGACCTTGTTTCATACCTGGGTCACAATTCTTACCCTGGTCGTTCATCATTTTCTGACCACAGTTCATACCTTGGTTATTCATCATCATACTTCGACAACAACAGCAACAACAATGCATACAACTATTGTGCATCATTCCCTGACCACAATTCATACCTTGGTTGTTCATCATTTTCTGACCACAGTTCTTACCTTGTTGATTCATCACTCCCTGACCTTGACCCATGCTCTTGTTATTCATCATCATGCCTTTACCCATTCTAGAATACTTCTGTCGCTCCTCTTGTGTCATGGATTGCATACGTTTTTGCATCTCTTTTCTAAAGTCTTCTCGTTGTTCTATTGGTACATTACCGCGCATCTTCATCATCTCTTCAGTACTCATATGCCCAAAATCTGCTGCGTAAAGGGAAGCAAGCATTGCTGTTATTACTAATAGATATTTCATCTTTTTTCCTTTTAAATAAATTAATATCATTATTGGACAAGATGGATCCTGTCAAAGCATTTTTTCAAAGAAGAAGCCAAAAATGTAACTTTATCTCGTTTATAAAAGATGGCATATTAACTTCCATGTTTAGAAAGATAACAGACTTATGTGCACTTTCTGTGTACATAAATCAAAGAAGTTTTTAAAATTATTAATTAAAAAAGAAGTAGTTTTTTTCTGCACATACTTTACACATAACTGTATTAGAATACACATAGATTTATTCAGATATAGGAGATATTATGAGGATTGGACTTTTAATTTTATTTGCTACATGTACAATAGGAGCACAAAGCATCACACAACTTATCGATCGGTCTATTAAGAATCATCCTTCTTTACAATCCATACAGCACCGCCTGTCTGCAATGGATGAAAAAATAGAAGCAAGCCAGAACTTCTCTAATCCAGACCTTTCTTTTACTATCAATGATATACAATTTGATGACCCTACAAACCGCGGACTTGAACCCATGCAGTACAATGCAATTAATGTTAAACAAAAATTTCCATGGTTTGGCAAACTAGATGCTCGTAAAACTTTCACACTAGCACAAAAAAATGTAATTATGAATTCCTACGAAGTGGCAAAAACAGTACTGGCAGAAGAGATAAGTATGACAGCCTATACAATGAAAGAACTTCAGGAGCGTATTCGTATCATTAACCGATATAAAACACTGGCAAAGCAAAATATAGATTTATATACCGCTTATGCCTCTACAGAAAACAAGAGTCATACCAGCAGTATGTCCGCAAGTCTAATGCTATCTAAAATCAAAATAAGAGCTGAACGTTATAAAACTATTCTAAAAAGTCAAAAGGCAAAACTAAAATACTTAGTACAAGAGAAAATATCAACTATCTCTGATACATTACAGATAAAAAGTCCAAAACCATTGGGTCGCTATCTCTCTAAACTGCAGAATAATCCAAAGTATAAAATGAAACTCTCTGAAGGTCATGTTGCGGATGCTAACAAAGCGTTACATGATTTGAGTATTACTCCAGATCCTTATGTTAAAGTAGGTTATTTTAACCGTACAGAGTATCCTGACTATGCCTCTATTACAGTAGGTTTTTCCTTACCTCTTTATGGTTCAGAGAAACTCAACTCGGAAGCTGCAAGAAAAGAAGCTTTAGCTGCAGAGAGCGCTTCACTGGACTATCGTTACTCATTAGAAAGTGAGATTACTATCATGCACGCAAAACTCACTGAGACATATCAGATATATAACATTATTCGAAATGAAAGCCTACCACAACTTGAGCACATGTTTGAACTCACTCAGTCCAGTATTCAAAACGGGGGTGATCTTTTTGCATACACGAACCTTCTGGAACAAAAACTTGCACTTGAAGAAGAGCTCGTTTCTATCAAAGCAAAATACCTAAGAACCACTGCAAAACTCAAATCTCTTACTGGAGCGATATAATGTCAAAAATAATCACTTTATTACTATTTCCCCTCATACTTCTCTCTGAAACAACCATGAAATGTGAAGCTGGAAAATGTGGGTCAGAAGATACTTCTATGAACAAGGAGGTACCGCCTAAACCTTTTCGAGTAGAAAAGCCAACAGTTGAACAGCTTTTTAATGTAAAGACTACAGAGGCTAAAACAATCACAATATCCAAGAAGCAGGTAAATTATGGATATCTTGTTGCAGAGGATTCAAGAAAAATTGACATACATGCATGGTTTTCAGGATATGTTACGAAACTGTTTGCCGATACACTCTATAAAAAAGTTGAAAAAGGTGATGCTTTAGTAGAGGTATATTCTTCAGAAGTATACAAGGCAAAACAAGACTACCTTTATTCGTTGGAGTATGATAAAAAACGTGAGTCGCCTCAAATGATTCAAAGTGCACAAACCAAGCTACGTCTTCTGGGTATTAGTGATAAAGAGATCAGACAGATTGAAAATACACGCAAGGTCAGCGAATTTACGACACTCTACGCACCACAATCCGGATGGATTTTTCAAAAGAATATCAATCAGGGGGCATATTTTAGTACACAAACAAAACTTTTTCAGATCGTAAACTTAGAAAAAGTATGGATAGAAGTAAAGCTCTATCAGGATGAGATAGAGAAACTTTCTGTTTTAGACCATTTCAGTGTTAAGATCAAAGGGATAAATAAAACATTTACAGCCAAAAAAAGCCTACTATATCCCAAGCTAAACCCTAAAGAAGCAACCGCCACACTAAGATTACTATTAGACAATAATGATGGTCTAATGAAGCCAGGCATGTATGCAAAAGTATATGCATCATCGGATGCTAAAAAACGTCTTGTTATTCCCCGTACTGCTGCTATACGAAAAAATGGTCAATGGTATGCTTTTCTTGCTACAGAATTTAAGGGAGAGTATGAACCTATACCCATAGAGATAAAACCTTTAGATAACCAGCATTATGAAATAATCAAAGGTCTACAAGAAGGTGATACATTAGTAAATAATGCTCTGTTTATGATGGATTCTGATGCACAGATAAATGGGGTTTACTAATGATAGAAAAACTCATTGTATTTTCGGTCAAAAATCGTTTTCTTGTTCTTATGAGCACACTATTCCTCATAGTTGGCTCAATTTGGGCAATGAAAAACACACCACTGGATGCGCTGCCTGACCTTTCGCCTCCTCAAGTCATCGTACAGGTGACATGGAAAGGACAAAGTCCTGAAATTATAGAGGATCAGGGAACATATCCTCTTGTTTCTCAATTTTTGGCTATCTCGGACATCGAAACAGTTCGTGGTTTTTCAACATATGAAAACGGCTTGATCTATATCATCTTTAAAGAAGGAACAGATCTTTACTGGGCTAGAAGCCGTGTACTTGAACAGCTTGCATCTATACAAAGTCAACTTCCGGATACAATGGAGGTTACACTTGGACCTGATGCATCGGGCGTAGGCTGGGCATATGAATATGCACTCATTTCTGAAACCAAAACACTTGATGAACTAAGAACTTTACAAGACTACTACTACAAATATGCACTTATGGGAGTTGATGGTGTAAGTGAGGTTGCCAGCGTAGGTGGATTTGTACCAACCTACCAAATCACTGTAAACAATGATGCACTTGTCCAGTATGATCTTTCTATCAAGGATATCTCTCAAACACTCAAAGAGAATAATAATGATACAGGTGGGCGTATTGTCATTCAAAATGGATATGAATGGATGGTTCAAGCAAAAGGCTATATAAAAAATTTAGATGAGATACGCGAACTTGTAGTTGCAACTAAAGATGGTGTACCTCTTACTCTCTCCCAATTAGGACGTGTTGAAATGGTACCAGGTGCCAGACGTGGTGTGGCAGACCTGAATGGAAAAGGAGAAGTTGTTGGTGGTATTGTAATGCTACGTTATGGTGAAGATGTCTACAGTGCCATAAAACGTATCAAGTCAAAAATTGAAGAGCTAAAGATAGACGGTGTTGATGTTGTTACCGCTTATGACCGTTCAGGGCTTATTGAGGCTGCTATAAAAACACTTCAAGCCACTCTGCTTGAAGAGAGTATTATTGTCATTATTGTCATCGGTTTGTTTTTGATGCATTTTCGTTCTACATTCATTATGCTTATTGTACTTCCTCTGACCATAGCCCTGCCATTCCTACTCATGAAGCTTTTTGGTATTGGTTCAAATATCATGAGCTTAGGAGGTATCGCCATTGCTATTGGTGCCATGGTTGATGCATCTATAGTCATGATAGAAAATGCTCATAAAGCCATACATAAACTAGAAGAAGAAAAAAGTAGGCAACTTGACCATCAAGAACGTATCAAGGTTATTATTAAATCTTCCCAACTTGTTGGTAGACCTATCTTTTTTGCTTTAACGCTAGTAGTAGTCTCCTTTTTGCCCATCTTTGCACTTTCTGGTCAAGAAGGTTTACTCTTTAATCCTCTTGCATTTACCAAAACCTTTGCAATGACTGCAGGAGCAATACTATCCGTTACACTGGTACCTGTTCTTATGATATATTTTGTAAAAGGGAGGATCATCCCGGAGTCAAGAAATCCACTGAACCGTTTTTTCATTTGGCTTTATCACCCGATTCTTATTTATGGTCTTAAATTCAAATATTTCGTGATTATTCTAGCTGTTGGTGGGCTTGCTTTTGTTATACCTCTTTATCAAAAATTAAACTGGGAATTTATGCCTATGCTCAATGAACAAACTGTCATGTATATGCCTGTGACACCATATGGAATCTCTGTAGATCAAAGTAAAGCACTGACTCAAAAAACCGATAAGATTATCAAAAGTTTCCCTGAAGTGGCCACAGTATTTGGTAAGGGAGGACGTGCCAACTCGGCAACAGACCCTGCACCACTTGGTATGATTGAAACCATCATTACCTTTAAACCAAAATCCCAGTGGAGACCAGGCATGACACATGAAAAGCTGATGGCAGAAATGGAAGATGCCCTCCAAGTGCCAGGGCTTGTAAACTCATGGACCTATCCAATACGAGGACGTATTGATATGTTGCTTTCAGGTATCAGAACCCCTTTGGGTATAAAACTGTATGGGAAAGATGCATCAGGGCTACAGACAATAGCAATGAAAATAGAGTCCAAACTCCGAGAACTTAAAAATACACAGTCTGTTATCTCTGATCAGGCAAGTGCAGGATTCTTCATAGATATCAATATAGATACAGAAGCATTACAGCGTTATAACATTTCTAAGGCGTTATTACATGAATATACCTCGGCAGCTATCGGGGGTAAAAAGATCACTACGATGTATAAAGGATTAGAGCGTTATCCTATAGCACTTCGCTTTGAAGAAGAAGAGCGTCGAAATCTTGATGACATACGTAACATACAGGTCAAAACACCTCTTGGGTTTGTTCCACTTTCAACCTTCTCCAAAATAGAATACAGAGAAAGTGCTTCTGTAATTAAAAGTGAGATGGCAACACCTGTAACATTTATCTCTATTACACCGAAAGCAGGAGTTAGTGCTGTCAAATATAAAGCAGAGGCAATAAAAGTATTGGAAGACATCAAGCTTCCTTCCGGTTATTACATTGAATGGGCGGGACAATCTGAATATCTTGAATCAGCAATGAAGAAAATTAAGTGGATAGTTCCTACTGTATTGTTAGTCATATTTGTTCTTATCTACTTTGCTTTAAGAAAAATAGTATCTACACTCATTGTATTTTTCACACTTCCATTTGCGCTTCTGGGTGGTTTACTCTATCTGGATATACTACAGTTTAATATGAGTATAGCTGTAATTGTTGGGTTCTTGGCCCTTTTAGGTATTGCCGCAGAGACTGCTATCGTAATGATAGTATATTTGCAAGAAAGTGTCGATGAAATGCGTGTAAAAAAGGGAGTTGATTTTGACAAACAAGATCTTACAAATGCAATCTATGAAGGTGCTGTACAAAGAGTAAGACCAAAACTAATGACGGTATTTGCTATTCTTGCAGGTCTCCTTCCTATTATGTATATTTCTGGTGTAGGAAGTGAAGTCATGCAGCGTATTGCCGCACCAATGATAGGAGGGGTTGTAAGTTCTGCCATATTAAGCCTACTTCTTATTCCTATCTTTTACGAAATGTATGAAAAATATCAATTAAAAAAATCTAAGGAAATAAAATGAAATTAACACTCATGACGATAACATTATGCATCACATTACTTATATCTGGATGTACTGATAAAGAAAAAAAAGACTCACTTACAGAAGCCGGAATGAAGTGTGGGCCAGGTAAATGTGGGGCTAGCATGGTTGATGGTTCAGCTATATTAGTAAAAAAGAAAATGAATATTTTAAATCAGCTGTCAGATAATGATACTAGACGTGAATGTGTACTTAAATCTATGACAACAAAAGAGCTGTATGATTGTGTACGCGTTGAAAAAACTGGAAGATTAAGTACAAAATGTTCATCAGACAACACAAAACAAGCACCTAAAAAAGAAATATCTTCTATGAAGTGTGCGCCTGGGAAATGTGGAAGCGATATGTGAGACAAATAATCACAAAACATCTAGAGAATTATATAAAATAGCAGTTGTATAATTTCATGCAGAATGAAAACCTTATAATCTAACATATTTTATAACGTTTCTCGCTATAGCGACGTTTGCGAGCCATAAAATTATACCCTTCAACAGAAAACCTTATAAAATGTTCTATATAGGGAATTTTATAATGAAAACTACACAAAGAGAGTGATAGAAACTTTTAGCTTATTTTATTGAATTTTAGTATTTTTATTGGAAATAATTGTTAGGAGATAGAGATAGATCTGCAAGGTGAAACCTTGCAAAAGGTTCCAAGGAGAATCCTTGGAGAAAGAGGTCGAAAAGTATCGACTATCTTTTCGAGAACTGTGGAGATCTTCTCGCTTTTTTCTTTCCTGGTTTCTTTCTTTCAACTACTCTTGAGTCTCTAGTAAGAAGTCCCATAGGCTTAAGAATCGCTCTGAAAGATGGTTCAAACTCTACTAGAGCTTTAGTGATACCATGTTTAAGTGCATCTGCTTGTGCAGCATAACCACCACCAAGTGTAGTAGCTTTGATGTTCATAGACTCAAGTTGCTTAGTTGCTTCAAGTGGAAGTCTAACTTTCATCTTAAGTGTTTCGTGTCCACCTAACCATTGGTCAAGTGTTTTCCCATTGATAAGCATTTCACCGTTACCTGGAGTGATCCAAACTTTAGCGATCGCTGCTTTTCTTTTTCCTGTTGCATAAATAGTAGCCATGCTTACGCTCCCTTATTGATTTGAGCAGTGTGTGGGTGTTCAGCACCTGCATATACTTTAAGCTTTTTAAGCATTGCTCTACCAAGAGTAGTCTTTGGAAGCATACCTCTTACAGCCAATCTGAAAAGTTTTTCTGTATGGTTTTCTAACATATCATCAAGTTTTTTACTTTTAGTAGAACCGAAGTAACCACTGTGAGTAAAGTACTCTTTGTCTTCAAGTTTAGCTCCTGAGAACTTTGCTTTTTCAGCATTGATGATCACTACGTAGTCACCACAATCTACATTTGGTGTAAATGATGGCTTATGTTTACCTCTAAGAAGTGTTGCTACTTCAGTTAAGATACGACCAAAAGTTTTACCTTCAGCATCGATCAAAACCCAGTCACGTTGTACTTCAGCAGGTTTTAGTACTGTTGTCATTTTCATGAATTTTTCCTTGTTTAATTGTTCTACCTACACGGCTTCGCATGCGCTACGACCGTTTCGGTTCCAAAGCTAAAAACGCAAAGCAGTTTGCCTTTGTTTAACGCTTTTCATCTTTTGTGGACGGATTGTACCCACTTAAACTTAAAATTTATTTAAATTAAGATTATTTTAAGTTTAAAATCTCAATTTCTTCTTTTAAAAGATAAATGATCAGCCCCTCTGTTCTTTTTCCCGTAATATTTGTGATCGCTTTTTTATAGTGATTCACCTGATTTTGGTGTTTTAAAGCATATTTCTTAGAACTTTTATAATCTATGACCACATAATTTTCTTCATACTCCAGAAGCAGATCGATCTGTTTAAGTTCTCCCTCATAACTCAATGATTGCTCTTTACGTACTTTTGCTCCTCGCAGTAAAGATTGAAACTCTTGATTTTCTATCAGTGTTCTGATACGCTGCTCTATTTCATCTATACTGTCAACATGTAACTGCTGTCCATATTTGTTGTTCATTGACATCATCGCAGCAGATAAACTATCTTCATCAAAAGTACCTAGCATCTCTAAAGCATAATGTAACGCAGTACCAAATAGTATCGCTTCATGATCTTTCTCTTCTTCATCCTCAGATGATGGAGTCTCCTGTGTTCCGTAATTTGATAGAACAACTGGGTTTTGCTCATAGGTTGTGAAGCGTTCAGCGTCTGATCCATCATGTACACGCAATGAACCAATACACATCGTCTCCATATCTATCTCATCAAAAACAGACTCTTTGGGCTTTCGTATAACGATCAACCCTTCAACTGCACGTGTGAGTGCCACATAGAGTACATTTTTATTATCTTTTAGTGAAGAGTCTTTTTTATCTTGCATGATCTGTGCATAGTTCTTATCAAAGTTTTCTCTTCCGGCTGTACGATAGAGGATCTTCTCTATATACAAGTTGTCATTATAGTGATACACCAGTGCAGAAGTATCTGCTCTCTTACGCGTCACTTTGTCTAAAAGTATCACATATTCAAACTCCAAACCTTTCGAGCCATGTACGGTCATGATCTTTGCACCATGTACTGAATTGGACGCCACTGCGATACTCGAACTTTGAAACTCTTCTACAAATGTCGGTATGTCAGAGAAGGATGATGAGAATTCCAAAAGTTTTAAAATGTTCAGATCATCATCAAAATACCCAAACTCACGCACCAGTCTGTCCACAACCTGCAGAGGGGACATGAATGCAGAGAACCATGAGACATCTATCTCTTCCAGGGTTTTACCTATTTTCAAAAGCATGGCCTGAGCATCTATCTTCTCTCCATAGAAGAGGTATTCACACATCGCGACCAAAGCAGCTATCTTAGGCATATTTTTTAAAGAAGAGGAGGTCTTTAAAAGTGTGTGTATCCCTTCATGTTCACATGCTTCCTGTAAACTCTGTCCATCTTTATTGGTGTGGACCAAAAAAGCGATATCATCTACATTAACGCCTAGATCTAAAAGCTTTTTAGCTTGTATGACCGCTTCATCGATGATCTCTTCTGACTCCAACACTTCCACATAACCTTGAGATGCATCAGGTCTGCTTTTTTGTGCCGTATAGCCTTCCATTGTACTTTCAAACCAGCGATTGACCTGTTCTACCACATTTTTGGAACTTCTGTAATTGGTATCCATAGGCAGTATATCTACATCATAATTTTGGGCCACTTTATCAAACAACTCTTCGACCCCACCGCGAAAACGGTAGAGTGACTGCTTGGTGTCCCCTACATAAAAAAAGGTCTTGAACTCACTCTGACCATGTCCTGAAAAGATCTCATCAATCAATGGCTTGAGTAACAAGAACTGTAAAGTGGAAGTATCTTGAAACTCATCAAGCAATATATGTTTGAACTTTGCATCTATTTTAAAATAGAGGAACTCTTTACTCATACTTTCATGTAA
>Ga0180436_10004430_pt1 | contig 12612 bp, 13 predicted proteins | sample SS_ome_2_FD_132434 | JGI IMG/M metagenome (GOLD analysis project Ga0180436, IMG submission 132434) | Hypersaline lake sediment archaeal communities from the Salton Sea, California, USA - SS_3_S_2 metaG | ecosystem: Environmental > Aquatic > Non-marine Saline and Alkaline > Hypersaline >...
AATCAAGCGATCGCGCCACATCGATGATATCTGCGACAACTGCCGAGGCTGTAGGCAGAGAGCCTGCACCTGCACCGTAATAGAGAGTGGGTCCGACCATGTCGCCTTTCACAAGCACGGCGTTCATGACGCCATCGACATTGGCCAGCAGCCGCCTGGCTGGAATCAGTGTTGGATGTACACGCAACTCGACGCCTTTCTCGGTGCGCCGGGCGATGCCGAGGTGCTTGATACGGTAACCGAGTTCTCCGGCATAGGTAACATCCCGGGGCTCGATCCTTGTAATTCCCTCTGTATAGGTCGCATCGAACCTGAGCGGCATGCCAAAGGCCAGTGAGCCGAGAATCGCGAGCTTGTGGGCGGCATCGATACCCTCGACATCAAACGTCGGGTCTGCCTCTGCGTAGCCAAGTTGCTGCGCCTCGCTCAGCACGTCGGCAAACTCGCGCCCCTTGTCGCGCATCTCGGTCAGGATGAAATTGCCGGTGCCATTGATGATACCCGCCAGCCACTCGATATGGTTCCCGGCAAGTCCCTCGCGAAGGGACTTGATGATCGGGATACCCCCGCCGACGGCCGCCTCAAAGGCAACAGTGACACCTTTCTCACGGGCTGCAGCGAAGATCTCCTCGCCATGCATCGCAATGAGCGCCTTGTTTGCAGTGACCACATGCTTGCCATTGGCAATGGCCTCGAGTACGAATTCATGCGCCGGTGAATAACCGCCGATGAGTTCAACAACGATATCGACATCCGGATCAGCGAGCACCTTGCGGGCATCGTCGTAAATGGTGACGCTGTCGAGTCCGTCAAGCCCGGAAGGGTCATAGGATTTGGCCGCCGCACAATGCACACGGATGTTCATTCCGGTGCGCCGGCTGATCTCGTCGGCGTTCCTGACGAGCACGTTGAGCGTGCCGCCACCGACTGTTCCAAGCCCTAGTAGTCCGATGTTTACTGTTTTCAAAATCAACTCCTCAGGAATGAATGCCGTCTTTGCGGAACATGTCCTTGATCCCGCGCAATGCCTGGCGTGTACGGTGCTCGTTCTCGATCAGGCTGAAGCGTACATGGTCGTCCCCATGCTGGCCGAAACCGATACCCGGGGAAACGGCAACCTTTGCGTCGGTGATCAGTTTCTTCGAAAATTCGAGCGACCCCATGGACTGGTAGGCCTCCGGGATCCTGGCCCATACGAACATGGTCGCCCTGGGTTTCTCAACCTGCCAGCCGAGTGCATTGAGTCCGTCGCAGAGGACATCGCGTCGCTTCTGATACATGTCACGAATCTCCTGCACACACTCCTGGGGCCCCTCGAGCGCCGTAATTGCGGCAACCTGGATCGGCGTAAAGGTGCCATAGTCAAGATAGGACTTGATCTTTGCGAGCGCCGAAACCAGGACAGGATTACCGACCATGAAACCGACACGCCAGCCCGGCATGTTGTAGCTCTTCGAGAGCGAGAAAAATTCGACTGCGATCTCTTTCGCGCCCGGCACCTGCAGTATCGAAGGCGCCTTGTAACCGTCGAAAACGATGTCGGCGTACGCGATATCGTGGATCACCCAGATGTTGTGCTCCCTGGCGATGGCGATCACGCGTTCGAAGAAATCGAGTTCGACGCACTGGGTCGTGGGATTGCCCGGAAAATTGAGGACGAGCATTTTCGGGCGTGGCCAGGATTCGACGATTGCTTTGTCGAGTTCGTCGAAGAAGTCGACCCCCGGAATCAGCGGTACGTGGCGAACATCGGCACCTGCGATCACAAAACCGTAGGGATGAATTGGATAGGCAGGGTTCGGGACCAGGACAGAATCCCCGGGGCCAAGACAGGCGAGCGCGAGGTGCGCAAGACCCTCCTTTGAACCGATCGAGACAATGGCCTCGGTCTCGAAGTCGAGATCCACGTCATAGCGGTCCTTGTACCAGTTGCAGATCGCGCGACGCAATCGCGGGATCCCCTTCGACTGGGAATAGCGGTGTGTGTCACGACGCTGTGCGACCTCGACGAGCTTGTCTACGATGTGCTTCGGAGTCGGCTGGTCCGGGTTGCCCATGCCGAAATCAATTATGTCCTCGCCGCGCGCTCGCGCTGCCGCCTTGAGTTCATTCACGATCGCGAAGACATAGGGCGGCAGCCGCTTGATACGGCGGAACTCTTCCATTTCGGGCGTGGACACCGGGACCTCTTGGTACAATGAACTGAAACGCGACAAGCTACCGTAAAACACGCATTACAGCAACAGATCCCATGAAATTTAGCGAGGACAAACACGGCGGTCTGCTCATCCGCTCTTGCCGCCCTGGAGAGATCGACATCGCCGGCGAAATCTGGCGACAGAGCATTCTGATTCACACCGGAAAATGCATCGCCTGGACGATCGACTCCATTACCGATCTGAGCGCCGAACACTTGGCGGAGATCATCGCCTTCGAGCCGGATATCCTGCTGATCGGAACCGGAACGCAACAGCAGTTCCCCGACATCGAGAGCTATGCCGAACTGCTGGCACACAATATCGGTGTCGAAATCATGGACTCGCCTGCCGCAGCCCGCACCTATAATGTGCTCGTCAGTGAAGGGCGCAAGGTGATGGCCGGGATCATTGCCTGAGGATAAAGCCGGCGGACTGGCGAGAGTTCTTTACATGTTCTACAATAGAACCAGTCAAGAACGCGGACAGTCTCCATGAGCATCACACTGACAAGAAGACAGCAGGAAATCTACGAATTTCTCGTCGAAAACGCAGATCGCTTTCCTCATCCCCCGACCCTGGCCGAGCTTTGCGATGCGATGAACCTCAGTTCTCGCGGCTCCATGCACAAGCAGGTGCAGGCACTCATCGAAGCCGGTCTTGTCGAACCCATGAACGGCCAGCGTCGGGGTATCCGCCTGACTCCGGCAGAACCGGCAAATCCGGATACGGCTCCATCAGAAGGACTGCCATTTCTTGGCAAGATCGCAGCCGGGCAGCCGCTCGAGGCCATCACTGACCAGCAGCGCATGCAGATTCCGGGCTGGATGACCGGAGATCGCAGCAACTGCTACCTCCTGACCGTCAGCGGGGATTCGATGATCGAGGAAGGCATCCTGGATGGCGACCTTGTCATCATTGAGCAAACCGATACCGCGCGCAACGGCGAGATTGTCGTTGCGCTCGTTGACGAATCCGAAGCCACCCTGAAACGCATCGAGCAGACGCCTGGCGAGATCATCCTGCACCCGGCCAACAGCCAGATGGAGGCCATGCACTATTCACCCGATCGTGTCAGGATCCAGGGCAGGCTCGTCGGGCAGCTTCGCACCTACCACTAGCGCCCGCCAGCAGCGGATACAAAGAAAAAACCCGGCCATGGGGGCCGGGTTTTTCTCTGGCATGAAGATCAGCAATCAGTTTTTCGACTTGTCGACGATCTTCTTGATCCAGGGCATCATGCCGCGCAGGCGCTCTCCGACCTCCTCGATCTGATGCTCGCGACCGATGCGGCGCTTGGCCTGCAGCGTGATCTGCCCGGACTGGTTCTCCTGGATGAACTCGCGCGCAAACTCGCCGTTCTGGATCTCTTTCAGAATCTGGCGCATTTCCGCCTTGGTTTCATCGGTAACGATGCGGGGACCGCGTGTCAGATCTCCATACTCGGCCGTGTTGGAGATGGAATAACGCATGTTGGCAATACCGCCCTCGTACATCAGGTCGACGATCAGCTTGAGCTCATGCAGACACTCGAAGTAGGCCATCTCGGGTGCGTAGCCTGCCTCGACAAGCGTCTCGAAACCAGCCTGGACGAGTGCGGTCGTTCCGCCACACAGAACAGCCTGTTCGCCGAACAGGTCCGTCTCGGTCTCGTCCTTGAAGGTCGTCTCGATAATGCCGGTGCGGCCACCGCCAATAGCCGATGCATAGGAGAGCGCAATCTGCTTTGCGGTACCGGTCGCATCCTGGGCAATTGCCACCAGGTCGGGAATGCCGCCGCCCCTTTCGAATTCACTGCGGACCGTGTGTCCGGGCGCTTTCGGTGCGATCATGATGACATCCAGGTCTTCACGCGGCGTGATGGCGCCGAAGTGGATGTTGAAACCGTGCGCGAAAGCCATCGCGGCGCCGTTCTTGATGTTCGGCTCGATCTGGTTTTTGTAGAGGGCTGCCTGGCTTTCGTCGGGTGCAAGGATCATGACGATATCAGCGCTGGCGACAGCATCCTCGATCGAGGCTGTCTTCAGGCCTGCCGCTTCGGCTTTTTTGGCCGAGGTCGAACCCGGACGCAGGCCGACCGTGACATCGACACCGGAATCTTTCAGGTTGTTGGCATGGGCATGCCCCAGGGAGCCGTAGCCGATAATGGAGACTTTCTTTCCCTGGATAATGGAAAGATCACAATCTTTGTCGTAATAAACGTTAATCGCCATGGTTATTTTGCCTTGGAGTGGATGGTGTGAAATCGGTTCAGAGGGTCAGGGCCTTGTTGCCACGCGCGATGCCGCTGACGCCGGTCCGGACGACCTCGACGATATAGTCGTCAGAAATGGCATTGATGAAAGCATCAAGCTTCGCACTGTCGCCGGTCATCTCGATGACAAAACTGTTTTCCGTGACATCGATGATCTTGCCGCGGAATATCTCGCAGAGCCGCTTCATCTCGTCACGCATGGCCTTCTCGGCACGCACCTTGATCAGCATCATCTCGCGCTCGATATGCTCTCCCTCGGAGAGATCAACGAGCTTGACGACATCGACAAGCTTGTTGAGCTGCTTGGTGATCTGCTCGACCTCGTTATCGTTGCCCGTTGTCACGAGCGTCATGCGTGACAGGGAGGGATCCTCGGTCGGCGCGACGCTGAGTGACTCGATGTTGTAGCCACGCGCGGAAAAAAGACCCGATACGCGGGACAGGGCCCCTGATTCGTTCTCGATGAGTATGGAGATGATATGTCGCATCAGGCCGCTCCCTTGCTGCTCTTGCGGGTCGGCGAGAGATGCATCTCATGATGCCCCTTGCCTGCCTCGATCATCGGATAGACGTTGATTTCGGGATCAACTGCGACATCCATGAAGACAAGATCATTCTTGCGGTCGAACATCTCCTGCATGGCATCCTCGAGCTGTCCCGGATCGGTAACACGCATGCCGACATGACCAAAACTCTCTGCAAGCTCGACGAAGTCCGGCAGTGCATCCACATAGGAATGTGAATAGCGTCCCTCGTAGAACATCTCCTGCCACTGGCGAACCATTCCCATGTAACCGTTGTTGAGCAACACGATCTTGATCGGGAGATCATACTGCTTGCAGGTCGCGAGTTCCTGGATACACATCAGGATACTGGCCTCACCTGTCACACAGGCGACCATGCTGTCCGGATGTGCAAACTGCACGCCCATGGCGGCCGGCAGACCGAAGCCCATGGTGCCCAGGCCGCCAGAGTTGATCCAGCGGCGCGGCTTGTCAAACGGGTAGAACTGGGCAGCAAACATCTGGTGCTGGCCCACATCGGAGGTCACGAAAGCATCGCCGTGAGTCACCTTGTAGAGGGTCTCGATGGCGTACTGCGGCTTGATCAGCTGGTCGTCCTGCTCGTAGTGCAGGCAGTGGAGCCCACGCCATGCCTCGATACGCTCCCACCAGTTCTCGAGGTTTTCAGCATCGGGCTTCGCACCTGTCTCATGGATGACCTTGAGCATGTCGGAGAGGACACTCTTGACGGATCCGACAATCGGCACGTCGACGCGCACATTTTTCGAAATCGACGATGGATCGATATCGATGTGAATAATCTTTGCCTGCGGGCAGAAGTGTGCAATTTTGCCCGTCACACGATCATCGAAGCGCGAACCGACTGCAATCAGCACATCGGATTCGTGCATCGCCATGTTCGCCTCGTAGGTCCCGTGCATGCCGAGCATGCCAAGATTTTGTTTGTCGGTTGCCGGAAATGCACCGAGCCCCATGAGGGTCTGGGTGATCGGCAAGCCGAGGGTGCGTACAAGTTCGGTCAGTTCCGCGCTGGCGTCATTAAGGACGGTTCCACCGCCTGAATAAACAATGGGGCGCCTGGCCTCCGAGATGATCTGGACGGCCTTCTTGATCTGCCCCAGGTGCCCTTTTTCGACAGGACTGTAGGAACGCATCTTGATAGACCTGGGATACTCGTAGGGAATCTTTACCGAAGGATCGGTAATGTCCTTGGGTATGTCGACAACGACGGGGCCGGGACGTCCGGATGTGGCGATGTGGAACGCCTTGCTCATGGTTTCGGCAAGATCCTCTACACGCTTCACAAGGAAGTTATGCTTCACGCAGGGGCGCGTGATACCGATGGTATCCACTTCCTGGAAAGCGTCCGTTCCGATCAGCGGCGAGACGACCTGGCCGGTGATGATGACCATCGGAATGGAATCCATGTAAGCCGTGGCAATACCGGTCACGGCATTGGTGGCTCCCGGACCCGAGGTCACGAGAACCACACCGGGCTTCCCGCTCGAGCGCGCATAGCCATCGGCTGCATGGGTTGCGCCCTGCTCGTGTCGGACCAGAACGTGACGCACGTCTTCCTGCTGGAAGATCGCGTCGTAAATGTGTAGAACCGCTCCGCCCGGATAGCCGAAAACGAATTCCACCCCCTCGTCCTTCAATGACTGAACGACGATCTCGGCACCACTGAGTTCCACGTTGCTAAACCTCCGAACCACGGGAATCCAGCACTGATTCCCGCCACCAGAATTTCACGAAAAATAATCGAACGAAACTACTGCCTTCATAGCCTTACGTCAAGGGTTTTCCATGAATTTACACCACATTTCAACCCGGCTTCGCCATGGTGGAAATATCATGCAAGTTCGTTCATGATTGTGGGACATATGGATCGATTGGATAACTTCCGGTTTATTGTGGAAATGCGACAGATCATCATTCTCGCCATCCCTGTTTTACTCTTCCTGCAAACCGCCACAGCCTCCTCGCTGTACAAATGGGTCGATGAAAACGGAAATATCGTCTACTCACAGACAATGCCTCCGCCCGGTGCAAAAGTACTACAACAGCCCAGAATCAGTGGCTTGCGTACCCCGACGCCTGCGGCCGACACCGAGAGCGCGCCGCAACAGGCTCAATCCACAACCGGTACAACGACAGCCTCCACAGAGACTCAACCCGCGCGCAACCTCACGGAAGAGCAGCAGGAGCAGTATCGTGAATACTGTGAGAATCTCAGGAAAAACCTGGAACTCCTGAAACAGCCCAAGCGCGTTTATGTCAACACGGAAGATGGTGAAAGACACTATCTCGGTGACGATGAGCGAGAAGAGAAGATCCGGTCAACCAACGAGAAGATAACACAGCACTGCCAGGAGAAATAATGCCAGTTCTGATGATCTCCACGAACGTGACTGCAGGCAACAGTGCCGAAGTCCTACACCGGTTATCCAGAGAAGTGGCAGCCATGCTCGGCAAACCCGAGAGTTACGTCATGGTGCAGCTGCACGACCGCCAGCGCATGCTTTTTGCCGGCAGTGATGCCCCCCTTGCCTATTGCGAACTCAAGAGTATCGGCCTGCCTTTCGAACGCAACACCGAATTTTGCGACCGGCTCTGCATGTTGATCGACGAGCTTCTTGGCGTTCCCCCGAAGCGCGTTTATATCGAGTTCATGGTCACCGAACGCCACATGTTCGGCTGGAACAGCCAGACCTTCTGAGTCATCCATGCAATGATTGCCTGCCAGCAGGCATCATTGGAGACACCCTCGCTATCAGCTGATTACTCGATGATCGCCTGGATGATCAGCTGCAGGCTCTCCCTTCCCATGTAAGCATTGATATCGAGCCTGTAGGCAGCCTGTATGAGTTGCCCCGTCATGAGACTGTGTGTGTCGGCCTGGTTGAAGGCGATTGCCTCGAGACGCACCTCCTGATACTGCTCCGGTGCGAGTTTCAGTTTCAGATGATCGTCGCCAACGATGCGCTGATCAATGACGAGAAACCGGTCATCGAAAAGCGGCTCAGGGAAGCCCTGCCCCCATGGACCGGCATCACGCAGCATGCGGGCATGATCGAGTGTCAACTCCTCTTTCGGCAGAAGGCCGTCAGACAGCAAATACCCGCGCAACTGTTGCTCATCCACCTGCTCGCGCACAAAGTGATCGAAGAGCTCACGAAATTTCGCAAGATTGCTGCGCGGCAGGCTCATTCCAGCCGCCATCGCATGCCCGCCGAACTTGGTGATGAGACCGGGATGCCTGGTCGCAATCGCATCCAGCAGGTCCCGCATATGGACCCCCGGTATGGAGCGCGCAGATCCCTTCAGCATCTCTCTGTTCTCTGCAGCAAAGACAATGACGGGCCTGTGGTACTGCTCCTTGACTCTTGAAGCGACGATTCCTACCACGCCCTGGTGCCAATCGTTATCGAAGAGACAGATCCCCGCAGGAAGCGCTTCGCTCTGAAGGTGCAGAGACTCCAGTGCAGCGAGCGCCTGCTGTTTCATTACGCTCTCGATGTCACGACGCTGGCGGTTGAGCGAATCGAGTTGCTGCGCCAGGTCCCGCGCCTCTTGCGGATCATCGGTGAGCAGGCATTCGATGCCGACCGACATGTCCTCGAGGCGTCCTGCCGCATTGAGACGCGGCCCGACGAAAAAACCCAGATCAGTCGATGTAACCGTCGCGACATCACGCCGTGAAACATCCAGCAGGGCCGTGATGCCGGCACAGCAACGACCGGCCCGGATTCGCTGCAAGCCGTTCTGCACCAGTATGCGATTGTTGTAGTCGAGCGGTACAAGATCGGCAATAGTCCCGAGTGCGACCAGGTCAAGATAGTCAGCCATGTTGGGTTCGGCAATCCCCTTGCTCTTGAACCACTCAAGGCCGCGCAGGCGCGTGCGCAGTGCCACCATGACGTAGAAGATCACACCAACCCCGGCAAGCGCCTTGCTTGGAAACTCATCATCTTGCAGGTTCGGGTTCACGATGGCATCAGCTGCCGGCAGCTCTTCCGGGGGCAGATGGTGATCGGTGACCAGTACACGCACACCCGTTTCGCGTGCTGCTGCAACGCCCTCGATGCTCGAGATGCCGTTGTCGACAGTGATGATCAGCCAGGGATCAAGTTCACGGGCCACCTCCACCAGTGGCGGCGTCAGACCGTATCCGAAATCAAAGCGATTTGGCACCAGATAATGGATATCCCGGGCACCCATGGCGCGCAGTGCTCGGATCGCCAGCGCACTGCTAGTAGCGCCGTCGGCATCGAAGTCGCCCACGATCAGGATGCGGCGCTCTTCCTCGAGCGCCTGCTGCAGCAATGTCACGGCCTCCTCCAACCCTCCGAGCGCCGCGGTCCCCTCGAGTTTGCCAAGCGCGAGATCAAGTTCCTCCCCGGATGCGATTCCCCGATTCAGGTAGACGCGCTTCAGTAACGGCGGCAGCTCCTCCGGAAGCGCATCTTCACCCCGGGATGGTGTCCTGCGCTCAATCAGCACCTGTATTTTCCGAGTGATGTGGTGAAACAGGAAGGGATACGTGACTGATCCGGAAAGACAAACACCCCGCTTGATTCGTACCAGGTCACGCCCTGCGGCAGCTCGCTATTCCCGACTTCCGCCTGGGACTTGCGCTTGAGCAGGTAGCAGCTTCCACCGCGGTAGATGAGGTTGAACGGCCGCCCTGACTGCTGGCGTTCGTCGATCGCTTTCCATGCAGTATCAGGATCGTTGCTCAAGGTGCAGTCGAGCGGATAAGGTTCGCTACCACCATGATGCCGCCAGCGCAGCTCCTCGACAGGAAGGGCATCCTCGATGACAGCAAACTGGAAATGCAGATGGTTGACAGATGCGCCCCCCCCGAGTGAGTTGTAGGCCATGACGACACCCGGCAGTCTCCCTGAGAGCATGCCGACAAGCTCCATAACCCGTCGATGATGCTTCGCGGTGAGATACTGGGGTAGCCCGGCATTCACATCCGGCACCACCAGCAAATGCCAGGGCGCAAAAGGAAACTTGTTGTACAAGACACGCCAGGGAGAACCCTGCCAGTCACCTTCGCGGAAAATCTCAGGCTCCAGGTGTGGACGCGAGAAGTTGAATCCTTCCGGGTCAAAATCGCGGTAGAGACTCTTCAGCGGATCACGCGAGAGGCGCATCGGGCGCAACTGTCGCATCGGGTTGGTCACGAGTCGCCAGGCATCCCGCGAGGCTGAATGCCAGTGACTGAACAGGTGATGCGGAGTCCCCTCGCGAATACGGTTGAAGACAGCCATGTCGTCTTCGTTACCCCCGGCATCTATGCCTTTGAGGCGAGCCCAGGTTTTCTCGATTGGCCCGCGCAATGCGGCACGCAAGTGCGGGTCCTGCATGCTGTTGGCAAGCACCAGAATCCAGGCACCCAGCGAATCGCGCTGCAGCATCTCGACAAGCCCCTGTCTGAACTGCCGGCGGAAACCGTCTGTATCCCACTCTAGGAACATTTGTGTTCACCTTGCTGCTTCTCGAGGTCACTGCCCGGAACGGGATCGACCCCGCCTTCGTGAAAGGGATGGCAACGAGAGATGCGCTTGATCCCGAGCCAGGTGCCCTTGAAGATACCGTGCAGCTCGATCGCCTCGATCGTGTACCGGGAACACGTCGGGTAATAGCGGCAGTTGTTGCCGAGAAAGGGGCTGATGAGAAGCTGGTATCCACGTACCAGCATGATGAACAAGCGTCTTGCCATGGATGTAAGGGTATTCATAGGACGTTGCCGCTGGCCGGATAAGGCAGCTGTAAATGAAAAAATTCTCTCATCTCTCCCCCCGCCAGGGGAGCAGAAAACAGGATGCGCCGTGGTATGTTATAGACTTTTCGTCAATGGAAAACAGCCTTGAAAAATGGCAAGTTGCTGATCCACCCAACCAGACCAGAATGTACATTTGACATCAAGAAAATACTCCTTCTACTTGATTCAATTGGTTTTATTTCCCGTGATGATATGCTGAAAGATGGCGTTTTCCCTGTCGGAAACCGCTTCCTGCAACTAATTACATTCATGGGCTGCTCCCCGCATATCCGCTTCGAGCCGGAGCATCCGGATGACGATGACTACTGCTACATCCGTCTCATCGAATCCGAAAAAACCCTGTTGCTGGCATCGGACAACAGCCGCACACCGGGATGCCCGCTGTGCCGCAAACCCGCCTTCGCAGACTGGACCCCGCTCGACCACGCAGAGACTTCACCACTGGTGTGCCGGCATTGCGGCGCCCGGCTGTTACCCGAAGAACTGCGCTGGAGAAACGACGCCGGCATGGCGCGTCTCTTCATCGAGATCAACAGTATTTTTCCGGGCGAAGCCCAGCCTGTTGAGAGCATGATGCAGCAACTCAGGGAAGCCACCGGCTGTGAGTGGCGCTATTTCTACCTGCTGAAGGAGAAGAAATCACGCACAAAAAAGCCGCCTGAAGCATGCTGAGGCGGCAAGTCAAGATGGTGGGCCGTGAAGGATTCGAACCTTCGACCAACTGATTAAAAGTCAGCTGCTCTACCGACTGAGCTAACGGCCCGCTGGGGCAATCCGCCGAGTTGCGGATCCCGCGAAGCGGTGAATTATACAGACATATGTTCCCTGCGCAAGTACGCCCCCGGTACTTTTGGGAGAGAATCTGCATGCCTCACCAGAGCATGAAGAGTGTCTCTGTTGATAGATTGTCTGATGCGGTGGATTGTGGCATCTTGCAGCCGGACCAGGGCCTGCCACAGACCGCGACATCCCCATGAACAAGCAGAAACGACAAGAGATCTTCGAGCGCCTGCGCGCCGCCAATCCGACGCCGACAACCGAACTCGAATACGGCTCGCCTTTCGAGCTGCTGATCGCCGTGATCCTGTCGGCACAGGCGACCGACAAGGGCGTCAACAAGGCGACTGCAAAACTCTTCCCGGTCGCCAATACTCCCGGGGCAATCCATGCGCTCGGTGAAGAGGGCCTCAAGGAGTACATCAAGACAATCGGACTCTTCAACAGCAAGGCTTCCAACATTATCAAGACCTGCGAGATCCTTGTTGACCGGCACGACGGAAAAATCCCCGACACCCGGGAGGAACTCGAAGCCCTGCCCGGCGTCGGCCGCAAGACCGCCAATGTCATTCTCAATACCGCCTTCAGGCAGCCCGCCATGGCAGTCGACACCCACATCTTCAGGGTCTCGAACAGAACAGGGATCGCGCCGGGCAAGACTGTGCTCGAAGTCGAAAAACGCCTGCTTCGTCTTGTTCCGAAAGAGTACCTGCTCGATGCACACCACTGGCTGATCCTGCTTGGCCGATACACCTGCGTCGCGCGCAAACCCCGCTGCGGTTCCTGTATCATTGAAGACCTGTGTGAATACAAACACAAAACCGATAGCGAATGAACGCGCAAACCATCGATAACGGACACAGGGAACTGGTCGCCTGCCACAGCTGTGACCTGCTGCATCAAAAGAGCCATCTCCCGGAAGACGGCAAGGCCTATTGCACCCGATGCGGGGAACTGCTCTATGCAGAATCACCACGCGCAATCGAAACCGCGCTGGCGCTGAGCCTCTCCTCCCTGATCCTGTTTGCGGCCGCACACCTGCTTCCGTTCATCTCCATCGATATCGAG
>Ga0180436_10004431_pt1 | contig 12610 bp, 9 predicted proteins | sample SS_ome_2_FD_132434 | JGI IMG/M metagenome (GOLD analysis project Ga0180436, IMG submission 132434) | Hypersaline lake sediment archaeal communities from the Salton Sea, California, USA - SS_3_S_2 metaG | ecosystem: Environmental > Aquatic > Non-marine Saline and Alkaline > Hypersaline > Sediment...
AGTTCGCCGAACGCCGCAAGAAGGCCGACGCCATGGCCCAGCAGGTTGGCGTCGCTCCGGGTGATTTCCCCGTGCCGCCGGACTATTCGATGAAGCCGGACGAGATGGAGGTGACCTCTCACTGGCAGAATTTCATCGACTGCGTGCGCAGCCGGGCCGTTCCCCGGTGCGGCGTCTTTCAAGCTTTCGAGGAGGCGGCGACGATGTTCATGAGCATCGAGGCCTACAAGCGGGAGGCCAAGGTGCGTTGGGACCCCGCCAACGAGGAGATCGTGTAGCGGCGAGGGCAGTGACCTTCAGAAACGGAATGTGTAGTTGACCTTGGCTCGGATATCGGTCTGGAGCGGCTCGAAACGACTCAGGACACCCTCCTGCCAGGAGTGATTCAACACCAGGAAGAGTTCGTTGCCGGGCTTGATGATCCAACGCAACCGGCTTTGTACGCCGATGTTCCCAGAGTCGGTATCGTACTGGATGTAGTTGGAAAGCGTCATGAGGGGATTGAAAGAGTAGTCGAAGCGAAACAATGCGAGACGGGTGTCGAAGTTTCCCTCTTCCAGTCGAACCCAATACTGCTCTAGTTCAAACTGGGTGCTGATGTGAGCGTTTCCCCAGCCAAGTCCGGTGGACAGTTGCTTGCTGTTCCCGGTGTAGAACGAGCCGAACCGGTACCCGGCATCGAATTGCCAGCGCCGGTTGGACGCGCTTCGGTAACCAAGCCGGTGCGTCGTGAACGAATAGTCACCGGTCGGGATGGCTATGTCGTCCCGGATCTCAAACGGTTCGAATAGCCTTTCAAAATTCGGGACGATCCGGTAGTCGAAACGCTGTCCACCGTTCAACTCGAGCCCAAGCGCGGTGATCTCGAAAGTTCTGGTCTCCGTAGCCCGGTGAACGAGATTGTTGAAGTGGGTCAATCCGACCCCAAACCGCATCTGGCGGACATTCCATACCCCGGGCCGTGGACTGATGCTGGTACGGAAGGCGTTCTTCCGGACACCTGTCCGCCTCACGTATCCCAGCTCCGGGTTGTAGTTCTCGCCGATCTCCTGCCACTGATAGGTGGCATAGATCAGGTCGTTCGGGTAGCTGGCCTCGAAACCATAGGCCATATCCTTATCTTTGAGTTCCGGCGTCTCGGTCTTCGACCCGTAGGCCGTCACCCGGAGGATCTTCCCTGTGTCCCAAAGGTTCGATGTGGCCAGCCTGAGGTCAACGCCCATCAACGTGTTGTCCGTCTCTCCAGTGGGGTCACCGTTGGTGAGGATCGCCCCCACATAGGATTCCCGCAAGAAATTCGCCTTGGTGCGCGCGATAAAGAGGTTCTGGCGGCTTAGCATATCGGTTTCGCCGGTCATCGTGTACAGGGCGCCGACGTCAAAACGCCCGACCTTGCCGGTCACCTTCTGGCCGAGCCGGAGCGGCACCTGTTCGTCTTCGACCAGGCCGATCCGGCGCGAGAAGAACGGAACGATGTCAGGCGGCCGCCGGTCGGGGCCGCCGCCGCTTCCTTGTATGCCGAACTGGAAGATCCCAGCGTCCTCCAGGAAGAAGGCCCGCTTCTCGGGGAAGAACAAGGAGAACCGCGTCATGTTCACCTGCCGCGTGTCGACCTCGGTCTCGGCGAAGTCGGTGTTGATGGTGGTGCTGGACATCAGATTGTTGGTGACGCGATAGAAGACGTCCACTCCGGCATCAGCCAGAATGCGGCTCTGATCCTCGGCTTCGGTGTCCCGGTTGTAGCCAACCAACCCGTAGGGCTTGATGTCCAGGCCGACTCCCTGGGATAGTCCCTCCAGGCCCTCGATTGAACCGGCCATCGCCACTTGGTTGAACCGGATATCGAGGGATGGGGACGCCCAGCGGGTTTCTTCACGGATGCGGGCCAATTCGCGGCCCGCATTGAACCCCCAAGAATTGTCGCCCGGCCGAAAGGCCAGGGTCTTGAAGGGAATCTCAAACTCCGCCGTCCAGCCGTCCTCTACAATAGCCACCTTCACCTGCCAGATCCCATCCCAGTTGACGTTGGGCCGGCTGCTCTCCGTGATGCGGCCATCCACCATCGCGCCGTTGGGGTTGGTTTGGAAGAAGTAGGCGTTGCGGCGGTCGTGAAACGTGTCGAGCAGGATCTCGATATTGTCGTCGGAACGGAGTCTCGAGTCCCGGCTCATCTGTGTCGCGAGGATCGTCTTCGGTGAGGAGTCGTAGCAGTAGACACCGATGTACAGTGCGTCCTCATCATAGACCAGCCGGATCAGGGTTGATTCCGTCGGAGGTTCTCCCTGCCGCGGCTCGACCTGAACGAACTCCCCGATACCCGGATGCTCTCTCCAGACGGGCTCATCGAGAATTCCATCGACCCGTATGTCTTCGCCTTCAACACGGATGGCGGTGGTCTTCCTCGCCTCGCCGGGAAAGGCAGGGAAGGTAAGAAGGAGTAAGTGGGCGGCGGCCAGCAGCACCGGCGCCAGCCGGGAGGGCCATAAACATACTTTGGGACCCTGGTCTCTTTTTCTCTTCTCCAGCACTAGCCGCATCTGAATGGGAACACCGCGCTCCGTGCGCTACTGGCAAGCGGGCACACCCTCCCTTCTGAAGAGGACCTCTCCAGTGGTAAGGTGGCTTCCCGATAGCAAAGGTTACAGCAGCCGGAGAATATAGCGCTGGGAGAGAGCGATGGGGGCGGAGCCGGAGGGCTCGCCCCCGGCGCTCTATTCGTCCGGCAGCCGGATGTCCATCTGTTCGGCTATCATCTCCTTGACCCATTTGACGTCCGATTCGATTGTTTCCAGCCTCTCCTCGCGCTCCGGATCGAATGCGTCCGCCCGGCGGAACGTCCCCATGCAGACGGCGTCGTGGGCGACGATCCCCATATAGTACGCTTGGCGTCCGCCGTTGAAGAGGACGAAGTGGGATTGGTAAGCGACGACTCCGTTCGGGGCGGTCATTGTCATTGTTCCCCTGCAGTTCGGCTCAACCGTGTAGGTCCATTTCATGGGGGGATACTGGACCTCCGTTGAGGTCATCTCTCCCCACTTCGTGACCTGATTGGCCCCCGTGTCGCTTTCCCACACGGTGATTGTCTTGGTATTACTCGACTTCTTGGTGCCAATCATTCCGGTGATGTTTCCTTTGCCGTCCGCGTTCCAGACGCCTATCGAATCGCCCGGGTTCAGAATCCGCGTTCCATCGGCGTCCTGCACTTCGATTCCATAGTGTGCGAAGACATACATCCCCTGCAGCGACTCAAGGCTGCATGACGTTGAGGCGTCGTTGTCCGCGCCGAGGCAGGGAGTTAGTGAGAGGGCCGCGACGGCTGCGAGAGCCGCGAGACTTTGGATCTTCATCAGAGTGACCTTCCTTTCTGTGGAGCGGAGAGCTTCCGCAGGTTCGATTCTGGCGTGGGCCTTCCATGGGGACAATGCCGGGAACTCTACCGTGGCGTCACGGTCGAAGCTATTGACAACAAATGTCATTATTGGGCAGTTCACGCGTGATACCGGCGCCTTTGGATGTATAATCTCGACAGGAAAAGGGACCGTGTAGGCTGTCGGGGCCAGAAGGGTCAGGCTAATGCACCCAAGAGCCGAGACTTCGCCGGGAACTGCGCGAGTCGTGCGTTTCGGGGCTTTCGACCTCGATCTGATCTCCGGCGAGTTGCACAAGAGCGGCTTGAGAGTCAGGCTCCAGGAGAAACCCGCCCAACTCCTCGCCTTGCTCCTTGAGAGGCCGGGCGAACTGGTTACGCGCGAAGAGATCCGTGAGAAGCTCTGGAACGGATACACGGCCTTCGATTTCGATCACAGCCTTGGCAGCGCCGCAAATCGGCTGCGAGCGACTCTAGGCGACTCCGCCGCGAATCCTCGCTTTGTCGAAACAGTTCCGCGCCGGGGATTCCGTTTCATCGCACCGGTTGAGGAGGCATCGGGGCCCGCGGCGGGCGATGCGCGCTTTCAACGCTACCGCCTCCCGGCTCTGCTTGTCATCTTGGCCGTGGGAGCGCTTGTCGCGGTGCGGAGCGTGTCGGACGCGCCGGGGATTCCTCCCGCCTCTCAGATTTCTCCCATTCTCTCTCGGCTGACGACGTTGCCCGGGGAAGAGTGGTATCCCAAGTTCTCGCCTGACGGTTCGATGGTCGCCTTCACTCACAAAGCGGAGGGCGGAGCCGACTATGACTTCTACATTCAGGAGATCGGGATGGATGCCCCTGTGCTGCGGGTTGGCACGTCGAGGAACGAGGACACCGGATCGTGGCTCCCGGATGGACGTTCTCTGGTGTTTGCCCGCCCATTGCAGCCGAGGACAGCTTTATTCCGAATTCCAACTCTCGGCGGAGTCGAGCGCAAGCTGTTGGATTGCCGGCTGCCCTCCCAGGAGATGGAAGCCAAGACCTTGATCGGCCCGTGGTGCAACCTGTCCCCGGACGGCAGCTGGTTGGTCACGGTGCATAGGGAAACGGAAGCAGAGCCATACGGGCTCTTCGCCGTGTCCATGGACAGCCTGGAGAGACACCGTCTCACCGGGCCTCCCGAGACGTCGCTTGGAGACGTGAGTCCAGTAGTGTCTCCAAACGGAGATCTGATCGCGTTCCATCGCATGGTGAATCCGGCGTTGAGTGAGATCTTCCTTCTGCGGGTCTCCCCCGAGTTTGAAGCGATCGGGGAACCGCGCCAACTCACATCGGACGGAGCGCTGGCCGCCTCGCCCACCTGGACCTCCGACGGGCGTGAGATCGTCTATTCCGCCGGGCTGGCGCAACGGCACTACCCGGACCTCAGGCGAGTTTCGATTTCGGGCGACAGCCCCTCCCGTCCGGTTGCGTCCGCCGGACGAGGCGCCTTTCATCCTTAGATTTCCAGAGAAGGGAAGCGGCTGGCGTACTCGCAGATATCCTGGATCGCCGACATATGGCAGCTTGAACTGGAGCGAGGCGGAGTGGCTGCGGGCGAACCGGAGGAACTGATTGCATCGACGGGTATTGACGCTGAGCCGCAGCTTTCCCCGGACGGCCGCCGGATCGTGTTCTCGTCCGAGCGTTCCGGGACAAGAGAAATCTGGGTCTGCGATCAGGATGGTTCGAACCTGGTCAAATTGACTTCAACTCCGACCGGCTTTGAGTTCGCGCCCCGCTGGTCGCCTGACGGTGAGTGGATCGCCTACACTTCCGACCCCGGCGGCAACCGCGACATCCACCTGATCGGCCTGGATGGCGGCGATCCGAGAAGGGTGACGGACAGTTCGGCTGATGACAACACTCCCGCCTGGTCGAGTGACGGCGGGTGGCTCTACTTCGCCTCGAACCGAAGCGGAAGCTACGAGATCTGGAAGACGCCGCTAGACGCCACGGACGTGACCCAAGTAACCCATCAGGGCGGGGCAAGGCCTCGCCTGGATCCGACTGGGAAACACATCTACTACGCCAAACGGCATACCGTGCCCTTCAGCGTTTGGCGCATTCCTGTTGACGGGGGCGAAGAGGTCGAGATCCTTGATGAGTCCCGCGAAGTTGACGAGTTCACCGTCGGTCGAGATGGGATCTTCTTCACGTCAGTGTCGGAACGCAACGGGTCTCGCTATCTGCATTTCCACGAGGAATCCACCCAGACCGTCAGGACCGTCGCGAAGCTGAGTGATTCATCCATGCAGTGCGCGGTCTGTTCAGACTGGCTTGAATTCGGACTCAGTCTCTCCGGCGACGGGCGCAGGCTTCTCTATGGCCAGGTTGAAGGGTTTGGATCCGACGTGATGCTGGTGGAGAATTTCAGGTAGCGCCGCCGGCTCCCCGATTCAAGATCTCAAGCAGTTCCGCGTGCAGGTCCGCATGTGACGAGGTCACCAGACTGCCGCCGAAGACAACGTCCGTCGTGCCGCCCGTCAGCGGGGTGGCCACTCCGCCCGCCTCCTCGACACATGGAACCAGCGCCGCGATGTCCCACGGAGACATGATCGTGTCGATGGCCGCGTGGGCCCGGCCCTTGGCAACCAGGGCATGAAGCGCGCAGTCGCCGCCGAAGCGGAACTTCCGCGCCTGGTTGATGACGCCGCTAAGGTTGTACGGCGTCTCGCCCGGCGCGGACTGTATGTCGGAGCTGTGAGGCCCGCACGCGGTGACGACCGCCTCGCTGACACAAGTGCATGGATCCACGCGCACGCGCGCCGGATCCCCGCCGCCCTTCCGGAGCCAGCAGCCTTCGCCGCGCTCGGCGTACACCGTTTCCGCGAGAGCGGGGAAGTGAATCACGCCCACCGTGGGCCGGCGATCCACAAGCAGCGCGATGAGGGTTCCGAATAGTGGCAGGCCGAGGGTGAACGATGCTGTCCCGTCCACCGGGTCGATCACCCAGAGGCGGTTGTTCGTTCCCGGCTTCTCCCCGTGTTCCTCGCCAAGTATCCCGTCCTCGGGGAAGCGCTCTGAAATGAGCCGGCGGATCAACTCCTCGGCTTCCCGGTCGGCTACGGTCACCTCCGAGCCGTCGGGCTTGAGGGAAACCTCACAATTCTGATAGCGCGGCAGAATGCAAGGCTCGGCGTTCCGGGCCGCCTCCAGCGCGAATTCAAGATCCTGGGACATCGGCATCCCACCACTGTACCCTCATCCCGTATGGCGCAAGAAAAGGCGGGTCCGGGAACCCGCCTTGCCATAACTGCCGTTAGCTGTCTCAGGCCGCGCCGGTGTACTTGCCTCCCGGCGATTCCGTGATGATTTTCATCGCGGCGGCGACGATGCCTCCAGGCTCACTCAGGTTCGATGGGATGATCAGCGTGTTGCCTTCCTTGGCGATGTTGCCGAATTCCCCGATATATTGCTCGGCGACGCGCAGATTCACCGCCTCAAGTCCGCCCGGTTGCTGGATCGCCGCGGCCACGGTGTGGATGCCCTCGGCGGTGGCCCTGGCGATCGTCAGAATCGCCTCGCCCTCGCCCTCGGCCTCGTTGATCTGCTGCGTCTTCTTCGCCTCGGACTCCTTGATGACGCGCTGCTTGGCGCCCTCGGCGTTATTGATGGCCGAATCGCGCTGCCCCTCGGAAGTCAGGATGACGGCGCGCTTCTCCCGCTCCGCCCGCATCTGCTTCTCCATGGCGTTGATGATGTCCTGCGGCGGGTTGATGTTCTTAATCTCGTAGCGCAGCACCTTGACGCCCCAGGGGTCCGACGCCTTGTCGAGCTCGCTGACCACCGAGATGTTGATATTAGTACGCTCTTCGAAGGTCTTGTCGAGGTCGATCTTTCCGATCTCGCTACGCAGCGTCGTTTGGGCGAGTTGGCTGATAGCGAAGCGATAATCGGCGATGCCGTAAGCGGCCCGCTCCGCGTTCATCACTTTCAGGTAGAGCACGCCGTCGACGCCAACCTGCACGTTGTCGCGCGTAATGCAGATCTGTTCCGGGATATCCATCGCCATTTCTTTGAGCGACAGCCGGTAGCGGATGGTGTCCACAAACGGCATCAGGATGTGAAATCCGGCGTTCATCGTGCCGAAGTACTTCCCGAGCCGCTCCACGACGTAAGCATTCTGTTGCGGGACCACAACCGCTGTTTTCGCCAGCACGACAATGGCGAACATGATAAGGACGAAGAGGACGATCATTCCCCCTGAGAGTTCCATTTTCAGCCTCCGATCTTCTGGTTCTTCTCACCCTGTATCTCGAGGGTGAGTCCGTCAACGCGCACCACACGGCAGCGTTCCGATTGGACAATTGGAGCATCGCTGACATTCCGTGCGTTCCATTGCGCCCCGCGCAGTTCGGCTTTGCCGAGGGCGTTCGGGGCGATCTCCTCGACGGCGACCGCCGTGGTTCCCACGACTTGGTCGACATCCTCGTCAGGCCCCTCATTGAAGCGGGCGCGAAGGGGTTTTCTGAGAACGGCGATGCTGGCTGCCGAAAGAACCACAAAGAGCAGCAACTGGAGAGTGACGGGCAGCTCCATTCCGGTAGCGCCCAACAGTCCCACCGCCACGGCGCCAAGGCCGAAGAAGAACTGGTAGAAAGCTCCCGGAGTGATGAACTCCGCGAGCATCAGCAACATGCCGAGCGAGCACCACATCCACCACGTGAACTCGAAGCCCTCCATTTGGCTCCTCCTTTCGCCGTTCCGCAGGTTAACACACCAACTGACGCCATCGGCGTTCAAACCGCTTCCATGTATAGGGTACGGACGAGAGCGGCGTTTCTTGCCCGAGTTCTCAAACAGCGGCGCGGCGGGAGAGCTTGCGGTGTTCCTTGAGGATGCAGCGGTCCATGATTACCGTGAGTCCCGCGGCCTCAGCCTTCGCGGCGGCTTCCAGGTGAACCACTTCCTCCTGCAGCCAGAGCGCGCGGGCGCCGGCTCGGATCGCGGCGTCCACGATCTCCGGAACGAACTCGGACCGCCGGAAGACGTTCACGATGTCGATGGGCTCGGGCACGGATCCTAGATCGGGGTAGACTCTCTCGCCGAGGATCTCCGTTTCCCTCGGATTCACGGGGAAGATCCTGTACCCTTGGCTCTGCATGTACTCGGTGACCCCGTAGCTCGGCCGGTGCCGCTTGCTGGACAGCCCGACTACGGCGATGGTCTTGCTCGTCGTAAGTAGTTCGGCGATTTCGGGAGTCATGAGTGAACCCCTATTCTAGATCATAGTGTCCAGTTTTGCCGGGCGCCAGCGGCTCTACTCCCGGGTGGTTCTTCGATTCGTCAGGAATCTCTCCACAACGTCCAGGTTGACATCGGCGCCGATCCCCGGTTCCGCGGGCACGCGAACGCTGCCGCTTTCAGGGTGCGGGGAATTGCGGAGCAGATCGGTGCGGAGCGGATTGGTCCCAGCGTCCCACTCGAGCATGGGCGCGTTGTAGGGGGCATGAGGAATAGCCGCATGAGGGGACGGCGGCAGGGTCGCGAGAAGCTGCAAGCCCGCGGCGATGGAAACGCCGCTGCCCCAAACGTGAGGCATGCACTGGATGTGGAACGCGGAGGCCATCGCCGCGATCCGCCGCAACTCGGTAAGCCCTCCGGCCGCGCAGATGTCCGGCTGGACGATGTCGATGGCGCGCCCGGCGAACCAGCGCGCGAAGCCGTAGCGCGTGTGCTCGCACTCTCCGCCCGCGATAGCAATCGTGGTCGAGGCCTTCACCTGCCTGTAGCCTTCCATGTCCTCTGGCACGACCGGCTCCTCGAACCAATAGATATCCAGCGGTTCGATGGCCCGCGCCACCTGCGAGGCGGTGTGAGCGTTGTAGGCGTGGTTGGCGTCCACCATGATCAGCGTGTCCTTGCCCAGGACCTCGCGCGTCTCCGCCACGCGCTCCACATCCTCGGGCGGAGTCAGAAGACCGATCTTCGTCTTCACGGCGGGGAAGCCGGCATCGCGATACTTCGCCGCCTCTTCACGAAGCTTCGGCAGGTTGTCCGCCAGAGTGGGGGATTCCTCGCCGCGGTAGTACAACCCGGTCGCGTACGTCCGCACCCCGGTTCGAAAGGCGCCGCCCATCAACTCGTACACCGGGGCTTGGCGCGCCTTTCCGAGGATGTCCCAGAGAGCGATGTCGATTCCGCTGATGGCCTCGATGATCGATCCTTTGGCCCCGTAGTCACGCGTATGGTTATACATCCGCTCCCAGTGGACGGCGGGCTCCAGCGGGTTGGCGCCGAGCAGAAGAGGCGCCAAAACATCGTGGATATGGGAGACAACCGGTTCCGCCGGCCCGTACTGGCCGGCTTCACCCCAGCCAAGGATCCCCGCGTCAGTCTCGATGCGGACCAGCAGACACTTCCGCTCCGGAAAGGTCGCCTGCGAGGACCAGAACTTCTCCTTGCTCCCGAGCGGCGCCTTCAGGATCAGCGTCTCAATGCATGTGATCTTCATAATGCAACCCGCATTGTACGCTGTCTGGCCGCGCTTCCGAGGTCGAGGCGGCTACCCTAATTGCGCGCCATGCCGGTCGCAAATGTCCCGATGGTTGGCGAAGAAGGCGTCGATGCTCTTCTTCTTCGCCGCCGACAGCCGCTCGGAGAACTCCTTCATCTCCGATTCCGGCATGGGAACAAAGTTCTTGGCGACTCGCAAATCCTCGTCGATGTGCTCGAGTTTCGGCATCCCCATGACGGCCGACGCAATCGGCAGGGACAGAGTGTAGCGAATCAGATCGGCCGGCTTGGCGTCCGGTAGGAGCTTCTCCTGCGCGAACACCTTCATGGCGGCTACGCCCATGTTCTTCTTGAGCGCAACCGGCAGAGCGATTCTCTGGAAGCTCTTCTCGTCCCCGCGGACGTTGCTGGGCGCGCTCACGCCGACTTGCCCGGCATTCAGGGGCATCTGCGCGCAGTCCAGGTCGTGCCGTTCGAGACAGGCCGCGAGGACGTCAGGGTCGGTGTGGCAAGTGACTCCGATGAAGCGTGAGACTTTCTGATCGCGCAGTTCGTACAGCGCTTTCAACGCCCCGTCCGAAGCTTCTATCGCCGCCAGGTCATCAGCGCCGCCCAGGGCGTGCATGTGCAGCAGATCGACGTGGTCCGTTTGAAGGCGTTCGAGCGACTCATCCATAACCCTCATGACGTCGTCGTACTTCCTGTCCTGAATCTTGGTGACGAGCCACATCCCTTCGCGGCGCTCCTTGAGGAACATACCCATTCGGCGTTCGCTCTCCCCGTTGCCGTAGTTCACCGCGCAGTCCATGTAGTTGACGCCGCCGGCGATGGCCCGATTGAGCGCCTCGAGCGCCTGTTCCTCCTCTTTGTACATGAGCCAGCGGCTGCCGGACCCGAAGCCGGCGATCGACACCTTCGCCCCGGTTCTCCCCAACACTCGCATCGGCATGCCCGTTTTCGGGTCGGCTGACTGCGCCGTGGCGCGGCTGGCCAGCCCGGCTAACGCGGCGGATTCGAGAAACGCTCTTCTGGAAATGCTCATCGCACGCACCTCAGCTCTCATGATACGGTAGTCGTCACTTCCGGCTACTGATTTCAGCCGGACCGGCTCCCCAGAATTGGGGGAACTATTTCGGGAGCGGATCACGTCTATGGTGGCGAGACCACATGCGCGCGCTTGTCCTGCTGCTAACCTTTGCATCATCCCTCTACACCGCCGAGGATCCGTGGGCCGATCTGCGCGAGCACAATCCATCCGGGGTCGAGTTCTCGCTCCGGCTGCTCGACCCGCACCTCTACCGGCAGGGTGAAGCGATACGAGCCGACTTCGCACATTCCCGGCCGCCGGACGCGGCGGAACCTCCAAGCCGTGAGGACTGGCAATTCGCAGGTCTGCTGATCGACCCCATGGCCGGCTGTGGAGACATGGCCAAGCCGTGCCCTATGACGCCGCAGCGGAGCCAAAGCAATCGGACAATGCGGGGCGTAATGAGGGGCGCTGGCGAACCGGTCACGATCGCCTTGAACAACTACTTACCCTCGCTTGCTCCTGGCCGGTATCGCGCGGCCTTCCTTTACCGGAAACTGGTCGTCAGAGAGCACTACCGTTCTTCAACCACGTGGGTCTACGCGGATCCGCCGGTCTACGCTGTGTCGAATACCGTGGAATTTGAGGTCACGGCTGCGGACGCCAAGTGGATTGAGGAGTCAGTGGCGAGTTGCGTAGCCACCCTCGGAGGCCCGGAGGCTCACACGGAGGAGGCGTACCTGTCCCGGAGGGCCGCGGCGGAGCAGTTGAGCTTCCTCGACCACCCCATTGCCTGGCGGGCTTCGCTCGACCTTCTTCCGGTCGAATCGAACGCGCTCCTGGCGGGACTCACTTCTTCCAGCGAACCGGACCGCGTATGCCGGCTCATGAGAGACAGGCTGGCGGCGCCCGCCCAGGCAGTGTCCAGGTACTATATGGACCGGTTGGCCGATGTCTGCCGGCGCGCCGGTCTCCCAGATCCGCCTGATGTGTCGGCGCCCGAGGAAGAACGGGCGAAGTACTTCGAGTCGTACCGCAACTTCAATGCCGCCCTGTACGGGGATGCGAGCGCGGAACTTGCCGCCAGCCTCGCGGGGAAGGGATTGGAGGCCAAGGCGTGGGCCCTGGAGACGCTGATCTTCCGCGTGAAGGACCTTCGCTTGAATGAGCCCGAGGCGCCGGAGCCGGAGTGGATCTCCGGTCTGCGCCAGGAGTTCGTGAAGTCGTTTCCGAAATTCGGGGAGTCACGGCGGCGCGGCCTCCTGAATTCCGTAACCGGGAGCTTCGCCTGGCCGGAACTCGTTCCTGTACTGGAATCCGCGCTTGATGCCTGGAAGCCCGGTGACCACTATGAGTATCCCGATGCTGCGCTCCGGGCTCTTCACGCGGTGGCTCCGGAAAGGGCGCGGGAGAAGATCCTCGAAGAGTTGGTCAAGCCCGAGACGTGGTTGAATCCCGGGCAGCTAGAGATGCTGCCGGCCAGCGCCGTTTCCGGGATGGACGACGCCCTCATCGAAGCGCTGGCCCAGGCGCAACGTCCGGGCGGCTGGAACCCGCAACTGCGAATGGCAGCTCTCGCCAGGTATGCGACGCGCGATGCGCTGCCACGTATGAAAGCCATATACGAGTCGCAGGAGCGGCCGTGCCAGCCGGAGTTGATGGCGTACTTCGTTCGTGTGGACCCCGAATATGCGGGCAAGCTGTTCCGCGGGGACGAGTGGGACATGCACGCCGAT
>Ga0180436_10004433_pt1 | contig 12609 bp, 17 predicted proteins | sample SS_ome_2_FD_132434 | JGI IMG/M metagenome (GOLD analysis project Ga0180436, IMG submission 132434) | Hypersaline lake sediment archaeal communities from the Salton Sea, California, USA - SS_3_S_2 metaG | ecosystem: Environmental > Aquatic > Non-marine Saline and Alkaline > Hypersaline >...
CCAAATCCACGAACAAAGCAAAGGCGTCTATGGTTCACCGCGAATATGCGCTGAACTTAAGGAACTGGGGCATCATCATGGTCGACACAAAATCGCCAGACTGATGCGCTTAGAAGGCCTCAGAGGTTGTCCACAGCGTCGTTTTAAAGTGACCACACAATCAGATCCAAGTCACCCTGTTGCGAAGAACCTGCTCAAACAGGACTTTACGGCAAAGCGCCCAAACCAGCGTTGGGCAGCGGATATGACCTATATTTCGACACAACAGGGGTGGCTCTATTTAGCCATTGTTATGGACTTGTATTCACGTCGCATCGTTGGCTGGTCTATGGATCGTTGGATGGGGCGTCAGCTGGTTGTAGATGCTTTGTTGATGGCCTTAGGGAATCGAAATCCACAAGGAAAACTGATTCACCATTCAGACCGTGGAGCACAATATACCAGTGATGACTTTCGTAATATGCTTGATGCTAAAATATTACTTGCAGTATGAGTGGTCGAGGTAACTGCTATGATAATGCAGTAGTTGAAAGTTTTTTTGGCTTAATGAAAAAAGAACGCATCAATCGAGTTCAGTATCGCACTCGTGATGAAGCCAGAGAAGATATTTTCGATTACATTGAAGTTTTCTACAATCGAAAACGGCGTCATGGTTATCTGGGACAAATGAGTCCAGCGGAGTTTGAAAAACGAACAGTGGGACTTAACTAGTGTCCATTTTTTCAGGACAAAACCATTCTGCTGATAAGCGGACTTTTTTATTAATAGCTATTACCTATTAATGTTATAATAATAAACGTATTTATATATTTATAATATTAGCAGATACTGTTTTCCAACCTAAGCGGTTATTTCTAAACAGCTTTTAAATTTGGAGAGCAGATTATGAATACTGAAGAAACTTTCTCAATGCCAAGAATCAATGAACCTGCACCTGCTTTTGAGGCACGTACCACTCATGGCGTAAAAACCCTGGAAGATTACAAAGGTAAATGGCTGGTGCTTTTTTCGCATCCAGCAGATTTTACTCCTGTTTGTACGACTGAGTTCATGGCATTTGCTAAACATCACGATGACTTCCAAGCGGTAAATACTGAACTGCTCGGCCTGTCGATCGACAGTTATTACAGCCATGTGGCCTGGGTTAAAAACATTAAGGATAAATTTGGTGTAGAAATTCCATTCCCTATTATTGAAGACTTGTCCATGAAAGTGGCTAAGTCATACGGAATGATACACCCGGGAGCTGCGGATACTTCGGCAGTACGCGCCACTTTTATCATTGATCCCGAAGGTGTAATGCGTGCGATGGTGTATTACCCAATGACGAATGGACGCTCTATCCCTGAGTTCCTGCGTCTTGTGAAAGCCTTGCAGACGGCGGATGCAAACAATATCGCTACTCCGGAAGGCTGGCAGCCTGGTGACAAAGTGATTGTTCCTCCTCCACAGGATATGGAAGCGGCAAATGAACGAGAATCAGAAGGGTATGAATGTACTGATTGGTATTTCTGCAAGAAAGCCGTATAGAACGGCCCGTTTTTTGATAGCTAACCCCGCCATCGTGCGGGGTTTTATTGATTTCTTTAACTCGGAAGCAGGACTATGGAGAGTTAATAATTTAACTAAATTTATATAACAAAAAAGGTAGTACACAAATCCAAATTAAAAATAAGATCCAGATACGTCCTCTGAATATATTATAGTCTGCAAAAAGTCGCTGCCACGAATGTCCAATAATGTAATGCCCAAAGCCAAATTCAAAAGCTACTGTAAATAAAAGCCAGAAACATCCAATAAGCCAGGCCTGGTTTGAATTTTCGATTGTCCAGTTCAGATTTAAAAACCAGACCAATAGACCGGTTAGAAAAATACCGGATAATGTTGACAGCTGATGAGAAACAAGTTCAGGAAGTAGTTTTCCGTATAGCTTTTCTCGTACTAGTCCATTTGCGATAGCAATAATCATAAGTATGAACCAAGCCAGCAAATAAAAGATAGTCACTGAATTCATTGATAGTGTCTTTTTATCATTTAAGACTATTTTCTATCCCAATGACGTTGCATTTCAAAATACAGAAATGATGCTGTCCATGTAATTAAAAGTAACCCAGTTAATGATTCGAGACCTATCAGCCTTCTTATAGGCCCATGTGGCTGAATATCACCAAACCCAAGAGTGGTAAAGGTTGTATATGAGAAATAGACCGAGTCAAAAAATGAACCATCAAAATTACCTGTTAAATATCCATGACCTGGTACCAGCGGTAGGAAATAATAGGCAAGAGCAAATAAACAAATCTCAATACTATGTGCTACCAAAGCTCCAAAAACGCTAATTACCAATCTGAAACGATGCTTAATTTTCATTTTTGGGATGGCAGAGGACATCCTGAATAGAAATTCATAATGAAGCAGAACAGCTGCCGATATGATTGTAAAATCTACTAATAAACCCAAAATCATTAGTATTACTCCTTATCAGAGCTATTTTTATGTATATAGCTTATGGAAACTGATCTCGATACTAACTCGAATCAAGGTTTTTTTCTTTCAGTCGTAAGCTAATCTTCCAGGCAGCACCAAATAGCCTGCTAGTATTTGGTTTGGTTATAACATGGGGATAAATATGGCAATCAGTAACTTTGATATCAAGGATCCAGCGCTGGCTGGGCAGGGAATCAAGCGTATTGAATGGGCTTGGCAAGAAATGCCGGTGTTGCGTGAACTGCTGGAGACTTTGAAAGTTCAGCAACCTTTACATGACATCCGACTGTCTGGTTGTCTGCATATTACAACTGAGACTGCCAATCTTGCACGTACTTTAAAGGCTGCCGGTGCTGATGTGGTTTTATGTGCCAGCAATCCATTAAGTACGCAGGATGATGTTGCCGCTGCCCTGGTTGAACACTACGATATTCCAGTATTTGCAATACGAGGTGAATCCACAAAGGTTTATTATCAGCATATCAATGCCGTGCTGGATCATCAGCCATCTATCACGATGGATGACGGAGCTGACCTGGTCAGCGAAATTCACCGGAGCCGTAATGAGCTGATACCTGGAATGCTGGGTGGTACTGAAGAGACAACCACTGGTGTGATCCGATTACGTGCGATGGCAAATGAAGGCCAGCTAAAGTTTCCAGTTATCGCTGTCAATGATGCGATGACAAAGCACTTTTTTGATAATCGCTATGGTACCGGGCAAAGTACGCTGGATGGCATTATCCGGGCTACAAATATTCTGTTGGCGGGTAAGACTTTTTCAGTAGTTGGTTATGGCTGGTGCGGTCGTGGAATCGCCCTGCGGGCCAAGGGTCATGGCGCGCATGTCATTGTGACTGAGGTAGACCCCTTGCGAGCACTTGAAGCCACGATGGATGGTTACCAGGTCATGCCATTGGCTGAGGCTGCACAGCAATCTGATTTCATTGTGACTGCAACCGGTGACAAGCATGTGATTGATGGTCATCACATGGAAATCATGAAAGATGGTTGTGTTCTGGCCAATTCGGGTCATTTTAACGTCGAGATCAATATAGCGGCACTCGAATCACTGGCGGTGAGTAAAAACAGTCCTCGAGACTCAGTTGAAGAGTATGTTCTATCGGATGGCAGGCGATTGCGTTTGTTGGCTGAAGGACGCCTGGTAAATCTGGCCGCGGCTGAAGGGCATCCCTCGGCAGTAATGGACATGAGTTTTGCCAACCAGGTTTTGTGCGCCGTTTATTTAGCAGGGCACCAGCAACTGGAAAACTGTGTGCATGATGTCCCAGCAGAAATTGATCAGAAGGTAGCGCGTTTAAAACTGGCTGCGATGGAGATCAAGATTGATTCCCTAACTGAAGAGCAGCAACATTATCTGACATCTTGGCAGGAAGGAACGGTTTAGCATGATTGGAATGTGAAGCAGGTATGGATAGGAATGATGCTAGTAGATAGCAGTTCCGAGGAAGGGTAGGTTAATCATAATGCCAGACTCTCATTGGTATACTCTTGAAGTTACTGAAGTCTTCACAAAGTTATCAAGTTGTGTTGATGGCCTGACCACTGCTGAATCACGTCGGCGAATCGAGGAATACGGTCGTAATCAAATTCCTGAAGTGCAACGTCGCTCCTTGCTGAAGATGTTATTAAGTCAGTTTACTGATTTTATGATCATTGTCTTGCTGGTTGCTGCGCTGATATCCGGGTTTATCGGTGAACCTCAGGATACCATTGCAATTCTCGTAATTGTTTTACTTAATGCAATTATTGGGGCTGTGCAGGAGTTCAGAGCAGAGAGGGCTGTTGATGCTTTAAAAGCAATGGCAGCACCCGAAGCCAGACTACTAAGAGATGGGCAGCCAGTTACGTTAAGTTCTTCAGAAATTGTACCTGGAGATGTCGTTTTTCTTGAAGCAGGAGACGTGGTACCAGCCGATTTGCGCTTGTTTGAGGTTGACGATTTGCAGGCTGATGAATCCTCTTTGACAGGTGAGTCCAATTCAGTCGAGAAATTATCAACAGTACTGACCGATGCGGACTTGCCAGTAGGTGACCGTAAAAACCTGGTTTTTAAGAATAGTCTTATATCTCATGGTACAGCCAAAGGAGTAGTTGTAGCGACTGGCCTGCATACCGAAATCGGACGCATTGCATCACTTCTACGTAAAGAGGCTTCAGTCAAAACACCTTTACAAATCCGTTTGAGTCGCTTCGGGCGCTATCTTGCCTTGGCGGTCATAGTGATTTGCTTGGTAGTTTTTATTGCAGGGCTGATTCAAGGCCAGTCCGTGATGTTAATGTTTTTAACCGCAGTCAGTCTGGCTGTTGCTGCAATACCCGAGGCCTTACCGGCAGTAGTCACCATAGCATTGGCTTTTGGGGCTCATAAGCTTGTTGGCTATAACGCCTTGATACGTAACCTTCCGGCGGTCGAAACGCTAGGTTCTGTGACGTATATCTGTACTGATAAAACTGGAACACTGACACAGAACCAAATGTCTGTTGAATGCCTTTATTGTGCAGGTAAAGCCTTGAATGCTCTACCTTCTCCAGAAAGTAATTCGCCCGAGGTATATAAATCTCTGGGAGTCGCCATGGCATTAAACAATGATGTAATGGTGGTGGATGGTCAACCGGCAGGAGAGCCAACGGAACTGGCATTGTTTGGCGCAGCAAATGGATATGGCTTCGATAAGTCAATTATTGAACAAGAATATCCACGTTTGGCTGTTATTCCTTTTGAAAGTGAACGTATGCGTATGACGACTATGCATCAGGCGGGCCAGGGTATCATTGCCATAGTAAAAGGAGCGCCCGAACAGGTTCTGATTAAATGCAAGACGAGTTTGAATGCTAGCCCGGAAAGTTCATTTCAGTATGAAAAAATAGTATTTGAGGCAGAGCGTCTGGCAGGTAAAGGTTACCGAGTCATTGCTTTTGCACAACGAGAATTAGACTCATTGCCAGAGCAGCTGAATGTGGATGAGATCGAGCGGGATTTGAGTTTCATAGGTCTGGTCGCTCTTATTGACCCGCCTCGTCCTGAGGTGCCTCAGGCAGTGTCTGATTGCCTGTCGGCTGGGATTACACCCGTGATGCTAACAGGTGACCATCCTGGTACAGCCATGGCAATAGCTCGTCGGTTAGGTTTCTTGACTTCAGAAAAGTCAGTGCTGACTGGTAAAGAGTTGGCTGCATTGGATGATGATGATTTTGCCCGGACGGTGGAAAGTGTACGAGTTTATGCACGCGTCAGCCCCAAACAGAAATTGCGAATCGTTAAGGCTTTACAGAAGAAGGGTGAATTTGTCGCAATGACAGGCGATGGAGTTAATGATGCACCAGCCCTGAAGAGGGCCGGTATTGGAGTGGCCATGGGACTAAAAGGTACAGATGTAGCGCGTGAAGCATCTGACATGGTTTTGCTTGATGATAATTTTACCACCATAGTTTATGCAGTCAGGGCTGGTAGGCGAATTTTCGACAATATTCGGAAATTCATTAAAGATACGATGAGTTCAAACTCGGGCGAGATCTTGACCTTATTTTTAGCACCTTTTCTAGGCTTGCCGATTCCATTGATGCCGATACACATTCTATGGGTAAACCTGGTGACTGATGGTTTACCAGGACTAGCATTTTCGGCAGAGCCGGCCGAGCCTAGCATAATGAAACGTCCACCACGCCCTCCAGAAGAAAGTATTTTTACTCATGGTATGTGGCAGCATATTGTCTGGGTAGGATTGTTTGTGGCAGGGATTACCATTGCAACACAAGCATGGGCATTAGCTCATGGGGTGGAATACTGGCAGACCATGGTTTTTACTGTATTGACGGTTTCTCAACTGTTTCATTCGCTGGCGGTACGTAGTGAAACGGCCTCGTTGTTCCGAATAGGCCTGTTCAGTAATTTGCCAATGTTTGGTGCGGTTCTCTTAACTGTGTCGCTACAGTTGGCGGTGATATATATCCCAGCAATGAATGATTTCTTTCACACACAGCCATTACCATGGCAGGAACTAGTATTTTGTATAGGTCTTTCTTCATTAGTATTATTTGCAGTCGAAATTGAAAAGTTATTAGTTCGTAGAGGTTTGATATACAAAAATGAACTCTCTACTTAGACATAACAGTTGGGCATGGTGCTACATTGGCTTATATGGCTATTAAATAGCGATTTAGGCTGTTGTTATATCCGTAGGTGTCAATTAAGTTTCAGTTAGGATATGCGGGCTATGTGTCCGGAAAATCGTCATAGAGCCTGAGTTATAGGGTATGTAATTATGAAATCACGCCATCTTTTAGTAAATCGGCATGTTAGAGATATCGATCATCTCTTGGTTAAGAACCCATCATCTGTTCTTTCGACAGCTCCACTAATAGAGGTGCTGGAAAAAATGACAGAAGATCTCCGTACAAGACAGGTCTATGTTGTAGATGAGGACCTATCCTTGATAGGTGTTGTGCGTATGAGTTCAATTGTGGAATATTTATTTCCTTTCGACGCTATGATTGAGCTTAACAAGAGCTTATTTGAAGCCTATTATCCAAAGTTGGGAGCGGAAACGGCCGGAGATATTATGATTTCTCCACCTGTAATGGTAACTGAAGAGACTACACTGGGGGAGATGGCTAGTCTGATGATGAGAGAAGGTATTAATGAGTTGCCAGTAGTCAATGACAAAGAGTGTCTAATTGGGCAGGTTAACATGTACGAAGTAATTAGTTCTTATCTTGCCATTTTCAAATCTTCTATTTAACGATGGCTAACTCAGAAAAACAAAGCATGTCTTTCCTCAATAGTGTGGATCGTATGGTAGATCGTGCCACTTTAGCTATTGGTTTAGATCCAGATTCAGCGAACATTATTAAGATCTGTAATGCAGTTCTACAACTAAAGTTCCATGTAAAATTAAGAGATGGAGTGGAGATTTTTAGAGGTTGGTGGGCTACACACAGTGCACATCGTTTACCTGCCAAAGGCGGGCTTCGCTTCTCTCCGGCTGTTAACCTAGATGAAATAGAAGCTCTTGCCTCTCTCATGACCTACAAATGTGCCATTGCAGACATACCATTTGGTGGAGCTAAGGGTGGGCTCATGCTTGACCCACATAAGGTTGAGGGGGAGTGTCTTGATTAAATCCAGCGCCGTACACGGTTTTTGTAGTCCTGATAAGTAGCGCCGAATTCCTCTTCGAGATTCTTTTCCTCAATTTGAATATAAAACCTGTCTATCAGAAAGAGAAATAAAAACACGAAACCCCAAGGGCTCACTGAGCCCATCAGCACTGAAACTCCTGCCAAAATAAGCACCATACCAAGATACATTGGGTTCCGGCTAATTCTAAAAACGTTATCTGAAATCAGGGCGTGGGATTTTCGAAAAGCTTTTACCGTCGTGTTGTGAATTTTAAACAAGTGATCAGCGAGTAGATTCAATGTTATTCCAATAATCATTAAAACAATACCGAGAAGCGTCCACGGAAATATTACGATGATGTACAGTGGAAACAATAAATGCGCTAGAGTGATTAAGACTAAGGATGCAAGGAAGTATACAGGCGGTTGGGGCGTTTCAAATTTGTTCTTCATTAGAACCGTTTATTGCTATCAATTTTATTAATTCTTATTTTGAGTAAAATAACAGAATTAATATTTATACCAAAACTCCTTAGCATAAAAACTAAACCCTGGTCGATAAAATGCAAATAAAGAAGCCCAAGATAAAAAGAGAATTACTCATTTCGAGTACCAAAAAGACGGCATCAATGTTTGCAGGCATGCTGCCCATTCTTTTGGGGGTGATTCTCCTAACTGGATTATTACTCGAAATTCTTCCTATAGATAAGGTATCGGATTGGTTTGGACAAAATATTCTATATGATTCCCTTATAGGAGCGACTTTGGGGAGTATCTCAGCAGGTCATCCCCTTACCAGTTATGTGCTAGGAGGTGAATTATTAACACAAGGTGTCAGTCTGGTCGCTGTTACTGCTCTGCTGGTGAGTTGGGTAACCGTAGGCAGCATCCAGTTCCCTGCTGAGGCAATTATGCTGGGCCGTAGGTTTGCGCTCTATCGAAATCTACTCTGTTTCATTTTCTCCATTCTTATTGCGGTGCTGACTGTGACAACCATGCAGCTAATTAGATGAAATGATGAACGAAGAGAAATCTAAAAAAGTAACGAATAAGGGTGTGGTTTTCCTGTTAATTGTCATTTTTATTTATATTCTTACTTTGCTGATTAAAACAGAATTTGCAGTAAATGCTCTGGCGTTTTCTATCAAACTGCTTTATCAGATATTCCCCGTCCTTTTGTTGATTTTTGTTCTGATTTTTATATCTAACCTTCTGGTAAAACCAGATTGGGTTCGCATCAATGTGGGTAAGGGCTCAGGACTACGAGGCTGGTTGGTAGCTGTGGTTAGTGGCATCCTCTCAGTAGGTCCGATCTATGCGTGGTATGCCTTGCTGAGAGACCTTCAGGCTAAGGGCATGAGGACTGCGCTAATCGCAGTATTCCTGTACAACCGAGGAATCAAGTTACCTCTGTTGCCGCTTATGATCCATTATTTTGGTGGGCTTTATACGCTAATTCTAGCGGTATATATGACCTTGTTCTCATTGGTTGGGGGAATTCTTCTGGAAAAAGTGCTGGAGCGAAAGGGGTCAACTTAATGTGTAACGAGTAGACTATGCTTACTATTAGATAAGGGTGGTATTATAGTTTAAATCAATTTTTATGAAGCTGGCTCAAATGACTTCCAGGTCGAAACTTAATAAACCACTTTCAGGAAAAAGAATTCTAGTCTGCGGTAAAGGTGGATGTGGTAAGAGTACCTTTGTAACCCTTCTAGCTGCATTTTTGCAGAAAATTTCTTACAAAGTCATTGTCTTAGACGGAGATGCATCCAACCCCGAAGGATTGGTAAGACTGGTATTCGGCTTGGGCGTTGAAGGTGAACCTCACCCCCTGGTCGAATTTTTCGGTGGTATTGAAACAGTCACTTGTCCAGTAGATGATCCATCTTCGCTTACTCGTGTTGATGACTCAGATCCAGTTCCTAATAAGCCAGTCGATATCGCCAAAGAAATTGATCCTAAATTTTATCTTAAAAAAGGAGGGATCACCCTATTTCAAGCTGGAAAGATTGATACATACGGGCAGGGTTGTGATGGACCCTTAGAGAAAATAGTCAGGGATTTTGTCGTTAAAGGGGATGCAGTAAACCTTATCGATATGAAAGCTGGCATTGAGCATTTTGGCCGAAGAATTCCGGATAATATGGATATCGTGCTCGGTATTCTTGATTACACGTTAGAGTCAGTGTCAATTGCTAAAAAGATGGCAGTCTTTTGTGAGGAAGCTGGAATTAAACATTTCTATTTGATCTTGAACAAGATTGGGTCAAAAGAGATAGAGTCTATTTTGTTGGAAAAGTTATCGAATCTTCAGAAACAAGTAATTGGTTTAATGCCTTTTGATCAGGAACTCATTAAAGCTGGACTTTCTGGACAGGCTTTGGGTGAATGCAGAGTTTCAGATGACATAGGTCACATCGTAGAGAAGTTGGAAGAAAAAGTTTCATTCTAATAAGAAGCAAAGGCTGCAATGCATTTCAAAACCTTCAAGCAATGGATGGGCTAAACAAGGAATGTTCGGTCAACAACCAGATTCAATTATTATTGCCGTAATTATCTTGGCATTCTTGTCAGTAATCACAATGGTACTGGGCGTAGTTCTGGCAATTTATGTTGGTAAGAGTGAGCGGAGTATCGCCGTAGGGATAGGGTTCTCAGCAGGTATCATGCTGTTGATATCATTTTTTGAGCTTATACCTACAGCAGAGCAGGATGCAGGTATGGAATTAACCCTGGTGGCCATAATATCAGGCATGCTTGTACTGGCTTTTTTACATTGGTTAATTCCGCACACTCACCTGGTGAGCGAGAAAGGCGCATTTAACAAAACCATGCTTAGAGCTGCCTATCTTGTCTCTTTTGGTCTTATCCTGCATGACGTGCCTGAGGGGTTTGCCATGGCCAATTCATATATTGCCTCGCCTTCATTGGGCATATTAGTGGCTATAGCAATCGCATTGCATAATCTTCCGGAAGAATTTGCCATGGCTGCGCCAATTGTTACCATCAAAAATAAAAGATTTCTCTATACAGCAGCAATTCTATCAGGGCTTGCTGAGCCTCTGGGTGCCATAATAGGTCTTGCAGCAGTTAGTTTTCATCCAGCGCTTAATTCTTTTTTTATGGCCTTCTCGGCAGGAGCTATGATTTTTGTTTCGGTTCATGAGCTTCTCCCTATGGCCAGACAATATCAACAGATACGCTTTTTTATAGTAGGTGCAGTTATGAGTGTCTTTGTTTATGCTTTGTTAGCTACATTTATTCCAGAGTGATTTTTTGAATAAAGCTAAGATTACAGATATAGCAGTATAAAAAAATTATCGTCAGTCTCGTTATCAATCAAATTTAATTATACGAAAATATTCTAAGAGGAAACAAAGCCTTGTGGGAGTTGTATCGTGTTTTCGGTTTTGATGTGGTTTTTCTTTGTCTTATGGCCAATTCGAACTAACTGGACTATAAATAAAGTAGGTCATAGCCAATTACATCAGGATACCGGGTGTCTGTCATGAGTGAAGTAATGTATGCCGTTGCTTCAGATGGCGCGGAAATAAAATCGATCACCAGCAACCATGCGGCAAGAGCTTCTTTCTTTCTCCTGTTTGACGCATCAGGAGATTATCTGGAAGCATTAACGAATCCATTTTCCGACATTTCAGGCCCTGCTGCCCCTCAGGTTGCTCAATTTCTCGCTGAGAAGGGTATAAGCAAACTGATAGCCGGTAGATTTGGTCATAAATTTGTTAGTGAACTTGAATCAAAAGAAATTGGCTATCTGGAATTAAAGGGAACAGCTGAATCAGTGATCAAGAATTTGTTATGAGAAAATAACATTTTTGAGCCTGGAAGAAATAGGGGAGAACCTATTTTAGAAGGTAACTATGGACAATGCTTTTTGGACAGCATTTTTAGTGAGTTCATTAGCGGCTAGTGTAACCGCAGCCGGCATTTACACTATTCGAAACTTTGAGGCGTGGGGGCGCCAGAATACCGCTTACTTTATGTGTTTTGCCGCGGGTGTATTAATCTCTGCCTCCTTTCTCCATCTCATCCCCAAATCCATCTCAATGAACCCTAATGCTGGAGTATTTATACTCATAGGGTTTCTGGGGCTGCATTTTTTTAATCGATTTATCACAGCCTTTGTTTGTGAGAAAGACCCAGACAAGGCTGAATATGGTATAGGTATAGTGCCAACAATAGGTATTGGCTTTCACTCTTTGATTGATGGTTTTGTTTACTCCATTACTTTTACTGTTAGCGTGCTTACCGGCTTTGTGGCAACCGCTGGCATGGTGCTGCATGAATTTCCTGAGGGGATTATTACCTATTTATTGTTACTCCGAGGTGGCTTTTCTGAACGTACTGCCTGGATATTGGCATTTATTGCTGCCGCTTTGAGTACACCCGTAGGGATGCTTGTTTCCTACCCGTTTATTAGTGAGATAGATCAATCGCTTTTGGGAGCCTTATTGTCACTTTCAGCGGGTGCTTTGGTTTATGTTGGGGCAACACATTTGTTGCCAAAGGCCCAGCAGGAACATAAAAAATATAGTTTTGTGGCATTAGCGGGTGGTGTACTCGTTGCGGTCGTAATTGTGCTCTCAAAATAGAAAAGTGACGTTATTTAGCTGGTTTATAAAAGAATAGGTAGGATAATGAATATGGAACGTAGGCATGATATGGGCTCTGGTGGGGAATGTATTTGCCCCAAATGCGATACCAGGATCCCTCATAGCGATGGCATTCCCTGCCAGGAAGAGCATTGTCCAGAATGTGGCGCGAAAATGCTGCGTGTAGGATCTTATCATCATGAGCTTCTCGAGCAGAAAAGAGAAAAAATTAAGCAGCCGGAGAAGAAATGATTACTTTTGGTCCTGTGCCATCGCGCCGCCTCGGACGAAGCCTTGGAATCAATAATATTCCTCCCAAATCATGTTCTTACTCATGTGTGTATTGTCAGGTTGGCCCTACACA
>Ga0180436_10004435_pt1 | contig 12607 bp, 7 predicted proteins | sample SS_ome_2_FD_132434 | JGI IMG/M metagenome (GOLD analysis project Ga0180436, IMG submission 132434) | Hypersaline lake sediment archaeal communities from the Salton Sea, California, USA - SS_3_S_2 metaG | ecosystem: Environmental > Aquatic > Non-marine Saline and Alkaline > Hypersaline > Sediment...
ACCCGCTAGTCCCTTGGTCAGCTCCGCCACCTGGTTAGAAGCATCAGTCGGATCAGCACCCACCAAACCAACCACACCACCAAACCCAGTCAACACCGGCTCCGGCACCTCATCAAACGTGATAGAGAATCCACCAGAGGGAGGCGGCGGCGTCTCATAGGCCTGCTGCGCCGAGGCAGCTTCCGTATTCAAATTGCCGGCGCGGTCCTCGAACGTGCCGGCGGCAACCGTGACCTCTAGGATCCCGGTCGAGTCGGCGGGGGGCTGAGCCACGAGTGTGGCGTGCCTCGCGTCGACAATCGTGAAGTCCCCCTTGGCGCCGCCGGTCAGCCCGATGTCCTCAGCAGTGAAGTCAGAGACCGGCTCGCTGAACGTGAATGTGAAGGTGACATCACCCGTCGCCTCGTCCTCCGGAACGTCGTCGGTTATCTCGAACGTGGGTGGCGTCGTATCTATAAGCCGCACCTGGTCGAACATGTAGGCCCCGGCAGTCGGATATGGCAGGTCGAAGCCGTAGCCCCAAACCTCATCGAGGCCGAGTCCATCGTCCGGTGCCCCGGCTGGCTGTACAGCACTGCGGACGAAGTCCGTCCGTGGAATCGTCACCAGCTGCCACCCGTCAGCGTCGTCAGCAAAAGACGCCTCCCACCGCTCTGCGGTGTCGGGACCCTGGTAAACCCGCAGGTAGTCGATCTTCATCGACTGCGGGAGCTGCAAGTTAGGATCGATTGCGCCACCGAAGTTGCCGCCAATGGCAACGTTGTAGATGAGGAACACCGGATCGTTGAAGACCCAGGGGTTAGGTGCCACATCCGCAGGAGTTGCCGTGTGGTACAAGCGGCCATCCAGATACCATTCGATGAGATCCGGCTGCCACTCAATAGCGAAGGTGTGGTAGTCCTCGTAGACCGGCACCGGCGGATCGCTCGGCGGATCTGTGACGAAGACTGGGCCGCTTCCATAGCTGGCCCCACCCGAGTAACCGGGTCCGTGGATCGTGCCGAAGATCTCATTCGGCAAGCGGCTGACGTATTCCATGAAGTCGATCTCGCCGGTCTGCGGCCAGCCCACAACGTCGATATCCGTGCCCAGGCTCCAGAACGCCGGCCACAACCCAGCTTCGCCTTCGGGTACCTGGATCCTTGACTCAATCCGACCGTAGGCGAATTCTGCCTTGTGCGAGGAGACGATCCGAGCGGAGGTGTAGTCGCATGGTCCGTAGTAGCAGAGCAGCGACTCGTCACCGTCTTCAACCTCATCAATGGTGAACACCATGTTGCCGTTGCCGTCGGTCGCGGCGTTGGCGGGATCGTCGGTGTAGTACTGGAACTCGTCGTTACCCCAGCCGGGAATGCCGTTCACCGTCCCGTCGCCGATCTCGTAGGACCAGTACTCGGGATTCGGCGGGGTTCCGGCCGGGTCGTTGTACTCCTCGCTCCAGACAAGTTCCCAGCCGTCTGGACCGGGGTCGGGAGCCCGGTTGTCCTTCAGGTTGACCGTAACGGGCTCGCCACTTCCGGTTCCGTAGAACCAGAAGTCAAGGCTCTCAGCGCTGGACCAGTCCTGCCCGATGGCAAAATCGCGGCCGATCGATCCAAAACCCAGGTCGGTCATGTTGCGTATTGCCCGTGTGGCCCACTTCCAGGCCCAGCTGTAGTGGCTTAGCGCCTGGGCAGGCTTACCGCGGGCCAGATCTGCTTCCGCCTTCTCGATCTGGCGTTCAGCGCGAGCAATACTCACTGCCGACCCGTCGTTGCGGATAGCAACATCTAGCGCAATCTGCGCAAGCTGGGCGTCTGCCTCAACCAGCTGGTCGATAGCAGCTTCGGCCGCCGCTTGCTCGGATCCTCTCACGAGGGAGAGGGAGTAGACCGCCCAGCGCTCGGAGCTGAACACGAGCCATCCCTTGTTGGGATCAAGCACAAATCCATTCGTCCAGTAGTCCGGGTTGAGGCTACGTTCGATACGAGTGATAGCGGCCTGGATGAGCCTCGTCCGCCAATGATTGCTGGTGGGCAGCAATGCGTCGAGATAGGCGATTACGTCCTCTTTGACCGTGTCCACACCGGGGCCGGGTCCGAGGACGCTTTCGACGGGGTCCTGACCCGGCCTGGCGTCCGCATCGCCGCTTGCCAGCTCTACGGAATCAAACTCGAGGGGTCCCTCTCCGCTCCACAAGAAGGCACCCTGCTCAAAGTCGTCGAGCAGATAGGGGTCGTAGCCCTGTTCATCGATGATCGTTGCAGCTGCCTGCATCGCAGAGCCGGCCGCAACGTCAACTGGGTTCGTCAGACGCAAGATGATCCGTTCCGCGCCTTCCCACTTACTGTCAACAAGAGTCTCGAGAGGGAAGGTCAGCTCAGAGACGCCACCGCTCAAGAACGTCAATGTGCCGCTGGTTGGGACGTAGTCAACACCTGGGACGGCAAGCACTGTCTCGGTGAAGAAGTCAACCGAGACTTGTGTCGGATCATCGTCGTTCATCGGTCGGCTGAGCTGCACAGTGATTTCGCCGGTGGATCCTTCATCGATGTCAAAGTTGGCGGACGCAAAGCCGACGGACAAAGGAGGAGGCTCTACTTCGCCGTACAGGCCCACTTGATCAACGTAATACGTACGCTGACCGCCGGTGTCGAGCGCTCCAAGTGCCCACCCGTGCACCTCGTATCGAGGGAATCCATCGTTGGGAGCGTCATTGTTGACATTCTTCCGGGTAAAGCTCGAGAATGGGAGTTCGATAGACCGCCAGCCAGCGACATCGTCAATGAACGTTGCGGACCACCGTTCGGCATCATCAATGGGTGTGGATGGTGTGGATCCAGGATTGCGGTTCTCAAGAATGTCAACAAACAGCGTTGTCCCTGAGCCGTCACCGTAGAACCAAAACGAGATTCCCTCCCGGGTAGACCAGTCATCGTTCAACCAATTGCCTGCGCCGTCTGTGAACCCACGAATGAACCCGGCGTATCCCGAGACGTCCACATTCATTTGCAGAACGGTGTCCGTGGGTGCGTCGGCTACTCCCGTTGCGCCCCCAATTGAGACGTCGTCCCCGCCGCCGCTAAACGTGCAGAAGCCCAAAGGCGGTTCACCAGGCGGGCACTCTGCAACTGACCCCACACCGCCCTCGAAGTCATCGATGATCTCTAGCGGAGCTGCAAACGCAGGCCCACCGCTGATTGCGGGCAGAGCCAGCATCGCGATCGCCAGCACCAGGATCTGCAGCCCCCTGCGGTTCTTCGACTTCGCCATCTGACTCTTCCCCTAGTCCCTCGTCGGCTGCTGCGCTGGCAGCCACCGACACCCCTCAATGTCTTGTTGTTGTTTGCCCGGTGGAGCGGCCGGCGGTCGCTCTCGATGTCGCAAGAACGACCACCAGCGCTCAGTTGGGCATTGCTTACTTGTCAGCTCCCGAAACGACGATGCCCGACAGGAACACCCTCTGCGAGAAGAAGAAGATGATCAGCGGGATGATCAGGGCGATAAACGAAGCCGCCATGATCAGGTTCGGATCGGATGCATAGGTGCCGTTGAAGAAGCTCAACCCCACCGAAATCGGAACGATGTCCCGGTTGCCGGCCAGGAAGACCAGCGGCCCGAAGAAGTCATTCCAAGTGAAGAAGAAGTGGAACAGGGACACGGCGGTCAACGCGGGGATTGCCTGAGGCAAGATCACCTCGATGAACGTCCGGATCGGGCCGGCTCCGTCTACCGAAGCCGCCTGCTCCATCTCCCTCGGAATGGTGAGGAAGTACTGTCTCAGCAGGAACACGTTGTATGCGTTCCCAAACATCAATGGCACGATCAGGGGTAACCACGTTCCCACCCAGTTGATCTGCGAGAAGAACGCATACTGGGGTATCAGCGTCACCGCCGGTGGCAGGATGATGGTTCCGATCAGCACTATGAACAGGACCGGTTTCCCAGGGAACTTGAACCGCGAGAAGCCATAGGCAACAAACGCGGAAGATATAACCGCTCCGATCATCGTGATGAACGCGTACAGAAGGGTCCAGAAGAGCAAACGCGGGAAATTGATGAAGTCCCACGCCTCCTTGTAGTTCCCCCAGTTGTATTGACCCTGGCGGACCGGATCAAGGGTTCTCCACTGACCCTCCCAAACGATGACTCCTGCTGCGAGATTGTCGGGGTCGACAAACTCGCTCTCCTGACGCCCCTTCTTGACAATGGCGAGCTCTCGCACTTCGCCGTCGATCGGGACATTGAGCAGGTCGACTTCCTTCCCCTCGTATTCGATCGTCACTGCCTCCGAAGGGAGAATCGGTGCCGTCGGATCGGCCGCCTGCTGCTTCGTCTTCAGCGAAGTAACAAACGCGTAACCCATCGGCATCAGGAAGATCGCCAGAAGGAAGGCAGCCAGTGCGGTTGTCCCCATCTTGAGCAGGATGGTCTTGCGCTGCTGCTGTCTCTTCCAGTCGGGCACTACGCCGGAGTCCAGAGATTGGCCTTGCTTTGTGTCGTTGGCCATGTCAATCACCCGCCGCGTAGTAGACCCAGTACTTCTGAGTTCCAAACAGGATGATCGTGACCACCAGACCGTAGAAGAAGAGCAGCCACGCCAGGGCGGCTCCGTAACCCATGTTGGCGAATCCGAAGGCCTGCTTGTAGAAGTAGATCATGAAGAAGTTGGTTGCGCCTTCCGGGTAGCCGGTTGTTCCGTTGAGAACGAACGGCGGCAGGAAGTACTGCAGCAATCCAACTGCTCCCAGCACCAGGTTGTAGAAGATCACCGGAGTGACCATCGGGATGCTGATGGTGCGCAATCGGCGCCAGTAACCGGCACCGTCGATCTGCGCAGCCTCATGCAGTGCGGTCGGGATTCCCTGCAATCCAGCCAGGTTGATCAAGATCGCGTTCCCGATACCCCAAATACCGATGAACGTGTACGTAATCGGAATGAGGCCAGGTGTGTCCAACCAACGGATCCCGTCGATGCCCACCGCCGGAATGCCGAAGAGCTCGATGAGCCTGTTCACCCAACCGGTCTGCGAGTTGAGCACCTGCGACCAGATGAGCGCCCCGGCCACAAACGGGACCAGGGACGGGGCAAAGAACAACGTTCTGAAGATGTTCCGGCCCCACAGATTCAGCGAATTGAGCAATACCGCGATTAGGAAGGCAAAGATGAGCCCGATCGGCAACGAAATCAGGGCAAACCGGGTGGTAACCAACAGACCTTGCCACGTGTTCGGATCGTCGAACAGCATCCGTGCCCAGTTCGACAGACCGACGAACCTTGCATCCTCGGGGGTGGCCAGGTTGAACTCCATGAGTGAGAACACAAACGAAGCAACCATCGGCAGCGCATAGAAGATGGAGAACCCGATCAGCCAAGGAGAAATGAATGCCAGACCGATTCTCGCCTCGCGCTTCTCCTCGGTCGACATTTTCTTCCCGCGGGTGCGAGGGCCGGCTCTGGATTCCTTGATTGCATCAGTAAATGTCATGCCACCTCCCCGGGGGGGTTGGCTTGGCAGGCCGGGTCAATCCGGCCTGCCAAGCTCGGTCGTTGTTTACGCGTCCCTATCGAATACCGGCTGGAGCAGATCGCAGAAACCGGCGATGCCGGCATCGACGTCGGCATTCGGGTCATTGGTCAGCTCCGTCCACCATTCGTTCATGGCGTCGGTGGACTCCAGATAGTTGGGCCACCACGCCTCGTGGTTCGGATTGTCGGGATAGCTCAACGCATCGACGGCCACGTTCCAGTCGAAACCGAAATCGTTGGCCGGATCGGCAACGTAGGCAGCCTGCGCGCTTTCGCGAGCCGGAAGCCCGCCGTAGATGGCGGCGAGCCGAGGTGCAATCTCCTCGCTCATCATCCACTTCAGCACCTCGACGGCCTCCGCCGGGTGGCTGGTCGCCTTCGGGATGCCAATGGTGTCGGCATGCAGCTTGGCTGTAATGGAGCCATCGGGGGCAGCGGGGATTGCAGCGACGTCGAACTCAGCGGAGAGATCCGCAGTGCCCCACCCGGCGTACCAGGTGTGGATGGTGATCATCGCGATGTTGCCGGAGTTGAACCAGTTGCCGGAGCCGAGGATCTCGCTGTCACCGAATGTTGCATCCGGATGGAAGTAGTCCGTCCAGATGGCATCGTGATACCAGTTGGCAGCAGTCTTCCAGTTCTCCGGGAACACACATGTCTCGTTGTCTTCCGCAACGAAGTTGCCGGCGCCAAACAGCGTGGCGTTGCCACGGAAGTCGTTGAACATGTTGCCGAAGCCCCACTGGACACGGGCGTTCGGATCGAAGCCGTCGTCGGCGGGGGTCAGGCCGTTGCTATCCACAGTCAGTTCAATGGCGAGCTCACGCAAGGTGTCGGTGTTCCACGGCTTCTCATTGCCGTCGGCATCGACATAGGGCGCGCCGAACTCTGCGGGCGGATATGCCAGACCGGCCTCGTCAAAGAGGTCCTGGTTGTACCAAAGCACCTGCGGGAATACCGCAAACGGCAGACCTAGCTGCACGCCGCCCTGGTTCCAGAACTCGACGAGTGCCGGATCGAAGTCGCTCAAGTCATAGTCGCCTAGATAAGGAGCGATATCGAGCCAGCCGCCGAAGAACTGGGCGGCACCCTTCACTCCGACAGGACCGGCGATGTCCGGGGCGTTGCCCCCGACGATCTGGGTCTGCATGAGAGTGGCTGCCTGATCCGCGTCGGGGGCAACGTCGAGCTTGAGTGTGATGTTGTCGCCGAGCGGCTTGGTGGCGTTGAACTCATCAACGATCGCCTGCTGCTGCGGAATCACCGGAGCATCGGTGCCCGCCCCGAGACCGACAAACCATCGAATTTCAACGGCTTCACCGGATGACGCCGCGGTAGTGGCTGTACCGCCGTCGTCCCCGCCGTCGCCCGCAGTCGTTGCGGTATCGCCGCCGTCGTCGGCACTGTCGCCACCGCCGCATGCTGTCGCGATGAGGCTCATCGCAAACAGCAGGAGCAGTATCGCTCTGAATTTGCTTACCTTCATTACTAATGCCCTCTTTCCTATCGAGAGAGTGTTTCTTGATTGAGGTGAGAGCCGCACGAGGCTCGCACGATCAATTCTGTGGGAAGAATGACTCGCTTGGGAGATCCGGCGGGGTCCGCCAGTAGGTCGAGCAGGAGAGCTGCTGCCGCTGCCCCCAGCTGATGGGGTCGTTGCCGTACGGTCGTCAACGGCGGTTCCATTTCTGCAGCCAGCGGCATGTCATCGAAGCCAACGAGCGCTAAGTCCTCGGGTACTCGCAGCCCTGCGGCGCGAATCTCGTTGACGGCGCCGGACGCCATCCGGTCACTGGCTGCAAAGACGGCGTCCGGACCGTGCTCGAGTAGAGCCTTCATCCCGGCCCGACCGCTTGCCTCTGAGAAATCCCCTTCGTATACGAGGTCCTCATCAACTCGTAACCCGAACGACTCGAGCGCCGCGATGTATCCATTCGTTCGATCGACGGCGGCGAGGGCATACGAAGGGCCTGCGATCAAGGCCACCCGCCGATACCCGAGCCGGAGTAGCTGATTGGTCATCTGCCGGGCGCTGCCGAGGTTGTCGATATCGACGTAGCTGATCTGATCGTCGTATGGTCGGCCGACGCTCACGACAGGGGTTCCGGTGGCGACGAGGCGTTCCAGGAGCGGGTCCTTCACCTGGCTGGCCGAGAAGATGACTCCGGCGACGACACCTTGGCGAGCAATCTCGTCGACGGTGTGCCGGAAATCGGGCTCGCCCAGCGAAAGCATCAGGAAGTGATCGTTCGCATCTGCCGCGCTGGCCATGCCCTGAAGAAGGCTGGGAAAGTAAGGATCAGAGAGCACGTTCTCAAATCCAACCGGGATCACAGCCGCAATCACATTGGACCGGCCCCGGGCGAGACCTCGCGCGGTGAGATTCGGCCGATACCCTTCTCTACGGACGATCTCGAGTACCCGCTGCCGGGTCATGTCGCTCACCCTCGGGTCACTGTTGATAACCCGAGAAACCGTGGACCGCGAAACCCCGCTCAATTCGGCGATCTCTTCGAGTGTGCTTGCCACTCGAGCCTTCCTCCCGGCTCCCGGCGTGGGAGCGTTCCCACGTCCTCCTGAGAGCGCTCTCACTGTATTCGGATATCTCCGGCAATGTCAAGCCCGAGTTGCCACCACACGCAGAATTTATAGAGAGCGCTCCCAAATCCTCCGTTAGACTGCAGTCTGCAAGCGGTTCCCCCGAGCGTCTCGCCACTGGACGTGATGAGACTGGAGCAGAAACCCATGACCCAAGCCCCGACCTCAGTCCCTGTCGGCGCGGTCGCCGGAGAGTTCGTACAACTCGACGGCACCGACATGTACCAGATCCAGAATTTCGATGAGATGCCCCCCTTCCTAATGAGCATCGTTAGCGACTCGGACCACTGGATGTATGTCTCGACACGCGGAGGGCTCGCCGCCGGCCGGGTCGAACCGGAGCGGAGCGTCTTCCCGTACGAGACGGATGATCGGCTGTACCGGACCGATGGATTGACCGGGCCCTTCACTCTCATGCGTGTCACCCGTAAGGGTCTCGATCCGGTGATATGGGAGCCGTTTACCGACCGGGACAGAACTGTGCCGCGGTTACGCAACCTCTACAAGAGCCTGATCGGCGACACCGTCGTATTCGAGGAAACCCGGGAAGACCTCGGCCTGACCTACAGCTACCGGTGGAACACTTCTGATCGCTTCGGCTTCATCCGCACCTCCACGGTAGTGAACAGCCATCCTGAGGATGCGGTCACCATTGAGTTCATCGATGGCCTGCTCAACGTAATGCCAGCGAACGTTCCACTCGGATTGCAGCAGTCGAGTAGCACTCTGGCCGAAGCGTATCGGCGCAACGAGGTCGATCCGGGCACGGGGATGGCCATTTACTCACTGGAGTCGAAGATCTCCGATTCGGCCGAGCCGGAGGAGTCGCTACGAGCCAACATTGCCTGGCCGGTCGGGCTCGAGGACCCGAAGGTACTGCTGTCAAAGCAGCAGTTGACAGACTTCCGTGACGGTTTGCCACTGCGCAACGAAACCCTCACCAAAGGAACCCGCTCCCACTACCTGCTCAACGCAACTGTTTCACTCGAGGGCGGGGCAACAGAGACTTGGCGAATCGTCGCCGACGTTCACAAGAGCCAGCGCGATGTGCAAGGCCGACGGGCAGAAATCCTCGACGATCCGGATATCGAGGATTCCATCATCGCAAACATCACCCACGGCTCTGATCAGCTCCGCGGACTCATCGCAACTGCGGATGGAGAGCAGTGCACTGCCGACGAAATGGCCGCCGCCCACCACTTCGCCAACACGCTGTTCAATTGCATGCGCGGAGGCGTGTTTGTTGAGAACGGCTTCGTGCCTACAGACGACCTGGCCCGCTTCATCAAACACCGGAATCGCTCCGCTCATCGCACCCATGCCGACTGGTTGGCAACGCTCGACGATCACGTGGACCGACGCGAACTGCTGGCTATGGCTTCCAACCGATCCGACCCGGACTTGGAGCGCCTCTGTCACGAGTACCTGCCCTTGACTTTCAGTCGCCGTCACGGAGACCCCAGTCGGCCGTGGAACATGTTCGCCATCAAGGTGCGCGGTGAGGATGGCAGCCAACTTCTCGACTATCAGGGAAACTGGCGAGACATCTTCCAGAACTGGGAGGCTCTCTGCTACAGCTTCCCTGACTATCTGGAAAGCATCGTCGCCAAGTTCGTGAACGCGTCGACCGTAGACGGGTTCAATCCATACCGCGTGACCCGGGACGGCATCGATTGGGAGGTGCCGGAGCCAGACAACCCGTGGAGCAACAATTTCGGGTATTGGGGAGATCACCAGATCATTTATCTGCTCCGGCTTCTCGAAGCCCTCAATAACTTCTATCCGGACGCCCTAACCGCAATGTTGAACCGAGAAGTGTTCAGCTACGCCGATGTCCCCTACCGAATTCGGCCCTACGACGCCATCTTGCGTGACAGCAAGACCACTTTGGACTTCGACCACGAGCACGCCGAAGAAATCGCGGACCGCACCGCCTTCATCGGCTCCGACGGCAGACTTCTGGTGGACCGCGATGGGAAGGTGGCCCACGCGACTCTGGCGGAGAAGCTGCTCGTCCCGGCACTAGCGAAGCTGGGCAACCTAGTCGTCGACGGCGGCATCTGGATGAACACCCAACGGCCGGAGTGGAACGACGCAAACAACGCTCTGGTTGGCTACGGCTCGTCGATGGTGACTCTCGCCTATCTGCGTCGCTACTTCGCATTCTGCGAGGCCTTGTTCGGATCGCTGGCCGACTACGAGTTCACGGTGTCCTCCGAAGTGGCCAACTGGATGCGGCAGACTCATACTGCATTGACGACCTACGAAGATCGCCTCGAGCAGCCGGCTATCTCCGACCGCCGCCGCAAGCGAATTCTGGATCGGCTCGGCTCGGCGTTCTCAGATTATCGAGCCGCTGTCTACGACCATGGCTTCTCTGGAAAGGCCAATGTCGGCGCTGCAGCCATCGTCGACCTGTGCCGGGTCGGCCGGGCATACGCCGATCACACCATGGCGGCCAACCTGCAAGAGAGTGGCCTATATCACTCCTACAACCTGGTCCATATCGAAGACGGGGGCAGGGAGATGAGAGTAGAGCACCTTCCGGACATGCTCGAAGGGCAGGTTGCCGCCCTCAGCTCGGGCGTGTTGGATCCCGAGCACGTGTTGACCATTGTCGATGCGTTGTACGAGAGCCCGCTCTACCGGGACGACCAGAACAGCTTCATGCTCTATCCGGCGCGCGAGTTACCCGGCTTTCTCGAGAAAAACGCCATCCCGGAATCCGGCATTGCTGCCAACCCTCTGCTGACTGCGCTACTCGATAGCGGCGACGCAACACTCATCGAGAAGGATGCGTTTGGCACGACCCGATTTGCGCCCGCCATCACCACGAGGGCCGCCCTCATCAACGCCCTCGACTTGCTGAGCGCCGATCCGACGTGGACCGAACTGGTTGCGGCCAATCGGTCTGCGGTCGACGACTTGTTCGAAGAGGTGTTCCATCACAAGCGGTTTACCGGCCGTTCCGGCAGCATGTACAAGTATGAGGGGCTCGGCTCGATCTATTGGCATATGGTTTCCAAGCTGCTGCTGGCCGTCCAGGAGGTCTTCTGGAAAGCTAGGGAAAGCGCAGCGGATGATGCCACTATTCAGAGCCTTGCGCGTGCCTACTACCGGGTCCGCTCCGGGCTGAGCTCGGACAAGACACCTCTGCAATATGGTGCATTTCCCATGGACCCGTACTCGCATACGCCGGGCCACATGGGCGCCCAGCAGCCGGGGATGACGGGCCAGGTCAAGGAAGAAGTCCTCACTCGCTGGGGCGAACTCGGGGTGCGTGTGCAAGACGGCATGGTGAATTTCGACCCCTGTTTGTTGCGGAGTCGCGAGTTCCTCCGGGAAGAGCGTGCTTGGTCCTTCTACGACGTGACCGGTACCAGGCAGACAATCCAGTTGCAGCCCGGATCGCTCGGATTCACGTTCTGCCAGGTACCGATCGTCTATCGGCTCGGCGAAGGCCCGGCCGAGATCACCGTGCACAGCGTGGATGGAGTCAGGGCGCGCAGCGTCGGCAACACGCTCGATAAGGATACAAGCGACGCCTTGTTCCGCCGCCTGGGGACCGTAGCGATGATCGAGGCCACCGTACCCGAGACAACGCTGAGCGCCCTGTGAGTGTCGAGAGGATTCCGGGTCTGAGGTGGGGGGTCTTGCATCGGTGGGACTCAGCTAGGACGCGCCTGCAAGGATCGTGAAGACGAATGAGTAGACGCCGCCTAGACCCACCAGCCAAAGCACCACGGCGAGCCAGCGAAACTCGCGACCGAGCTTCCATACTCTCCACCCGCCGAAGCCAAAAAGCGCAATCACAATCACGTCGAAGAAGAAAGGAGGCGTGGGCAGCGGATCGCGGACCTGACCGAGCAAAACCCGATTCACGAAGGCGATCACGATGCGGATTGCACGGTCAGTGCGATCAGAGGCAGCAACCCGATCACCATCAGGATGGGGACGAGCACCAGCCCGACTGCGAGTTGGGCTGGAATCTGATGAACCTCGCGCACGGCGACGATGGCACAAACCGTCGCCCAGATCCCGCCGACGAGAAACCCGGGAATGAAGTAGAGGAACGGGAGGAAACCCAACGCTTGCGGGGCCATAGCAAAGCCGAGAGCGCGCGCCATCTGGTCGTAACTACCCCGCCCTCCCATTCGCCGACCGACCGCAACGAGATACACGGTGCCGATCCCGAGGACCGCTGCCGCCCAGCCGAGGCCGGCGAGTGCCCAAACCGCGGGGTTTATCGCCCTTACCAGCATCACGCCGAGACCCATGATCAGAGAGGAACCAATGGCGACTGTGACCGCTTCCCGGGTCCGCTCCGGCTGGTTGGCGACGGTGAAGTAGAAGTAGCTGTCTCCCTTGACCGCCATGAGAATCCGATCGCGGAGCCTGCTCGGGTCTGGCGCTTCTTCAGTCAATGTAGATCCTGTCGTTGCGGCAACATCCTGGCACCTTGCGGCTGGACGTCACAACCAGAGCCAAGCCGCTGCAGTA
>Ga0180436_10004437_pt1 | contig 12604 bp, 9 predicted proteins | sample SS_ome_2_FD_132434 | JGI IMG/M metagenome (GOLD analysis project Ga0180436, IMG submission 132434) | Hypersaline lake sediment archaeal communities from the Salton Sea, California, USA - SS_3_S_2 metaG | ecosystem: Environmental > Aquatic > Non-marine Saline and Alkaline > Hypersaline > Sediment...
CGCGGGACGATGAATCTAGATCTGAAGAGAACGAAGGCCCTTTCTTTGCCGCTGTCGGTGGTGCTGGTGGTCGTTCTGGCTACTGTCGCCTACGTGGCAGGCACGGTGCTGGCCCGCCGTTGGGCCACCCCTTCGCTCGCCCTCCGCGCCGAGACCCCCTCGCCTCAGCCGGAGACCTTGTCGGGCGCCTCCACAGAAGCCATCGATACCTCCCAACCTGTCGAGGGTGTCCTGGACACCGAGGGTGCCGATGCGTGGACGTTTCCCGCTCAAGCCGGCCAAGACGCGACGCTCGAGATGTGGTTTCATCCCGGTTCCGGATCCAGTATCGATGCAGAGCTGCTGGTACGGCTGACGGCACCGAACGGATCCACCGTAGCCGAGCAGCAGGGCTCCATCTTCTTACCCCCTTATCTCTTTCAGTCGTCGTTGCCCGCGTCGGGTACTTATCTGGTCCTGGTCACGCCGGTCTCCGGCGCCCCGGGTCGGTATTCGCTAAGGCTGACCCTATCGGATGGGCGGGAAGCCGGTTCCGCGCCGGGCACGGATCCCAGCCCTACGCCCGCCGCGGAGACCTCCACCTCTTCCGACAGCCCCAGGTTTGAGTGGCCCAGCGCGCGGCGCTCAATCTCAGGTTGGACCTTCCACGACCCGGCTAACCCCGGCCACATCGGCCTCGATATCGCCGCGGAGACCTGGGACCCCATTGTTGCATCCGCGGACGGAGAGGTTGTCTTTGCGGAATGGGGCGGTGGCTACGGCAATCTGGTGATCCTGGAACATGCGGGCGGCTGGAGCTCCTACTACGCCCATTTGACCGAAATAGCGGTCAATGTCGGCCAGCAGGTCCGTCAGGGAGAAACGTTGGGCGGGGCAGGGACCACCGGCTACTCGACGGGCCCCCATCTCCATTTCGAGCTGCGCGACCGGGGCCGACCGGTCGATCCGCACGTGCACCTCCCCTGACGCACCGACTGGCGGAGATTGCCCTGACTCTCGGCTGGATGCGGGAGTATGGGCATTCCGGCGGAGAGAGATAGACGTTGGTCGTCAACCCTCAAATCAGCGTGTAACAGAGGGTTTGTCACTCGGAATCGGGGCGGGAAATCCATCTCCGACTGCCGCCACGCGCTCAGGCCGTCAGTGGTCGCGGGAACGAGGGCGATTGCCGCGGGACCATGCCCAAAACAGAAACCGCCTTTCCTGTAGAAGATCTACAGGAAAGGCGGTCTCCTGTTTACGGCCAGAGACGGACTGCTACCGGACTAGCTTTCGACGTGGATGATCTCCACCGGGCATCCGTAGGCCGCGTCCTCGGCGCACTCTTCCAGGTCCTCGGGGACCTCGCCGACAGCCGGATCGTCGTCAACCCGATACTCCTCGGTGATCTGGCTGAAGAAGTCCTCGGGGCTCTCCTCGAAGACCTCAGGGCAGTCAGCGTAGCAGGTTCCGCACTCGATGCACTCTTCGCGGTCAATCGTTACTTTCATCATGCCTCCTTATTGATGGGTTTGAGTATCAACTGCATCCACACGCCAGAGCATTTATATCACAAAACGACGAGATGTCCAACGTCTCCACCAGTGCGATGCACCTTTCAAATGCGTTGCACCTCACGAGCGTATGCTTGCTACGTATGCTTGCTACGTATGCTTGCCACGTATGCCTGTCACGTATGCCTGTCCCAACTGGTCAGTAGACTGGCCTCCGTTTGGCACCAACGGTGTTCAACCGGCCATCGTGTCCGCGACAACTCGTTAGCGCACCAACAATCGGCGATGTGACAACGAGTTACGGTGGCTCCTGGCTCCTGGAAACGTGGTCGGAGCGGGGTACTCCATAGGATGAGAAGGACTGAGGAGTTGAGCGCAGCTTGCGGCGACCGGACCAAGGTGCATCGCACGGAACACGCACCCAGCAAACGCATGATTCACGCCAGATGCGACCACTCATGAGAGCCACCGACTTCTTCGCAGACGTTGACTTCTGTTCCAGACAGACTACAATGGGTTCTCATCCAGACGTTCGACACGATACTCAACGTGGTCTAGAAGGCCCAACTCGCTCAACTCACCCAAGCGATGCGCTCTCAGATCGGCTATCTCTGCGCTGACATAGATGCGGTAGTGCTCCCCTCCATCCTGGGTCTCGATCACGATCTCCGTGCGCTGGAAGCCCTGGCAGCCGGCGTCGCCAAGAGCCAGAGCGACGTCAAACGCCGTCCAGGCGTGCTGCGGCGCATACTGAGCCGGACGATCCTGGGTGATACGGTGGACCAAGTCAAATCGCAGAGTCTGATCGCGGAGTGCCGCTACCCCTGTCACGCCGGCCGCATACAGCATCTGCGACGCTTGCCGCCGACAGGCCGGTGCGAGTCTGACCGGCGCCTGGTACGTGGGGACAGGCGTGGGAAGGCCCAGGGGCGAGGCTTTCCCACTATGGCTCGCCAGGGCCACCAACAAAGCGCCCAGGAAGAGCGTATTCGCAACTGCCAACAGGATAACGATGCGTCTCTGGTGACGCGTCATAGGCGAAGTGTAGCACACCTACCACGGCAGTGCAAAAGGCAAGTAGCTGGAGGGGCCACAGGTCCATGGGCATACTAGACAGGCGCAAGCGAGTGGGCGTGCTGAGCACCCTCCTCGCCAGCTTCTTCCTGGGCTGGGCCCCGATTCTGGGGAAAATGGCGTACGCCGGTGGAGCGACCCCGTTCACCGTGGTCGCCCTACGCACGGCCGTGGCGGCGCTGTTGCTCTGGTTCATCTTTCTACTGCTCTGGCGCGGAGAGATCCCCATCGGGTGGAAAGCGCTCCTCGGATGCCTGGGCGTCGGTATTGTGAATGGACTGGGATCCCTGCTCTACTACTCGAGCCTCTCACGCCTTAACGCCTCGCGGGCAGCCCTGCTCAATACGCTCTATCCCTTGTGGGTGGTCCTCTTCCTGTTCGCCGCCGGGCAGCCCCTGACGATGCTGACGTTGCTGCGTCTCGCTCTGTCGATGACCGGTACGTATCTGCTGACCCGAGCCGGTCCGGGAGAGCTTGATTGGCTGGGGGTAACCCTCATGATCGCCTCCGCGGCAATGTACGGTTGGCATCTAGTGTTGGGTCAGTGGGTCCTCGCGGACGTGCCTTCGCGTCAAGCAACGCTCTACATCGTCACTGCGATGGCCTGCGTGGTGGGCCTGGCACGGGGCCTCCAGAGCCAGCCTGTGGAGCCTGTCGCGGCAGCGGGTTGGCGCGCCATCATCGCCCTGGGGTTGACGACAGCGCTATCCCGTCTGGCCATGTTTGCCGGCCTGGAGCAACTGGGGGGCATCGAGACCGCCCTAACCAGCCTTCTGGAGCTCGTGATCAGCCTGCTGCTGGCCTTCCTGCTGCTGGGTGAGCGATTGAGCGTGGGACAATCCGTTGGGGGCGTGCTGCTCATCATCAGCCTGGCGCTGATGACGTGGGATCGCAACGTCCGTTTTGCAGAAGGGGAAGACTTCGCCAGCTGGGAGGAGACCACCGCCTAGCTGGAGAGCCTTCGTAGCCTTTCGTGCGCCTCATTCGTCGTTCGTCGCATTCAAGACCTTCCTGATTAGGTCTTGATCAGTGAAATCACCTTTCTGCAGGACTGTCTCTGTGCGGCTTCCCAGGCGCTGCCTCTCGCCGACGGTCAACGTCCTGGCCGTCACGACCACAATGGGAATCCGACGCAGTTCCTGGTCAGCCTCCAGCGCGGCCAGGACCTCGAAGCCGTCCACCTTTGGCATCATGAGGTCCAGAAGCACCACATCAGGGTGAACGCTTCGGATCATCTCCAGCCCAGATTCACCGTCAGCTGCCTCAAAGATCTCATAGTCACCGCGAGCCTGAAGGATGCGCCGCAGGAGTCGGGCGGCGTCGGGGTCATCCTCCAGGATGGCCACCCGCCTCACGCTCCTATCCAGACTCTCCACAGAGCCAAGAAGACCGTCCTCGGCACCGTGTCCGGTTGCATCAACCTGCCGCGCCCACTGCTCGCCCAGGAGGTGCTTCTCAACGGGGAAGGTGTGGCCCGAACAATTCACCACGACCACCTCGTCGCGCTTGATGACGCCCTGGCTCAGGAGCTTGAAGAGCCCGGCGAAGGCCGCCCCGGCTGCCCGCTCCATTGAGATACCGTCGAGCTCCGCCATCACGCGGACGGCTCGGAACGTCTCCTCGTCCGAGACCGCCTCGAACGCGCCTCCGTGTTCCCGGATGACGCGGGCCAGGAACCTGTACGCAGGTCCGGGGCTGCCAGTAGCGAGCGTGATGATCCTCGTGCGCGGATTGAGCACAGGGTCCGCCTCCTTCAGCCCGCGACGGAACGAGTGGACCATCGGGGCACATCCTTCAGGCTGAATGCAGGCAAGCTTCGGCATCTTCTCCACCAGCCCCAGTTCCACCAGCTCCTCGAACCCTCTCCACACGCCTACAGGGCCCATGCCACCGCTAACAGCTTGAACGTACCAGTCTGGCGACCGCCACGGGGTCCGAGGCGCGCCGAGGTGTCCCGGCAGCTGTTCCGCAATCTCGAAAGCGACCGTCTTCATGCTCTCACGGGCCGCAAAGGACCGGATGCCGCGATCGCGGAAAAGACCCTGCCGCTCAGCGAATTGCGCGGCCACCCGCTTCGTCTGATCGTACGTCCCGGTGACCTTGACGACCTCGCTGCCGTAGATCGCCATCTCTCGCATCTTTTCCGGCGGGACGAGGCTGGTCACGAATGCCCAGAGCTTGATGCCGGCCAGGGCTGAGTAGGCCGAGTAGGCGATGGCCACGTTCCCCGTGGATGCGACGACCGCCTCCTTCACCCCCAGCTCCTTCATCACCGAGATGGAGAGCGCCGCCTGACGATCCTTGAATGACCCTGTGGGACCCTGGCGCTCGTCTTTGACGAAGACGTGCCGGCACCCCATCATCATCCCAAGGTTTGCAGCACGCAGAAGGGGCGTCCCGCCCTCGCCCATCGTCACACAATGGGCACTGTCGACGAGTGGGAGAAGCTCGCGGTAGCGCCACATGTCGGGTGCGCGGTCGCGAACCGCCGCAGGCCACGCCTCGGCCAGGCGCGCGTAGTCGTATTCGACATCCATCCACCCTTCGCCACAGTGGGGACATGTCGCAAGAGAGCGTTCGAGCGAGGCTCTGTGACCACACTCAGCGCATCGTAGATGGGGGACGGCTAGCTGATCCTTCAAAGAACCTCCTGGCCTGGCGCCGGCATCCGGCGCTCAGGCATGACACCACAACGAGTGACCGGGCAATTCGTTTGACCGACACGCCGCTTTCCCGGCCGAGCTCGACTTCGTGACGTGGGAAACGATTCCTGGGACGTCGCGGCTGCCTGATCGTCAAGAGGACCCTCACCAGGAGCTCACCGATCGTCGGCATAGATCAGAGGGGTTCGATAAGCCCGTCCGCCTCCAGAAACAGGTGCCCGCGGCAGCCAGAGCAGCTCTGTCGTCGGCGGATTGGTAGATTGCCAACCTGCTGGAGACTTGCGTGACGTGTGGATCGGGTTTCTATGCGGGGTCTCCGCCTCGTGGGCTCGACCGAGGGCCAAGGACGCAGTGCCATCCCATCGACACTCCGCCGCTGACCGACTCGATGAGAATGGGCTGAGCACAAGCGCGGCACCACATGAGACGTGCGGCGAGCGAATGACCGACACGGGAGCATCAGTCGACGGGGATGCGGAGCTCCTGGCCCACCCGAACCGTCGTGCTTGTCATTCCGTTGGCGGCCATGATCTCCTGCTGGCTGACACCGTACCGGAGGCTGATGCGGAAGAGGTTGTCACCGGGCTGAACCACGTACGTCACATATCCGCCCTGCGGCGGCTCTGTCGCCGGGGGCTGAGACTGAGGCGTGACATCGCCGGACAACCGCCGCAGACCCTCGGCCGCCTCCCCGCCCTCAGGGTTGATCTCCAGGGCCTGGAGGAAGGCCTCCCTGGCCTCTATCCGATCCCCCAGCTCCACAAGCGTGTATCCACGGTTCACGTAGGCTGCGTAGAGCTTCTGGTTCAGCCCCGGATAGTCCGGATCGATGGCCTGGATCTGCTCCAGGATGCTGATCACCTGCACCCAGTTCTCCTCGGTCCAGGCCGAATCGAGGTCGACCTCCAAGGTCTGCAGGGTCGTCATGGTCGGCGTGGGCGTGAACGAGACGCGTGCCAGGCCCGCCAGCGCCTCCTCGCCGTTCGGCCGGATACCCAGCGCCAGATTGAACTGAGTGGCGGCCTGGTCAATCCGACCTTCCTCCAACAACTCGTAGCCGTACTCGACGTAGGCCTCGTAGGTCAACTCCTCCAACTCCGGGTAGTCGGGGGCAACGGCTCCGATCTGGCGCAGAACCCTGATCACCTGCTCCCAATCCCGTCGGGCGGTGGCCGTGTCCAACGATTCCTCGAGCTCCACCAAATCTGTCGGTCGGGGCGAGGGCGTCAGCTCCGGCGTGGCCTCGACGGCGGACCGAGACGAGCGGGGTGACGTGTAGATTGCGAAATCGAGCACGAGCAACGGGCCTTGATCGCTATCGGTGATGCTCACGTCGTCAATCACGAAGCTTGCCGAAGAGGCCTCACGGACGCTGGAGAGGAAATCAAGCAAGTCCGCGACGGACCCAGTAGCCTCCAACTGAAAGGCGTTAACGTCGTACACGGCATTCTCGGTCTCTTGCTCGCGCTCCGGGACGTTCTGTAGATTGACGATCTCGACGTCACTCTCGTCAGCATAGGTGTAGAGGCGATCGAGCAGACCGGCCGCCTGGGTATCGGCGAAGAAGGTGTTGGCGGCCTCATCGACCTGGGCCGCCTTCGTCGCGATGGCTTGTTGGAGCTCCTCCGTGTCCGGCCCGGTGTCGGCCTGGCGCGTCAAGAGCACCTGCTGCTCCACAGCCGCGACCTCAGCTGCGTTCTCACTTCTTGTCTCCAGCTGCGGCACCAGGAAGAACCCAACGAAGGCGATGCTCACCACCAGGGCCGCCACGATCACCACGACGGCCAGGATCATGTAGAGACGATCACCGCTGGGGATGCGATCGCCGAGGTCCTGTAGGAAGGCCATGGGTTACCGTGCCAACTCGAGCACGATTACGAACTCCACAGCCTGTGCGTTGGGGCGGGGCAGTGGATTCTCTCGGCGCGCCCAGCGGACCCCGCGTGGAAGCGTGTCGCGGGAAACACGGCCAGCGGGCATAAGAATCGGGTCAAGGCGCATAGGGGCTGCCAAGCCAGGAACCCGCATCGACGGTCCCCTGCTGCTGACGATTTCCTCGATCGTGATATCGTAGGTCTTGTCTGGACCGTACTGCTCCTGCAAGTTCGTGATCAACACCAGGGCCCGACTGGAGGACGGCGCCTCGAACTCCACACGGGACGCGAGGCTGCCGGCGAGGTAGTCGTCATTTTCGGCGACGTCCACCCCGTCGATGCGGACCCTGAGGTACGTATCGACCCCGAGAGCCAGGTCCGACGTCGTAATCGCGTACTCAACACCTGCCTTCGGGACGAACTGGACACGATCCTCCCGCCCCAGCTCGAAGGTCCTCTCCTGGGTCGCCCCCACTGCCATGAGGTCCGGGAAGACCTCTTCGACCGTGACGTCATACGTCTGATCGGGGCCATACTGCCCTCGATTCGTGATCTGCACTCGCGCCGTGACGTCGTGTCCGGCCTTGACCAGGAAGACCACTTCCGAGTTCAGATTGCCCGGTCCCACATCATCGTTCGTGTAGGTGTAGTACTGCGTCTCCCCCAGCTCCGTCGTGACCAGCAGCGCGGTGTCGACGCGATCGGCCAGATCGGAGGTGGCAACACGATACCAGCGGTTCCGTTTTGCCAGGAAGTCGATCTGGTCAACGTCCCCCTTGGGGTAGAAACTATGGGTCTGGGTCTCTCCCAGCGCAATGGGACTAGGCACGAAGTCGTCGGGCTCGTACTGATCGCGCAGATCGGGCGTCGGAGAACTGTCTGGAACCGGGGTATTCGTTGGTGTCGGCGTGCGGGATGGCGTCGGTGTCGGCAGGATCTCCTCCACCGTGACCCGATAGTACATTGTCTCCCCATACTGGCCCCGGTTGGTGATCTTCACCACCGCCTCAGCGTCCTCCGCGCCGGCCTGGAAGACGATCTCCGACGTCAGGTCGCCCGGCTCACGGTCGTCGTTGGTGTACACATCTTCACCGACAATCACCGCGAGATGGGTGTCGACGCCCTGGGCAAGATCGGATGTCGCCACGCGATACCAGCGTCCAGCCTTGGCCAGGAAGGAGATGTTGTCCACATCCCCCGTGGGATAGAAGTTGTGAAGCTGAGTCTGGCCCAGCGCGATCGGAGCGGGCACCATATCATCGGGCTCGTACTGGTCTCGCGGATCTGGTGTGCCTGTCGGCGCGATCTCGGTCTCAGTGGGGGTCGGCACCACTGTGGCGGTCGGCCTCGGCGTGGGGATGAACTCCTCCACCAGAAGCTCATATCGACGGTCGGGGCCGTAGAGACCTCGATTCGAGACCCGTGCAAAAGCCTCGATGTCGACCTGGCCGCCCTGGATGACGAGCTCCGAGGCGAAGTCGCCAGGCTCGCGGTCGTCGTTTGTGTACCTAGTCCCGCCCACATCGACGGTCAGGTACGTGTCCACGCCGGGCCAGAGGTCGGCGGTCGAAACCCGGTAGTAGCGGCCCGCCTTGACCAAGAACTTGACACGGTCGACGTCAAACAATGGGTTGAACGCCCGCTCCTGGGCGATGCCCAGCACGATGGGCACCGGGCTGAAATCGTCCACTTCATAGGGGTCCTCGAACACCGGGGTCACGGTCATCGTAGCCGTCGGGGTGACGGAAGGGGTTGACGTCGGGGTTGGCTCACCCGTTCCGGCCGTAGGTGTCGCGAAGGGGGTGGCCACGGCTCGCAGCGACTGGACGACGACACGCGAAAAAAGGCCTGTCTCTTCCAGGTCCTGGCTGTAATCGACGACCACCGTGTCCGCAATAGCCAGGCCTCGCAGCGTGATGCTATTCCCCGTCTCTACGGAGGACAAGGTCATCTGGGCAGGATTGTAGTTGCCGATAGCCTCCATCACGGCGGGCCAATCAACCGCCTGATCCTCCAGGTCCGACACCGCCCCATCCAACTCCTTGAGGGATTCCTCAGTGTCCGCCAGCTCGTTGAGGAGCTCCTCCGTCTCTGGGTCCGGCTGCGCTGGGGCCTCCAGCGTCTGACGGAGTGCAGTGACCCTCGACTCGAGACGCGACGTGTCACTGCGGATGGTGGCAAAGATGAGGTAGAGGGGAATCAGCAAGGACGCCGTGCCGATGGCGACGAGCCACAGGATGATCGTCCGTCGGCGCAGCGGGCTGGCTTCCTGCTCCGCTGGGCTATCGGGACTGAGAGGGCTCTGCATCGTCATCTGTGAGGGACCTCGCAAGCCTGTCTGGCTTCATCAGCTCACGCCCTCGGCCGAGAAGCGGGCCACGCAATGCGCCGTTTGCTCGAGCCGATGCAAGCATCCTAAGCGGACCAGGAGCGACATGAGAGAGCTACGCCTGGATTATTCTACCACGCTTGCACAACCTTGACAAGGAGGATAGAAGCTTTGTCTCTGGCGGGCACGACGCTAGACCGCCTCAATCAAGAAGCCCGGAGCGTCCATCAGCCCCGTCCTCCCACTTCCGCTGTGCGGCACCTGGACGGCTGGCTAGCGTGCTAGGGACAAGAGGACGGGGGTCATAGGATCGTGAAGCAATGCGACGATCACGCCGAGGCACAAGAAGGGCGCATACGGCAGGTGATCGCCAAGCTCCCATTCTCTGGAGAGCAGAAGCAAAAAGGATACGATGCCCCCCGCCATCACCGCCACAGTCAGCCCCCACATAACTTGTGGAAATCCGAGGGTCAAACCCACCAGCCCGGCCAGCTTCACATCCCCACCCCCCATCCCACCGGGCTTGACCAGGGCCGTCGCGAGAAAAGGAGCCAGCCCGAACACGCCTCCGATCAGTGCCCCGACCAGGGCGCCTGGGGAAGCAGCTAGCTGAGCCGCGAGGGCGACAAGCACCGCCGGGATGACCATAGCGTCCGGAACAAGCCGGTGTCTCAAGTCCACGAGAGCGACGAGGAGAAAGAAGATGGAAGCCACCAACACCAGCGGCCGACTCCAAAATGGGTCAAATCGAACCTCCAGGGCAAGGAGCAGGATACTGGCAGCCACGACAGTACCCCCAGATTGCCAGCGGGGCCTCCCCTGCGTGGCGCCGCCCGCCTCTAGTCCGTCACCGAGCGGATCCCCGGGGGTGGGGCTACGGGCAAGCCGGTGGGCGTGCGCGCTGATCCAGTTAAGACCACCTCCCAGCGGAACCCCAAGAAGCAGTGCGAATACTACCCTTGAGAGCGTCTCTCGAATCAGAATCGTGACTCCCGGCTCCGAAGCTCGATGCCTCGCTTCAGCTCCCCCGCCATCTGCCGAGCCTCCTCAAGAAGCTTGGATACGTCGATCTCGGGCAGCCGCTCGGCGAGATCCTTAAGGTGGGAAGAATCCTCCTCTTGCTCGTCAAACATAAAGGCCGAGAGGCTGGATACGACGTCCTCGCCCTCCTCGTAGAAGTCCTCCTCGGCATCGTAGAAGTCCTCTTCCTCTTCGCCCTCCTCCTCATCATCTTCCCCTGCCCCGATGACGAGGCCATCACCCTCCTCGACCTCATCAGCGTAGTCCTCCATACCATCGTACTCTCCGCCGCCCTCTTCCATGCCTATGGCGGCACCTTCGTCAGAGATCGTCTTCAAGGCGCCAGCCCCGCCCTCGGTCTGCGTCTGAACCAGTGAGTAGACGGCCAGGGCTCCCGCAGCGCCGAACAGTAGAACGGAGATGGAGACACCGCCTAGAATCATCTTCTGATTCCGAAGCGATGCCCATATCGACGCATCGTAGGTGGGGAACTCGAGGGCACTCGCCAACGCCGCGACTTGCTGGCGCTGCTCATCACTCTCTGCCGCCTGCTGGAGCGCCTTGAGGATCTCCCTGAGTTCGGCGGGCTCCCAGCCCTCAAGGGCTACCTGGGCCTCGCGGATGTCACCCGAATGCCAGAAGGTCTCCGCGACCAGGGTGACGTAGCGCTCCTGATAGACGGTCTGGAGGTGCCACGGCATCGCGTTCGTCCATTGAACGGGCCAGATCCACCAACCTAGTACCAGCCATCCGATGAGGAGCCCAGCAGCGAAGAGGAGCGCCCACCGGAGGCTTCGAGACGTCATGAAGGCCTTGGCGGAGCTTAGGGGTCGCTTGAAAGTACCTTCGCCCTCGGAAGCCGAGTCAGACTCACCGCGCCCGTCGCCGGGATGGTCATCGAATACGTCTCGCAGACCCTCAAGGAGGTCTGCAGATCTCATCTCTTCACGCATGATCAATCACCACTATCCGATCTCCTCGGGACTACAACCAGATCCCGTCCACCACCGACGGGACGAATAGGAAATTCAAGCCCGAGAAGATGAGCAGGATAGAGAGATAGAAGAATATCTTCAGGATCTGAGATCCCTCGCCAGACACGACGGCAAAGGCATTGATCAGTGCCATCATGATGACGGTACCCATGGTCATCTTCTGCATGAAGCTCATCTGAAGCTCCCCGAAGGAAAACATGCCGGTCGTCGCGCCCATCCCCGCCATCGATCCTCCCCCCTCGGGTACCCCCGCCATGGCGTCGTTCAGCATCTGCATGAACTGCCCCATTATCGCCAGGAGGAAGACCATGAGCGCTGTCAGGACACCATGCATGATGATGGTGAGCCACCTGAAGGTTCCAGCCACGCCCTTGCGCTTCGCCCGAAGCATCGCGGTGCTGGTGGCAAACTCGCTGGCCAGCAACCCCGACTGTTCCGGGTCCCCTCCCAGCCGCACGGACTCGTAGAAGATGCTGGAGGCCTGTCTCGCCAGCTTACTGCCCGTCTCGTTGCCGAACATGTCCCAGCAGATTTCGGAGAATCCAAGCGCGTTGAGGCGGAGCCGGAGCCTCTCGACGTCGGGCTCCAGCGTCGGAAATGAGCCCATCTTGATGTTGTTGAGCGACTCGCGCAGCGTCGACCCTCGAGAGCTGGCGGTGCCGCCAAGGGAGCGGAGAAAAGAACTCAACTCCTCGGCCTTCTTATCCACCTGGTTCTCGGCTCGCATGGCGACAAGTCCGATGGGCGCCATGACGACACCCGCCGCCACCATGACCCATCCATCGGGAACGCCCAGGACCATCATCCCCGCCGCCACGACGACCGTCACCGGTCCCAGGATCAAAGCCAGCTTCTGAGAGAGCTGTTGTTCCTTGGTACCCTTCTTCAAGCCTACGTTCTTCACCTCCTGAGGCGCCGCGCGAGAGAGGATCCACGCCACGCCGAACCCGCCCATGATTGCGACCATGACCATCATCGCCATAGTCTCGACCCCCAGGTCGTAGATCATCATAGAGACCATATTGATGATGACGATCAAGGCCATGGAGACAGTGACGGAGGTGTAGGCATCGGTCCACTTCTTCAGGCTCTCCAGAAGGCGCTCGTACTCGTTTTCGTAGTTCGCACCCTGGATTCGGGCCTCCCGCGCCAGGTA
>Ga0180436_10004440_pt1 | contig 12598 bp, 10 predicted proteins | sample SS_ome_2_FD_132434 | JGI IMG/M metagenome (GOLD analysis project Ga0180436, IMG submission 132434) | Hypersaline lake sediment archaeal communities from the Salton Sea, California, USA - SS_3_S_2 metaG | ecosystem: Environmental > Aquatic > Non-marine Saline and Alkaline > Hypersaline >...
GGTGGAAGGATCGGCTCCAGAGGTTCTGCGCAGGCTCGCCTTCTCTCTCGGGGTTCGGAGACGGCCTAGCTTTCCGGCATTAGTCGATCGATGGCGGCCGCTGTAGCGCGCACTGCCTCCGGGTGTCGCATGATCAACAGGTCCGTACCTGCGTGAACGTACATCATGGCGGTCGCGGCCTCCCACGCCGGCGCCCTACGCGACGGATCGCCCCATCCAGGTTCCTCGTTGGCGTCCGCTTTGGCCTCTTTGACGCTCCAGGCCTCCCGGCCGATATCCGCCACGATCGGCATGGCCACGTTCCGGTCGCCCTTGAGGCCGGCCAGTCGAAGCCGCTCCATGATCGATACGACGTATTCGATTCCGTACCCCAGCGCGCCGGTCGTTGGATACATGACGAGGCGCTCCTGCGGGAATCCCGCATCCGCGGCAAGGATGTTGATCTGCTTCGCCATGTTGATGTCCACCGGTGATTCGGCGATCACCAGGTGTCCGTATGCCGTGGCGAGTGCCGTCAGTGTCCGGTAGTTGGTCTCGGTGATCGTGCCCAACAGACACTGCTCGCTGGCCGCTGCCTCGGCCACCTGTGGGAAGAGCTGGGCATCCAGCTCGTTGTCTCCGGTTCCCCACACGATCAGCGGAACGCCCACCGAGGAGAGGATCTCGGAAACCGCCTGCGCGGCCCGTGCCGGATCCGAATCGTCGCGTGTCAGGCGAAGACAGATCGCCTCAGCGCCGAAGTCCGCCACGCATCGTTTCGCCCAGGAGCCTGGATCGCTGCACACATCCCGCACTGGCTCTACCAGCGGTTGAGGCCAGTCCGAGGGCGCTCGAGACGTGATTTCCATCGCCAGCGCCGGTCGGTGGGGCACCGCGCCATCCATGGAATGGAACGGCATCGTGGTCTGCCCACCGATTCGAACCACGCGTTCCCGGGTGCCGCCTGTCTGTGAATCCGCGCCCAGAACCACCTCGTGAATCCGGTGGGTGCTGGGTCTCGCGATGTCCGGCAATCGATCGTGACTCATGGCGCCTCCACTTCGAGCCAGGTGTCCAGGATCTCCTGCACCCGGCGAAGACATGGATTGTCATCCGGAAGCTCGCCCAGTGGGCGGGCGTTCAGGTTCAACTTCTCGATTTCCTCGTCATGGGCGAGCTCTCCAATGACCGGAAGGCCGGTCGCCGATAGTGCACTTCGGGCACGTTCGCTCAGCTCGCCGCGGAGGTTGTTGAGCAGCAGCCCGCGGCGCGGGAAATCCAACTGCAGCTCATCGATCATCCCGGCGATCCGTGCAGCCGCCTGCAACGCCACTGGATTGCCGTCAGAGACCACCACCAGCGCATCGCCTCCTCGGGCCACCCGTCGGGACAGATGCTCCAGTCCGGCCTCGTTGTCCAGCACCACCGATGGATAGGATGCCGTCAGGGACTCCAGGCAGCGTCGTAGAATACTGTTGACCGCACAGTAGCATCCCGGCCCTTCTCCTTGCCCCATGGTCAGCAGGTCAACGCCGCTTCCTTCGCTGATCGCGTAGTGCAGCTCCGACTCGAGATACCGCCCCAGGGGTACACCGCTCGGCAGGTCGCGTATCCGCGCTAGAGTGTCCGCCTGCATCTTGCCGATGGTCATCTCCACGCCCAAGCCGAGCGTTTCGCCCAGCGTGGCATTCGGGTCTGCATCCACGGCCAGGACCGGACCTCGGCGTCTGCGAAGTGCCTCGATGAACAGGCCGCTCACCGTGGTCTTACCCACGCCGCCCTTTCCGGCGATCGCCAGGGTCGTCACGACACGCTCCTTCTCTCCCGCTGCGGGAAGATCGTCTCATCGGTGTGCGGCAGGAACAGCGCCGATGTGTACTCCTCGAAATAGCCCGGCTGCTCGACAAGTTCAACGTAGGTCGTGGACCGACTGATCTCGTCGATCTCGCGACGCGATTCGCCGTACAGCAGGACGTCGCGCGCACCACGCAACGACGTGTTGCCGGCGAATTCCATCCGCTCCCGCGGCACCGGAGGGAGCATCCCGAGGGTGACCGCATCCGCGGGATCGAGCACGCTTCCGAACCCGCCGCTAAGGATCAACCGCTCGATCTCGTTCAACTCGATATCCACCATTCGCGCCAGCATTCGGACGCCAGCAAACATTGCCGCCTTGGCGCGAAGCGCCGCGTCGATGTCCCGTTGGGCGATCCCGATCGTTCGGTCGCCTCCTGACTGGCGAACCAGAACGAGACCCGGCTCGCCGCCCAGATCCTCGACATGTCTGGGATTGATCCGTCCGGCACGATCGATCCAGCCCGCTTCGAAGAACGCGGCGATCGAAGAGATCAAACCGCTGCCGCAGATCCCCACCGGCGGTGCGTCGGCGATCGTCGAGATCACCACACCGCCGTCACGATCGACACGCACGCGATCGATGGCCCCCGGGCGCGCCGCTGTGCCATCCCGAAGGCCGCATCCTTCGAACGCCGGCCCTGCCGAAGCTGCGCACGCCAAGCGCCACGTACCACAGCCGAGGACGATCTCGCCATTCGTTCCCACATCCATCAGTAGCGTCAGTCGATCATCCCGGGCCATTCCGGAGGCACCGATCCCGGCGGTGATGTCGCCCCCCACCCAGCCACCGATCCATGGCACTGAATGCACCGAGGTCTCCGGCAGGCGATCCAACTCGAGCGCCGCGCCACGAACCGGCACTGGCGACGGAATGGCCGGGGTGTGAGGCGTTGTGCGAATCGGCGTTGGATCGGCTGCATGAAGCAAGTGGGTCATCACCGTGTTGCCGGCTACGCTGAGCGCGCCGATCTCGGACTCGTCCACTCCGGCTTGCTCGCACGTGGCGTGAACCAGGCTCTGGAGATCGCCGCGTACCGCGGCCGCAAGATCAGCCACGCCGTGGTCCTCGACGTGTTCCATCCGACGCGTCACCTCGGCGCCAAACGCCGCCTGGCTGTTCGCCACGCCAGCACGTGCCCGCACCTCCCCTGAAGCAAGGTCGATCAGTTCGGCGGCCACCGTGGTGGTTCCGATGTCAATCGCCACACCGTACGGCGCATCCCCGAGTGGACTTGGCTCTCGCGCATCTGCGGGCGCGTCGGGAGTCGCTGCCTCCAGGAGAACCACCACTTCTCTTCCCTGTGCAGATCGCGGAATCTCCACCTCGAGGTCTTCCGTCACTGGGGTCCGGCACGCCAGCACGGAACCTCGATCCGCCAGCAGGACGCGACAGCGGCCACACGTGCCCTGGCCATTGCACGGAGCGTGAAGATCCACGCCGGCCTGCCGTGCCGCATCGAGAATCGATGTGCCGGAGCGAACCACGATTGAGCGGCCCGCCGGCCGGAAGAGCACTCTGACACCACTCATGCGTGGGTCTCCAATGAGCCGTACACCTCACGCAGGAAGAGTGGAATCCCGCTGGCATCCTCAGGACCGATCACGACGTCCCATCCCGACGCTTCCTCGATCGCCACCCGAAGCCGAGCGATCAGACCGGGAATGACTAGCCGGTTGTGCTGTACCCGATCCATTGCACCCTGTGCACGGATCGCCTCGGTCAACGTCTCCGCGGTCAGCTGACGATCGGCATAGGCATTGAGCACCCCGAGCCCTTCGGTATCCATGACGCAGATGAAGGCATCCACGCCGGAGTTCTCCACTTCGCCGGCCACCGTGAAGTAGGTCAACGCGAAGTTGGTCGTCACCAGAACCGGCGCATCCGGTCCTGGATCTCCGATCTCGTACAGCTTCGCCTCGACCGCGTTGGGAACCTGCGGATCGGTGTAGAGGTTCAGGCGTGCCGTAGCCAGGGCGAGCACAGCCCATGGCTCGATCGACTCCACCACGATCAGTCCTGCGTAGCGGGAGATGACGCCGATGCCATCGGTCATCGCATCCATCGCGCAGTTGGTTCCAAGGCTGACCAGGCTCGGGAATCCGAGGGATTGAACACGCTCCTCGATGGCCAGCCGCCGAAGCGAGATCAGCCCGGCGAGTCGCTCACTCGCCGTCTGCGCGGTCAGTTCGAGCACCCGCTCCTTGACTCCGGCTTCGGTGGTACGTTGGCTCAACTCAGCGAGCTCGTCCACATGCTCGGCTCGGATCACCAATGGGAGATCGAGTCGTGCCGCGAGCTTGAGCATCTCGGCCGCGTTCTCGGAACTGGCCGCCGACAGCAGCGGCCGTCGCGATGCATGCCGCTCGGCCACCGGAGCCAGGGTTGTGGGATCTTCGCACATCAAGAGGAGTGGAACATCGGTCGCTTCCGTAACCCGATCCACCACGTCAGCGAACCGGTCCTCCGCCCCGGCGACGCACTCGACAGCCGCCATGTCGATGCCCATCGTGCGGCCGATGCGGTCGAAGCGCAGCTCGTCCAGTGCAGCGATCCCGGAAGCAAGTTGCTCGTCCGATACATCGCTGCCCATGCGCAGCGCGAAGGCGGTGGGGTGCTGGAACCGCGCCTCGTGGCGGAACAACACCGTCTCTCCGCCGATCTCCAGTTCCCGTTCTCCGGTTCCCAGGGTGACCACAGACATCGGCGGCGCCTGTGCCGCGCCCAAGGTCTCCATGGCTTCTTGACTCACATGAGGACAGACATCGAGCGCCGCCTTCTGGCCGGCCACCTGCATGGCAAACGCCATGCAGGTCGGGACACCGCAGTCGCCGCAGTTGGTTCGCGGCAGCTGCTTGTAGATCTCGATTCCGCTCAGCTTGGCCATGTGCTCCCCCTAGAACAACGACTCCATGGTCAGTGCAGGATGCTCCACCCGTTCCAGATGGATCAACAGCTCCTCCGGCGTCGTGGCATCCCGCTCGGTAGCGATCCGATCGACGAGATCCGGGCATCCGGCTTCACGAGCCCGCTTCAACAGCTGATCGCGATGAGCTTCCAAGAGCTCGCTTGGCATCCACACGACGCGGAGAATGCCACCCTCCGCGGAGATGAACTTCCGACTCCCCAGATACAGTCTTCCGATGCCCAGGAATCCGGGCGTCTGGATACCCCCGCCGATCTGTCCGGCCATCGTAGAGAAGGTCATCCCGACCGGCGTCATCCCGCCGAACTCCCGGTTCACGATCATCACGCCGTTGGCCTCCGGGACGATCGCAGCGATGCACTCGAAGCACCCGCAACTGGTCATCGGGTCCTCCATGATCGAGTAGGCGCTGAACCGTGTGAGCGCGCCGTTGGAGGCGACCTCCAAGAAGTCGTTCACCCCCTGCCACTGCCCCTTGACCGCGTCCAACGTCTCACCCTTGACCACCGGCTGGTTGGGACCGCGCGGGTGGATTTCGTGACTGGCGGCGCAATCGAGCCACGTGTAGGCGCCGCACAAGCCCGGTCGTTCCGGAGTCACGATGCACACATGATCCGGAGCGAAGGACTGGCACAGTGTGCAGGCGTAGTACCTATCCGTTTCCTCGTCCTGCATCCCGCGAACCCGTTCGTCGCGCTCGCGATAGACCGCGCGGGCCTCATCGAGCATCGCTTCGACCTTCGCTTGCTCGGTCACGATCGTCACCTGGATCTTGTCGAGTAACGCGCCGAACTCCTCGCGCAGCTTGGCGATCAGAACTTCGCCGTAGTGTGCCAGCCTGAATCCCGCCGCGTACGCTTCGCGACTGATCCGCAACCACACGGTGGCTCGCTGCCCGATGTGCATGACGCCACTCGTCCAGCCGCTGAACTCATGGATTCGCCGCTCGAGCACGGACTCGAAGTCCTCACGGAAAGTGCGCCCTGCAACCTCGACGCGCGTGGCCATAGGAAGGGCATCCCCGGCTTCGATCTCGTCAAGGTCCGGTCCGATCACCTGAATCTTCCCGTCCTCGACCTCATCCATCGCCCGACCGCGGAGAAGCTCGAACGCCACCGAGCGGCGTCCGCCGAACTCGGCGTGCACGTTCTCCTTGCGGACGCGTTCTCCCTCGAACCCGGCGCCGTACGGGACCGGAATCGGGATCTCGGTTACCGAGAGCTTGATTCCACGCACCTCAATGCCCTTGGCAACGATGCCGTCGAGCGGGACCCCGCTGACGAGCGCCTCGTACGCGCAGATGCCGTGATCGAGGATCTCTGGGATCTCTGCATCGGTGACCGTCGGAACGCCGAAGTTGAGCCCCCCGGCGGCCATCGCGAGTTTGCAGCTCGCTTCGTTCAGCCCTTGCTCCGTGGTCAGATCGTCCGCGCCAAGCGCAAGGATGAAAGCACTCACACGCTCCTTGCAGTAGCCGAGAATCCGGTCCCGCGCATCGTCGTCGCCCGGAGGCAGACCGCCGAACGCCATTGCGGCACGGGCCACGACGCCGAGCGCGAAGACCGCCGCGGTGGTGGATGGGCCAAGCGGGACCAGCAACGTCTCCCACCCCATCTCGACACCGGCGGAAGCGAGCTGTTCGGCCATCCGACGACCGTTGGTCGACGATGTCAGCAGGGTGAGGATGTTTCGCTGCTGCAGTCCCCGGGCGATCGAAACGGCATCTTCAACCGTGCTCGGCGCACCGACGATCGTGCAGACCGCCGGAAGGCGTCCGTCCACCAATCGCACCCCAAGGGATCGGAACAACGCATCGCTGGGAAAGCCCTGCCAGGCGATCCGCGCGTCGAGCTTTCCGGCCGCTTCGATGATCTCGGCTGCTTCGATGATCTCGGCTGCGACGAGTGCCGAACGCCCGGCGGCAAGTGCCGGTCCGAGATCGGCGGTCGACTCGACCTTGGCTGGAGGCTCGAGGGTTGCCACACGAACCTCACTGATCAGTTGCTCGGCATGTGCCGGCAAATCAACGCGCTGGCCGGTGAGGGCAAGCGCCGTAGGCAGCGCATAGGCGGTCTCCTGGAAAGCCAGCGGCTCGTCCGCCGAGGGTCCGCCGGACCACTCGGCGATCCTTGCCCCCGCACGGTCGCACAGGGTGCGCGCACCGGCGAATATCAGATCCGATAGCAGCTTCGACATGTTGCTCTCCCTTGGGGCTCCGCTTGATCCGTTCCTACGATTGCGGACCGAGTCTCTCGTGCAGGAATCGTACGGTATCCGCGACCCGATCACCCGCCACACAGATACTCAGGCTCTCGTCAGAGGCTGCTCTGGCCACGGCAAGCACAGGCACGCCATGGTCGCCCAACGCGGTGAACGCTCGACGCGCGACGGACGAGCCGCCGTTCTTCTCGAACGCGATCACGGAGATCGTGGCCACCTCCGTCGCCTCGGTCGCCACCGTGGCTTCGTCCTTGGCCAGCAACCGGGCGGCATGATCGGCATCAGCGCTTCGAACCACCAGATTGATCCCTTGCTCCGAGAAGGACTGACTGAACATCAGGACGTCAATCCCAGCCGAGCTCAGCGCCGTGAGCGCAGAGATCCCGGCGTCGATTCGCCAGTCATCCCCACCTCCTCCGACCTGCAGGAGCCTCAGGTCCTCCGACGAGACGATCGCCGGCCACAAGGCTCGCTCGCTCCCGGGTGACGCCACGATGCGGGTCCCGGGATCGTCGGGGTTGAAGCTGTTGACGATGCGAAGCGGAATCCCGTTCTCGATGACCGGCCCCACGGTGTGAGGATGGAGAACCTCGGCGCCGAAACGAGCCAGCTGCGCCGCCTCGTCGTATCCGAGCTCGCGCAACGCGCATGCGCTGGGCACGACATTCGGATCCGCGGTGAGGATACCATCGACATCCGTCCAGATCCGTAGCTCTCCGGCGTTCAAACACGCAGCGACGATCGCCGCGCTGAAGTCGCTCCCGCTTCGCCCGAGTGTTGTGGGAACCCCATCGCGCGTCGCGCCGATGTACCCGGTGATCACCGGCACCACGCCCTGCTCCACCCACGGCGTGATGCGCTCTTGGATCCGGGCACAGGTCTCGGGCATCTCCGGCCGTGCTGCGCCGAACGCCGCATCCGTGACGATCAGGTCCGTAGCGAACACCGCCTCGGCCTTCACGCCCCGCGCGCAGAGCACGGCAGCCAACAGCAGGCTGCTCAGCCGCTCGCCGTACCCGACCACCGCATCGTGCCCGCGGGCGGTCAGTTCACCTAGCACGCTGATGCTCTCGAGAAAGCGCTCCAGCTGCTCGATCTGTGTCGCGATGCGATCCCGCACCTCGCGGCGTTCCGTTCCGGACAGCAAGGCCTGGCTCGCCTCATCGTGGATCGCGCGGATCCACGAGCACGTCTCGGCCGTCGCCCCGGTTTCCCCGGCGGCCGCTGACCGGGCCCCGTGGATCAGCCGGTTGGTGGTCCCCTTCATCGCCGAAACCACCACGGCGGTCGGTTCACCCTGTGCGCTCGATGCAATGATCCGGGCGACGCTCTCGATCCGTTCTGCATCCCCGACCGAGGTGCCGCCGAATTTGTGAACAATCATTCGCCTGCCTCCGTTCTTGTCGTCTGTCCGCTAGCCTGATCCAGCGCCCGACGCAGGTCAGCGGCCAGGTCGTCCGGATCCTCGACACCCACCGCATAGCGGATGAGCGCATCGGGGATGCCGTACTTGCGTCTCTCGGCCTCGTCCAAGGAGATGAAGATCGCCTGCTGTTGCACCATGGATTCGACGCCGCCCAGCGTGGGACCGATCTGCGGGATCTCGAGTGCGTCGACAACGCGGCTCGCGGCAGCGCCATCTTCCATCTCGAAGCTCACCACACCGCCGAAACCGCGGAACAGTCTCTTGGCCACGTCATGGTCCGGATGCGAGGCAAGCCCCGGATAATGGACAACCCGCACAGCAGGGTGCTGCGCCAACGCCTCGGCGATCCGCGCCGCGGTCTGGTTGTGTCGCTCGACGCGGAGTTCCAGGGTCTTCAATCCCCGGATGATCAGGTAGGCATCCATGGGGCCGCCGAGGCCTCCCATGACCCCCCGCGCCATCTCGACACGACTGAGGATCTCTCGACTGCCGCAGGCAAATCCGGCAAGCAGATCGTTGTGACCTCCCAAGTACTTCGTCGCACTGTGAAACACCACATCGATTCCTAGATCGAGCGGCCGCAGGTTCACCGGCGTTGCGAAGGTTGCATCCACAGCGGTCAGCACACCGTGTTTGCGCGCAATCTCGGCGACGCGTTCGATGTCGATGACACGCAGGTATGGGTTGGTCGGTGCTTCGCAAAGAATCACCCGGGTTGACGGTCGGATCGATTCCTCCAGTCGTCCGATGTCGCCATCCCCGAGGAACGTGGCGTCAATCCCCCACCGCGACAGATGATCGCGAACCAGATTCCGCGTCTGTCGGTAGGTGCTGGTTGCGACGATGACATGGTCCCCTTGTGCAAGGAGTGCCATCAGCGTGGTGCTGATCGCCGACATCCCGGTCGCAAAGAGAAGCGCCTCTTCGGCGCCCTCGAGTTCGGCGAGTCTTCGTTCGGCAACGCGCTGTGTGGGGTTTCCATACCGTCCGTACTCGTGCCGATCCGGCACGCCGGCCTCCTTCCGCGCCAAGTAGTCCTGGATCTCCACCGTGTCTTCGAACGCATACGTGGAGCACTGCACGATGGGCGTGGTCACCGCGTGGTACGCCCTCGGGCGGTTCTCGCCTGCATGGACTACCTTGGTTCCCAATCTCAACGGTTCCATAACAACCCTCCACCGATCCCTAGCCAAAAGAAAAAGACCGCAGGAAGTCATCCTGCAGTCCGGTTCCTCCACGCTTGTCTCAGTGCCTGCTGGCTACCGAGACAACGTGGAGCGGCACATCATCATGCTGTTGAGAAGAATGGCAATCCGGGTCGCGTTTCGCGTCACCGGGATGAGATGGATGCCATTCGTCTTGTTCATCTTGCACCTATCTTACGCAAACCCATCCCCGCTGCAACCCTCCGAGGCGAACTCCAGGACCTCGTTGCCGTTCGGCACCCAGCATGTTCGGAGTCGTGGCACGCCAAAGGACGTCCGCGCCGCCCTACCGGCCCAAATGTCCTACACCAACCATCCCGCCTATGGTAGAACTCTCGGCGCGGGGGTGCTGCCGTGAGGGGGTCCTGGTCAGCCCCATTAGATCGACAGAGTTGCCCCCGCCGTTTCATTGATGTAGGATGCCGTTGCAGTCCTTCCGACAAGAGGCGATTGGAGTACGCTTGCCGTAGGGCTGCCTTGTCTTTTCGCGGGCTGGTCTTTCCGGTAGCCCTGCGGCCCAAGCGTGTGCCCACACCGATACGGGCCATCGTTCCGCATGACATTGCCCGGCTGGATCCTCACTCCCCAAAGCACCTGCACGCGAGGTATTCGTCACTCGACTCCGGCCAGCAGCGGTTCGCGGAGATGCACCGCGCGGCCGTGCTTTCCCCTTCGGCCAATCGGTTGGCAAGATCCGGCTCGCAAACCAGCGGACGGCAGAGCGAGATGAACTGCGCGTCGCCGCTCTCGAGAACCTCCTCCATCACCGCGCGCGATCGGAGGCCACCAACAAGAATGGTCGGCACCGAGGTCGCGTCCTTGGCCTGCTGGGCCCAGGGTCGCAGGTAGGCCTCGTCATGGCCGGCGCGAACGCCTTTCCGCGTAACGTAGGCTCCTGTCGTGCCGATGCCTCCGCTGATCTCCACCGCATCGAGTCCCATGCCCTTGGCTGCGCCGAGGATCTGGATCCCCTCTTCGAGTGTGAGGCCGCCCTCCGACTCGTCGCACAGGCCCAGCTTGGCGAACACCGGGAATCGGTCCCCCACCTCGCGGCGGACCGCGCCCACGACGCTGGCAAGGAAACGCATGCGGTTCCGCAGGCTCCCTCCCCACCCATCGGTTCGCTGATTCGCGAGTGGCGAAAGAAACTGGCTGATGAGGAAGCCATGCGCCGCATGGATCTGCACCGCATCGAATCCCGCTTCTGAGACCCGGCGTGCCGCCTGGGCATAGGCTTCGATGATTTCGGCGATCTCCTCGTCGGTCATCTTCCTCGCCGCGGCACGCGGAGGCGCCGCCGGATCATCGGAGGGTGCGATGGCCATCTCGGTAACGCTGGCCCGAGCCTGCCGACCTGAATGGTTGAGCTGGACCGCGATGTGCCCGCCTTCCCCGTGAACGGCATCGGCCAGAGCGGCAAGCCCTTCGACCCGGTCGTCAGAGTCAATCCCGACCATCTGGGGGTGGACGATCCCCGTCGGATGCACATACATATGGCCCGTGATGATCAGGCCAGTTCCGCCATGCGCCAGCGCCCGATGGCACTCGATCAGCTCCGGTAGCGGAGTGCCGTCCGACGTGGCCATTCTTTCCGCGGTTGCGGATCGGACCATCCGATTTCGAAGCTCGAGGGTTCCGATTCGTGCAGGCGTGAAGAGCATCAGACCTTCCTTTGTGAACTCGAAGTCTTGTTGCCGGCGGCGTGTTCACCGGGGCGTCGATGGACGATGATTCGCTTGTGCATTCACACGGTACGCAACACCACGCGAGTGCGCAACAGGATCGCGAGGATCTCGAAGCCGAGTGCTTGAACCTCCCGTCAGGCTTGAGTATGCTTCTTAGCAGTTAGTTCCATCAAGCGCTAACGCCGCGCGAAGGGAGAGTCATGCCACTGTATCGATACGAGTGCGAGGCATGCGGCCACCGTTTCAGGAATCTCGAGCTCAACGGGGCCAGCGAAGAGACGGTTTGCCCCTCATGTGGAAGCAAGAGCGTACGGCGTCTGCTCTCCCGCGTGTCCGTGCAGTTCAAGGGCAGCGGCTACTACAAGACGGACCGAGCCAACAAGAAGACCAAGGCCGGAACCAAGGGCACTTCGAACGGCGACTCCGCAGGATCCGGAGATAGGGAGCCCATCAGCAGTTCTTCGGCTTCCAGCGAGTAGCACCTCCGCCTCGTCACCAACCAGTCCACCTCCAAGATGCGCATTTGTGATCAGATCCTGTATTCTGTTCCTACGAACTGGAGACCTGTTCGCACGAACCATGCCCGGTTCGCACGATGCCGAACGCCCTGGAGGAACCCCATGAAACCGCTATGGATCGCACTGCTGGTTCTCGGCGTGCTGACGGCAGGTACCGCCGCTTGGCTGCTTTCGTCTCAACCCCCGTTCGAACGTCAGAGCCTGTACGTTCGAATGACGGACGGAACCCGTCTTGCCGTTGATGTCTATCTGCCCGCCGCCCGGATTCCCGAGAATGGTCTTCCTACCGTGATGATGGCTACGCGATACTGGCGCAGCTATCAGCTGGGTCCGATGGGCGAGCTGATGAGTCGGCTTGGCGTTCGCTTCAAGTCGGACCCCTGGCAGTGGACCGAAGCCGGGTACGCACTGGTGACGATCGATGTGCGCGGCAGTGGCGCCTCCTTCGGCGATTGGGACATCGTGTGGTCTCCCCAGGAGGTCGCTGACCTCGGAGAGGTGGTCGACTGGATCGTGAGTCAATCTTGGTCGAACGGCCGCGTCGGTGCCTTCGGCGTGTCCTACGATGGCAACGCTGCCGAGCTACTGACGATGACGCGCCATCCGGCGGTTATGGCCGTGGCGCCTCAGTACAGCGACTTCGATGTCCACCGGCAGCTTCTCTTCCCTGGCGGCATCTACAACCGCGGATTCATCGAAAACTGGGATCGCTTCACGCGGGGACTGGATGCCAATGACCCCTGCGCACTGGCGGAACTGGTCGGCGAATCGTGCGACGGCTTCA